>JAEEGL014807731.1_pt1 | contig 11146 bp, 5 predicted proteins | sample 9134231 | NCBI WGS metagenome assembly JAEEGL01 (sample SAMN16246548, study PRJNA631951) | gut metagenome | biome: gut microbiome; feature: rumen; material: fiber-attached | host: Bos | place: Iran: Karaj | collected 2018-10
TATTGCTTTTGATAATTTTTGAAGTGTTGATGATATGTTTACTAATATTAAAAGTTGAATAGAAAAGACAAAAAGATTTTTTGGAGATGATAAACCTATAATTGAGAAAAATAAATCCCAGATAAAATTTACAAATTCTCTTCTTGATAATATTGTCTTTATTATTATTATATCTAAATATTGTCCAAATGTTAAATTTTGTTCTTTACTTATTCTATTACTTGTGTAATATTTTTCTTTTTCTATTACAAAATACATATTAAATTTTGATATTATCCATAAAATTATTGCAGATATTGTTAAAATTAATTGAATTACTGCAAAAGGAAATATTAATTTAAATAATTTAAAATAATTATCATTTTCACCACTGTTATTTGCACTAATGTATATTATTATATTTATTCCTGCTGTAATTGAATAAATAATATAATCAAGATAAGTAAAATTAATATGATTTAATAATCTAAATAAACAATTAGATGTTAATTTCTTTTTATTTTGATTAATTTCTAAATAAAAATAATTTGTATATTCCATTAAAGAAAATAATTTAGAACTTCTTGTATCTCTTGGAACATTTCTATAAAAATCATCTTTAGAATTTTGGCTTAAAAATAATACAGTAGGATCTAAAGTAAATAAAACCATTTGTGGAATTTTATCATCTTCACCTTGAATCCAAACAGTCCTTGTTATACATTCAAAAAATTTAACAGCAAAATAATTTTGAAAATAAGCAGATTCAATTAAAACTGTATTTGAATCATCTTGATCATCAATTATATCATCTTCTCTTCTTTTTCTTAAATCAATTATTTCACTTTCAGTAAATAATTTTTGTGATTCAATAATATTTTTTGCATCTTTATTATTAAAAGTTGCTAATTGTTTAACATAATTATACATTTTATTAGCTAAATCAAATTCTTGATTTTTACCAAATTCATTATTTGAAAAATACAAACTTGTAAATTCATCACATATACTTTGATCAAATTCAATTTCATTTACAGTTTTAACATCTAAATCATGATTTTTTAAATATAATTTTTTTAAAGTTGAAACAATACATTCAAATATTGTTAAAGGACTAAATAAATTTTGTAATGTTGAAATAACTTTTTCAGGAGTACTTTTTTCTTCAACGAAAGCTTGAATAAAACTAATAATATCATTTCTAACATTATAAATAACTTCTGAATCATTTCCATTATTTTTTAAAACACCTTTTGCTTGAAGTAAAAATTTATAAAAAAGTGAATTTTCATCTTTTCTTTCTCCTTCATTAGGAATAATTTTATTAGTATTTTCTCTTGAAGTTCCTTGTATCATTTCAATAGAAAATTCAATCATACAAAAAAATATTTCATAATAATAAGAAACACTTCCTTCATCTGCATCAAATCCAACTTCATTCCATTTTGCTAATATTAATATTTTTGTTAAACATGCCATCATTAAATCAAACATATTTAAATATCCATTTCCGTAATCAATATTTATTTCTTGAAAAAAAATTGTTTGAAAATTTAAATTATGATCTTCACACATATATTTCATTATTTTTATTACCATATATGCAATTGTGTAATCTTCATTTGTTGATGTTGTTGATGGATTACAACTCTCAAATATTATTGATAAAAGATTTTGAATAAATAAATCTATTAAGTAATTTAAGTTTATTGTTGGTTTTATTGAAAGAGAATCTTCATCTTTTTTTAATATACATATTTGATTTTCATAATTTTCATTTTCATAATTTTCATTTTCATTTATTTCGTTTTCATTTAAATCATTTTCATTTTCGTTTGCGTTTTTTTTACTTTTTTCATTATTTTCATTTTCTTCATTTATTGAATTTAAAATAGTTTTTTGTATATTTGAATTATTATTATTCTCATCTTTAACAAGAGTTAATTTAGGTTTTTTTTTTCTTAATCTTTGTAAATCTGCTTTTCTTAATTTTAAAATATCTTCTTGAGTACTTCCAGTATCATATTGTAACATTCTGAATATATACCATAAATTTTGTCTTCTATATTTTAAATATAAATTTTCACTATTAATTAAATAAAAAATTGGTCTTAACATAATTGAACGATATGTTGCATCATATAATATATTTTTTTCTGCTAAATTTTGACTAAGAGAACTTTCTGTAAAGTTAATTTTATCATTTTCATATTTCATTATAAAATCAAATAATTTTTTTCCAAATTCTGTTTCTAAATATCCCATTTTTTTATAATTTTGCCTTTTTTCATCTATTTCTTCTTCACTATATTCACTACTTCTTTTACTAAACATTTTTTTAAGTGAACTTGCTATTGTTGTTTGAATAAAACTATTAACATGTTTTTTAAAATAATGATATATTAGTTTATAATTTAAAAGATCGAAATTTCTGTCTTGTAATTTTTTTATATCTTCAATTAATTCTATATATTCACTTTTATGAATTTTATTTAAAATTAAAGAAAATTGATCTGTTGTTTTAGTAATTAAAGATTTAAAAATATTACCTTCATCTATTTCTTTTTCTGCTTGTTCTTCAAAATTTTTTCCTTCTTCTAAAATATATTTTTTAACTTGTAAAAAATGTAAAACAATTTCATATAATTTAATATATTGTAAACCATCTAAATTATAAACAATAGAAATATATTTATTAGTAAAAACTTGTAAAGGTAAAATAATCCCTTCTTCAAAATATTTTACTATTTTATTTTTTTCAATATTTTTCCAATTTTTTGCAATTGTAGGAAAATTTTTCAATTCATTATTTAATAAATCACTATCAATACTCATATCTAAATCAGTATCTTTAACTTTTAATAAATCTTGAAAAAAAATAAAATTTCCTGCATTAGGATCTAAACTTATTTTAATATCTCTTTGAAATATATCAACATATTCTCTTGTTTTTTGAGTAACAATTAAAACATCAACATATGTAACTCTAAAAAATTTTAATAATTCAATTCTTAAAGGAAGAGAAATTGTTAAATCTTGTAATATAATTGGAATTTGTTCTTTTGTAAATATATTTTTTAAAAAATCAACTTCATTTAAAGTAGAATTACCATCAAATAAATAATTCACAATTTTTAAAAATTTAGTAAATAAAATAGTCAAAGTATTTAAATTATAACCTTCTAATTCACCACCTTCTTTAGTTAAATCTTCTAAATTTCTATTTTCATCTACTAATGCTTCTCTATAAGTTTTTAAAATAGGATTTTTTTTATACATTCTCTTAATTGATTTTCTAATTTTATTAAGAGTATGTTCTTGATGAATATAATTCATTTTAGATAATTTACCAATAATTTTTAATAACATTTGAAATGAAGTAATATATTCTTTTCTCACACTTATTCTAGAAACTAAATCTTCAATTACTCTAAATAATTCATTATTTTGTGTTAAACGACATTCACTTTTACCAACAATTTTTACAATATAATCAAGTAAATTAATAAAAATTGTACATTGCTCTGTATTTAATTTTTTAAAAACTTTTAATATTCTTTCTGATATTATTATTAAACAATTATCAGGATTATTTTTAACATAATAACCTAAAAATCTAAATAATGATTTTATATAATTTTCATTTACATTTTGATTTGGATTTATTTCTGGATTAAAAGGAATTAAAATAGAAAGTGATTTTAATAAAGTAAATATAAATGGTGTTTTATTAATTAAAATTCTAATTTTAGTTTCAAATTCTTTTTCTTCTTTATTTTTTTCTTTTTTTTCAATAATACTTTGAAATAAAGTTGCTTTTTTTTTTGGACTTCTCTCTTTATTAAAATCAGGAGCATCTAAACTAAAAGGAGGTAAAAAATCACTTTGACCAATTAATTCAAAGAATCTTTCTATACAATCCATAATTTGTCTTTCAATATCTTCACCTTGATTTTCAAATAAAAAATATAATTGATATACTTCTTCAATTTCATAATACATTTCTTTAATTTCATCAAAAATTAATAAAGCTTTATTACTTATTGTATTTTCAATTAATTTTAAATAAATTGCAGAATTTACTTTAAATAATCTTTTTAATCCATAAATATATGAATCAGGATCATTTAAAGTTAATGCAGTAATATCAGTTGACATAAACATTATTTTATTATGATATTTATCAATTAAATTTTTTATTCTTGCAATTTTCATAAATGTTTGACTTTTATTCATTTTTTCTGTTGAATGACCTGGTTCTTCTAAATTTACTTTTTTATTCAAAACACATTTTTGATGTATTGTTCTACAATATAATAATATATGTGTACAATTTCTATATATCATTTTTGCAGTTTCATTATTTGAATGAAAAAATGATACATCAACCATACTAATTTCATTATTTATATATTGTTTGAAAACTGAATCATTATAATAAAATGATAAATATAATATACATTTTACCATTTGATTTAGCATTTTAATTTGTTCTAAACCATTCTTTAATGATATTTGTTTTTCTTTTCCACTCATACTATTATATATTATTTCATCATTTAATGAATAAAATTTTAAAAGTTGTTCATATGTAAATTTATTACATCTAATTAATATTTTACATTCTGCATATAATTTCCTTAAAATTTCATATGCATATGAACATTTATCTTTAATATTTTTATATTTACCTAAAGTATGTAAAATTTCATCAATATAATCTCTTTGATGATTTTTTCTATAATTAGGAAAAAATTGTTCTTCTAGTTTAGGAGAAAATTTAACATATTCACAATACATAATTCTTTGAAAAGGTGTCATATTAGATAAATCTTTAACAGATAAAACAGGAATTGGTTCAAAAACTTTTTTAAAATTAACTTTATGATAACAATAAAACAAATTTTTTTTTAAAATCCAAATATTTTCATGAGTTTTATAACTAAATTTCCTTTGTAACAAAGGAAAAATAAAATCAGTAACATCAACTAAAGGAGTAGTATAAAATAAATTATCACAATTTTTTAAAAGACTTCCAAGTCTTTCTAAACTTTTCATAAAAGGTGAATTATTAGTAAAAATAGTAAAATCAAATTCTTTTTTTTTTTTTTTCAAAATATGTTCTCTTAAAATATTTAAAGTATTAAAAACTCTATGAAAAGCATTTTCAAAACTTTTAGTACTCATTAACAACATATTAAAAAAATGAACAGGAGTAAAGAATTCAAATTTAAAAGGCGGATGATCAGTTAATTGTCCAATTTTTTCAAAAACATTTAAATAATCAGAATGAATACAAGAACATTTTAATCTTCTACAAAGTAACTCATCACTTTTTCTAATATAACCAGAAGGTTTTCCTTGACAAACATTATAACAAAACATACAAAAAACTTCATCTGGATTTTTAGGATGTTCATAATAAATATAAGTTTTAGTTACAATTGACCATTCTAAAAATTGACATTGTTCATCATATACAAAATCAGTATTTCCTAATAAATCTGCTAAAATATGATTTCTTGCTCCACAAAAACAAAGAGCACTTCTTTTATCTGTTGGAATTTCGTCTAATTTTTTTTTCTTCCAATGTTCTTTGTGACATATGTTTAAACAACTTAAACATAATGGCATTTGACAATCAGGGTCACATATACAAAAATAATATTTTTTCTTTATTGAATGATATCCTTCTTTCATTAAGGAACATCCTGGAACATGTTCATGCATTTTTATTAATGTTTCACAGTCGTTTTCTTCATCGAAATCTATTGAAGTTTTTGGACGAGTTCTTATTGTTTTTGTTGGATTAAATTTTGATTCTGAGTTATTTTCGTTTGAATTTAAATCTTGATTATTTGAAAATGAAAGGTTATCTTCCATTATTTTTTTTTAAATTATTCTTATTTTAATTTTTTATTTTTTTTTTTTTGGTTTTTTTTTATTGAAAATATTATTTAATGTAGAAATGATTATAATTTTTTTTTTGAAGATTTTTTATTTATTAATATTTATATTGTTATTATTTATTTTTTTTTTTTAATTTTTCATTTCATTATGTTTTCCTTGATGATCAGTAATATTAATTACAATTTGTTTACTTATTTTTCTTATATCTGAATTTTGTTCAACATTTACTTCAAAATCTTCCATTAATTCAGTTATATCATCAACTTTATATAATGAATCATAATATTCATCATAAAGTGTTATTCTTTCTAATGCATTTAATAAATCTATTGTTAATTCTTGTGATATATTTGATTGTAATTGTCCTATTAAAATATCTATAAAAATTTCAATGTCACCTTTACAAAATATTGATGTTATTTCATTATCCATTATATCATTTAAACATTTTAAAATTTTATGTAATCTTTTTTTATCTTCTTCATTATTTATAACTCTTAATAATATTTCATTAAGAACTCTTGAACAAGGATGATCTATATGAACTTCTAAAAAAAAATTTCTTTCTTCTGTTTTTAATTTAAAATGAATTGTTAATAAAACATTAATGATTTCATTTAATAAAATATTATCATGAACATAATTTATTCCATAAAATAATGTACTAATATAATCTTCACATAAATAGCTTTTTTCAAAGTTTTTTTCATTATATAAATGACAAAGAATATAAAATGAACTTTCTGAAATGTTTTTATTTTTATTTGTATTAACATAATTAATTAAACCTTTTATAAATTCATTATTATTCATTATTTGGGAAACTAGATTTTCTTTTTTTAATTCATATAATTTTTGTAATAAAAATAAAACTTCTTCTTTTAACTCATTTGATGTTAATTCATCTAAAAAATAATTCATAATATCTGAAATTAAAAAATATTTAGGGTCTGTTATTTGTTGAATCCATTCTTGGAATGGTTTATTATATTTATTTTTATTATATTTTTTAATGTTATTTAATATTTTTTTAATATTTTCCTTTAATGTAGTATCTTTAGTATTTTCTTCCATTTCAATATTTAAAAATATTCATTTAATTAAATTGAAAAATAAAATAATATAAAAAAATAATTTCTTTTAAAAAAAATTTATAAATATTATATCTAAGAACATATATATAAAATCAACTAATAATAACAATTTATTTATTTTTTTTAATTTACTAACTAAAAATTAATTTAATAATATGCTATTTCTAATTTTATTTCTAATAATAAAAAACTTACATAAAGAATAAAAAATTAGAATTTTTAAATGCCATATTTATAATTACCTTTTTAAATAAAGTTAATAACTTTATTTCAACATTTATAACTTATTTTTTTGTATCACTAAAAAGGTTAAAACTTTCATTTTTTTTCATATTAAATCCATTATCATAAAATTGTTGATTACTATTATTAACAGATAAAGGTATAACATTTTTTTTTTTAATTTTTTTAATTTTTAATCTACCTCTATGATCATGTACATCAATACTCATATTTTGTATTTTTGGAAGTTTACATGTCATATTTTGATCACTATTAGAATTTATTAATGATTTTTTCACTGGAGAAAAAATTCTTGAATTTTTAACAATTAAATTATGTCTTTTATTATCACTTAAAAAATTAGAAATTTGAAACTCATCTAAATTTGATATTTGTTTTCTTTTCATAAAATTTTTTTTTTCTAATTTCAATAAATTACCATAATTATAATTAGGTATTAATTGTTGTAAACTACTACTTTTAATTAATATTTTTTTATTATTATTAATTGTATTAAAATCATTATTTTTAGGAAAATATGAATAATCATTACCATTAAGATTAATATTAGAAAAATTTCTTGTAATTTTCTTATTTTGAAAATATGGAGATTTTAAATAAGGATTACCTCTTTTAGTATTAAAATTAGTATTTTCAAAATTATTAAAATTCATAATTTTAGGACTTAAAATTAAAGGATTTTTTAAATCAATAATATTTTTAATCTTGAGTTTAATTTTCTTTTCATTTTTTTCGTTATCATCAATAATTTTAATATTTTTAATTTTTCTACTAGTTTCTTCATCATTAATATAAGTATAACCTTCAAATAAATTTTCATAAGATTTCCTACAAACATATTCTTGATATCTTTCAATAGTTTCAGCATAAATTGGATCATCATGTTCACAAAAAGATTTATCAAAATTAGAAGTAGAATTAGGAATAAAAGGAGATTCCATTTTTTTACTTTCTAACAATTCCCAATTAAACCCTTTAAAAAAATTATTTTTTTTCAATTCAATAATTCCTTCATTATAACCTAATCTTTTATGAGGTTTCCTCATTAAAAGTAAATTACAAAATTCAACACAATCACTTTTCCATCCAGAAGGTAAATTTTCTTTTTTAATATAAACTTGTTTCTTTAAAACATCTTCTCTAATTTCTTTTCTATTTCTTCCATTATAAGGTCTTTCTCCATACATAAATTCAAAAAGCATAACTCCAATAGCAAAAAAATCAGTAGTATAAGAATGATTTTGTGCCATTAAAACTTCAGGTGACATGTAACCAGGAGTTCCACTTGTATCTTGTGAGTTTTCTTTCTTGTATTTTTTAGCTACTCCAAAATCAGTTATTCTTACATAACCATTTAAATCACAGACTAAATTTTCTGGTTTTAAATCTCTGTGAATTATTTTATTTTGATGAATGTATTCTAAACCTAAAATCAAACAAGCAATGAAAAATTCTATTTTTTAAAAAATTTTTTTTTTTTTTTAAATTTTTTTTAAATATTATATAAATTTTATTTTTACTTGATGTTTCATATGGAAATTTATCATATGTACATAAATGATATCTTAAATCTCCTCCTGTTAATAAATCCATTACTAAATATAATGTGTCAAAATCTTGAAAAGCATAAAGCATATTTACTATAAATGGATGATGTAATTTTGATAAAATTTCTCTTTCGGTTTTTACACTGTTTTCACATTTTTTATCTATTATTTTTACTTTACTCATTTCTTTTAAGGCATATACTTTTTGAGTCTTTTTAAAAATTACTTTCCATACTTTCCCAAATCCACCTTTTCCTATTACATAACGGAATTCAAAATTGCTTCTTGTTACTTTTTTATTTTTTATTTATTGACTGTAAATTATTTGTTTATGTTACTCTTTTGAGGAATATTTGTATTTAAAGGTAATTCTTTGTTTTGGTGTTGACCCATTTTAAATTATTTTATAATATTTGTAGTTATTATTAAATATCTAAAAGTTATTTTTTTAAAAACTGATTATTTAATTGCAAATAAATCTTTATTTTATTTTTATTAATAACTTTTTATTATATTTCAATAATTATTATTTATTTGTGTTAAAATAAAATTTATTGAAATTTAAATAAATTTATTATTATGAAAAAAAATAAGGGATTTAATCAAAAATATGCATTTAATATTAATAATATAAGAAAAGAAAAAAGTTTAGAAGAAGATAATGATAATAGTAAAGGATTTTATGATTTAATAGAAAAAAAAGATATTAGAATAAAAAAAGGAAAAATAAAATTGAAAAAAATTAAATCAAATTCAGTTAAAGAATTAATATATTCAAATAAATCAATTCCTGAAAATTGGAAAAATAAAATTAATTATAATCAAGAAGTAATAAATTTAATGTTTAAAGATAATAAATTTTTATCTTATTTAGGAAGCGGAAAAAATTATAATTATGATTTTGAATCATTAGACAATAAAACTAAAATTAATCCAATAAAAAATCAATTAATATATAATTCATTATTTAAAAATAATAATAAGAACAATTTAGAAAATGTAAATAAAATATCACGTTCTTCAATTAATATTAAAAAATTTTCACCAAAAAGAACAATAAGTACATTTTCTATAAATGGTTTAGATGAAACTATTAATTCAAATTATTTAAAACAGAAATTTTTTCAAAGAATGAAAAAAGAGTATAAAGATAAAGAAATATTAAATTTATTAGAAGATTTAAGAACTGCTTTTCCAATAAAACAAAATTTTGATATGTTAATTAAAAATGAAGAAAGTAAAAGAAATAAACATATATTATCTAAAAGTTTTTCTCATAATTTCACAACAAAATTAATGAATACTACTAAAGATAATACAAATAATTTATCTATGTTTAATACAATAAAGCATATTTATCATATTCCTCAAAGAAAAAAAATAAAAGCATTAAAAGAATCAGTTTATAATAATATAATGTTATTCAATGAAAAAAATAATATTGAACAATTAAATTCAACTTTAGAAAAAAAAAAAAGATGAAAATTATAAAACAATAGACATTATAAATCCTCTTATTAAAAAGAAATTAGAACATATAAATTATTTTGGTCCATTTTATAATTTTTGTATTGATTGTAGAAAAAGAAATATTGATTTTTATAATAAATTAGAATATAATACATGTTTAAAATTAATACATTATATAAAAAAATCAAAAGGAAATCAATTTTTAAACAAAACAAACCAAGAAAAAATAAAAAAAAAATCATTAAATCATTCTTCAATAACATAAAAAAAATATTTTCAATAAAATTAAAAAAAAAATAATAAAATTTAAATATAATTTCAATATTTGTGTAATAATTAATATTAAAATTTAATAAAAGAATCCAAGTAATTTTCCACCAACATGTTTTCTTCTTGCTTTATCTTGATCAATAATTCCAATATTAGTGGTTAAAACAATATAACCAAATTGTCTTGATGGAAGTAAATTAGCAATCCATTTTTCATATTCATTAACACCAATATCAAATCTTGGAGAAATAACACCACATTTATTAATTCTTCCTAATAATTCTATTACAACTTTTCCTCCTCTTCTATCATCTACTACTTCAAAATCTCCTATGTAATTTCTCTTTTGCATTAATTTAAGAAATCTTATTATAACTTTTGAACTTGGACGAATTAATACTTGTCTTTTTCCTGCTCTTTCTGCATTTAATATTGTTTTTAATGCATCTGATAATACTGAAATGAGAACCATCTTTTTTCTTAAATGAGAAAAAATTAATTATTTATTAGATATAAATTAATTAATTTAAAAAAATAAAAATAAAAAAAAAAATTAAACAAAAAAAAAAAATACAGAAAAACAAAAAAAATAAAAAAAAAATATTAAAAAAATATTAAAAATAAAAAAAAAAA
>JAEEGL015108376.1_pt1 | contig 11146 bp, 3 predicted proteins | sample 9134231 | NCBI WGS metagenome assembly JAEEGL01 (sample SAMN16246548, study PRJNA631951) | gut metagenome | biome: gut microbiome; feature: rumen; material: fiber-attached | host: Bos | place: Iran: Karaj | collected 2018-10
ATTTCATTTTCATCATTAAACCATTTTAATTTTTTTCCTCTTTCCCAAATTCCAAATTTCACTCTTTGACTATCCATATATTTCCCAATTCCATTTTGTTTTCCTTCACTCCAAAACCCAATAAAAATTTTCCTAGGTTCTTTCCAACAATAAATCCCAAAACCTTCTTTTTTATCATTTTTATAAAACCCAATATACTTTTTCCCATCTTTCCAACAGAACACTCCAAGACCATTCATCATATTATTATCCCACATTCCTAAATAAATTCTTCCATCATTAAAGTAATAAATACCATAACCAGATAAAAAATTATTTTTCCATTCTCCTTCATATTTAGAATTATCACTCCATATATATTGACCAATACCTTCTTTTTTTCCATTTTTATAACTTCCTTTATAAATAGAACCATCTTTCCAAGTTTCAATCCCAATTCCATCTTGTGACTCTTCTTTCCATTCTCCATTATACTCAGCTCCATTATTATGAGTATATATACCATAACCATGAAGATGATCATTTAGAAAATAACCTAAATATTTATCACCATCACTATGAAGAAATAAACCTAAACCATTGGCTCTGTTTTCATGGAAGAATCCTTTAAATTTTCCTCCGTCATTCCATATTTGAATACCAAATCCTTCTTTCATATTTGAAGATGAACGTTCTCCGATATATTTGAAATTAGAATTCTGGAAATTCAATTGTTTTGGACAAAGGAGACTGTCTTGACGAAGAGATGAAGAAAGAGAAGTTTCGAAATCATTTTGTTTTACACCTTTTATTTTCATATCTCCATTTTTTGGATTTCGGGTGTTTAAATTATTATTATAATTATTGTTTGCTATATTGATGATTTCATTTGTGGATTCTTTGTTATTAGTGTTGTTAAAGTAAGAGTTTGAGGTTTTTTTTAGTTTATTTTTTAAATCTTTATTTGTTTTCATTTTCTGAATTCCTTCTCTTAGAAATGATGTTATTTTCTTTGCATAGTTGTTTAAAGCAATTTTCTTTAGTTGAGGTGAGGTTATGTTAGAAATTATAGTTTTTAAACTTCTTGTTGATGTGGAATTTGGATATTGGGAATTGAAAGTTGATTCAGTTTTATTTTTTTTTAGTTGTTCATTACGGTTTTGATCTTCTCTTATTATTGAACTTTCTGTATTTAAATCACTGTTTTTACATGAACACATTGAATTGTTTCCCATTTTTTTTTGGGAATTTAAATTAAATTGTTATTTTTTTTATTTAGATTAATAATTAATTTAAATAATTTTTTTCAAAAGATTTTTAATTATATTTTTAAAATGTAATAATTATATTTAGAAAAAAATTAAATAATTCATTTCCTAAAATGGAAAAAGAAATTTAAAATTACTTCTTATAAAGAAAGATTGATTATTTGTATAATTAAAAATTTCTTAAATCTAATGGATATATATTTTATTTTTAATATTAAAAAGTCAAATTAAATCATTAATAACAGAAAATTCGATATTAATCTCATTTATTTAATATTAAATAATTATTGTTATATTATATTTATGTAAGACCTCAAAAATAGTATAATTTGAAATTTGGGAATTGAAATTTAAAACATTATATTATATTTAATAAAATATTTTTTTATTATATTCTGTTTTATTTTGTTAATATATATTATTTTTTTAATGTTCAATTTTCTTTTTTTTTAAGTTAAAATAATTATATTCTGTTTTTAATAATAATCTTTATTTTATTCAAAAGGATGATTATTGTTTAATTGTAAATTTTTTTTGATTTTGTTATTGTTTTACTTAAATTTGGTATAACCAGTATGTAATAGTTATTTATAAGATATTGTCATAATGCTTTCTTAAATTATTTAGAAATATTATTGAAAAATGTTTCTAACCCTCGAAAATTGGATAATTGAAAATAAAAAGCTTTTTAATTTATTTGATTTCAGACATCAAAATTGATTTTAAAATAAAATATTTTTAATTTTTTTTCATATTTCAACAAAAACAAAAACAAAAAAACAAAAAAAATTAATATATATCAAAAAATAAAGAAAATCCAAAAAAGTCAAATCAATCAAAAAACAAAAATAATTATATTTTTATATTTTACAGTAATAACTATAAAAATAAAATCAACATACTAAAAAAAAAAATTAAGCAATCTAAAAAAAAAATTAAAACATTAAAAAAATGGACGAAACCAATAATCAAATGATATCTGACATAAAAAACCCTTCAATTGCTTATCTTTCAGAAACTTATCCCTTAATATCATCTTTAAAGCAATTTCTTGAATCACAAAATCCCAACATTCACGATTTTGAAAATTGGTTAAACTTCACTCAAAATCTTTTATCTCAAAACAACATCACATTTCAGCAATTTATATTAAAAATATCATTTATAAAAGATAATGACATTTTTTCAACAGAATTATTTAAAAAAATAAAAATACTCTCCTCTCAAAATCTTTCCCTTAAAAATTTAATAAGTGAAAATAACTTAGGTCCTATTTGCTTTGTTACACCTGAATTAGGAAGATGGAGTACAGTGGGTGGATTAGGAGTAATGGTTGATGAATTAAGTCAAGGATTAAATTCTGCTGGTCAAAAAGTAATGATGATAAGTCCTTATTATGATAGAAATAGAAAAGGAGAAACTGAATATTTAAAAAATGATCCTTTTAATATTAAATACTTAAGAAATATTGAAGTTTCTTTAGATAAAAAGTATAATTTTGGTGTTCATATGGGAACAGGAAATAATGGTATTGAATATTATTTTATTCATAATTATGAAATTTTTCCTAAGCCTTATCCTGAAGGAAGAGTTGATGATAATTTTAGAAGAGTTTGTCTTTTCTGTAAAGCTTCTTTACAATTGCTTTGTGATATTAGAAAAATTCCAGCTGTTATTGTAACTAATGATTGGTATACTGGATTAGTTGCTGCTTATGGAAAAATTGCCTTTGGAGGAATTTTCAGTGGAACTACTTTTATGCATATTTGCCATAATTTAGAACCTGAATATGAAGGAAGATTTTATCCAACTAGAGAACAAGGAACTCTTGATTATATTCATCAAATTAATAGAGATTTATTAGTCGATCCTTGGTGGAAACAAATCGTAATTAATCCTTCTCGTTGTGCTCTGATAATGAGTGATCAATGGGGAACTGTTAGTCACTCTTATAAAGAAGATTTATTAAGATCAAGTCCTTTATCAGGAATTTTAAAACAGAAACCACAACCTTTTTCATATCCTAATGGAGTTTTTAAAGAAAATAGATTAAAACAATTAACTGATAAAGCAGGAATAGACCATTTAGGAGCTAGAGAATATATTCAGAAAAAATATTTCGGTTATCAACAAATGAATCCAGAAGTTCCTATTTATGCTTTTGTTGGAAGAATAACTCGTCAAAAGGGAGTTCACTTAATATTAGAAGTAGCTGAGGAATTAATAAATAAAACAGGAGGGCAAATTAACATTCTTGTTGGAGGAATGGGTGTACATTCAGATCCTTACTTCAGAGATTGTGAAAATCGTATTCGACATTTAAGAGGAAGATACCCTAATTGTTTCTGGGCTAATCCGAGTGAATTCTTTGTTGATGGACCTAAAATTAATATTGGTGCTGATTTCGGTCTTATGCCTTCATTGTTTGAACCTGGTGGTATAGTTCAACATGAATTCTTCCTTGGAAGAACACCAGTTATCGCTTTTAGAACTGGAGGTTTAAAAGATACTGTTTTTGAATTTTTATGGGATAGTAATAAAGGGAATGGATTGACTTTTGATAATTATTGTAGAAATGGATTAATGGATGCTATGTGGAGGAGTATTAATTTGTTTAAAAATAAAGAAAAGTATGAAATTTGTAGAGAAAATGCTTTTAATAGTGTTATTGATGTTAAAGATGTTTCTAAAGCATGGGGAAGGGAGTTTTATAGGTTAAAAGGGAAAGTTTTCTTTAATGTGAGAGAAGTTCTTGGGGATGAAGATAATGAAAATAAGGAAAATATTAATAATACTAATAAAGATAAAGATAATAAAGTTATGATGGAAAATAAAAATATTAATAATATTAATAATAATAATAGGGAAAATGTGATTAAAGGGTTTAGTCAGAATAATATTTTAAATCCCTTTGGAGGTTTTAATCAAAAGAAAAATTATAGGAATAATGTATTTAGTAAAGAAAAGGAAAATAATAACTTTAATATTAGAGTTGGAAGTAATAATAATTTAAATATTGAAGGAAATAAAGAAAATCAAAATAATAACATTTTCACTCAATTTAGGAGTAATTATTATAATAATTATATGAATAAAAACAGAAATAATGATAATAATAAAAATAATATCGAACAAAATAAAAATCTTCTTCAAAACCAAAATAATAATAAAAGTAATCTAATTCAAAACAAACAAAATAACATTATGAAATCAAAAGAACCAGAAAAAATAAATAGCAATATCAACAATATTATAAACCCAAATACAAACAACAATAATAATATAAACACAAACACAAACAATAATAATAATATAAACCTAAACAAACAATATAATAATAATAACAACAGAAACATTAAATTTAATCAAAATTCCCAATTAAACAAGAATGAAATTCAACAAAATAATAATAATAACAATAATAATTATAATAATATAAACTTTAATCAAAATAATAACATTTCTGAAAAAAAACCAGAACCCAAAATTCAAAATCCAATTCCAAACCCAATAGATTTAATAAATCAACAAGTAAAAACAACTCTTACTCAAAAAAAACCAAGTAAAAATAACTTTAACTTTAAACCTCATAATGATTTATATTATTATAGTCCAAATATAAAAAACACATCATTTATTCCAGGTAATACGAACACAATAAATCAAAATAATAATATAAATAATTTTAACCAAAATAATAATATTAACAATTTAATAGTAATTAATAATTCAAATTCCAACTTTAATAAAACAAAAAACGCCTTAAATAATATAATATTAATAGCAAATAATGGAATATTAAATGGAAATAATCAAATAAATGAAAAGTCCAATTTTTATCAAAATAATATTATTCAAACAGCATTAAATGACAATTTAAATAATAAATTGAATTTAAATAACACAAATAAAATAATCGAAGAGAACAATAATAAAATAATAAAAGAGGAATTTGCATCAATTAATCAAATTTCAAAAAATAAAGTACATCATAAAGGATTTATAGTTAAAAAAGGACTATCAAATAATAATATAAATAATAATAATATATTGAATAATTCAAATAATAATAATTCTAATGAAAAAAGAAATGTATTATTTACTTTTAAAGGAGAAGATTTACCTAAAAATACTGAATCAGTTCAAATTTGTGGTTCTTATGATAAATGGAATGTAAGACATCCTTTAAAATATGATAAAGCTAGAAATTTATGGTTTGTTAATTTGACTTTAAATAGAGGAAAGATATTTTATAAATATATTGTCAATAGTAAATGGGTCGTTAATCCTAGAGAAGAAGTTGATAATGATGGAAACAATGAAAATAATGTTATTGTCCTTTAATTTTTTTACATTTTTAAAACCAAATTTTTGTTGGTAAAGAATTATTTTTTTGAATTATATGTAGTTAAAGTTTTAATGGATTATTTAATTTAATAAGTTTTTATTTAATAATGAAATAAAATTATTTAATGAGTTGAATAAATTTTAAAAGAAATCTGATAAAACATTTATTTTTTTTATTTAAATTTTTTTTTAAATATTTATTTTAATTATATTTATATTTAATTTTCTTTCCCTTTTTTATATAATTCATCTTCATGATTTTAAGATTATAATACTCTTTATTCCCTTTTTTTCGTAAAATTTTTTAAATTGAAACTGGTTCGGAAAATTTCTTGAAGTCTTAAATAAATTTAAAAAGGATTTATACCCTTTTTATAATATTATTTGTCAAATTTCATCAAAAAAATAAAAGATAAAACCAGAAAATTTGAAGCAAGGAAAAGTATAGATTCCATTCAAATAAAGGGACAATACTTTTTTTTATTGATTCTTTATTATTACTTTTATTTTTTTTTTATGAATTTTATATACAAATTTTTTAAATATCGTCTTAATTATCATATTTCTTGATTAATTTAAAATGGAAATCCATATTAAATATTTTCAAAAATTTGAAGAATAAATAAATAAATTTAATATTACACTCAAATGTGTCTTTAATTTTTTGTTTAGAAAGAAAAATCTATTAAATCTCTAAAAAGAAAGAAATTTGTAAAAACAAATTTATTTATTCATTCTCAAATTTACATTTATTATTATTAATTTTGAATAATTATTTTATCGATCATTTGTCTATATTTTTTAAAAATTAATTTAATTAATAATAAATGTCATATAACGTACCCCGTTGGTTACGTTTATATAATTATTCTAAAAAATTAAATATCTCTCGTGAAAAAAAAACAATAGAACAAAATAACAAAAATTTAAAAACTGAAGCTCAAGAATGTACATTTCATCCAAATACTCATTATTCTTCTTTTTATAAAGAAAAACCTTTAAATACAGAAGAAATAAATAATTCAATTTTAGAAAGATATAATGAATGGAATAAAAAAAAAATGAATAAAATAAAGAGAATATATATTCAAAAAAGAAACAATCAAGAAAAAATATGTACTTATGCTCCAAATATAAAAAGAGATAATCGTTATTTTATTAATTTAAAAAAAATAACTGAGGATATTGTTAATGATCCTGAATCTTATGTTGAATATATTCAAAGAAAAGAAAAATTAAGAAATGAAAAAAAATTAATTGAAAAACAAAGAGCTTTAACTCCTGGCAATGGAAATATATATAATGGAAAAAGAACTGTTATTAAAGAATTTAATTTAGAAACAAATAAAATTAAATTTAATAAATGTCTTTCTTATTCTAATATTATTAAAAATAATTTAAGTGTTAATAATGATAATAAGAAATTTATTATTATTCAAACAAGGAATAATTCAGGAAAGAAAAATTCAAATTCAAATCAAAAAAATATTTTTTCAAGTTCAACAAGAAATTTTATAAAAAATAATCAAATTCCTATTAATAATATTTATTCAAGGAATAAAAATCTTAATAATCTTAATAAATTTATTTCTAAAAATAATGAAGAAGAGAAAAATGTAAATAATGAATTTAAAAAAATTCAAAATAAATTACATAAAGAATTATTCAGTTTTGAATTATGATATTTAATTAATTCACTTTGGTAAGTCTTTTTATTTTTATTAGAATCTGTGATTAAAAAAATGAACCAATAAATTAAAAGAAAAATAATTTAAAAATAAATTGATTTAATATTTTTGTTTTTGTTCTTATTTTTCTATTTATTCAAATTTTTATTGAATTTATTTTTAATCGGTTTTATTATTCTTTATTAGTTATAAATTCTTCTTTATCTTTAAAAATGTCTTTTTTATGATATTAATATTATATTATTATTATTTTTTTATTTCATTTTATATTTATCAAATAATTTTTATTTTTAATAAGTTTGATAGCTTTTTTTAATTCTTTATTTATAATTAAATTCTAATTCGCTTATTTTCTTGTGAATATTTTTCAAAAAAAATTATTACTTTGAATCTAGATTTGTTATATTATTTTTTTTATTTTTTTAATTTTAAAGAAAGTTGTAATTTTGAAATCTAAAATTACTTTAAAATTATAAAACCTTTGTTCTATATTTATTTATAACTAATCTATTTTTTATTATTTAAATCTCTGTATTATTATCATTATTATCATCATTATTATCATCATATCTATCATTAAATAAATTAAACCCACTACTCATATTTTTAACACTTATATCACGAATTAAATGTCTTTCAGAATTTAATCCTTCTTTCACATTTTCTAATTCTTCTTTCATAAGTTTAATAGTAATATCTTTTTTATTAGATAAATTTTTCCAATATTCAACTTGATATTCTAAACATTTATTTATATCATGCATTTTAAATTCTTTTCTAAACATTATTTTATTACATTGTTCACATTTTACTTGTGAAAAATCACATTCATTTATATTATGATTCTCTAAATTTTTATTTAAAAGTGTTTGCCCACATAATTTACAATTTATTTCTAAATTTCCACAATATTCTTCATATTCTTTTAATTGAAATTTAAAACATTTTCTTTTACAAAATTTACATTTCATTATCACTAAACCACATAAAAAAATATGTTTGAAACATTCATTTTTATTTCCTTTAAAATTACATCCTTCAATAGTACAATAAAATTCTGCATAATCACAGTTTTTAATGTGATTTAAATAATCTTTAAAATATAAAATTTTATCACATCCTTTTTCATTAAAATAACATTTAGTTTTTAATAAATTTAAAACGTTTTTAAAAATTCTATCTAAATGTAAAAATTTAAAAGTTTTACAATTGAAAGGACATTTATTTAATTTTTTTTCACATTCTTCACAAAGTATATTTCCACAATTTGAACATTTAACTGGGTTTAATGGGATTTCTGTACAAATAGGACATAAGATTTCTTTTATTATTTCTTGATATTCATCTATAACTAAATTTTGAAAAATATGAGTTTCTGTATTTAATGGAACATTTATTTTAAAATTATATTCAAAATATTTTGAAATAAGTTCTTGTTCTCTTTCTTTTAGAATCATTTTTTAATTATTTTATGTAATTTATTATTAATTAAAATAAATATTATTCTAAATAAATTAAAAAGAAAAAAATATATAATTAAAATATTTTCCTTAAAAAAAATATTAAATAAATCCTTTTAAATAAAAAAAAACTAAACATTTTGATTATAAACTTTATTAGGAATAGGATGAGAATTTTCAGTTTTTGCACTTGCTTCAGCTACTTTAATAAAAGTATCAAAATCAATCATTCCACTTTTATCTCTATCTCCACAACTAACAAGCATTTTCCATTGTGTATAACTTAATTTTAAATTACCTAAAACATCTTTTAATATTTTAACCATATTATCACTTTGAATAATTAAACCATTTCTTCCATTTCCATAAGAATATATTTTTGCTCTTTCTTTTATTACTTTTTTATTTTTTGCTATTAATTTATATATATCACTTATTTCTTTTGAAGTTTCCCAATTTCTTAAAATTTTCATTTGATTTTTATTTGCTTTTAAATCTAAAGTTCCTTCACTTTGAGCAAAAACTTTATTCCATTCATTTAAATCTATTACTCCATCTTTTCTAACATCAATAAAATCATAAATATATTTCATTAAATTATAATTTGGAAGTTGTCTTCCTTCTCTTTTATACATATCATATATTATTTTTTTAAATGTATCAAAGTCTATTTTACCAATCATTTTTGGATCATTTAATTCAAAAGCTAATCTTGGGTTAGAATAATATTTATAAAAATATTGTTTGAATATTTTTAATTGGTTTAAAATATTTTCTTTTGAAATATGTAAATTTTGTTCTTCATTTGATATATAATTATAAAAATCATATAAATTAATTCTTCCATCGACTGTAATTCCACTTTTATTAATAATATCTTCAATTTCAATATTTGTTAATCCTAAGTCTAATTTTTTTATTAAATTTCTAAATTCAAATTGATTTACCATTTCATTTCCACTATCAGATATTGCTTTTTTGAAAAGAGTATTAAAATCATATTTAGAACTTAAAATTAATCTTTTTATTTTTTCTAATGGATCACTATCAAACGGAGTTTCTGAATTTTTATGTTCTTTTTGAATAAAAGGTGAATTAAATGTCATAAAAGGAAGAGAAGATTGCGGTCTTGAAGTTAAAATTTTAGAGTTTTTAAATTGAGTTTTACTAAATTTATCATTAAATTCATATTTATTAAAATATACTAAAGTAAACTCACTAAATGAAATATCATTTACTATATTAGGAAATATTTTATGAATATAATTTAAAATTGTATTTGTTTCATATTTATTTGGAAATAATTGATTAATTCCATTAAAAAATTCACTTTTTGAAATATAATTTCTGTCATTTGTTTTATCATTAAATGTTGGCATTGAATTTGAAATTGGTTTAATATTATGAAAATATTTAAATGCATCTTCACTTGTTGGAAAATTTTGATTTAAAAATGTTAATATATCATTATGCATTGAACCATAAAAATCATATTTATTATTTCCAAATATTTTATTTAATGATTCTATTGTTATATATTGATTTCCACCTGATAAATGATTAAAGAATACTTCTGATTGTGGATTTTCCATTTGGAAATTATCAAATAATTTATAATTTTTTTCTAAAAAGAATCTAAAGTCATTTAATGAAATTCCTTTCCCATTGTTTTTAAAATCATTAATATTATAATCATGATAAAATTTTTCAATATTATTATCATACTTTTCATTAATGAAATATCCTAATTTATCAATAACTTCTTTAATCCAATTTGGATCTTTATTTAATTTATTTACTCCTCTATTACAATATTCTTTTATTGTTTTATAATAATCATCTAACTCTCCTAAATTTATTCTTTCCATTAAATTTCTTATATCAGCAAGAACTAAATTATCATTTCTTGTTAAAGATACTGCATTAATAAAATGTAAAATTTTATTTTCATTAATTTCATTAGGAGATAAAAATAAAGAATTTAAAGCAAAATGTTTAAAATCTTTTGCAGAAATAATACCATCATGATCTCTATCTAAAATAGAATAAACCTCTGTATCACTTAAATTATTATTCTTTCTATACCATTTTACAAATTCTGATAATATTAAATTTTCTATAACAAAATTACCTTGATATATTTTTTCATCTGATATATCTTTATCATCGTTAAAAATTCTAAACTTTTTTAAAAACATATTAATTTCTACTTTTTCATTTAAAAATTCATCTAAATAATTATAAAAAGATTTTATTTGTTTTTGAGTTAATCTTGTATTTAAAGGTAATTTAGAAATTTGTGAAGAAAATTCTTCTAATCCAATAAAGCCATCTTGATTTCTGTCTAAAAAGAAAAATAATTTCTCTTCAGTCATATTAATTTTTTTAATTGCTATTTTAATTA
>JAEEGL015745306.1_pt1 | contig 11146 bp, 9 predicted proteins | sample 9134231 | NCBI WGS metagenome assembly JAEEGL01 (sample SAMN16246548, study PRJNA631951) | gut metagenome | biome: gut microbiome; feature: rumen; material: fiber-attached | host: Bos | place: Iran: Karaj | collected 2018-10
TCTCCATCGACCCTTACTGTAATTGGGCAAAGGACGGATCGGGCTGGGAGGAGGCCGCGGTAAAACGGCTTACAGAGCATGATATGTTCCCCGAGAGGGTTGATAACAGGTAAAAATGGCACGTAATGCTTATGGCTCTGAAAGCATATAAAAGTATAAAATGTTACTATTCACGGGTCATGATTGGAATGACGGACAAATATCGTTTTATATTTGTATACAAGTATAAATAACAGGAGATAAGAGAAAAAGATGAAAAAAGCGCTCATCATAGGGGCGGGTCCGGCAGGACTGACGGCCGCTTTCGAGCTTTTGAAAAATTCATCGGAATATGAGGTGATCGTATTCGAGGAGAGCGAAGCCCTCGGAGGGATCTCAAAGACTGTCTGCTACAAGGGCAACAGGATGGATATGGGAGGACACCGGTTTTTTACAAAGATCAACAGGGTCAATGAATGGTGGGAGGAGATGCTTCCGTCCCAGGGAGCGCCGGCCCTTGACGATAAGCTCTTAGGCAGAATCTCCTTCAGGAACGAAAAAGGCCCCGATCCCGAAAAAACGGACGAGGTAATGTTAATAAGAAAGCGTGTATCAAGGATATTCTTCAATAACAGATTCTTTGACTATCCGGTCACCTTAAAGCCTGAAACCCTTAAGAATCTCGGCTTCTGTACCACCATAGCGGTGGGCATGAGCTACTTAAAGGCTCTTATCTTTAAAAGAAAGGAAGAATCCCTTGAGGACTTCTATATAAACAGGTTCGGGAAAAAGCTGTATTCCATGTTTTTTGAACGGTATACGGAAAACCTCTGGGGCAGGCATCCCAGGGAGATCTCGCCCGACTGGGGAGCCCAGAGGGTAAAGGGCCTTTCCATCACGGCAATACTTAAGAATATTTTCGGCAAAAAAAAGAAGGGTGAGGTGGAAACCTCGCTCATAGAGGAATTTTCATACCCGAAGCTCGGACCGGGACAGCTCTGGGAGATAACCGCTAAGAAGATAGAAGAAAGCGGAAGGGGCAGGATAATAAAGGGCGCCCGGGTATGCAGCGTGATCACCGGTGAAAACGCAGCCCCTGTAAAGGGCATAAGATACGAAAAGGAAGGTCAGATATTCGAAGAGACGGGAGATTTAGTATTATCCTCGATGCCGCTCAAGGAGCTGGTACAGGGGATGGAGGGGGTACCTCAGGATATAAGGAACATCGCTTCCGGACTTCCGTACAGAGACTATATGACCGTGGGTCTTCTTTTAAAAAAGCTGAAGCTTAAGAACCTTACGAAGGAGAAGACGATCAACGACATTATTCCCGACAACTGGGTATATGTTCATGACAGAAGGGTGAAGATGGGGCGTCTTCAGCTCTACAACAACTGGTCACCCTACCTTGTGGAGGACATGAATACGGTATGGACAGGGCTTGAGTATTTCTGTAATGAAGGCGACTCTCTTTGGAACATGGATGATGAGAAATTTACGGAAATGGCCATAGATGAGATGATCACCATGGGAGCCATAGAGAGCAGGGAGGACGTCCTCGATTCCCATGTGGAACGGGTAAAGAAAGCCTATCCCGCGTATTTTGATACCTATAGCGATATAGATAAGCTCAGGGATTACCTTAACAGCTTCGGAAACCTGTACTGCATCGGAAGGAACGGCCAGCACAGATACAACAATATCGATCATTCCATGTGCACTGCCTTCGAGGCCGTGGAAAACATTCTTTCGGGAAAGAGCGATAAGAGCAATATCTGGAACGTAAACACAGAGCAGGCGTACCATGAACAATAAGAGTATTTTCAAAAAGATCACACCGTATAACCTGTTTGCTGTGATAGTCGCATGCTGCGCGGCAGGCTTTCTTATCCTTGCCTTTGTAAATCAGAGCAGGGAGACCTTTGACTGGCTGATCATGCAGCATACGCACGAATACAGTTTTGCGGATTATTTCTATCACATTTTCTATGGAAGGGACCTTACGAAGACCTACAATTCCTACGATGTGGATCCCTGCTTTCCGCCCTTTGCCTATCTGTTCTATAACTATCTGTATAAAATATTGCCTGTTGCGGAAATGGAGTCCCTCAGGGAGGTTCAGTTCTATCCCTATTACACGTTCATTTTCGTTATAGCCATGTCGCTTTGCATTGTATTCCTTTCCTTCGGAATCCGGATGTTTTTTGAGAAACAGCCAGGAGATGTAGGCAGCGCAAAAAGCCTTTTGCTGACCGTGCTGATGATATTTTCGGTGCCGGTTGGGATGTCCGCCATAGAAAGAGCCAATTCGGCGCTGGTGGTGCTGATATTGCTCATATATGCCATGGCGTTTAAGGACTCGGAGAACAAAGTCCTTCGTGAGCTTTCCCTGATCCTTATCGCGATCGCCGCGAACCTGAAGCTCTATCCGGCCATCTTCGGCCTTCTTTATATAAAGGAAAAAAGATGGAAGGAGGCCGTAAGGCTTATCATATACGGGGTAGTCCTGTTCGTGGCGCCCTTCTTTTTCATGGAAGGGTTTAAGAGCATCAAGGAATTCCTCGTGATCATGTATTTAATGCAGGGGCGCAGCATAGAAAGGGTCACTACCGTAAGGGGAGTGGTCACATCGGCCTTTATGTATTTCGGCGGGGAAGGGGCCAAATGGACGGGACACCGCATCGGGATGATAGCAGAGAATATCTATCTTCTGATCACTCTCTTCTGCTTTTTCGTGAGCAGGAACAGGTGGAAGTCGATGTTTTTGCTGATAAGCCCCATGGTAGTATATGTATCAAGCGCTTACAGGTATACTGCAGCATATTTTCTGGCAGCTCTTCTTTGCTTCCTTGCGGAGAATGAAGGAGGGGCTATAGAAGGCGATGGGGGCTTTGGGGCGATGCCCGATAAGGAAAAGATAAAAAACCTGGTGTATGCGGTCCTTTTTGCGGGGATCTTTGCGATACCGGTGTGGGCCTTTGGGCTTGAGGTGGAAAACGTAATCTACTTTTTCATATATTTAATGCTTATCGTCTTGATCATAGACATCCTAAAGTCGATCAGAAAACCAGCTTCTTGATCCTTAAATATTAAGGAATTATCGTTACCGATCACCGTCTGTGAGCGAGCTCCCGTCAGTGACCGGCATTTTCATCATGACCCGTAAATGGTAACGATAGTTCTACACGATCTTAACCACCCAGCTCCCGTGTTTTACAAGCCCTATGCCGATGAAGCCCTTGAGGAGCTCGGCGGAGCATACGATGAAGAAGATGAACACGATGGAAAGGGTCGTATATCTTGTAAGGAAAAAAGCCAGGGGTACCGAGAGCAGCCAGGTCGCGCCGGCGTCAAACAGGAAGGTAATGACTGTTTTCCCGCCCGCCCGTAAGGTGAAATAGGAAACATTGGCGATGGCATTGCAGAACATGGTTATGCTCACTACCCTGATAAAGGAGGTGGCAAGCTCTCTTACGGAGGGCTCGGTATTATAGATCCCGGGTATAACGGGGGCGCACAGATACAGAAAGAACCCCATCACAAAGCAGCTTGTTACGCTCAAGGCCATCATTCTCGTGCTTGTCCTTCTGGCGTCCACAAGCCGGTTGGCCCCAAGCTCCTGTCCGATAAGGATAGCCGTGGCGTTACCTAAGGACAAAAAGACCTCATTAAAGATCTGTGATATTGTGCTGCTGATATTCATTGCGGCGACAACCTCCAGCCCCCTGATCGAATAGCACTGTAAAAGAGCCGCCTGTCCGAGGCTCCAGGTAAACTCCCCGAGCAAAAGGGGAAGCGTCTTTGCTATAAAGGAGGGGATAAGATAAGCGGGCACGGTAAAGCCCTTATATAGCCCTTCGAAAAACGGATAGCTCATCCCCGTCTTTTCCTTATTTTTCCCGAAATGGGACACCAATACTACAATCAGCATCTCCACGAAACGGGAGATGACCGTGGCGATGGCGGCTCCGGTAACCCCCAGCTTCGGAAACCCCAAAAGACCGAAGATCAGCAGGGCGTTAAAGATGAAGTTTACAACCATGGCCGACATCCCGGCCTTCATCGGAAGGGAGGTCTGTCCGGATTCCCTGAGAGTACCCGCGTAGCACTGCGTAACGGTAAAGGGAATAAGGCCAACGAGCATTATATTAAGGTACTGCACGGCGTAGCGCATGGTTGCGGTCCTGTCCGCGGCAGAGGTGGATTCCGCGATGTAAGCCCCGATCAGCTGGGTGGGAAATACAAGAAAGATTACGATTGTGACCGAGGTGATGATAGCCCCGAGGATCAGCTTGAAGCGCGTCGCATAGCGCACCCCGTCGTAATCGCCCTTTCCGAAGAACTGGGTCGAATAGATCCCTACCCCGGCAATTCCGCCCCAGACACAGAGATAGTATATGAACATAAGCTGGTTAACAACAGCCACGGCTGACATGGGAAGGGTTCCGACCTGCCCCACCATTACGTTATCCAGGAGCCCGACGATATTTGAAAGGGTGTTCTGTATTATCATCGGTACGACAACAAAGGCTACCTTTCTATAGAAGGAAGCCTCGCCTAACAGTGATTCTTTTATCGGTATCTTTACCTCCAGAGCTTTCAGGGAATCCTCCGGAAGCCCGCGTCTTGTTTTCGTCATAGAACATATAATACATAAAAACCCCTGAGTATTCAAGAGAATTAAAAATTCATAAACTATACATTGAGAATAAAAAATTCACAAACTATACATTGTTTTTTCGCGGATATTCAAATAGACTATACACATTGGAGATGTTTATGGATAATTCTGTAGGATCATACCCCTGGAACCGTCTCGATCCCGATGAGGTCGAAAGACGTAAAAGAGAAGCATACAGAGCTGTCCTCAGGCAGAAAAGAAGAAGGAAGCGGCTCCTTAAGATAAGACTTATGTTTGCGGGGCTGGTTCTTTTTGTTGCGCTCATAATCGCGGGGATCATCCTTACCATAATAAAGCTTGTAGGGATGGCGATCGAGAACAGGGCAGCGGAAAAGGAAAAGGCCTTTACGACGATAGAAAAGACGATGGAGCTTCAGATAAAAGACCCTGAGCCGGAGCCTGACCCTGAGCCGGAACACGAGACTCGGATCTTTTCCGCCTCTGAGGAGAATATAAAGGGCATCGGAGATGAGGTCATTGGACAGTACGGGATCCTTGTGGATACCTCACAAGAGGCAGTTCTTGCGGGACGGGGTTACAGGGCGAGGATGAACCCTGCCTCCATGACGAAGGTACTGACCCTTTTGGTTGCGGTTGAGAATATTGAAATGAGCGAGCTGAGCTCTCCTTTCCAGATGGTCTTTGATATCACTAACTATGCCTATGTCCATGACTGCAGCACCGCAGGCTTTCTTGAGAACGAAACCGTCACCGTTGAGGATCTGCTGTACGGGACCATCCTTCCCTCGGGAGGCGATGCCGCGGTGGGCCTTGCCTGTTATGTTGCCGGGTCTCAGGAGGATTTCGTGGTTTTGATGAACCAAAAGCTTGAGGAGCTGGGGCTTTCGGAAACCACTCACTTTACCAACTGCGTGGGGCTCTTTGATGAGGATCATTACAGTACCTGCTATGACATGGCGATGATCATGTGGGCGGCCATGGATAATGAGCTCTGCAGGCAGGTTTTGTCTACCAAGAAGTATACCACAAGCCTTACCCCCGAGCATCCGGAGGGGATAGAGCTTTCGAACTGGTTTTTGCGAAGGATCGAGGATAAGGAAAACGGCTTTACGGTTGTGGGCGGAAAGACGGGCTTTGTTAACGAATCGGGCAACTGCGCGGTAAGCCTTGCCTCGGATCCCTCAGGACGGGAATATATCTGCGTGATCGCGGGCTCCTCCAGCGCCTGGAGATGCATCTACGATCATGTTGCGGTGTACAGCAGCTTCTTTGATCCCAACTATGTTCCTATGACCTCCGAGGAGGCCGAGCAGGGGATCGAGGCAGATAAAGCGGAGGAATCCGCCGAAAATACACAGTGAGAGAGCGGGCAATCGCTTAACTATAAAAATCACTTTTCGTTAAGTGAGTTGTACAAATGCTCAGATCCGGACTTTTTATAATCGGCATATCCCGCCGGGGATTATGAAGATATTAAGCGATTGGCCGGGTTTACCCCTGACTACTTGATTTTCGGCATGAATGGTTCTAAGATATACGGGGGTTCAGAAACAAAGAAAGGAAGGTATTTCAAGATGAAAGTATTGATAATAAACTGCGGAAGCTCCTCTTTAAAGTATCAGCTGATCGATTCGGAGACCGAGGAGGTTCTGGCAAAGGGCCTTTGTGAAAGAATAGGCATAGAGGGCGGGATGCTGACACATTCGCCCGCCGGTAAGAAGAAGGTAGAGAGACAGGTAGAGATGCCTGATCACGTAAAGGCGGTTGAGCTGGTGCTCGAGAGCCTTACGGACAAGGAGAACGGTGTGATCTCATCCCTCAAGGATATCGACGCTGTAGGCCACAGACTCGTGCACGGCGGAGAAAGCTTCTCAGAGGCAACCCTCATAAACGACGAGGTTATAAAGACTATCGAAGCCTGCAACGACCTGGCGCCCCTTCACAATCCCGCAAACCTTATCGGGATCCGTTCCTGCAGGCAGCTGATGCCGGAGGTGCCAATGGTAGGCGTGTTCGATACGGCATTTCACCAGACCATGCCGAAGAAGGCATATCTCTACGGAATCCCTTATGAATATTATGAAAAATATAAGGTAAGACGCTACGGCTTCCACGGCACCAGCCACAGTTATGTTTCAAAGAGGGCGGCAGAGATCCTGCACAAAAACTACCAGGATTTCAAGGTGATCGTGTGCCATCTCGGAAACGGAGCCAGCATAAGCGCCGTAAAGAACGGCCAGTGCGTGGATACCAGCATGGGGCTTACTCCCCTTGAGGGGCTGTTCATGGGCACGAGATCCGGAGACCTGGATCCCGCGATCCTTGAATTTATCTGCAATAAGGAAAACATCACCATCTCACAGATGGTAGAGATACTTAACAAGAAATCGGGAGTTCTGGGCTTATCCGGGCTTTCAAGCGACTTCAGGGATCTGATAGCCGCTGCCGGGGAAGGAAACGAACGGGCAAAGACCACCCTTGAGGCTTATTCCTACAGGGTTGCCAAGTATATAGGGGCCTATACCGCCGCCATGAACGGCGTGGACGCCATTGTCTTTACGGCAGGGATAGGAGAGAACAACAGCGATGTAAGGCAGATGGTAGGAGATTACCTTTCCTATCTGGGCACCGGAGTGGACCGGGCCAGGAACAGCATAAGGGGAGAGGAGGCCATAATCTCCTATGACGAGGCAAGGATACCTATACTGGTAGTGCCTACCAATGAGGAGCTTGCCATCGCCCGCGAGACCGTAAAGCTCATTACTCAGGGTTGATGATGAAATAACTCCCGGAGATGACTGTTTCATTGCAGAAAAGGGCAGGCAGTCTTCTGTGTCCGGGAGCATGATAAGGAACTGTCATAGTTGAAGCTGTATTGGCTATTTACCAACTCGTGGTTGATATTTATAAATTTCCAAAGCGTTTGTGCTCCGGTCTTTTAATGGCACTAGCCTGATGCCTCTACCTGATATAATTCAGGCTACGTATAAGTGCTGAATATCGAATAAGGCTTTTTTAGTTTCAGCCTATATACCTTCAAGATTTTACGCTATTCAAGGCGTTTTCCTAACTGATAGCCCTGGTATACTGCTCCCAGTAGCGAAGGATATAATCGTCATCCACTTCGTGATTTACCCATGAAAGCAGTTCCTGTTCCTCCGCGGAAAGCTCCGGACGGCGTCTTATATTTTTGGGATCTTCACAGGTTATTTCGATCAGGTCGTGAATTTTTTTTAAGTATGCAGCTGAATGATCCTGGGAGGATTTTCCACTCTGGTAGTTATTTCTTGCACGTATCAGCCGCTTTACTTCGCCGTGAATATTGGATAGTTGTTCTTTAAGTGTGAGTGAATACCAGGTTTCTTTTGTCATAGCTTGTCCCCGCTTAATGATGTTGGGTGAAAAGATGGTTTTGTTGCCGGCCTCATTTGATCCATTCGTAAAGGATTTCGGATAACTCATCTATCATATCCGGATCTGTCAGCTCTCTTCCACGGCCGATTCCGAGAATCCGGTTACGTTCGATATTAGGATGGGCCTCCCAGATGACCTCTACAGGATCCTTCATTATATTTCCGCCAAATATATCACTGTATTCTGAACCGTTGTCGTAGAGCTCATTCTCAAGGTCTATATGCATATCTCCATCAATAGCAACGGTTCTGTTTTTGAAATCAATACAAAACTTTACCATATCATCGTAGTAGTGGTTATAGTCAGACCAGACCTGATCCAGGCTTATGGTTTCTCTTAATATCATAGAAACTCCTCCGATAAAATTGCTCCGCGCTCCGATTATTCGCATCTGCCCGGTTACAATCTTTTTTATAATATAAGAGAAACAGACCCTTTAGTCAATTTATTTATGATCAGTGTTTCAGGTGGGGTATGATACGGAGGATTCCTCAGTGGCTCAAAAAGCATCTTTTGACCGCAACATCAATATGGTATATAATATGTAGCTGTTAAGAGCCAAACAGCGGGAAATCTGAAGGATTTCCGCGCTTGGTTCTGAGCAGTTACATAAGATATGGAAAAAGGAAGGGAAGATGGAAGAGGAACGCATAAAGTCGCAGATAATGGAGCTGGTAAGGCAGTATTATGAAGCCTGCCATAAAAAGAAGGAGTACAGGGAGGGCGACCGGATCCCATATGCTTCAAGGGTATATGACAGTGAGGAGATGGTGAATCTTGTGGATTCCGCTCTGGAATTCTGGCTCACTTCAGGAAGGTATACAGATGAATTCGAGAAGAGCTTTGCCGAATATCTGGGAATACGCTTCTGCAGCCTGGTTAATTCCGGCTCCTCCGCAAATCTCCTTGCCTTTATGGCGCTGACCTCCCCTCTTCTCGGGGAAAGACAGGTTAAAAGAGGAGATGAGGTCATAACCGTGGCGGCCGGTTTTCCGACAACCATAGCTCCGATCGTCCAGTACGGAGCGGTTCCGGTTTTTGTCGACGTTACAATTCCGCAGTATAATATAGATGTTTCGAGGCTTGAGGAAGCTTATTCCGAAAGGACCAGGGCAGTCATGCTGGCCCATACCCTTGGAAATCCCTTTGATCTTAAGACTGTAAAGGACTTCTGTGACAGACACGGGCTGTGGCTTATTGAGGATAACTGTGACGCTCTTGGTTCGGTATATAATATTGACGGAGAGGACAGACTGACCGGAACCGTGGGCGATATCGGAACCTCCAGCTTTTATCCTCCCCATCACATGACCATGGGAGAGGGCGGGGCGGTCTATACCGACAACCCTCTGCTTCATAAGATAATCCGCTCCTTGAGAGACTGGGGAAGGGACTGTGTATGTCCTTCGGGAAAGGATAATTTCTGCGGGCACAGATATGACGGAAAGCACGGGGAGCTTCCTGAGGGTTACGATCATAAATATGTATATTCCCACTTCGGGTACAATTTAAAGGCTACGGATATGCAGGCTGCCGTGGGCTGCGCCCAGCTTAGGAAGTTTCCATCTTTTGTTGAAAGAAGAAGGCATAATTTTGACAGGCTTGCGGCGGCTCTTAAGGGCTGCGAAAACGCCTTTATCCTACCCGAACCATGTGAAGGCTCAAAGCCCAGCTGGTTTGGCTTTATGATAACCTGCAGGGAGGGAACTGACAGAAACCGGGTGGTACAGCATCTGGAATCGAAGCAGATACAGACGAGAATGCTGTTTGCGGGGAATATCCTGAGGCACCCCTGCTTTGATGAGCTCAGGGAAAGGGCGGAGCTTTACAGGGTTGCGGGAGATCTTGAAAACACTGAAAGGATAATGAGGGATACCTTCTGGATAGGAGTCTATCCGGGAATGACCGATGAGATGATCGATCAAATGACGAAGGTTCTGAAAGAGGCGATAAATGTTTGAAGGTTCATTTTATAAAAACAGAAAGATACTCATAACCGGGCATACAGGCTTTAAGGGAAGCTATATGTGCAGGGTGCTGCTTGAATTGGGAGCTGAGGTTTGGGGGTATGCTCTTGACCCGCCCACAGAGCCGTCGCTTTTTGAGCTCTGTTCTTTAAGCAGAGAAGTAAACTCCGTCAAAGGGGACATAAGGGATCTTGCCAGCCTGAAAAAGGTATTTGAGGAAGCTAAGCCCGAGATAGTGATCCATATGGCGGCCCAGCCCATCGTGCGCACCTCCTACGAAAAGCCTGTGGAAACCTTTGAAACAAATGTAATGGGGACGGTCAATGTGCTGGAGTGCTGCAGGAGCACTGATTCGGTAAGATCGGTAATAAACGTTACGACGGATAAGGTATACAGGAATAACGAGTGGGAAAGGGGATATGTGGAAACCGATGTTCTGGGAGGCTTCGATCCCTATTCCAATTCAAAGTCCTGCTCGGAGCTGGTTACCGAAAGCTATGTAAATTCCTTCTTCCGGGATAAGGGAACAGCGGTGTCAGCCTGCCGGGCGGGAAACGTCATTGGAGGAGGGGATTTTGCGAAGGACCGGATAATCCCCGACTGTATGAGGGCGATGGAGAAAAGGGAGGAGATAACAGTAAGGAATCCTTATTCCACAAGGCCTTATCAGCATGTGCTGGAGCCTGTCTGCGCCTATCTTTTGATAGCCGAAAGACAATTTGGTGATCCATCCCTCGCGGGCTGCTATAATGTGGGTCCCGATGATGCGGACTGCTATACCACGGGAGAGCTGGTGGAGCTTTTCTGCGATAAATGGAACAGTAAGGCTGAAGAGGACGGCTTCAGGGCTTCCTGGAAGAACGTTTCCGACAACGGACCTCATGAGGCGGGGTTTTTGAAGCTGGATTCGTCAAAGCTTAAGAAGACCTTCGGCTGGAAGCCTGTCTGGAACGTGGAAAGGGCAATGGAGGAGATAGTTGGCTTCGGGAGAGCCCGGTTAAGAGGCGAGGATGTCGGGAAGGTTATGACCGATACAGTAAAGAACTATCTGCGCACGATTCATAAATAATTTCCGGATCAAGCGCTGAAAGCGCGCCGGAAAAACAAATCGGCGCAGAGGAGGAATGAAATGATTTCGAAAAAA
>JAEEGL016773640.1_pt1 | contig 11146 bp, 9 predicted proteins | sample 9134231 | NCBI WGS metagenome assembly JAEEGL01 (sample SAMN16246548, study PRJNA631951) | gut metagenome | biome: gut microbiome; feature: rumen; material: fiber-attached | host: Bos | place: Iran: Karaj | collected 2018-10
AGCATCAAATCTGCCGTAGAAGACCCAAGCCGCCCCTCTGTATTCACTTTGATATCAACAAGCCCCGGGATTTTCCCTTTAAGCCCTTCCAGCCCTTCCTTAATTCCCTTTTTCACAGATTCTTTTTCAGAATCGCTCATGTCCTTTAATGTCCATAGAATGATGTGTTTTACCATGGGGGTATTTTAGCATGAAATGGGGGAGGGAGAATAGGTGAGTTGGGCGTTCCCCTTCGGGTCGCTACGTTCCGGGTTCCGCTTTGCTCCAGCCTCCTCAGTCGCCAGGCTCCTTCCGGTGGCCGCTCCGCGCCCTGCACATCGCTAACGTTTAAAACTTGATTTTTATAAAATAACGGAATACTCTAAATAACTAGGAGTACAATATGAAAATGCAATATGAATTTACATCAAAACAAAAGAAATTGTTACATAAAAAAATAATTGAATTTTATAATCTTGTAAAAGAGCATTCAGTTGGCAGTTTTGAAAATTTTGTTGACAGTGATTTTATTGGGCCTCGAGAGAATTACAAGTATGATACAATTAAGAAAACAAGAGAAAAAATTGCAAATATTGTGTCCTGTGAAAATTTTGGAAATGGTGAAATTAGAAAATTATTAATAGATGCAATAGATGACGGTTTCAATCTTGTTAATAGTTTCTGGCGTAATAATGTAAAAGGTGCAATATGTGATTTAGAAGGATCACAACTAAAAAAGTTTGAAAAGAATCTTCATGACTTATATTCAGATAAAATGTCTGCCAAAGATTTTTTTAATTACTATACAAGTGAAGTTAGTGGAATCTATAATATTGTTGCTTATATTTTATTTTTAAAAGATAGTACAAAATACCTTACAATTGCCACAAAAAGATTCGATGACTTCTTTAAAGAAATTGAACTAGATTTCAAAACAACAGCTCATTGTTCTTGGGAAAACTATTCTGAATATCTAGATATTCTTTCAACAATCAGATGCATTTTGAAAGAAACATTAAATATGAAGATTAGCCTTATAGATGCACATTCTTTTGTTTGGGTTTGCGAAGACCCGTCTTTGGTAAACTGGAGACAGGAGCAAAAAGAGGAAAGTCCGGTTGAAAAAAAATATACTAAAACAGTAATCGATGCGCGTCATGGACAAGGTCTATTTAGAAATAGGGTTATAAAAAAATGGAACGGAAAAAGTTCCGTTTCTAATTTTAACAAAATAGAGCTTATGAAAGCTGCGCATATAAAACCATGGAAATATTGTAATGAAAAAGAATGTGTAGATTCTGACAATGGGCTTTTACTTACACCTAATATAGATTTGCTTTTTGATTATGGAAAAGGTTATATAACTTTTGATGATAATGGAAACGTAATTTTTTCTTCTCGATTAACAGCTGATATTATAAAAGAATTTGGAATATCAAAAGACTTAAAATTGAAAGAAGTAAATGACAAAACTAAAGAATATTTACGATGGCATAGGGAACATGTGTTTAAGCCATAAGTAGATTTTTATTTTTACTGACACTTTTTTTCCTCCTGAATTCTTATAATTTAAAATGCCGTTATTTGGCACCTTTGACTTGTATAATAAAAAGTACAAAGGTCAAAGGAGGCTTTAAATGAAGACAAACGAAGGAAATTATGTAATGTGTATTTTCACCGGCAAAATCTGTTATACAGAACGCGAAGCCGGTCTCGTAATCAATGGCTGCAAAAAACACTTCTACGCAGGCCACGGCCGCTGGGCCAAGTCGGCCCACGGAAACTCCAAATCAATTCCTCGCCGCAAATACTACTGCAAAGACTGTGGCTTTTATCACGTAACACATCTTGCGCTTTATGATATGGACTCACAAAACTACGCCTGGGAAGATGCCTTCTACAAAGAATATGAACGCCGCCAGAAAAAGGCCAGGGCGTAAGGAGGGAAGTATGTTACTAGCTCTTGGAATTATCATATTTATAATTGGCTGCTGTCTTTCTTCTTTTGAAGACACTACATACAATGCTCAGCAAAAGCAGGAACAGCGCTACAAAGAACTAATGCAGGCTTTAAGTGAAGCAAGAAGGAATAACGAGACACTGGTCAAGAGAAAGCAGGTTAGAAGACGTTTTGAAATAGATAGGGAAGGGAACCTTTTGGGGGAAGAAATTACTGAGGAAGTAGGGGAGGATTGATTTTAGGATATTGAGAAAAGAAAGAAATCTATAATAAATAATAAAAAGTGAAAAAATAAAAAGTTTATGATATAATAGAGGTTGTTATTTGTTGTCATTTTCTTAGAAAATACTTCAAATCAAGGAATAAAAAAAGGGTGTTAGAAAAGAAGAGTTTTATTTCAGAAGATGATATTGAACGGGCTTTATTAAAAAAACTTAGTTCTGCACCTTTTAATTATGATCTTATAATATGTGATCCAAGCCTTGATGCCAAAGATAATCCGGATAATGGACCTCATCGTGACTCTGTTGAACAGTGCATTCTCTCTTCTATTCTAAATGAAAATCTAGCAAAACAGAGAGATTTACTTTTGCCAAGATTGATGAGTGGAAAACTGGAAGTAAAATAAAAACAGGAGATTTAAAAAGTGGATATTCCAAAAATTAAAAATAATGATGAAAGTTTTGAGGATTTTACTTATTTTACAAGAGGTGGAATGGGTGAAATTTATAAGGGAATCGAAAAAAAAAGTAATACAGAAATTATTTTAAAACTAATTCCAATTGACGATTCATCATACGAAAATTTATTAAAGACAGAAGTTGATGTAAGTCTTTCTTTTAATCATCCAAATATTGTCAAAACTCGACATGGTGGAAAAATTGAGATCGAAGGAACACAATACTTCTTCATGATTCAAGATTTCTATAAAAATGGAAGTTTAAGAAAATTTATAAAACCTAATCAATCATTGGATGTTTGTTTTTCACAAATAATGGACATCTTAAATGGTATGAAAGAAATTAGTTCAAAAATTGTTCATAGGGATTTAAAACCTGAGAATATTTTAGTAGATGATGATAATCATTTAAGAGTTTCTGATTTTGGACTAGCCAAATATATTGATGAACAGACAAGAACGAAATCATTTAAAGGAGCTGGAACACATCCATATATGGCACCTGAATGTTGGACAAATAGTACTAATACAATTGCTATGGATATATATGCACTTGGTATAATTTTTTATGAAATTCTTACAGGAAAATGGCCATTTATTGCAAAAGATGAATTGGACTGGCCTCAACAACATTTATTTACACCAATGCCATCTGTTTTAGATATTAGACCAGATTGTCCGGTAAAAATAAATCAAATAATTCAAAAAATGACAGCTAAAAGATTTAATGAACGATATTCAAATATTGATGAAATTATTAAAGCATTTAACCAAGCTATTGAGTTACAAAATTCAACAAACGCTGCAACTCAAAGGTTAGCAATGCTTGGAAATGCTACTCTACAGAAAAGAACAGCAGAAGAATTACAGCGTAAAAAAGAACAAGAAGAATATGAGAAATTTAAGCAATTAATTGATTACCATATTGAAGAACTATATAGCAGAATAAAAGTATTAGTTAATTCTGTTAATGATAGTCTTGAGACAAAAAAAATTACTTATATTGAAAATAAACCACTTACAGGTGTAACTCCAAAAGGTATGTCCTTTTCTTTTTTTGATAAAAAAATTTCATTTAATTTCTGTGATTATTCAAGAATTTCAGATAATGAAGAAAAACATAAACAAGAGGTTATAAACTATTGGAAACAACAAGATCCTTTCGGAGGATTTTTAGTATACCATGGTGAAACAAGTACTTTTTTTAAGAAAAATAATATTATTCTTGTTGGTATTGCAGAAACAAATTATAAAATAACAGATGGTTTAGGAAACTCAGTTGAATATGGATTTAATTTGGCATTAATTAAGAAGCCTGACGATTTATATGGGAAATGGTATAAAATAGCATTTTTAGCCAATCATAGGCAACCTTGTTGTGCCTTGAGCATTAATGAATTGTTAAAAAATTATGATCAATTTCAAGGTGGTTTTTATACTGTTGATTTTTCAATTCTTGATGATGAAAAGGATTTGGTTCCGCTTATTGAAAGGATTTTAAGATAATATATGTAATATAAATTAGGAGAAATATATGTCAAAACTAAACATAGATCAAAAAACAATTTTTGAACTTTTCTCAGATAAGAAAGCAGATTTTCTTATTCCAGATTATCAGCGACCATATGCATGGGAGTATGCTGAGTGTCAGACATTATGGGAAGATATTTTTAACTTTGCATTCCCTGATAATGACTATTCTCGCTTTGATAGTGACAGCGATGAATACTTCCTTGGACCAATCGTTACATTTGTAAACGATGATAAAAAAATGGAAGTAATTGATGGTCAGCAGCGTCTTACAACTCTTATGCTTTTACTTCGTGCATTCTATGAAAAATTTGGAATGATGCAGGATGATAATTCCAAGAAGACCAGAGAAAATCTTGAAAAGTGTATTTGGAAAACTGATGAGTTTGGTACACCTGATAAAACACGATTAAAGATTGATTCTGAAGTTGCTACAGATAACGATAAAGAGCAATTCTTAAATATTTTAAAATCTGGAATTGCATCTGATGATATGAAGAGCAATTATGCAAATAACTATAGATTCTTCCAGAAACAGATTAATGATTTCTTACAGAAGTTTCCAAGTTACTTTTCTTATTTACCAACACGTATCTTAAACAATTGTATTTTACTTCCTATTGAAGCAGAAAGCCAGGATACTGCTCTGAGAATCTTCTCTACATTGAATGACCGTGGTTTACCACTATCTGATGCTGATATTTTTAAGGCTCAGTTCTATAAGTATTATACAAAGAAAGGTGAAAAAGATAATTTCATAAAACGCTGGAAAGCTCTTGAAGAACAGACTGCCAAAATTTTCCATCCAATTAGTGGAACTCCAATGGATGAACTTTTTACACGCTATATGTATTATGAAAGAGCTTGTCAGAAAATAAAATCTTCTACTACAGAAGCTCTTCGTAAGTTCTATGAAAAAGACAGTTATGCCCTGCTTAAAAAAGACAAGACGCTTGATGATTTGGAAGCTCTCTGCGATTTCTGGAATGATGTCTCTAACCAGGATAAAGAAAGATTTAATGATGCAGTTCTTAGACGTCTTTATGTTTTGAATTATGCTCCTAACGGTATGTGGAATTATTTTACATCTGTTTATTTTATGCAGAACAAAGATGCTAATGGAAAACTTGATGACGCAAAATTCTGTGCTTTCTTAACAAAAATAACTGCATTTATTTGGACTTATGCTGTTGTTCTTCCTGGTGTAAATGCACTTCGAACTCCGGTTTATGCTGAAATGGTTAATTTAATTGAAGGTAAAGATGTTGAGTTTGCAGATTTTAAATTTGATCCTGATACAGTAAAATCAATGTTAAAAAATTACTACTTCAGTAATGCTCGACCAATAACAAAATCAATGCTTACCTGGTGGGCTTTCCATGATGATAATCAACCTTTACTTTCTTTGGAATCTGTTTATGAAATTGAACATATTTTTGCAAGAAAGAGACAGGAAAACGAAAGTTCACTTTCAAATTCTAATAAGCTTGAATCACTTGGAAATAAAATACTTCTTGAAAAGAAAATAAACATACGTGCTTCTGACTATAGATTTACTGATAAGAAGAAGTATTACGAAGGCTTTACAAATGATAAAGGCCAGTATAAAGAAGGAACAAAAATTGTTGAACTTCAAAGTTTTGCAAAGAATAAAGCTGATTATACAGAAACAGATATTGATTCAAGACAAGAATCGATAATTGATACTTTTGTTGAGTTCCTGAAGCAGAATAATTTGACAAAGTAGAGGTAACAATATGAACCAAAAGGAACAAGCAGATTTTAATGAAATTTCAAATAGAATTAATAAAGTAAAAGTTTATTTGAATGATAGAAATACTTCTTATTCAATTTCTGAACTTGGAAATATGATTGAAGACTTTATAAGTGTTAAAGATACGCTTGGGAATCTTGGTTCTGTTATTAATTTTTTAACTTTGCAAAAGGCAAAGATATTCCTAGAAAAAAAGTTTAACCAAAGGGTGCCAGATGTATTACTAAAAGATGTTAATACACCTGGTTGGAAAATTAATTATATTTTGAGTGATGGTAAAAGAATTGTAGCTGAAGCAAAGACTACAACTCCAAATGGAAGAACTTTTGGTTCAAAACAACGAGAAGAAATTTCAAAAGTTCTTGATAAATTAAAATCTGTAGAAGCAGACTACAAATATTTATTTATAACAAATGAAGAAACTGCAAAATTACTTCATATTGAATACAGTATGGAACTTGTGGGAATTACTGTTGAATTGATTTAATAATACATAATCAAAAAAAAGGAGTTTTAATAATGAGACATGAAGAAGCTTTTCCTATAGGAGATGGACTTCAATATGAATTCCTAAAAAAAATGTGGGTAGAAGGATGGTTAGATGATTTTTCTGAAGAACATTTTTTAATAAAAGCAATTAATAAAACTTTAACTGATTTTAAATATATTGATTATTATAAAAATAATATAAATTTTATTTCTATTGCTGGTGCTGATTATTCAACTTTTGATAATATGGAAATCTTTTGTGAAACATTTATTATTAATTTTTCTTTGAGATTGAAATTTTTATGTGAACTTTTTGGGGAAAATAAAATAAAAAATTTTGTAATAAATCAATTATCAGCTGGTAAAAGTAAATATGATGAAAATGTTTTCTTTCAAGCTGTTTCAGAAGTAAGTATACTTGAATTTATGGGGTCTTATTTATATATAACAGAAAGCTTATATGAACCTAAGGCTGGTAAAAATAATAATGGTAATGAAAAGAAAAATCCTGAGGCTTCTTTTAAATGTTCTTGGTGTTGGACTCTAGATAAGAAACAAAATAAAATACCGGGACCAATTTATAAAATTAACATAGAAGTAAAAACTCCTATGTTTCATACTCCTAAAAATGAGATGTTGTGTGTTCCTGGTACTTTATTAACAGATGAGGGAATACAAGAAATAAAAGATTACTGTACATCTTATGGAATTACTTATAGAAATCCAGGAATCGGAAAACTAACTGATTTTATCAAAAGTGCAATTAATAAATTTAATTATCCTGAAGAAAATGAATTAAATTTACTCTATATAAACTGGTCTCAAAGTGATTTTCCTTCAAATGGTTATTTAGAAGCATGGTCTTTATTAACAAATCCTGAAAATGGATTGCTTACTAATGATTGGGTTTTAAAATTATTTGGAATTGATGAACATGAACTAGAAAAAATTTCTGCAATTATTGTTTATACAGAAGATTTAGAAGGATTTATGCTTACAGATTTACGACATACTTGGAAACAAGATCCTGAATGGGGAACACGTTTTAGAATATGGGTTCGTGATACTAAACTAAGAATTGACAACGATATAATTTTTAACCTTACACACATGAATCCAACTCCTTTTGATTATGTACCAGCATTAATTAGTATTAAAAGCACAGATAAAATTATGGAAGAGGATAAAGAAAAAATTTGTGTTAAGCTTCAGGATATTATTGAAAAAAACAGACTATCTAAAAACAATTAAAAAGATTATTTCACAGAGTCCAACTAATTTCAAGAAAGACAGCTTCCCCGGCGGGAAGTTGTCTTTTTGTTCTTAAACTGTACTCATCATGTTTCAGACAAAAAGCTATTCATTAAAGCAAGTGGATGAATATCAACAAAAATCATCAAATACATCCCCTTCAGTCCATTCTTTTCCTTGTAGGACTGAAATGTATTTGTCAGCACTTTTTTCTTCAAAACATGTTTTATACAAATCGTGGACGTATAAACCGTTTTCATACGAAATAGTACTTACGCTCCAAGGTTTTATAGTGTCTTTGGCACTTTCGCATTTGATGATTATTTTATTATTGTAAAGTGCTGTTTGTTTTACCAGAGTTTTATATTTTGAGTTCATGTAATAGACATTTCCTGGTTGAAGTTTTTTTAGATAATCTTGTAAAGGGTTATCTGTTTTTTCTTGAGGACAGCAAGGAAAATAGGAAGGAATCATATTACCAATTACAACTGCATTTGGGGTCAATGAATTTCGATAATCGGGATTAAGAGCTTTCAGTTTAAGTTTATTATTTTGATTATGCCAATCCAATTGTTCAATTTCCTGTGGTGAAGAAAATTTTAGGTCTATAAATTTTTGCAAACATATATCAGCTTCTTCTTGCGTAACAGACTTCATCCAGTTTAGATTAGGTACATCTATTTTTTGAAGAATAGAAATATCTGAAAGAATAGCTTCTATTTTCATCCCTAAAAGTATCTGTAATTGGGATTGAATTGATGGTTGAAGAATTTTAAATTCAAATTTGGTGACCCATGATAAATTTTTGGCACGATTATCTTGTGAATTGTAATTTTTATGGAATACAACAAACTGTTCTGTTGGAGGATTTCCATAGAATGCAGAGGCAACAATTCTATTGATTCTTTCTCCCCCAATCAACATAAAACCTCTTGTATCTACAGTTCCAAAAGTCCAAGTATTATCAATTCTGCGTTTTCTTGTAGAATTGCCAGAGTGTCGTAAAACAGATCCATTATCACGAACGGAATATGTTTCATTCTTATAAACACAAGTTCTTTCTTCTTTAAAATCATTAATATTAGTAATAATCATTATTCGTTTTCTCCCTTGTTAAAATTTTTCTGCATTAGTTCTTTCATTTCATCTGACCAAAAACTGGCACCACCTGTATAGAATATAGGAGTTTCCCATTCTTTTGATTCTTCAACTTCTGTTTCAACAAAGAATTTCAACAAATGCATAGCAGCTTGTTGTTTTACTTCTTTTTTTGATATACCTTCTGATGTAAAATTATTAGGGATACCTTCAAGGGAAACAGTACAACGCCATATAGGATTGCCGTTCGAATCGTGATATTCAGTAAAATCATAAATTGGTTCCATTATGATTTCTTTCTGGACAAACTCATGCAATTGGCTAACAGGATTCGAATAATCAATTTTTTTGATTTTTCTTTTTATTTCTTCGTGACAAAGATAATTTAGTGCTTTACTTTCAGCATCCATTTTAGCTTGAAAAGGACCAATTCCTTTACCAGAAAAGAACTTATCACTGATACGGATACCGTATTCATATAAACCACTTTCTGGATCAGGTGCCATTTCATGTTGTTCGCAGCCAATACGAATTTCCCACCAATTATGTGGTCTTAGGTCCTCTATCTTTTGTGGTTGTCTAAGCCTTGGAATATTTACCGGCTCCCCGAGATTTAACTCATGGCATTTTTCTAATACAAGAACACAAAGATAACTGTTCAAAGAACCCATACTTAACATAGTTTCACAAACTTTATCTATGATCTTGAAATCCCAATCACAATCAACTGCTACTGCACCAACGATTGCCTCAAATAAATCTTCATTTACCGATGCACTTTTTTGTACTTCATTTTTAATATCACTTTGCCCTAAATAAAGATAGAGATAAAAACCAGCATTGTATGCACATTGAGCAAGCAAGTGTTTGCTTACATATACTGATTTTAGTTTTGTTAATTCACTTTCATTCTTTTCTGATATGAAAGAGCCGTCTGAAATTTTTGAGAATCTTTTATACATCATTTTTGTAATGTATAAATCCAATGCTTCATCACCATAAAACTCCAGGACTTCATTGTCTTGAATTCCTGGATGTTCATGTGAATAAGATTTCCGAACAAATGCTTGTACAAGTAATTGTTCATTTTTGAAATGATATCCGATTGCACTTTGTACATAATCGAGATTTTCTCTGTTCATCATTTATGAACTCCTAAAACTTAATTTTAGGCACAGTATTCCTGTCATCATTTTTGAGAATAATTAAAATGTCTGAAGGCTTTTTTAAGAAAACTTGAAAATAGAAAAACTAAGAAAACTCTGATTGCTAAGTGTAACTTGCATCACAACATGACAAGCAAAATGATTTTAGATTTATATTTTAGGGCTTCTTATATGTGCCTAAATATATAATTGCATGAAGACTTGAAAATTGTCAATATAAGAAGAAGTATAAATTCAATATTTCTTATAATTTTAATTAAAAACCCATTTACTTAATCTTCTAAAGATCTGGTCCTTTTTGTGAATTCCTGCTAAGCTGCAAGTATGGATCAAATTTCAGAAAATATTCAAAATGGATGTAAAACAGCTTTTATAGATTATAGTACAACTTCAAATCTTGCTTTTCAACCAAGAATTATTACTAACGATGATGATAATTGTGAATATGTATTAAACATATTAGAACAAAGAATTAGTGACTGTGAATGTTTTTATCTTAGTGTAGCTTTTATTTCTTGGGGAGGAATTAGTAAGTTTAAATCTGCTTTTAGAGAATTTGCAAATAAAGGCGATAAAGCTCATGGTTATATATTAACCACGGATTATAAATTATTTAATGAACCGAACGCTTTAGATTTTTTATTGCAATTTCCAAATATAGAACTGAAAATCTATAAAGTTGATGAAGATGATAAAGAGGGAGGTTTTCATACTAAAGGTTATATTTTTAAGAAAAATGAAAAATATAATATTATTATAGGTAGTTCAAATTTAACCTTTTATGCTCTAACAAAAAACAAAGAGTGGAATACAGAAACAATCTCAACACAAGATGGACAATATACAAAACAAATCCTTTTTGAATTTGAAAAGTATTGGAGTTCTGAAAAGAGCGTTTACTATAAAGATTATAAAGACTGTTATAAAGAAAGATTTCAGATTAATAAGAAGCAAAAACAAATTGCATTACATGAAAATCCAATAAAAATACAAAAGGTAGATTTAGAGCCTAATGATATGCAGGCAGCTTTTATAACTAAGATGCGTAAATTGCGAGCAGAAAAGAAAGATCGAGCGCTTCTTATTTCTGCGACGGGTACTGGAAAAACTTATGCTTCAGCGTTTGAAATAAGAACTGAAGTTGAAGAAGAAAACCTGCAACGAATGTTATTTATAGTACACAGAAAGAAAATTGCAAAGCAAGCAAAAGAAACTTTTGA
>JAEEGL011673510.1_pt1 | contig 11145 bp, 6 predicted proteins | sample 9134231 | NCBI WGS metagenome assembly JAEEGL01 (sample SAMN16246548, study PRJNA631951) | gut metagenome | biome: gut microbiome; feature: rumen; material: fiber-attached | host: Bos | place: Iran: Karaj | collected 2018-10
AGTGTTGATTACGACCTTTATGATGTCGATGTTCTTCCACTCGTTGAAGCCGCCGATATTGTAGGTCTCGGCAATCTTGCCTTCGTGGAAAATCAAATCTATTGCCCGTGCATGGTCAACAACGTAGAGCCAGTCGCGGACATTCTCACCCTTGCCATAGACAGGCAACGGCTTGCGATGACGGATATTATTGATGAAGAGCGGTATCAATTTCTCAGGGAATTGATAGGGTCCATAGTTGTTAGAGCAGTTGGTGACAATGGTCGGCAGACCATAGGTGTCGTGAAAAGCTCGCACGAAATGGTCACTGCTGGCCTTGGCAGCACTGTAGGGGCTATGGGGCTGGTATTTCAAGTCCTCGGTAAAGAACTTGTCGCCGTAGGCAAGATGGTGCTTGCCGCTGCTGGCCTTGGTGGTGAAGGGAGGCTCTATGCCCTGCGGATGGGTGAGTTCGAGTGCTCCGTAAACCTCATCGGTGGAGATGTGGTAGAAACGCTTGCCTTCGAATTTTTCAGGCAGGCTTTCCCAATAGAGTTTGGCGGCCTGCAAAAGGCTCAACGTACCCATCACGTTGGTCTGCGCGAATGTAAACGGGTCTTTTATGCTGCGGTCAACGTGGCTCTCGGCGGCAAGGTGGATGATGCCGTCGATATGCACGTCCTGCATCAGTCCATACACACCGTCAAAGTCGCAGATGTCCATCTTGACAAACTTGTAGTTTGGCTTGTCCTCAATGTCTTTTAGGTTGGCAAGGTTGCCTGCATAGGTCAACTTGTCGAGATTGATAATCTTATAGTCCGGATATTTGTTCACAAACAGCCTAACCACATGGCTTCCGATAAAACCAGCTCCTCCGGTGATGATGATATTCATAACGTTAGACTTTTGTTTATTGTTTCCAAATTATTCAGGCATACCCGCAATGAATCAGTCCAGTACGGTACCCTCACACCGAAAGTTTCCTTTATTTTTGTCTTGTCGAGCACCGAGTAGGGTGGTCTGACAACCTTGCTCGGGAAGTCTTCACTATGGCAAGGTAGCACCTCACAGTCTGTTATTCCTGCTTGACGAGCAATCTCCTTGGCAAAGTCAAACCAGCTGCAAACGCCCTCATTGCTGTAATGGTATATTCCGTCGGCGCCGCGGAAGAGTTCGTTCTCCACAATATCGAAGATGGCCCGTGCCAAGTCGCCAGCGTAGGTCGGTGTGCCCACCTGGTCGAAAACGACTTTGCACTGTTCTCTTTCAGTCATGATACGCAGCATCGTCTTTACGAAGTTTTTGCCATACTCGCTGTAAAGCCATCCGGTACGGATAATGACATGATGGCATCCGACAGTCTCTATTGCCTGTTCTCCACGCATCTTGGTGCGACCATAAGCTCCTGTGGGATTCATGGCGGCATCCTCACGGCAGGGTTTGTTGTGACTGTCGCCACCGAACACATAATCAGTGGAAATGTGGACCAGCAATCCTCCGCTGACCTTCATGGCATCGGCCAAGTTCCTGACAGCGTCGTTGTTGATTCTGTCGGCCAGAGCCTCTTCCTCTTCGGCTTGGTCCACGTTGGTATAAGCGGCACAGTTGACTATCACTCCGATACCGTGGTGCAGGACATAGTTCATCACTGCATCGCGACGGGTGATATCCAACTCTTCAATATCAGTAAAAGTATAGTTGTGCATGGGTTGCCTACCATCGCTTTCGCCCAACAGCCGCATGTGGCGACCCAACTGTCCGTTTGCTCCTGTTACCAAAATATTCATCTCAATAGACAAATGGGCTGTTGAAGTTGTTGAACATCTGGTGGTGCTTGTCCTTTTCAGAGAGAATCACCTGACTTGCATCCACTTGCCAGTCAATGGCGAGCTGCGGGTCGTCCCAGGCGATGGCATCTTCTGAAGAGGGCTCGTAATAGCTGTCGCATTTATACTGGAAAATTGCCTTGGGACTCAGCACTGAAAAACCGTGTGCCATACCTTTGGGGAGGAAGAACTGGCGATGACTGTCGGCAGTCAGCCTGACGGCGACATGATGTCCGTAAGTTGGCGAGCCCTTCCGCAAGTCAACAGCGACGTCAAGAACTTCGCCTTGCACCACACGGACCAGCTTGCTCTGTGCGTATGGCGGCTTTTGGAAATGCAGGCCGCGAACCACACCGTAGCACGACATTGACTCGTTGTCCTGAACGAAATGGACATCGATGCCAGCGGCCTTGAGAAACTCACGTTCATTGAAACTCTCAAAGAAATATCCTCTTGCGTCGCCAAAAACTTTGGGTTCAACAATCAGCAGTCCTTCTATTTCGGTTTTAATGATTTCCATTATAACTAATGTATTCCTTATTTAATTAGCGAGCGTGAGAAGATACTGTCCAAACTTATGATGTCCAGACAAGCTATCTTCAGCCCCTGGCGTTATTTATGACCTCTATAAAGGTGGACGTTTTATTTTTCTTTTTTCTTGCCCTCCTTCTCGCTGTCGTCGCCATAGCCGTAACCGTAGCCATAACCGTAACCGTAGCCATAACCATAGCCATAACCGTAACCATAACCGTAGCCGTAACCGCCATAGCCACCATAACGTTTCTTAATGGGCGGCACGTCGGTAAGGACGATAGCGATGTTGTTGAACTTCTTCTTGTCGTTAAGTTCTTGCACAAACGGCAATGCAGCCTTGTTGACCTTTCCGACACGCATGATGTAAAGTGTCAGATCCGCCTGGCGGTTGACGATACCGGCATCGGCGACAATCTGTGCAGGTGTCGAGTCGAGAATAATGTACTCGTAACGATCCCTGAGTTTCTTGATGAGCTCTTCAAAACGGGAACTCATAATAAGCTGGGTGGCGTTAGGCGGTGTCTTCTCGCAAACGATATAGTCAAGATTCTCTGACGATTCGCTCTTGGTGATAATCTTATCCACATCTTCCTCTTTGCCTAACAGGTAATGGATGATACCCATTTTGTTGTGACGGTCGATAATCTTGGAAGTACTGCGCTTGCGCAGGTCGAGGTCAACGAGCAAGGTCTTCTTTCCCGTATATGCCAACGACAGGGCAAGGTTGACCGAGACATACGACTTACCTTCACCGGGCATTGTGGAGACGGTCTGAAGCACCTTCTTGCTACTATCGCTTAAGAAGAACGGGATATTGGAGTGCAATATTCGGAATGCCTCGGTGGTCATATCCGTTCCATTGGCAGTAACGAGAACCTCATCGCTGATGCGGCTCTCCGGCTTAGACGGTATCTCGCCCATCACAGGTATCGACAGGGCTTTCTCCACGTCGGGTTTGCCGCGGAGCTTGGTATTAAAGAAGGAGATGCAGAACATTATTGCCGCAGGTATCGCCAGACCGAGTATCAATCCAACAAGGGTGTACATCATCAAGCTCGGGCCTACCTTCACTTGAACAGCACTTTCGACGACCTTGGCATTCGACACGGCGACGGCAAGGTTCATGGCATTCTCCTCACGCTTGCTCAACAGATAAAGGTAGAGTTCCTGCTTGATATCCTGCTGACGCTTCACCTCCATAACGGCCTTGCTCTGGGTAGGTATGTCGCTGATTTGGCGCTGCGAGCGGTTCTCCTGCTGACGGGCCTTGGCAAGACGTGTGTTGACAGAACTCAGGAGGTTGTTGATTGAGGAAAGGATGGCCTCGCGTGTGGCAGCCAGTTCCTGCTGAGAGTTCTTGGCGTTGGGGTTGCTGGGACCAGCACCCTGAATAAGTTTCTGGTAACTCATCAACTCCTGGTTGTAAACAGTGATAAGGTGCTGAACGGCGGCGTCGTTGATTATCAGAGAGGGTATCAGCTGGTCATCGTTGCGGTGATCCTCGATATATTCCTTGACTGAACGGATATTCTCCTTTTCGACCTCCAGAGCCGACACTTCGTCATAGTAGCGCATTCCTGTCTGCAGGAAGGTGCTGTTTGCCGTCGAGAGGTCGAGTGTACCGGATTGTTTCTGCAGCGATGCCACCTGAGCGTCAACGGTATTCAGTTCGCCATAAATCAGTGCGATACGGTCGTCGATAAACTTTTCGGTCTTTTGTGCGACCATATTCTTGTCGTTGATGACATCCTCGTTATAGACTGCGATGAGAGTGTCGATAACCTCCTTTGTACGAACTGGGTTGACATCCGAATAGGTAATTGAGACTATGGAAGCCATCTTGTCAACTCGCGACAAGTTCAGGCGTCTCTGCATGCTTTTAGCGTAGGCATAGAGTGGTGTGAAGCCTATCTCGAATGTCACACCGACATCGCTCTTTTTAAAAGCATCCATTCGTTCAACAGAGAAGGTGGCATAGTCGTTGACCTTGACAAGCTGGTGGAATGCAGCCTCCTCAACCTTGCCTTTCACCTTCTTTCCGTTGAATGAGGTGACTTTATACTCGAACTTGTCTTCGCTGACAGGTGTAACCTCCATTGTCATGCCGAGTTCCACGCTATCAACTTCGGTGTTGTAAACACGGAGCTTCATTGGCGCATCCTTGTAGTATGACACTTTCTTGAAAATACTCTTGCGGCTGCACCAGCTGTTGAGGTCGAGACGTTCAGCCGTTTTCATAAGCAGAGGGGAGGAACCGATGATGTAGATTTCGTTCTCCATTGACAGCGAGCTGTTGTCCATACCCATATTGGCAAAGATAGCGTCCATGTTCTGGCGGGAATAAGTCTTGCCGCCGTTTTCGTCACGGAGCAGAATCTGGGCATTGTCGGTATAGACCTTTGGTTTCGACTTGTACATAAACGCCGTAACCACCAAACACAAAACAACGGATATTACAAACCAATACCAGTTGTTGAGCACGATAAATACTATGTCTCGCAAAGAGATTGATTTCTCATTCTCAGGTGAAGCACCCTGTTGTTGATTCACAATTTGATTGTTATCCATATTCTTCGTTTTATTTTCTTTCTTTAAAATGACACACCTTTGCTACGCAATTTAGTTTCTGTTCTGATAGTACTTCGACAGTGTGTAGTAGTAGAACATTGACGAGAGGACCGAGAGGACCGAGAGACCACTCGAAATATAAGTCATGATCATCGGGTCGCGGTCAGCGTTGACTTTCTTGCGCTTGTTGGGTTCGACATAGACCACGTCGTTCTGGTGCAGATAGTAATATGGCGAACTAAAGACATCCTGCGATGTCAAGTCCAACGTACCAATTGTACGCTGGCCGTTTTCCTCACGGATTACCGTGACGTTCTCGCGCTGGCCGTAGATAGTCAAGTCGCCCACCATACTCAGAGCCTCGAAAATTGTAAGGCGCTCGCCTTTGACCATTACCTGTCCGGGACGGGCCACATCACCCAGCACACAGACCCTGAAGTTCACGAGCTTCACAGTCACCACGGGATCAAGGAGGTGACCCTCGGCGACGAGACGGTCTTCAAGCATCTTTGCCAGTTCTGCATGTGTCATACCCAAGACCTTCAGTTTTCCCAAAGCCGGGAATGTGATGTAGCCATCCTGGTTCACACGGTAGCCCTGTACGGCAGCGTTACCCGAGTTGATCACGACGCCGTTAGTTGCAACGACCGACTTGTTGGTCTCCTGGTTGAACGCAATAGTCGCCTGTGGAGTCTGGCTTTCTACATAAATGTAGAGGAGGTCGTCGGCCTGGATGCCTTTAGAGAAGAGACCTTCGATGGCTACAGCCGAATCGCGGGCGGCATCTTTCACATAAGCAATTTCTCTCTGGGGAGTACACGCGGCGGCCAGAAACATAAGCCCCGCAACTGGTAAGATAAACTTGACTCTCATCTGTTTTGCTTTTTATTTATTATTATTAATATTCCTCAAAAAATTGTTATACAAACATTTCCATTTCTCTTACAAGAAATAGAGGGATTATTCAGAAATGCAAAAATACAAAAAAATTCTAAATAATCCGCAATGTTTGAAAAAATCTTTCGCAATTATCAAAAAAAAACAGTCAATCGGAGGAATTATAACAGGTGACAGATAATTTTTTCGCCTATTTTCCGTTGGTTTTTACAGGCAAAGAGGATAGAGACAACGATACTGGCTCAATTCTGCCACATGGATTATAAAATATTTTGCATCGAAAAACTGCCAATCGCAATGGAAGCACTTATTCTTGCTGCAGGGCTCGGCACAAGGCTACGCCCTCTGACCAACGACCGCCCAAAAGCACTTGTCGAGGTTGCAGGCGCCACTCTTCTCGAGCGGACAATCCTGCACCTTGCCGACTTCGGCTACAACCGGATTGTAGTCAATATACACCACTTTCCGTCTCTTATGGAGCAGTATATCAGATCCCGAAAGTGGCCCGCGGAAATAATCATTTCAGACGAGAGCGGCCTGTTGCTCGACACCGGAGGGGCACTTGCAAAAGCAGCACCCTTTTTCACCGAAGACAACATACTGATACACAACGTCGACATACTTCATACGATAGACCTTGATGCACTCCGCGAACAGCACATCAAAACCAACTCAATTGCGACCCTCGCCGTCAGCCAGCGCAACACAAGCCGACAACTGATTTTTGACAACAACTTACAGCTGCAAGGCTGGCAAAACAAGCTTGCAGAGGGCAACACCTGCGAAAAAGACAGCAACCGCCAGTACGAAGAGACACGATGGGTCACCCATCCAATACCAGGATATAAAATCCTTGCTTTCAGTGGCATAACTATAGCATCACGAACACTGTTTTCTTTGCTCCCCGCCGCCGACCACCCCTACCCCATCATACCCGAATACCTAAAGTTAGCCAAAAACCATAGAATCAGCGCCTTCATACATCCTGCAGAACAATGGCTCGATGTCGGAAAACCAGAGACACTGTCGCTTGCCGAAACATTCATAAAAGAACACAACGCTCATGGAATCATTTCTTTATAACGTAGCACAACGCATCTGGAACGAGAACCACGACAAGATGGAGAACATCCTTGTTGTATTCAACAACCGTCGTGCAGGTCTGTTTCTCCAAAGACAATTTCAAAACATTGATTCCAAGCCATTTTTCTTGCCAAGAATCATAGGCATCGACGACCTTGTCAACGAACTCGGCGGAAACCAGATAGCACCGCACGAACTGCTTTTGTTTGAACTTTTCGACATTCACAAGAAACTCGACGGAGTAGAGAGTCGGTTTGAGACATTTGAGGAGTTTATCAGCTTTGGAGAGATGATGATAAACGACTTCTCGGAAATAGACCTGTATTGCGTAGATGCCAAGCAGCTATTTGAGAACCTTCACGATCTGAAACGCCTTGGAGAATGGGACATTTCAGGAGCACCACTCACCACATTCCAAGAGAAATATCTCAATTTCTACCGTTCCCTGTACCAGTACTACAGCCAACTCCGTGAACGCCTCACACTTCAAGGACGCGCATACTCGGGGATGGCATATCGGAATGTGGCTGAACATATTGATTCCATGATTGATAAGCTCAATTACAGCCATATTTATTTTGTCGGATTCAACGCCCTTTCCACCTGTGAAAGAAAAATAATAGACTGTTGTGTGCGTCGCGGTATCGGGAGTGTCATTTTCGACGGAGACGACTATTATTTCAGCAATGAAGTCCAGGAATCCGGACTTTTTCTGCGCCAACATGCGGAACACTTCCCAGGAGTGGGCAACTACAAAGAACATTTTGCGTTGGAACCAAAGACACTACACATCATCAACAGTCCAGAGAATGTCTTGCAGGCAAAAGCCACCGGACACATAATTGATGAAATAGTACGCAAATATGGAACCACCGAAGGAGAAAAGTTTGACAAACATTTGGAAGACACTGCAATAGTCCTTGCCGACGAGTCTCTTTTGCTGCCCGTGCTGAACTCACTTCCTGAATCTATACATTCCACGAATGTCACCATGGGCTATCCATACACACTTTCCGACACACACAATCTTGTAACGAAAATCCTGGCACTTTACAGTCGGAAACGCAAGGACGGGATGTACCACGCAGACATCACTGCCCTACTCTCGAACCAACTTATAACAAGACTTCTGGGTTCTACAAACCTACATTCGGAGATTGCGAAGAAAATCAACGACGAGAAGATTATTTATGTTACTCCCGAAGAGATGGCACAAATGCTTGACAATGTGCCAAACAGCGAGCGCATACTATTTCTTTTCGAGAACAGCAATCCGACAGTGGACGAAATCCTCACCAAACTACGACAAATTACGACATTGCTGTCCGAGAGCGACATACTGACAAAAAACATTAAAGAGCAAGAAGCGTTGGACTGTATGGTGCAGATGGTTAACTATTTCGAAGAGCTGCAAAAAGAATACAAGTTCATCGAAAAAGTCGAAACACTGCAGAAGATATATCTCAGACTGGCATTGCGGAGGAACATTCCCTTCTATGGCGAGCCGCTGCAAGGACTACAGATACTCGGCATGTTGGAGACCCGAAGCCTTGACTTCAAACGGCTCATCCTGCTGTCCTTGAACGAGGGCACCCTGCCCGCTGGAAGAGGAGACAACACACTGATTCCATTATCTTTGAAACGTTCATTCGTCATCCCTACCTTCGAAGAAAAAGATGCCGTTTATGCATATCATTTCTACAGGCTGCTGCAACGTGTGGACGAAGCCTGGTTAATCTACAGCTCCGACTCCGAAAGCCTCGGGAAAGGCGAACCAAGCCGTTTTATTTTACAGATAAAGAACGAGTTAGTCAAGAAGTACCCGAATATCGCCATTGACGAGAAAGTCTTGGTTGCCGTCAACCAAACAGCAGACCCACGCGTGGAAAAGACGACAAGCCATGAGAAAAAGACAGAGAAAACCATGACACGTCTTCAGGAACTTGCTGCAAAAGGGTTCGCTCCGTCAGCACTCAACAGGTACAGAAGCTGCCCGATGATGTTCTACTACGAAGACGTATTAGGGATTTGGGAGAAGGAGGAAATCAGCGACGAGTTGGAATCAAACGAGTTAGGTTCTTTCATCCACGAAACGTTATGCGAAATTTACAACCTTGACACCAACAAAAACATACGCTATGAGACACTTGAAGAGGCACTGAAAAATATTGACAGCCACATCGACAAAAGTTTTAGTGAAAAGTTACTCAAAGGACGAGACAGTACAGGCAAGAACCTGCTGTTCAAAGAAGTCGCAAAGACACAGATAAAACGCCTTTTGGAGAAAGAGATATACTTCTTGAAATCAGGAGGTTCCATCAAGATTGTACTCACCGAGGAAAGCATGCTACAACCCCTCGACCTACACGGGTGCGGCATAAGTCATCCGGTCAACATCAAAGGCGTTGCAGACAGAATCGACATTGTCAACGGGATATTGCGCATTGCCGACTACAAGTCAGGCAAAGTGGAAGTCAACGAGTTGCGAGTGGCAGACATGAACCCCGACCCGATGGGGGTTCCGGACAAGTGGTTCCAAGTAATGACCTATGCTTGGCTTTATTACCGCAAACATCAATATAACAAGCCATTCCTGTCTGGAATATTCCCTTTACGCAATTTGTCGTCAGGCTTCATGACTGCACAATGGGGCAACACAGAACAATTCAGTGCGGCGGAGATAGAACGCTTCGAGAATATTCTGCGCGACATTGTCGGCGAGATACTTGACAAAGAGCAGGATTTCGAGGCCACACCAAAGAAAAGCAACTGCCAATACTGCCCGTTTCGTGTGACATGCCCGGTGGCAGCGAAATAAAAAAGTGAAAAAAAAATGCATTAAGAGTCTCTATTTCAAAATTTATATGTAAATTTGCATTTTTGATGATACATTATTTTTTGAGTTGCAAAAGACTTGAAAAAGAAGCGTATCTAATTCATAATGTGATACAAATATATAACGAAATAAAATAAACGTTGGTTCTCCAACAGCAAAAAAGAGAGACTATTTTATGAAAAAATCGGTTTTTACCATCGTTCTGGTGTCAATATTGTTGGTAGGATGCAGTGGATTGTCGAAAATGAAATCCAACAGCAAGAAGGTGCGTTACCAAGCCACGCCGAACCCTGTAGAGATGCGTGACGACAAAGTTGTTGTGAAATTCGTCGGATCCATACCCGAAAAATATTTTGCCAAAGGTGTTGCAGTTTTCGTGCAGCCCGTATTCACATGGGAAGGCGGTTCTACTCCGTTGGAGCCCATAACGCTGAAAGGCGAGAATGTGAACGGCGAGGGCATCACGATAAACTATGAGAACGGCGGACGTTTCACCTATACCGACGAGCTTGATTTCAAACCCGGAATGGAGACCGGGCGTGTGACGTTGGCGCCTGTGGGATACTCAGCGAAAACGACAGACGACGAGGCCAAGTTCCCCGAAGAGATACAGTACAAGACAAAGACATTCCCGACGGTGCTGATTTCCGACGGAGTGAACACCACCTCGACCTGGGTCAATATCCGCGGAAACATTTCCATCTCGCCCATCAACTACAACAAGACACAAGGCGTTATCGAGACCGCCGACATATACTTTCCAAACGGGTTGTCCACCCTCGACTGGAACTTCCAGATGAACCGTACTTTCAACTCAAAAGCGCAGCTGGAGCAACTGAAAAATGTGATGCTTGAAAACGGCTTGCCAAAACAGATAACCATTACCGGATGGGCATCTCCCGAAGGCGAGGAGACCAACAACGTCGGTGTGTCCAAAAACCGTGCTGAGGTTGCCACCGTACAGATCAAGCGCGTCCTTGACGAAGTGCTTCAAATCATGGCATCGCGCAAGAACGTGCCCTCCTACGAAGTGGACCACTACAAATACGAGCAGCAAAAACAAATAGTTGTCTCAACCCGCGCTGCCGGCGAGGACTGGGTGCATTTCATCATCATGGTCGAAGAGTCCGACATCCAGGACAAGCACGCCATCGTCAACATCGTCGAGACTCAGCAGAACCTCATCAAGCGCGAGCAGATGATCAAGAACATGGCAGAGACCTACACCCAGCTCAAAACCCAAATATTCCCGAACCTGCGTCGCGCCCAGATAGCCCTTTACTACTCCGAGGCACGCAAGACAGACCCCGAGCTGGCAAAGCAGGCATCGCTGAATCCGGCCAAGCTGACATTCGACGAACTGATGTATGCCGCCTATATCAACTACAACTACGAAACCAAGCTGAAATACTACAAATGGGC
>JAEEGL012422883.1_pt1 | contig 11145 bp, 8 predicted proteins | sample 9134231 | NCBI WGS metagenome assembly JAEEGL01 (sample SAMN16246548, study PRJNA631951) | gut metagenome | biome: gut microbiome; feature: rumen; material: fiber-attached | host: Bos | place: Iran: Karaj | collected 2018-10
CCGGCTACCAGCAGGATGATCTTCTTGATCATCTCCCGATCCATTCCCGGTCTGACAGCCCCGGCGTCTGCTGGGACAATGTCGTCGTAATAGCCGTCATAGTCCGCATCCGGGTCAGGCGCGGCAGGTTCTTCTTCCCCAGATTGAGACGAAAGACGCTCCGTGGGAGCGCCTTCGATCGATGAGCCGGGCCCTTTCTTTGCCCCTCGTTTCAGTCTGGAGGGAGCCGGTTTCTTCTTTCGCTTTCGCGATGGATCCGCAGCGGGTGGCGATGCTGCTGCCTCGGTTTGGGGCTGGATCTCATGCGGGAGCTGCTTTCCGCACTCAGCGCAGAACGAAATCTCCAGCCCCGGCAGTTCAGCCCCACAGTATGGGCAATACCTCATAATACGATCCTCCTTAGACAGGTAAAATAAAACACGCGAGCCCAACAGGCCCACGTGTTGACGATAGTATTCTACCATATTTCCTTTTGCGTGTCATTAGCAGGAGTGTGCCATGGCTGTGCCATCTTTTCAAATATGTCTGCATAATTACTATAGAGGCGCAGGAAGAACATATTTGCAAATCCATTAGCTTTGTTGTGTTAAATGATCTTATACAGAAATAAAGGATAATTCTTTATTATCACTCAATTATCAAACTTATTTGAGGTGCCCCAATGGAGTATGCAAATAGAGAATCCGAGTATAATACAGTAAAAAACTATCTCCAAAGTCATTCTAGCCCAATAATCATTCATGCTTATCACGCCAGCGGTGTAACATCCTTTATTAAGAATAAACTCGATAAACTATGTACTTCTTTGTTTGGCTCGAGTGTTTTTTATATTGACGCTTCTGCCAATAAGCCACTAGGGGAGGCGCTGCTCTCATGCATAATCAGTACTGACCAATTGAGCAAACTGCAAATGATGGCGGACAAAAAATACGGCAAGTATGGAAAGTCGTTGTTGTCCGCTGCATTGGAAGGCATTCCATATGCGGGATCGCTGTTAGGGCGAATTTCGGAACAACGGGCTGCGGCTCCAGTCTATGCAGGGGCTTATCCATCGGCAATCGAGGAATTGCTTCTTCCATTTTTCCGAAAAACGGCCAACAACATCCGCTATTTGATAATCATTGATGCAGTTGAAATGTTACACGAAGCTTCATATAGCTTGCTCGTCAGCCTGCTACAATGTGATACCATTCATTTTATACTTGTAAAGACCGAAGAGACGCTTCAGTTCAACAAGCTCGAGAACGCTTTATTCGAGCACGGAATTAGTACATCCTTCCATGTTGAATTTGATCGTCCTCAAATAAAACTTATAAAAGAGATTGGACGGCTTTATGACGTGGAATTATGTACTGAGGAAGCAAAAGCCATTTTAGATAGTACACATCAGAATATCCACGTTATTGTTAAGCAAATCAGAAGCATTAGGACAAACAGTATGGACCTGCCCTTATCTGCTTTTGAAAAAGCTGTCGTTTTTATTCTTCACATTTGGGCCGAGCCAATAGAAGAAAAAGGCTTAGCTGAGATAGTTGTATTATCCGAAGTTTTTGCGCCGGATCCAAATAACGCCATCCAAAATGCACTCCGCTCCTTGCGGGACAGAAAAATAATAACATGTGAAGGCCAAAAATGGGGACTTACAGGGCGCTACGATCCTCAAGTACTAAAGGTTTTATCCGGGATTCCGGACAAGTTGTTCTACAAGAACATAATATATAACTATTTATCTCAAGGAAAAATTAATCATAGTGAGCTTCGCTATCATCTTTCCAAAGACCTAGATTGCACAACACAAACGGATGCGCAGCTATACCTTCGGCATCTCCTCATTCAAGGAAAAGAGGTGCCGCACACTGTTTCGGTTGAAGCAAACTTGAAAAAGGGAATCCGTAATGACTGCCTTCTTTCTGGAATCACCTATTGTAGAGAGCGGAAGTATCAAGCCGCATTTGAGTGGATTGATTCGATTCCTTCAGCCCAAATGACTGATGATGTTGAGGCTTTTCGTGCTATACTTCTCAATCGTATCCGCCGTTCTGAAGAGGCAGAAGTTGCAATTATGAAATGCTTAGAGAAAACAATGGAACCTTCTCGGCAAAACATACTACGAGCATTTCTTATCTCTACATATATTCACATGGAGCGATTGGCAGATGCCCAGAAAGTATATAACAACGGGAAGAATCTCAATTCAAGCAGTCCGCTTCATGGTTATCTGGTGCGTAATGCAACCTCGGCGTTTTCTGGATATCAGAAAGAATTATACGAGGAAGCATTAAGCGAGTTTGAGCATGATGGCGATGACTTTGGGTATTATTCGACTCTTTGCAATCAAGGATATGCGCTATGTAAAAATGGAGATCCGCATAATGCCCTTTTACTACTAAATGTAGCACAGAAGGGGCTTGAATTCTTCCCAAAAACGAATCTACATATCATTTATAACAATTTAGGAATATGCCATCTAATGCTGGATAATTATCAGGACGCATACAACTTTTTGTTTCTAGCCAGAAAACTAGCTGCAAACGCTCTTCCTTGGATTTTTGCGACTATTAATCTGGCCTGTTTGGAAGCAGTAATGGGAAAAACCGAAAACGCATTATTGCAGCTTGACTCCATAGAGGCATCTGTTACTAAGCACAAGTTAGATCGCGTACGCCAACAATACTATATTAACCGTCTTCTTGTAGAGTATCTTCATGGCAACAAAAGAATTCAACCGCTAATTGATAACGCCAGCAGGTATTTGGATCGTTACAATCCGGCTCGAACTCAATCTGCCTTACGAGTCTACAAGCGGTTTATGGCATCTAAAAAGCTTCCGCAACGACACAAGTGGAAGGATCTTTATTTCCCATGTGGTCTGGTATACTGGTATGTAGACCCTCTAAAGCTTCTTCCCGAAGGGATTATTTAGCACGCCCTGACGATATAGACTTGAATAAGTAATATTCTCGAGCAACTCTGTATAACCGATGCCAATGTGTTTTGCGGCTTGACTGACTGTTGAATGCTCACCCAGATTGCAACAAACATTGAACTCAAGGAAATATGGCACACCCATGTCATCTACAATGTAGTCAAATCGAGTATAGTCAAGAGGCTGAAGGAGTGGGTACATTCTCCTTGAAGCAGCCAGCAGCTTTCTTTGCAGTGTTTGGTCTTCAACAATAGTCCGGGTTAGCCCTGGAGCGATTTTTCGTTTTTGCTCATATGTAACAATTCCATCCTTCAACGAGGAGTGTTGAGCAATACAAGGAAGATATATATGATCACCAAAATTATTCAAGACAGGGCTTGTGTGATATGTTCCCAAAATTTGTTTCTCTATGATGACATCCAAACCAAGTGAATGCAATTGTACAGTTTTTCTATACGCTTCTTCCCATGATGAGCAGGCGGATGATTCATCAATTCCGACTGATGCGGCACCAAAGCGTGGTTTGCAAAAATATGGAGGATCAAAATTTGGAGGTTGAAGTTCCGATCCTACATTATATGTGTGCCAGATTGGAGTTTCTACACCCGCATACCTAGCCATCATTTTTGCCAAATGCTTATCTTCTGCAAGGGCGCGGATATTAGGCCTGGCACCCAGGTATGGGATACCATGATATTCGGCAACCGATGAAACAAACACCTCAGAGTTCCGAAAAGGCATCCGATTATATAGAGAAAAAATATAATCAAATGGTAAATTCTCTTGCAACATAATTGCGGGGTTACATGAAGGTGTTGTCAAAGGGAAAATCGACTTTAGTATCTGAAACACCTTATAGTGGTATTCAGCGTAAACGGCATCTTTAATCCCTGTTGGTAAAGGAGAATGTAAGTTTTGCGGTGCATAGTGAGCTAAGAACAGCATTCTTATGTCATTTTTAATCATGTCGCTACCGCCCTTTCTCTAGACGAAGGATAATAAAGAATTATCCTGTGTTAATTACTGTTTTGTCATTGCATTCACCTACAGAATGGCTGTTGCTCCCTGGCGCCAAAAAGGGTATGATATCTTTTACTTCAAAAACAGGGAGGCCAACCACAATGGATCTGAATGCATTAATTGAACAATACCTTTGGACTTGTACATATCACAAAGGACTTAACAGGAAAACCGTTAAGGCGTACCGGATAGACCTGCTTCAGTTTTCGAAACAGGCTGTCGGTTTGTGGTACTCCAAGGAGCAGATTGCAAACTATATCGCATTCCTGCAGCGGAAGTATAAGGTACGAAGTGTAAAGCGAAAAATCGCAAGTGTAAAGGCGTTTTTCAGTTATCTTGAATACGAGGAGCTGCTGAACGATAATCCGTTTCTGAAAATCCGGGTCAAACTGAATGCGCCTTTTCTGCTTCCAAGGACGATCCCATTGCCGATAATTGAAAAGCTGCTCTGCCAGATTTATTCGGAGGTTAATTCAAAGCAACACACAGAACGACAGGCCATGTCTACCGTCCGAGATGCGGCCGTTATCGAATTGCTGTTTGCGTCTGGGATGCGGGTTTCCGAGCTTTGTTCCCTTCATCCTGAGAGCGTGAACCTCCTCGATGGAACCATCAAGATCTTTGGGAAAGGGGCAAAGGAACGAATCCTACAAATTGGGAATGAAAGCGTTCTGTCCGCGCTCCGAAAATACAGTGAGGCCTTTGAAACCCAGATATGTAATAGCAGCGCTTTCTTTGTCAACCGCCGCGGCAATCGGCTGTCGGAGCAATCTGTCCGTTTTATGATCGTAAAGTATTCAGAAGCCGCAGGAATTGCTATGCATATTACGCCACATATGTTTCGCCATTCATTTGCCACTTTTCTTCTGGAAGAGGATGTTGACATCCGATATATTCAGCGTTTTTTGGGTCATAGCTCTATTACCACGACGCAAATATATACGCATGTCACGGCCAAAAAACAACGAGACATCCTCTACGCAAAGCATCCAAGGAACAAATTGAACATTTGACCTTTATGCTCCGCATGTACTTCCCCATGCGGAGCATGACTATTTGCAGGATAATCACCTATTATCGTTACTTGAGGACACCTTTATGTATGATATTTTTCTTTCTCATTCAAGTGCCGACAAAGAAGCATTTGTGGAGCCACTTGTAAAGGAATTAGGTTTTCGCGGCTTGCAAATCTGGTATGATAAAAACAATATCAATCGCGGAGATAGAATTAGAGAGTCCATCCTAAACGGGATCTCTGAGTCTGTTTTATTTGTTGCGGTGATTAGCGAGCATTATTACTCTAGCAGTTGGGCGAATTTGGAGTTAGGCATTTTACAAGCAAATAAACCCGAGAGTCTTTTACCGATTGTTTTTTCATCGGTGAAAGAGTTCACGGGGCAAAAATACCCTTTTCTGCTTGAGCATAATTATATTTCAGGCGATATGTCAATAACTCAAATTGCGGATGAGCTATTTCATTGCATAACTGACAGAAAACAGGAGTGGGGTATTTGGCATCTTGGAAAGACCAATTTGAAGCAATTAATCAAGGAGATGCGCGAATATAATTGCTTCAAACTAGAGCAGATAGCAATTCGACTAAACAAAATTGCAAAAACGCTTACAGCCGATCCAATCTCAGCTCTTAACGAAATAAGATTATTATTGGATCTTATATTCGTGGATATAGCCGAAACGGAGGGCGGTTACATTGATACTACCCGCTCCGTAATAGACAGCTTTATTTGTAGCAGTTCTATTAGTGATAATCTCAAAGAGCACCTTAATTATCTCAATTCAAAGTATAACTTGCAAATCAGGAATTATCACGGATCACAGCAATTAGATAAAGATGAAATCTATTTAATTCAGTTTTCATTATATTCTATTATAGAATGGTACATGATATCATTTTTTAAAAAGCCTGTCGTAAAGCAGAAAAAAATAGTTCCTGTGATGCCTGAGGAGTTTCAATATAGCGATATCATTGAATCTTATGAAATAGAACGTTTGGTACTTCCACCAGCACTTATTGCAAGCCAAGCCACTGATTTAGAATGGTTTAGATATAATCCGCTTACAAATATTGGCGCCAGAGATCTTGAGACTGGAAAACTGGTTGGTTTTTTTACAACATTACCAGTAAGCGATTCATTGTACGAAAGTATCCAAAGTGGAAATTTTGACGATACAGTAATTGGTGTCAAGGATATTAAGCAATACGATATGCCGGGATTTTATAAGCTGTACCTTTGCTCGTTCTGCATTCATCCTGACTATAATACAACGTCTGCTTTTAAAACAATATATACGGCATTTATTGATTTTATAATCTATCTGGCAGAGGACAGGGAAATATTTATTTCCGATATTATTGCTGACGGAGTTACGCCCCAAGGAGCACGCCTTTGTGAAAGTGTGGGAATGAAGAAGGTTATCCAAACCACGCATGGTTCACACGTTTACGAAGCAGCGTTGATTCCACCGGCTTTTACAACGTTAAAACTAAATAATCGTATTGGGAAAAAGCTAATATCATACTACCAGCATATTTTTGAAGATTACAAAGAGCTGTTCACTTAGGGAGTGTACTCTGTATAGTGATATATTGGATCAGCTACGGAAAGACGGATATTGTTCCGTGCGCAATGCTCTTGTATTTCGCCGAGATGATTCTTTACCAAATCAAACATTACCTTGTTTAGCATACAATACTCTTTTATATGATCTGCAGAAAACTCGCTGTGCATTCTTCCGCATCTCCCTTTACACACGGTTAAATAAGAGCATGACATGCATTCTGTATCTTTAAGCCCGAATTGAGGAAATGAAATATCGTTGTTGATCGATCCAACCACATTTCGCGTGCTTAGCATGTCTTCTGCGCATGTGTAACACGTACCATTTGTTTGAATATAGATCATACTGCTGTTATAGCCGCAGCAAAATGCATCTGGAACTTCTGCCTCGCAATAGAAGCATGCAGTGGCCATAAAAGGAATAAGCTTTAGCAGCACACCTCTTCTAAGATATGAGAGCCAGAGGTCAAGTAGAAGAGCTAATTCAAAACTGTAGTTTTTAAAAAACTTATCATAATCTTCAAACTCTTGTTTGTTTTCGATTTGCCAATACATGGCATCAAAAAATGAATTGAATAGAGCCACTTCAGAATATAGACTTGTTTCTTCTGTTATGGTAAGCCTTCCAATGATTGGTACGCTCTTTCTTTTTCGGATGCTTCGTATTGCATCTGCTATCTCTCTGAAGTATCCGGTTTGCAAATTGTTGTGCGGCACGTTATCATAGTTTATTGATAGCATTATCGAATCTAGATTACATAAAATGGTATCTGGCAGTTTTTGCAGAAGAAGCCCATTTGTATGTAGCATATAATGGAAGCTATATGGTAAGCCTTGAAGTTTTTTCTGACTGGCTATAACATCTGCAATAAACTGGTAATTTAGCGTTGGCTCTCCTCCGAAGAACACAATATCAGCTACTCTATCTGTCTGCTTTTTTTGCATTGTATCAATAAATTTGTTTAAATCTGACATTGCGTAGATTGGTTCGGGGGGAATACCCGCTGCTTCTGCGTTAATCAGCACAGAGCAATACTGACAGTTCAAATTGCATTCATTCGATACAAATAAATAGTACTCCATTTTGCTTGCCTCAAGTAACGATAATAGGTGATTATCCTGCAAAAAACATCCTTTTTGCCTTGATAACAATACAATCCTATATTATTATCGGAAATAGGCTGCCGGCTGTCCATGCCGTTATCGGAAAACTTGGCTTCTCCAAGTTGATAGATTAGTCAAATACACCTAGCGTGCAGCCTTATAAGTATAGAAAACGTTAGTTCTTGATGATCTTGGCATTTATCATCCATTAATTGGCTCGAAATCCTCTTCCAAAAGCAAGTCGTTGCCGCATTCCTCAACGCTTCCGCTTTCATGGATATATTTAGGAGCTGTCAGCCGAAAGGCATTCATCAATACCGGACAATATGGATACTGCCCGGAATGCTGTTTCCCGCTTGCAGGGAACACATAGTTAAACCCCATATCCGAGGCTCTCTTTGATGCGCAAGAAAAGTAACGTATGCCGATCAGCTTGTCATAGTCAGGGTTGTCAGAATACTGTATTTCGTTTCGAACCCACTGCATGAGAAGCTGCGGGACAATATACTCCGCAGCAAATGGATCTTTTTTGTTCGTTCGAATATAGGAACAGGCAGCAATCAATGGATACCACAGCAAGTAAGCGTTTCTAACAGAACTACTATTCAACAAATCTTCCTGGATCATTCTTCGAACAATCCTGTTCGATTCTCTGTTCCGCTCAAGGTCCAGAAAGTCTTGAGGTTTAACGGCCAGTTCAATTACGTCAACCTCTGTATTGTTGAACTCAATACAACGCTCGATTTTATATCTGGATGCGATCGCAAAACTCCTGTGTGGATTGTAGTTTATTTCTTCAGCGCACAACTGCAACGATGTGCCTAAATAGAGGCTTGGATATCCTGCTATACTGTATCTGCTTGTCGATACTTTTGAGCGCAACGTATAGGGAGTATGAAAAACCCGTGTCCGGCCATAAGGGAAATAGTCATCCACACAAACCATGCGGTATAACGCAAGATTATCGTTAAAGGCATAGTCTTCAGTGTCATCAAGTTGTTCGAATATACTCTTTTGGTAGATTTTCAAAGGAGTCTGAACAAGAATGTCCATTGCTTTTTCTAACTCCGCATATGCCTTTGATGGAAAACCATCCAGGTAACTTCCAACAGAGTTTCTGATCAAACCGCATATCTGTTTAACCATGTGAGTTGTTCCAGAATTACCACGCCTGCTATCATCTATACCAATACTGCGTTCAACATTGATAATATAAGCATTATAAAGCCTCTCCAGCGTCCCCGCGAAATTCACCCCGTCCCATTGAATAGGAAGAAAAAGCTGCGTATCGTCAAAAATTCGTCTAAATGTGGAATTGGAAATATCTAAAACCATATGCCATGTCCTCTCTTTTTTCTGTGATCTTTTTCCATTCCTACGGAACTAAGAAAATGCTAGCCAATGGTTCAAGCTGTAGAATGTTTAGATAGCAGATAATGACAACTATCTAAATTACAAAACAAACAAAGGTGTTTTTTTGCAACAGATTTTGAAAAAATTTGTTTTAAATACTAGCCGGCTTTTCTGTGAGTTTTCTTCTTCAGACTGAAATTCTTGTCGCTCTGCCAGACTTGCATTGACCGATGGATTGTTTCCCTCAACAGTTTCCGTTTTGGCTTAACGGAAGCTGTTTTCATATTTTAATCCACAGCAGATTCACAGCGGCTGGCAGAATTTCTGACTTAATCTGGGACGTTTACCAGCAGAGGATGTTTTCTGTTTTCAGCGCAAAATGCATTCTACGCGCTCAAAGACGCTGTTTTGAGAGGCTATGGTATTATATGATGTGATTTCTTCAGATTAGCATAAGAAAACATGCAAGTTCCGGAAAGCCTGCGTGTTAATGGAGATATTTTCCTGAGCGTTTTTTGCGTGATATCAGTATGGCTTCGCCAATCATGGGCCTATTTGATATCACATCGTTATTACAATTCTGCAAGAGCAGCTTCAATTTTTGCCATCAGCTCACTGGGACGAATCTGGAGCGCATCACAGACTCTGAAAAACGTTTCAAGCGTCGGCTTGCGTTCTCCCCGCTCGATTGCACTCAAGTGTGTCCGTCCAATATTTGCATATCTGCTAACAGCAGCTTGCGACAACCCCTTTTGCTCCCGATATTCTTGTATCACACGACCCATGATAGTAGCATCCAGCATACACAATACCTCCCTCCGTTCGCCTGTACAATTATGAACTAAAGTGAACTACACAGATGATTATTGAATACATAAGTTGTCAAAGGAACACAAATGTGCTATTTTCTTTCTGGGATCCACTTTTTCCAATCCCTTTGTCGAAAAGCTGATGAAAAAGGAGAAAAACATGAAAGAGAGAGCATTGTTCTTTTTTGAACCTCGGCGGATCGAGGATCTTGTCCCTAGCAATCCGAATGGGAAATGGATGCAATATTGCATTGTCAAAACGATTTCCCTGAGCAAGATTGAGTTCGAGAACTTTACCGCAGACTTGCTGGCTGACCGGCAGTTCATTGAAGATAACATTGCCTTATGCCACGAAAAGAAAGACTGTTTTCTGGTTACCGGTCGGCAATGTTCTACGAAACTACTTGTTATTCCGTGGCATGATTGCTTCGTGCATTACGCCGCGCTATATAATCCTATCAGAATAGTATAAGCCGGCGCTAATATATACCAGCTGTGTTATTCTTTATTGGGATGCAGTCTCATAATGCACTTTTCTATTTTCTATTATTACTTAAATAGAGAGGATAGACCATGCCGTTTTTGGAAAAATTACTTGCTTTCGCCACAATAGATTGAGAAACGATTCTACTTGAACTATTTCAAGCAATAGTAACAGAGAAACCACGTGTTTTCGTAAATGTCATTTATGTTGTTTGCAAACAGGTGCGGCGTAGGCTGAAATAAATCAGTCTACGCCGCTGGTATTACTTTAGAATATATTGTCTGAGGTAAAGGTATATGGATCGAATAGGTTTTGTTGGTCAATTGCGGAGCGTTGCTGAGGGCTTTCTTTGTGCTCCTGAATAGGTCGACCGGGCAGACACGGTTTGGGCACTTTAGGCTGGTTGTTTTGCCCGTTTGGTTTACCCCCTGTGCTTGACGTACTGCATGAAACATACCACGCGGAGAGCCAGGCTTGATAGTTGACCTTTGTTTCCAGAAGAAGCTCGCTGAACAGGTCGAAGCTCATACAGACTGCCACATGGTTTTCCGGGTTCTTGCCGAACTTAGGGACGATCAGCCCCTTGTCGGTGGTGTCGCCTGGGCCGCTGTCTGCGACCAGCAGAAGATCGGATTTGCTTCCGCAGAGGATCTGCATAGTCCGGGACAGGCTGCGGCCGTCGGGTCTGGGGCGGCCTTGTCTGGCCAGCTTCTCTGCAGAGGTGCCGCCGAGGGTTTCATACAGCGGACGCTTATCGCTGGACTGTTTTCGGTTTTGAAGCAGGTAACGGAGCTCTCCGCATTCCAGCTTCCGGCAGAGATTCAGAAACTCGCCGACAGGAATGTAGATCTGCACCTGGCTGGTCTGACG
>JAEEGL013309956.1_pt1 | contig 11145 bp, 10 predicted proteins | sample 9134231 | NCBI WGS metagenome assembly JAEEGL01 (sample SAMN16246548, study PRJNA631951) | gut metagenome | biome: gut microbiome; feature: rumen; material: fiber-attached | host: Bos | place: Iran: Karaj | collected 2018-10
GTCGGTATCACGGATACGGCTCTCTGCTGCGGTGGTATTCTCAACAACGTTGTCAAGGTTTGCGATGGTGTGCTCAAGTCTGTTCTGAACTGCACCGAGATCTGATCTCTGCTTACTAACCTTCTCAAGAGCTGTCTTGATCTTTCCAATTGAAGCCTGAGCTGAGGTATGATCTGCAACTGATACACCCTTAATATCGAGCTTGGATGCGCTCATCTTATCGATGCTGATAGCGATGGTCTGGTCTTCAGCTCCTTCTGAACCAACCTGAAGTTTCTTGCCGGTAAAGGTTCCGTCAAGGAGACACTGCTCGTTGAAAGTGGTGGTTGTAGAAACACGATCGATCTCAGAAACAAGGGCATCGATCTCGGACTGGATATAACCTCTGTCGGTGCTCATATTGGTGTCGTTAGCCGCCTGAACAGCTAGCTCGTTCATTCTCTGAAGCATATCGTGTACTTCATTAAGTGCGCCTTCTGCAGTCTGTACTGCGGAGATACCATCCTGTGCATTGGTAGATGCCTGAGTCAGACCTCTGACCTGACGTCTCATCTTCTCGGAGATTGCAAGTCCTGCTGCATTATCAGCCGCACGGTTGATCTTGTATCCTGATGAAAGCTTCTCGGTTGACTTAGTAAGTGAATTAGCTGTAAGCCCGAGCATTCTGTTTGAATTCATTGCTGTGAGATTGTGCTGAACTACCATAATATTATCCTCCTTGAGTTGCCCTCGCCCCTACTGTTTTTGGCGGGGCATTACCAGTTAACCTTTTCCATATTTAGCGGTTTTTTCATTTTCTTTCCGCTTACACTCAATATATCGACCCTAAATCAGAAAACTTTAGTCCCATAAAGCAAAAAATTTAAAAATTTTTTATAATTATCTTGCAATAGTCCTCTTTTTTATCCTTCATGATCAAAAGGCCGTCCTCAAGCCCCTCTAATTCAAGCTTATGGCTGATCAATCGGGATAAGTGAATATTCTCACCGGAAATCTTTTCCAAAGCATAATTCCAGTCATTATCCGGGTCATTTTGGCTGAAAGACGAGTTCCAGATGCCGGATAACGTTATCTGATTTCTGAGTATCTTCCACCAAACATCTCTGGAAAAGGTCATATCAGAATACGGATTGCCCACTAAAATATGCCTGCCGCCGGGATTAAGAGCTTCGATCCCCAGGCTGATAGTTTCATTCTTACCGACACATTCGTAATACGAACAAATGCCTCCGGTTTTATCGGAGATCCATTTCAAAGGATCAGACTTGGCACTGTCACAGTAGCAATCTTCCGGAATGTCAAGTTCCAAAACCCTGTTCCTCTGCCCGGTTTTGTTACCGATAACATATATTCTGGAAAAACCGGCATTTTTCAAAAGGCTTGTAACCATAAGACCTATGGTTCCAAGTCCGCAAACCGCTACGGGCTTGTTGGGATCAAGCCCCCTGATCCCCGTTCTAACCGCATTTGTTGCAACGGCAAAGGGTTCCAGCATTGCCGCCTCTTCAAAGCTTACATTATCAGGGATTTCCAGCAGGTTTTCGGCCGGTGCGGTAACATACTCCGCAAATGCCCCATCCCTCCTAGAACCGATATAATCATAATTTCGGCACTGCAAAGGAGCCCCTGATAGGCACATATCACACTTTCCGCATGCTATTTTGGGGAATACCGCGACCCTTTTACCGATAAGATCCCTATCGGTACCCGGGCCGGCTTCATCCACCACTCCCGAAAACTCATGTCCGGGTATCAAGGGCATCTTATGCGCACCGGTTTCATAGATTCTTGGAATATCGGATCCGCATACGCCTGCTGCCATTATACGGATCCGCACTTCGTTCTCCTTAGGGATGGGAATATCCACATCCTCCAGGCTTATTTTTCCTATATTATGGAGAACCCATGCTTTTGCCATTATTTGCCTTCCCCCATAATAGTTTGATACCGCTCCATATCAGTATCTGTTGTCACCTTAAAATTTCTCTCGTCTCCCGGGATCAATACTATGTCCATTCCCGCCATGATAGCAGGTTCAGACGCACCGTTTACATAAAGGATCTTATCAGGAATCAAGGCTTTGTTTGCCTCATAATACTTCCCGAACAGAAAGAGTTCCGGAGCCTGGCCGGCAAAAACCTTACTTCTATCCAAGAGTCCGGATATCTTTTTTCCGTCTTCGCTGAAGTAAACGGTATCCTTCATAGGAAGAACCGGCATAACTCCGTCACATCCATCAAGTGCATCATATATCCTTTCCAATAGTTCCCAGGAAAGAAGCGGTCTTGCGGCATCATGAATAAGAACGGTATCATTTTCATCGAGCTTGCCTTTTTGGGCGATGAGTTCATTCATACCGTTAAGAACCGAAATCTGGCGGTTTTGTCCCGGATTGGCATAAGAAATGAGTTTCGTAGTATCACATCCGGCTGATAGGATATCTATTTCAATGTCGGATCTCCGATCAGATTCGGCTACGATGCACACTTCGTCAATCCGGCAGCATTCCAAAAGCGTCCTTACAGCGTGGGTTATCATCATATGGGAACCTGCCTTTAAATACTGCTTGGGAATCTCTGACGAAATTCTGCTTCCGGTTCCGCCGGCTAAAAGAATTGCATAATTCATATCAGAATCGCATCTCCCTTATCTTATTAAGAGTATCCCCGTAAGAAGTCTTTTTACCAAATAAAAGCGTGGTTCCCAGCACAAAACCGTTCACTCCGAGAGGAGCATATTCCTTTATCTTGTCAGCGCCGCATGCACCGTCCCAATAAATCTTAATATCCATCTTATCTTTCATTGCCAGCAATTCATCGTATTTTTCCCTTACATAGGGAAGAAACAGCTGAGATGCATTTCCGGGATTCACGCTCATAACAAGAACCTTATCAACGATACGAAGAAGCATCTTCACTTCTTCAATACTGGTTCCCGGATTGATTGCTATACCGGGAGTGAGTCCCGCATCGATTATTCTCTGCAGTGTTGTTGAGGGATGATATTCCGCCTCGGGATGAATGTAGATTGTATCGCCTTTATGGAGATTATGAATAAACAAATCAATGGTGTTGATAGGATGCTCTACCATCAGATGTACATCAAGGGGTTTATCTGTAAGCGAACGTATGCACTTAAGATCATTTAATGACATCGCAAAATTCGGAACATACCTTCCGTCCATGATATCTATGTGAAAAGAGTCTATCCCTCCCGCTTCAAGATCATTTACCTCCTTGGCAAGATTACCATAATCTGCACACATCATAGATGCCATAAGTTCAAAAGCCATATTTCAAATTCCCCCTTTAAAGAATTTCCATAACTATAATTGTTTTTCTTAAGATACTGTTATTTTATCTCATAATCATAATAAAATGAACGCAAAGCCTAATGTTTTCATCGGTTTTGCGTTCATTTGGTTCAATTTATTTAATGATCACTGCTTGGAATCCACATAGAACGATTCCGTTCCGGTTCCGGCACGCTGAGATTGGAAATAGCTGTATGCCGCATTCAGGCTTGTCCTGCCTTTGCCGATCTGCCCGCGGGCATTCTGGAAGAAATCTTCCATAAGCTCCCTGTTTGCTCTTTCCTGGGATTGGAGGGATGAACTCTTGTCGGTTATTTCTCTGATCAGATCCTGAAGTCTTCTGATCCTGTCTGCATTGTCCTTCTTGTTCTCTTTTAAGGTATCGGAAACTCTTTCGTAAAGTGTTTCGAAACCATTATCGAGAGAATTCAGTTCATCAATCAGCTTACCCTTCTCTTCAACATAGGAATCGAAACTGTCAAAATCGGGAGCATCCGTATTTCCGGTAAAGATGTCCTTCTGTTTCAGGTTAAATTCTTCTATCTTATCGAGAATAGCTGACTTTTTAACAAGCGACTCTTCAAGCAGGTCGAGATAATCTTCCATAGCGCCTCTCCTTAGCTTCTCCAGGTAATGCCGTTAAGCTTCATGACTTCTTTCCAGGTGTCCCTTACCGAATGAAGATGTCCGTTTACTTCCTCAAGGATTGCGGGATCCTTCTTCAGATTTGCCTCGATCAGCCTCTGTGAAAGATACGAGTAGATATTCTCAAAATCCTGAGCCACTGCATACTTCATATCAAGAGTCTGTCTCAGATAATCAATAATGTGCTCGGCTTTCAGGATATTGGTATGAGCCTTCGGGATATCCTTCTCCTCAATGGCACCGAGTGCGATATTGAGGAATTTGATGGCTCCGTCATAGAGCATCAGAGTAAGCTCCGCAGGGGATGAAGTCATTACTTTATTATTGGCATATTGCTGATACGCGTTAGGTAAAGGCATTCCTTTATCTCCTTAAAGATTGGTATTACTGATTCGTTCCTAGAAGTCCGGCTAAAGCACTGCTCTTCTTCTGAAGGCTGGCAAGTGCGGATTCCATTGAAGAGAACTGCTTATAAAGCCTGTCCTCATATTCATTGGCCTTCTTCTCAAGATCCTTGATCGTGGAGTTATACTTCGTGTAATCGGACTTCATCTTCTTGTCATCATAGAAGTTGCCGTAGCTTCTGTATCCGTCGACGGACTTGGAAACTCCGTCAAGTTTCGAATACAGTCCCTGTGATAACTTGGTAAAGAATTCCGTCACAAGCTCAGGATCGGATGCGATCATTTCGGACAGCCTGTCGGCCTTATCCTTGTAAGCCGAATCATCCTTATCTCCGTTAATGTGAAGAGCATGTTTTTCGTTATCGGCAGTATCGAAGTAACTGCCTGTACCGATTCCGAAATCCGACAGATAATAGGTCTTTCCCCCGATCTCAATACCCGTTGACATACTCTCTGTAAAGAGTGAACGGAGAGATAAGAGATTACCATCGCCCTTAAGCAGGCCGGATTTGATCTTATTCTCGTACTCCTCAACTTCCTTCTCGGACATTGCCTCCTTCTCTTCGTCGGTAAGCATGGAGTACTTTCTTATGGAATCAGCATTATAATACTTGTCAATATCATTGACAGCCTTGTTGTACTGGGTGATCATATCCTTGATCATTCCGTAGATGCCGCTGGTATCGGTTGTGGTGGTAAGTGTGACCTCCTTATCTCCGGTCTCATCAAGGGCTGTGATCGTAAGATTATTGATCTTAAAAGTGTTGCTGTCGCTGGTGAACTTGGCATCATTAAGATAAATGATAGCATCGGATCCGTTTATCTTGGATGCATACTTTTCGGGATTATAGTTATCAGCCTCTTTCTCTTCCTTCGTGGCAACCTTAAGTCCGAGTGCTTCAAGCGCACCGTTTCCGCCATCGGAAAGAGTAAAATCACCAGAAGAACCTGTAGACTTGGCACTTACAAATATTCTCTGGGTATCCTCATCAAAGGAAGCATTAAGTCCCTTATCCTTCAGATAAGTAAGAACATCGGAAATCGTAGTCTCGCCCGTAACGGAAAGAGATTCCTGATCTTTTCCACCTATGTTGAGACTGATCGTATCACTTCCATTGCCAAAACCAAGCTCCGAAAGCTTAGTAGTTGCAGTGAAAGTCTTATCTTTGCTTTCCCCGTTTAGATCCAGACCTGTAAGGTATGCACTTTTTGCAAGCTGTTTTACGCGCAGCTTCTGAGTCGCATTTGCTGCGCCGTCGCCTGTGATGACACTTGCAACGGAAGAATCGGAAACTGCGGTGGTCATCTTCTTGTAAGAGGCTGAAAACCTCATTACGGAAAGATTGGACTGGAACAGCCCCTTTATATTCGAATTGATGTCACCATAAATCGTCTGCTTCCACTCAAGCTTCTTCTGGTCAGCCTTGGCATCGGTCACCTTTTTTCTTTTTGTACTTACGAGGGACTCTATGATGGAATCGGTATCTATTCCGGATATAAGTCCGCCCATTCTTATTCTGTCAGACATAGTTCCCCCCTCCTTATCTCTTTTCGTCGACCATAAGTCCCGCAAGCTCCCATACCTTAGCGATCATATCAAGTGTCTTCTCGGGAGGAAGCTCCTTAATGACCTTCTTGGTCTCTTTGTCGACTATCTTAATAGTCACTCTGTTGGTCTCTTCATGGAATCCGAAAACCGCCTCGGAATTTTCGAGCTGACCCTTCTTAAGCTGCTCTACAGCTTTCTTGAGCTGTTCGGGATTAGTCTGCTGATCTTCCTTATTCTCCTGATAATCGGCATTTCCCTTTGCGGCAGCGTTTTCAACAACAGTTATATCCTCAAGAGGAGTCGCTGCTGTGTTCTCACTGCGTAAAGTATCGGAAGCTTCAGCGGGCTGAACAGCCTTGGGAACAGGATTATAGGTCTGCTGCTGAAGTGTCATTACGCTGTTAATAGGTTCAAGTGCCATTTTGATCACCTCCGTGTGATATGTCGGATGTTTTCCTTCTCATCCTTAGGGTTTATGGTTTCATTCTTCATGTTATATGCTCCGGCATGCAAAAATGATGCTGAAGATACTTTTCTGAACATTACATCGGCATAATGCGACTGATAATTAACCCTAAAACACCAAAAAATGTAAAAATAACTAACGATATTTATTTAATCTGTAAAAGAAGCTCCGCCAGTTGTTTTTCAAAGCGGTCAAGCTCCCCGATATTTTCGAACTTTGTATCAAGTGAAGAAATCGCTTTTACAAAAACACTATCATTTTTTATATATTTATTGTCTGACGCGTTTGGGAAGAACTTTTTGCATACGGTCTGCATATAAGCCATAAAATCCAATGGGATAAAGCCTCTGTTGGCATATGCAAACACGAGAGTTTCTATGTAAAACGATTTTAAGAAGTAATACTCTATCTCATCATGATATTTACTGAATTCTTCTCTTCTTGAAAACAGATCCTCAAGAAGTTCAAGCTGAACCCTCGGATGATCCAGGAGTCTCCTCCCAAGCTGGCTTGTCATGGTAGAATCGGCGTGCCACCGGTATTCATAATAATCTTCATCCAGCAATAATATCTTATTGGCATATAAGAAAAGCGGATAAACGAATTTAGGCTCTTCATATATCGCGTTCTCTGCATATGACGAAGCACATTTCCGTACAAGGTCTGTTTTGTAGAACTTATTGGTACATCCGGCAGTACCTATGAACAGAGTCAGCAAGCGTTTCCGGTCGTCTTCATTCCCGGCAAGATCGTATAAGACCTCAGCCCCGGTTATAATCCCATTCTCCGGGACTCCCTTAAGATTCTCGGCCTCTTTGATATGTCTGTGCTTAAATTGTATGAGATCACAATCATAGCTGACGGCTTTTTCATACAAAGAATCACAGGTATCGTTTCGAAGCGAATCATCAGCATCCAAAAATAAGACATATTCTCCGCTTACATATTGCAGAGCAACATTTCTCGCTCCGCCCTGGCGTACATTCTTATCAAGCTGAATGACCAGAACACTTTCCGGAGCTTCATTTTCAATCTTAGCAAGCATATTCACGGTGGCGCCTTCGTCATCCGAAGCATCATCCACAAATATACATTCAAGCTCATCAAGTTCCATATTCTGGGCTTTTATCGAATCCCATGTCATCCCAAGGCTTTCAGAGCAATTATGACAGGGAATAATTATCGAAACTTTCTTCTTCACAGCCACTCCGTTACACATTTATCTAAATGCCAATTATCCTATGAAACGCGAATAAACCTTTATGGCTGGATATGTTCGTCTACAAGAATATCCACAAAGCGTTCCGTGAGCTCAATCACCAGGACATCGGGGGTATTTTCCTCCAAGATGGAAGGATCCCAATACTCCTTCGGAACCATCGTAATGGAATTAAAGTGCTCGCCGAGGAAGAATCTCATGATGTTGCAGAAGGAATCCCTATAGACCACTACGTTTCTGGGGTCCCTGCCCGGATTCATATATCCGACGATTCCGTTAACATCATCCGAGATTATCTGCATTCCTTCAACGGGATATCCGTGAAATACATAATCGGTATCGTTAAAAAGGTCGCTGGCGCCGAGATTCATAAGGTTGGTCAGGTCTCCCCAGGTCTGATATCTTTCGACCCTCTCACAGTCCCTCTCGTCTGCCGGGGGTATCTCTATACCGAGTTCTCTGAGAAGCGCCCTTGAACCGACATATCCTCCCAGATAATTCCAGTGAGTATCCAGGTGGTAGTACATGGGGTCGCCCGGATGTCCTTCCTTGTACTCGAGCATATCCTCATATGCCCATACAACACGGATATCGGTATTTGCCCTGAGATAATCCACGAGCTGGTCGGTATTGCAGCCGTCGCCCTGTCTGTAGGTCTGATATTCATCGGGCATATACTCGCTGTAAACCCTCTCTTTATTGGGAGCTATGAAAAGGACGAATTCGCAGCCGTGCTCATCACACCAAGCTTTGGTAGCTTCAAGGCTTGCAGCAGCCTGAGCCAGTTCCTCATCTGTGAATTTTTCGATTCCCTTGAACTGTCCGATGCTTATTCCGTTACCGATATTCTCGGCATTGTAGAACAGCCATCCGTCTTTTCCGACAATCGTAGCGGCACTACCCTCACCGAGGAGCTGATAGGAGATCCTGCTGTTGAGGGTTATGAGCTTACTTCTGAAGGGGAAGTTATCATTATAATATGCCTCGTACAGCAGGGGATAATCATCGATCGTCTCCAACGAAAAGACGGGCTTTTCTGCCAGATTCCTGTTCTCGAAATTAACGGTATCGACCTTCGCTCCGATGAGCATATAAAGGATCGGGAATCCGATAATGAATCCCCAGAAGGTGATATGCACGAATACGAGCTTCATATTCAGTTTTCCGCTTTTGTTTTCTTTCATTTACCTATAACGGATGTGTGAACCGAAGATCACTTGCACCTGGCTATCAGTTTCTTCGGATCCTCGTCATTCAGAGTCATCAGTTCAATATCAAGCTTTTTGATCCTGTCACGGACAAAGCTGTTGTCATACCCTTTGGTCACATGATTTAAGCGGAGATCCCTGAGCCTTTTCAGTTCATTCATCGTATCCATGGCATGATCATTTTGCATATCGGACAATACTCTGATCACACCGTAATCGTACATCTGCAGGATCTCATATTCTATCGCGGGGCGAAGGGATTCATAGTCATCGAGTTTATCCTTAAGATGCGTCAGCGCCTTCATGGCTTCATAGATATTGTTCACATATGAAACGGATGCCTGACCTCGGGAGCTTGAAGATACTGATGCCGAATACCAGTACATTGTCTCCTCAACCGCTCCGACAGATCTCGAGTATGCGATCATTTCCACAAGTATTTCCGAATCTTCAAGAATGCATTTTTCACGGAAAGTTACAGCGTTATCGAAAAACAATTCTTTTCTGAAAAGTTTGGTGCACAGATAACCGCCCGCTGCTATCAGTTCGCATCTTTTAGAGTCATCCAAAGTACCTCTCAGCTCACGTCCGGTATGCAGGACGGCTCTGTCTTCTCTTTCGTCGAAGTATCCGCAATCCACAAAATCATGACCGCCTTTTTCCATCTCCTCAGCTAGCTTTTCCAAAAACTCCGTATGGATGTAATCATCGCTGTCGACAAAGGCAAGGTAATCACCACGGGCATATCCAAGTGCGATATTCCTGGCTCCTCCGGCACCGCGGTTCACATCATTACATACGACCATAATCCTTTCGGGATCGGTCTGTTCCAGGCACATCATCACTTCGCGGGACGAATCTGTCGATGCATCATCCACCATGATTATCTCCAGATTACGGTATGTCTGGTTCAGGATGCTGTTTATGCATCTTTCAAGGGTCCGCTCCGCGTTGTAGACGGGAACGATCACACTTATCAGTTTTCCGCTTTTTACATCACTCATTTACTCGCCGCTTGGATATGAGTCAGGGAAACCGCTCCCGTGACCCACCCGCACCTTAGAATCTGAAATATATAAACGGATTATATGTATTGCTTGCAAGGAGCATGATGCAGGTTCCGAACACAAACGCGCACCAGATGTATCTGACAACAGGGTTCTCGATGAATTTCTTTACGGCGGAGACCTTGGCGGGGATCAGCTGAAGGATACCTGCGCCGAGGATGCCGAGCACTGCGATGATCATGCATCTGTGTGACATCATCTCACCGAGTGAGTAGTATCTTGTAAGTCCGGGTGTGAACATCTTCGAAGCGATGATGAACGCATTCCTGAGTCCACCGACACGGAAGAACACCCAGCCGAGGTTGACTACGAAGAATGTATAGATCCAGGCCAGGGGCTTACACTTTTCGAGTACTTTTGAAAAGCCCAGACGCTCAATAACACGGAAGAACCCGTGATATATTCCCCAGAAGATGAAGGTAAAGCCAGCACCATGCCAAAAGCCGGTCAGGAAGAATACGATCATAAGGTTCACATAGGACCTGAACTTGCCCTTGCGGTTTCCGCCGAGGGGGATGTAGAGGTACTCCCTGAACCACGTTCCGAGGGAGATATGCCATCTTCTCCAGAACTCGGAGATTGACTTGGACATATAGGGGTAATTGAAGTTCTCCAGGAATTCGAAGCCGAACATCTTGCCGAGTCCGATAGCCATATCCGAATAGCCCGAGAAATCATAATAGATCTGAAGAGTATAGAGGATTGACGCAACCCACACTGTCGATGCCGCCATACGTGAAGGATCGTAAGCATAGATCCTGTCCGCAGCTTCGGCAACGGTGTTTGCGATGATGACCTTCTTTCCGAGACCGATGATGAACCGCTCGATTCCGGCAACCGACTTTTCGATCGTTACGGTACGGTTTTCAAGCTGCTCGTTGATGTCCTCGTATCTTACGATAGGTCCCGCAATAAGCTGGGGGAAGAACGAAATGTAAAGCGCCAGATTGATGATATTCTTCTGCACCGGGAACTTGCCCCTGTACAGATCGATCGTGTAGGACATTATCTGGAATGTGAAAAAGGAAATACCGATGGGAAGCGATATCGAAAGCGGAGTCATCGGAACGTGCAGGTAATTAACCAGCACAACGCTTCCGAAGGACGCATATTTGAAGAATCCCAGCAGTCCCAGATTGAAGATCAGGTCAAGAACAAGGATGAGCTTTCCCTGTTTCCTGTGACTGTCCATCAAAAGACCGGCAAAGTAATTGACGATGATGGAAGCAAGCATGAGCAGAACATATACCGGCTCTCCCCAGGCATAGAAGAAA
>JAEEGL013584530.1_pt1 | contig 11145 bp, 16 predicted proteins | sample 9134231 | NCBI WGS metagenome assembly JAEEGL01 (sample SAMN16246548, study PRJNA631951) | gut metagenome | biome: gut microbiome; feature: rumen; material: fiber-attached | host: Bos | place: Iran: Karaj | collected 2018-10
AGACGGATCATAGTCGTCCAGGTCTATTCTATCTCTGTAGTTAGCATAATTTTTATAAAAAGTATAGTGATATACATTCAATTATATTTATCATATCTGTAATTAACAAGACTATAAGATACATATAATTGAAACTCATAGAAAGGCTTTTATGAACGTGATTTTAACTCCCTATGAGAAACTTGCTTTGGCCCAAGCAATAGACCAAAAGCTCAGTAATATCCGCTTTTCTTATAAAACCCTTAAGGGTAAAACCCCATTGGGGATTGAGGAAAAGGTTAAAAGCAACTATAATGTACTAATAAGTGCAGCAGAAAAATTAAATTTAACTCTGGAGAATAGAGAAGAGGGGCTAGACTAATAGCCCCTTGATTTTTTATAAAAATTATTATATAATAATATTAAGAGATTTCTGAAAAGGATTTTTTAATATGAAAAAAGAAGAAACCACACGGTTTATGTATGATGAAGAAAAGGCACTTGCCACCGCTATCATCTATACTCCAAAAGGTAAAGTATTTGTAGGGACAGCACAATGTCATCCTGATGATATGGATTTTGCCAATGCTTTAACTGGTCAAGAAATTGCGTATCGGCGCGCAAGCATCAAATTTTTAACCGATGTCAGAGACAATGAGTTAAAGCCTGAATTAAAAGCATTAAATAGTTATTTGTATAGTATAAATAAAGGTAAATATTTTGATAAGAAAAACCCGATGGTAAAAATTTTATATCATAATATTAATCAACGAAAAGAAGAAATTTCTATGGTTGATGAAATGATTAAAACCGAGCGCCAGCAGCTGATTGATTATCTTGATTCAAAAGATAAGTTGTACCAACGGCTACGGAAGTCCCGGGCGGGCGCGGGCAAAACAGAGTAAGTATTATGTTATAATTTTAATATATATAAGAGAAAACTATGACAAGGAGGTTTCAATTTGAAGCATTTCCTTTTAGGTATGGTATTTGGAGAATTAATTTTTCCTCTTATGGAAGATATGGGTGCGTTTATTTCAAGCGCGCTTGAGGTTTTTACTACAACCTTCCAAAAATATTCAATGAAAAATGGCGTTGAAATTGCCAAAATGAAAAAACAAATTGAGGATGTAGTTGATAATAGTGAAAAAGAAAATAGTCGTGTAATTGGTTTTACTATCCCCTCTGCATCTGAAGAAGAAGAAGAGGAAGAAGAATATTAATGAACGAATACTGGTTTTATGACACTAGTTCCCTATTATTAGATGAAGATGATTTATTTGCTGAAAATCATCCGCCAGTTATAATTTCATCTATCACTTTAGATGAATTAGAAAAAATTAAAACATCTAATAATAAAGATCTTGATACTAAAATAGCAGCAGAACACTTAATTAAAAAATTAAAAAACAATATAGGTAAATATACTGTTTGGATATTTAATACAAATATGTTAGTTCCAATAGAGGAAAAAGATTTGGAAATTACATATGATACAAAAATATTAAGCTGCGCTATTGATTATGATAAAAAAGTTCACCCAGATGAAGTTATCTTTATAACCAATGACTTATCTTTATTTAATATAGCAAATCTATTCTTTGGTGAAGATTCAATTCAAATGATTACACCAAAATAGAATTAGTATAGTGGCTATAAAGAAGTAAAATTAAATGACTCACAAATGGCGGACTTCTATTAGAATTAGAATAAAAATTTATTTGAGCTTAATACAAATGAATATTTAATTATTAAAGATACGGCTGATAACGTAGTAGACCGCTTATGCTGGACTGGCTATGAACATCGGCCTATTTCTTTTGTCAGTTTTGATTCGAGCCAATTCGGGTCAATTAAACCAATTAAAGGGGATACGGCATAGTAGCTTGCCTTTGATAGTTTACTTAAAAATAAAATAACAATGTTGCACGGGCCCGCGGGCACAGGAAAATCTTATCTTGCTCTTGGGTTCCTTTTTTATTGCCTTGAAAAAGGTAAAATAGATAAAATTGTTATTTTTTGTAATCCAGTGGCGGCACGCGGTGCAGCTAAATTAGGGTTTACACCAGGCAGTTTAATGGATAAAATTTTAGACACTTAGGTTGGCAATATGTTAATTGCTAAAATTGGTGATAGAATAGCCGTTGAACAACTGGTAGAACAAAATAAATTAATTTTACTGCCATTCAGTAATATTCGTGGTTATGATACTACAGGAATGAAAGCGGGTATTTATATTACTGAAGCGCAAAATCTTAATGTACAACTTATGAAACTAGCCTTACAAAGAATTGGAGAGGATAGTATCTGTATTATAGATGGTGATAATAAAACACAACTTGATTTAGATATATATGCCGGAAATAATAATGGTATGTATCGTCTCTCCCAAGTATTTAGAGGACAAGACATATATGGGGAAGTAGAATTAAAAACAATACATCGGTCTGAAATTAGTAGAATAGCAGAACAAATGTAAAGGAGAGTATTATGAGTGTAATGATTGGACACGCTGGTGGCAACGAATGGGGCGGCATCTATGGTGGCAATCCAGGCGACCAAACCGGCACAGAAGTTTATATTCGCACTTGGTATAACGCCGATTGGAATTTAATGTTCCGTCCAAAAGACCCAAAAGTAGCAGAAAAAATTGCTACCGCGATGGAACAGGCTTGTGCGAATGACAACATCGGATACAATCAAAACAATCGTGTCAGTTTATATTATGCGGCAAAAGAAAAAAATTGGGATATTTCTAAAGTCGCTAAAAAAGTTGATACTGACTGTAGCTCGTTAGTTGCTGTTTGTTGTAATGCTGCTGGACTTCCCGTTAGTAAAGACAACTGGACCGGCGCACAGCGCGAAAACTTAAACGCAACTGGCGCTTTTGTTATGTATTCGGCAAAGAAGTATTTAAGACAAGAAGATTACTTAAAACGCGGTGATATTCTTCTTCACGAAGGCCATCACACCGCTGTTGTATTAACCAATGGTAATAAGACAGAACCTAATGTAAATTATACCGGCAAAGGTATTGGATATGCTACTGCTCTTAGCGATATGAATATCCGCACTGGCGCAGGCACTTCTTATCCTGTTATCCAAGCTGTTAATGCTGGAACTAAATTAGAGGTTCTTGAAAAATTATCCAATGGTTGGTATAAGGTCGTTTGGACAAATGTTTCAACTGGATATGGTTATGTTTCTAATGAAGGTGGTAAATTCTTCAAATATGAAGATAAGCCCGCCCCCAATTATCGCGGCGTAGCAACCACTAATGGCTCAATGAACATTAGAAAACAACCTTCTGCGTCTAGCGCAAGTTTAGGCACGGTTCCAGCAAACACCAAACTTAATGTAATTGAAATTATGCCAAACAAATGGTATAAAGTAGAATGGAAAGGTGGCATAGGCTATATTTCCAATAGTAATGAGAAGTATTGTAAGTTTGCGGCGAACGCTAATTATAAGTGGCCGCAGCCCGTTGCGAAAGCTAAGGCTTACGCAGCAATGAATGTCCGCGATTTGGCTTCTACCTCTGGTAAGAAGCTTGGTACTCTTAAAGGCGGGCAGTCGGTAGATGTCTTTGAAAGATTAGATAACGGCTGGTTAGCTATTAAGTTTGCGGCAGCCTATGGTGGATGGGCATATGTATCCAACGCCGGCAGCAAATACTTTGATGTTACAAACAACAAATCCTGATTAAGGAGGCAATTGGTATGGGGAAGCCAAAAGACAAAAAAGAAAAGAAGAAACGCGAATTTTCTAAAGGTCTTCTGATACAGGAATCTATTTTAATCTGGGTTCACACTATTGCTATGATAGTGCTGGCCTATTTTTGTATAATGAATGAATACCTTGGAGAATTGCCTTGGTTAACCGCTATGGCGGGCTTACCTTGGGTTGCTTATGGAGTATCCCAGGGGTTTTATTATAATAAATCAAAAGCTGAAAACACCAAGTCGGGCATCAAATACGAAACTGTAATGGCACAGTTATCAAACGAGTGTGAGCAAGAAGACGAAGAAGAGACGCCACTTGGATAAAATAAAAATAAGGGAACAGAGCTTAAAAACTCTGTTCCCTTTATTTTTTTATCATTTTATTTGTATCCAAGGTTTATATTTCTTCCAACCGCCATTTTCATCATCATAAATCCATACGTATTTAACTTTTCTCCAATATGACCCCCATTGGGCTTTTAAAGTCAAATTTTTTATATAACGACTTTTATAGATTGTACCAGGGGTATAAACATTATCATCTTGGTCTTTCCAATTAATAAAATGTTTACCAGCCGGCGGCGTAAATGTACTTGATTTTATGGCATATGTCGCATCTTTATAATCAATTTCATCAGAAGCCATAGAGCCAGTACCGCCATTTTTATTATAAGTAATAGTTATTTTATTAATTTGCCAAACAGCAGTAAGAGTTGTTGTTGTGCTATCTGGATTTGATTTGGTCCAACCTAAAAATATTAAATTTGCTGTTGTTGTAGGATCAGCAACAGTATAACCTTTTTCTATTGGAGTAATAGTATAAGTAGCCGATTCTATATTATTAGTTTTAGGGTTTGTATGACTAACAGTAGCACCAGAAATTAAAGTTGTAGCATTACCAACTGGATTAATCTTTAATTTTTTATTATAAGTTAAAGTAAATGTTGCCTCTGGGTCTGTTTGACTTTTATATTTAATTATATAATCATTATCGCTAAATACAAAAGCAAAAAACAAATTTTTATTTGGTATTACAGAATTAAAATAATTTTCATTTTTTTTAGACGAACTATTCCAATTTATACTAGAATTACTTTGCGTTCCAACATACCAGCCGCTAGTAGATTGCCCCGCTGGTATTTGTGAATCAACATTTGGTATATCAATAGAAACTGCGGTATTACTTTTTACAATACTATATTTTAAATCTTGAACTCCAGTACCATCTTTTAATAATACTGGATTTCCATTATTCCAATTATACCAAGAGACAGAAATGAGTGGTTCTGGATAATCGAAACTAACATATTGCGCATATGAATAAGCAGTATTCCTATATGATGCATTGGTTCCCAAATTACCTTTTTTATAATCACCATTTCTGCCGCCAAGAGCAGGAGAAATACCATCACCATATACAGCATAAACACTATATCTTAGCCCACCAACTTGCCAACCTTCATCCCAGTATACATTTTTATCTATAAAATTATTTGCTCCACCTTGTAAAATCTATATATGACCAATTTCAGGTTTATATGATTTATAAGCAACAATAATATAATAATTAGGTTTATCTATTGTTCCATTTGTTTTTAATGGAGGAATAAATGTAAAGGCTCTTGGCCAAACAGATTCTGATACTTGAATACCAAGGCCACCATAACCCCAATCTTCAGTAACTTCATCTAAATCAGCATCTCCACTTGTGGTCCAATATGCCGATGATTGTCTATGAAGTGCTTTGCTTGGTAAATTAAAACTTCCTAATTTTGTATTTTCTTCTATGCCAGTAGAAGTTTTATATCCTTTCGCAGACACATAATAACCAAATAAAGTTAAATCAGAAACCATATTATGTGTCCCCGCGCTTTGATTTCCATAAATAATGTCAACTGTTATTGGACCAGTAATTTCTACATCAGAATTATTTTTATTAAACTCAGTTCCATTCATTTTCCATATAACAGATGAAATTTTTCCTGCTTCCGCGCATACCAATATTTCTTGTATAGCAACTTGAGACCCATCTTCGGTTTTATATTTTAATTCAATAGCTAAAGAATTGGCGAATTTTTTATTAGTTCCTGGTTCTTTTAAATAACTAACAGTACATTTCTTTGCGCTATCTTTTGAACATTCTACGGTAATAGAATCAAAATTTAAACCGCTGCCTTTAGTTCCCATTACATCAGAAGTAGAATAGATAAGGCCTGGAAGAGCAATATCAGTTGAACCAACTTTACACGAATTTACGCTAATACTAACCTAAACAGCCATATTATTCTTCCTCCAATGTTAAATCTATATTATTAAATTCTATTTCATTTCCAATATTCTAAGTTGTTGATGGAACATAAATCCAAATATTGGCAACAGACCAACCAGTATCTTTGCGCCATTGAGTTTGTAATTGCGTATTATTATTAGAATATAAAAATGGAAAAGTGGCACCAGAGTAAATAGTTTCTTCTTCTCCATTTTTAACATTCCAACCAGTATGTCTCCATACAGTTCCATCTTCTACGGTTATTGGGGATGTAATGTTTGGAAATGTAAATGTTGAATTATATGTATAAGTTCCAGCAGATGGTAAAGTTAAAGATGGACCTGGGCTTGGTTGTATATATTTATATTTATAACTTTTTCCTGTCCATTGAGCAGTAAGTGTAGCATCACCATTTGTAGTATATGAAGCACCAGGCTAATATATAGTTGAACCAGAACCTTTTTTCCAACCATCAAATGTATATCCTGTAATTTCTGGCGTAGTTGTAGTAATGGTATAAGCTACATTATATATCTTTTTACCACTTGGAATAGATGTTGGAGAAACAGTAAGTGAAGTTCCATCTTTAACAGATTTGGGAGCATTTAAATCATACGTAATTGTCCCATCTTGTTTCCAAACGGCATATATAATTTGATTATTTGTAAAAGGATAAGTAGTATTATATTTATATGATACTGTTGTAGTTTCTGCGGTTTTGCCATATCCAGGACAAGTATAACCAGTTCTAGTAGGAAGAGTTGTTACTTTCCATCTATTATTACTATCAAGATTAGCGGTTGTAGTTGTTGCGCCATTAAACTTACCACCATTACCATATAAAGTAATTTTTGAACTTGACGCACTAACAAAATGCGCATAAGCAGTAATACTTGGCGTTGAAGAATTAAAAGTAATTGTAGAGGTATATTTATTACCGCCCGTTGCTTTTGTATACCAACCATCAAATATTTGACCCGCTGTTGCTGCTGGAGTCCATTCTGCTGGATTGAAAGAAGAAGCAGTTATATTTTGCCAAGTTGACCCGCCTACTTTAAGAATAAAATAGCCTTTTATAGTAAAATTACTGCTATAAGAAGACCATTCTGAATCACCAGCAGAATTTTTCGCTCTTACTCTAAATTTAAAACTTTCTCCTATGTGTTTAGAGGTAAAATAATCTGAATAACTTGTATCTCCTTTTGAATAAGTCCAACCATTTGGATTATGTGAACAACCACTTACCTATATTTCATAACTAGTTGCTTTACTAACTGCACTCCATTTATAAGTAATATTGTTAGAACTACTATAACGATAATTATTGGTTGAAGAATGTGATAGGTTAGTTGGCGCTGAAGGGGCCGTTGTTTTTCTCTCAATACTAAGAGATATAAAAGCTTTATTATTACTATTACTATAACTACTTTTTTTAATATCATATATATCTACAACCGGACTATCAAGGTTTGTAGATACTATAGAAGAAGAAATAATAGAACCATTTAATAAAACTTCTAATTCAAAAGCTTTTGTCGCAGTAGTGTTTTTACAATTAATAGTTATAGCATCACTTCCAGTAGGTGGAAGAGCAAGATATTTTCCGAGAAGCCAACCAGTATTAAGTGTTATTGCATCTGCTACACTTAATATATCACCATTAGTATCTTTTGCCAATATAAGCTAAGTAATCTACCAAGAACCGATTGTTTTATCTTGAATTACAGGGTTTACAGGATATACAGGATAATGATCCGTTGTTGTTGATAAAGTGTATTTTACTGTTATATTATTATTATCAATATTAATATTATAATAATTTGGATTAAAGGTTTTTGAACCATATGCTATTTCTTCTTCATCGCCTGGGGCAATAGTTCTATTAACTGTAAGAATATCTATATATCCTAAATATGTTTCATTAAAAAATATATGTAATGATGCGGGTCTCTCAGCTTCTATATTTACAGAAGGTGCTTCTTCTGTCTATGGAATTCTTGTTCTTGCCGAAACTGTTGCATAAACACTAATTCTTCCTTCATTAGTTTCCAATAATTTTATATTTAAAGATATTCTAGTAAAATAATAACCAAAAATATTCTAATTGGTATAAACATCAGTTTTTTCAATAACCTATCCCATCACTTCTCCTCCTTCCACGCAGTCCCATTATATATCCAAGCGCTTTTTCCTTTTTTCCATTCGCTGCCGGTATATATCCAAGGAATTCCTTGTTTCCAAGAAGAGCCATTATAAAGCCAAATTTTTTTATTTAATTCAGAAAGAGCGGCCAAAAAATATAAATTCTAATTTACTGAAATTTCTCTAACCCGAGCAGTAGTTAAAATATTTCCAGTAGGAATTGCGCTAGGAGAAGTTAATTTATACCATCCATCTAATTTATATCCTTCTGGTATCCAATTTTTCTGCGTAGGCGGTTTTACAGTAGCGCAATCATCAGGTGACTATGACCAATATGGATATTCTTGTTCCTATTCTATATCATCAATAACTATTAAATCTCTACTTCCATCACTTTCATCATAAAAGCGAACTTTATACCAAGTTATACTAGGAGAACTAGATTCTAAATACATATAATTAGAATAAGTTTTAATAGTATCAGAATATCTTTCTGAATTTTCATCATAATTACCATCTTGAGCGGTTCCATCATAACTTGCGCCTTGTTTACCCATAGCTTCTTTACGAGCAGTATTAATGGCTGGAGCTATTCCCCTATTATAAACAGTAAAAACAGTATGCTTTAAATAATGCCCAACTGCACCATTAAACCATCCCTATGGATTTGTTATTGTGATAATATTATCTTCATTATCTTCTACCATTACCATAGCGCCAATTTCACCAAACTTGGTTGGATCACTATGATTAGGCCAATTATCTTTCCACCAAACCACTAAATAGCCAATAACTTTTGCTGTGCCATAATTTGATGGTCTAGTCCAAGAAATAGAATATTTCTAATTCAATCCACCGTGTGATGGATTGTTATAATTCCCCTTAGAGGGGGATTCCCAATAACCAGCAATAGTTAAATTTTTTATTGTTGCCGTAGGGACTTTAGTAGTATCAATATGAGGTGTACAATTTACTGTTCCCCAACAACTAACTGTTGTTAATTTTGTTCCAGACGGATTGCTATCTTTATCATAATTTAAAGTTATTGTTCCATACTACCAAACACATTCATAAGCATCTTTATGAACAAAAACAACTTCTTGTTGTCTTCCTTCCCAATCAACCTATAACATTATTGAATTTGGTATATAATCTTTAGATGAAGGATCTTGAGCCAAACTAATAGTTGGAGATATATAATTTTCACTCCCATCATAACAAAGTGTTATAGAATGATTTGTTTCATCTGATATATAACTAGTATATAATTTACCAGAAGATGATGCTAAAAAATAGCCAGAATTAGCACTAATTATTATTTGACTAGTTACTGCCATCCGTTTTCTCCTTTACAATCAACTATCAATTTGGATATATAAAGCGCCCTTTGGTTTACCTGTTAAACTTGGCGTATTAGTTCCCCAATATATAGGAATATTTAATGTAATATCATCAACATTATTACCTTTAATAACAGTTGTAAGCCCACCAGTAGCAGATGATCCTGCTCCAAATGTATAAGAACCATATTTATGATATCTATCATCAGTACTACTCATAAATTTACTTAAATCATAAGAAATTTGTGTTAATTGACCAGTAGAATTCATATATACAGCGTGGCTAGAATCGCCTACACCACTAGTCGAGCCAACCGCTAAAAAGCCAGAAACGGCAGGAAGATAATTTGATGGCAATGCGCTATTAGTAACATTAGACATAATCATATTACGTCCAGTTCCAGTACCATATACATAAAGAGCGCCACGAGCATTACCAAGATTCCCTTCAGCTACCGCATTACCAACTGCCATAGAGCCACGACCTACTGTTTCAGAAGTACCTTTGACAGCGTGCCACATTACAGCAACTGGAGTAACTGCCGCAGTATCATAAATTTTATAACCAGATGAAGTAGTTCCACCAGAATTACCAGCGGTGCCACCAGTAATAAATACACCTTTTGTAGGTTGAAGCAATGTATTATAACCTAATTTAGCCTCTCTTGTAAAAACAGTGGTATTTGGTATCGCTCCATCTATATTATGTACCATATCAGAAGTTAAAACTGGATAAAAATTAGTTCCATTTTCAGCCAATGTTTGTTTTACTTTTTCATCAGTATTACTATCACTAATTGTAAGAGTAACCGTGGCAGCGCTAATTGGATGAATACTATCATTAACCAAAAAAGTTTCTAATTTATATTCCCCAGTAGTAGGAGAACTTAACTCCTGTTTAATTCCACAAGCGACTTCTTCTTTTATTTCTTCTTTAAGCCCTTCTACCTCTGTTTTTTTAACTAAATCATATCCAACTTTTTGTAATTTACCATTAACTATTTTTAATGGACGTATATCAGATCCTAAAGTCAAAGTAGATTCTTGAACAGTACTATCTTTAACATAAACAAATTGGGAATTACTACCAGTATCAAACTCATATATATCAATATTAGGTGCATTACTTACATCATTATCATTTGGAAATACAAGTTGTTTAAGTTTAACAAAACCACCTCTTTGTAATTCCAATTCTTGTATACGTTTTGCTAATTCATCTATTAAATAACGAGCAACACCAGTGGCGACCTTAAACATTGTACCAGTAAATTCTAATATAAGAACAATATTTTCTTTTGGGTCTCCTTGATAAAGTTCACCGCTAGTTAAATAAATTTTATAACTATCATCACCTACTTTAATTTTATAAGCAGTTGAATCAGTAATATTGGATTGATAAGTTATTCCTTTTGTAAATAAAACAGCCAACGTCAATCCTTTATATAAAGGTATTTTAGAACTGTCAACAAATTGTGTTTCAACACTATCATCACTATTTGCCACCCACTAAATTTCTTTTACTTTAGTAGCAGCAGCAGTAGTACTTCTACAATAATAAACTACTGGTATATAATTTACATTAGTTGTACTACCTATACCAGCAATTTGTCGAATCATTTCACTCATCTATATTAAATCCCCTTTCAGGATATTCTTCTTTATTATATCAAAAAAAATCCTTTTTTATTAT
>JAEEGL014231406.1_pt1 | contig 11145 bp, 9 predicted proteins | sample 9134231 | NCBI WGS metagenome assembly JAEEGL01 (sample SAMN16246548, study PRJNA631951) | gut metagenome | biome: gut microbiome; feature: rumen; material: fiber-attached | host: Bos | place: Iran: Karaj | collected 2018-10
ATCTCAATCTCATGCCCGCGCCCCGGCACGCCCGCCGCGTGGTCGTCGTGGGCGGCGGCCCCGGCGGCATGGAGGCGGCCTATACAGCATGGGAGCGCGGGCATCAGGTGATCCTCCTGGAAAAGGAGGCCCGGCTGGGCGGCATGCTCAATGTACTCGAGACGGATGTCTTCAAAAAGGACCTTCTCCGATACCGGGATCATATGATCCATAAGCTGAACGTATCCGATGTGGACATTCGGCTGAACACCGCCGCGACCGTGGAACTGCTCAATGCGCTGGAACCGGATGCGGTGCTCTGCGCCGTCGGCGCGGAGCCGGTGATCCCGGAGGGGATCCCCGGCCTGAAGGAGAACAGTCTTACCCCCGTACAGCTGGCCGCCGGCCCGGTGCCGGACGGGGAGCGGGTCGTGATCGTCGGGGCCGGACTCAGCGGCGTGGAAATGGGCCTGAGCTTTGCCGCCGAAGGCCGCCGGGTCACCGTGGTCGGCCGGAACCAACTGGCCGCGCCGCAGGCCAATCCCCTCCATCGCGCGGCGATCCGCGAGACGATGGAGCGATATGCGGACAGGTTCCGCGTCCTGACGGGAACGGTGTGTACGGCGGTCCGCCCCGGCGCTGTGACGATCTCCGGCCCGGAAGGGGAGCGTGAGCTTCCCGCGGATCTTGTCGTCAACGCGCTGGGGCTCCGGCCGCGGGCGGAACTGCGGGAGACGCTGGCCGGATGCGATGCGCCGGTATTCGAGGCCTTCGGGGACTGCCAGGAGCTCGGGCAGGTCCGCGGCGCCGTCCATGGCGGCTACTATCGCGCCATGGATATTCGCTGAAGCGTCGTTCCGGGCTGAAATCAACAGAGATCCAACATGAAAAAGGAGCGGATAACATGAAGATCACAAAGCGATCCGGGAGAATCGTCGTTTACGACGATGAGAAAGTCGTGAAGAGCATCATGAAAGCAAACGAGGGGACCGGGGAGGAGCTGACGGTCAAGACAGCGGAGTACCTGGCGGACGTCGTGCTGGGCAGATTGATCAAGGAACACTCCATCGTCACGACGCAGATGATCAGCGACGGCGTTTACGAGGCGCTGAAGGAACGAGACCTGTGGATCACGGCAAAGCAGTATATCGAGTATAAAACGAAAAAAACGGCGGATCCGCTCAACGAGAGGGAAACCTCGCGCGAATGATCCGCCGGGAAGGATGCCTTTTCCGTTCGGGCATCCGGCGTTTTGGACGGTTTGTTCATGACGGAATCCGAACCCTGCTCCAGCTTGTCAGGGGCTCCGGCCCCGGACAAGCCGGCGGCCGGCCGCAAAGGCCGGCCGCTTTTTTGTCGGGATGGATGCCGCATGGGCGGATCTGCCCGCCGGTTCAGACCACCTGAAAAAGGTAGAATTTCAGATAGTCCGTTTCGGGGACGTTCCACAGAATCGGATGGTCCGGGCCCTGCTGCCGCGCCTCGATCTGACGGAGCTCCACCGCCGCGTCGGAGGCGGCCTGCCGCAGCATCTCGCGGAACAGCGCGTCGGTCATGAAATGGGAACAGGAGCAGGTGGCAAGATAGCCGCCGCGCGGCAGCAGCTTCATCGCCTTCAGGTTGATCTCCTTATAGCCGCGGAAGGCGCTTTTTACCGTCGCGCCGGATTTCGTGAAGGCAGGGGGATCGAGGATGATGAAGTCATAGTCGCCTTTTCCGCCCTTTGCGGCCAGGTCGGTCAGCCAATCGAAGACGTCCGCGCAGACGAAATCGATCTGCCCGGAAAGACCGTTGCGCTCCGCGTTGCGGCGCGCCTGCGCCAGCGCGTCGGCCGAGATGTCCACGCTGGTGACGTGCGCCGCGCCGCCCGCCGCGGCGTTGAGGCCGAACGCGCCCGTATGCGTGAAGCAGTCCAGCACCCGGCGTCCCCGAGCGATCTGCCGGACGGCGCGGCGGTTGAACTTCTGATCGAGGAAGAAGCCGGTCTTCTGGCCGCCGATGTAATCCACGTCATAGCTGATGCCGTTTTCGCGGATCTCCACATGGCCGTCGCCTTCGCCGCAGAAGAAGCCCTTGCCGCGCTCCATGCCCTCCTTTTCCCGGAGCGCGGATTCGTTTCGCTCGTATACGGCGTCGATCTCCGCGCCGCCGTCCCGCAGGATCTCCGTGAGCGCCGGAAAGAGCAGGTCCTTGATGCGCTCCATGCCGAGGGAGAGCGTCTCGGTGACGAGGACGTTTTCAAAGCGGTCCACGGTCAATCCGGGGAAGTGGTCGGCCTCGCCGAAGACGAGGCGGCAGCATCGGAAATCCTCCTCGCTGAGCACGGCGCGGCGGTAATCCACCGCGTAGCGCAGCGCCCTCCGCCAATAGCTTTCGTCGAAGCGGTCGTTGGCGTTGCGGGAGAAGCAGCGGACGCGGATCTTTGAATTGGCATTATAGAACCCGGACCCCAGCCAGCGCCCTTTCTGCGTACAGATGTCCACGATGGCGCCGTTCTCCGGCGCGCCGGAAACGTCCGTCACCTCCGCGTCGAAGACCCAGGGGTGTCCGCCGCGCAGGGCGCGCTCGCCCTTGGGCGTCACCGTGATTTTTGCATATGTCCGCTCCATACCGATCCCTCCGTGCGCATTTCGCCTGCTTCCGATCGCAAGCGCAGTTATTATACGCCCCGGCGCCGGGGCGGTCAACTTTTCGTTTACTTCCGTTTTGCGGTATGGTATGATGATCTCAATCTGAACGATGGGAGTGAGCGATATGGATCGTTATCTGGGGGAAAGCATCCCGAAGCTGGGATTTGGCCTCATGCGCCTGCCCATGAAGGACGGAGCGATCGACGTCGAGCAGGTCAAGGAGATGGTGGACCTGTTCATGGACGCCGGCTTCCGCTATTTTGACACGGCTTACGGCTACAACAACGGCGACAGCGAGCGCGCGGCCAAGGCGGCGCTCATTGACCGCTATCCGCGCGACAGCTTCTATTTCGCGACGAAGCTTCCCGCCTGGACGGCCAAGACCAAAGAGGAAGCGCAGCAGATGTTCTATACCTCTCTGGAGCGCACCGGCGCGGGCTATTTTGACTTCTATCTGCTCCACAACCTCGGCAAGGGCCGTGTGGAGTATTTCGACAACTTTGAGATCTGGGATTTCCTCGCCGCGCGCAAGGCGGAGGGGCTCATCAAGCACCTCGGCTTTTCCATGCACGCCACGGCGGAAATGCTGGACGAGGTACTGACCGCGCACCCGGAGATGGAGTTCGTGCAGCTCCAGATCAACTATGCCGACTGGGACAGCGAGGGCGTGCAGTCCCGCAAGTGCTATGAGGTCGCCCGAAAGCACGGCAAGCCCGTCGTGATCATGGAGCCGGTCAAGGGCGGCACGCTGGCCGACCTGCCGGAGCAGGCGGCGGCGCCGCTTCTGGCAGCCGACGCGGAGGCGTCGCTGGCATCCTGGGCGCTGCGGTTTGCCGCCTCGCTGGAGGGGCTGGTGACGGTGCTCAGCGGCATGAGCAATGTGGCGCAGATGAAGGACAACATCGCGATGATGAAGGAGTTCAGGCCCTTCACCGACGAAGAGCGCGCCGCGCTGGAGAAGACGCGGGCGTATCTCGCCTCCATCCCCACCGTGCCCTGCACCGGCTGCAGCTACTGCACCGGCGGCTGCCCGCAGGAGATCCCGATCCCGGACATCTTCACGTCGTACAATCAGTGGAAGGTCTATGAACGACTGGCGCCCGCCAAGCGCTTTTACGATTTCGTCACGCGCAAGGGGGCCAAGGCGTCGAGCTGCATCGAGTGCGGCCAGTGCGAGAGCGTATGCCCGCAGAGCATTGCCATCATCGACGAACTGAAAAACGCGGCAAAGGCGTTTGACGACTGAACCGGAGAATTGCACAGGGGGCTGCATCCATGGGCAGACACAGCCAAAGACGGCGCAGAGGCAGCGCGTGGACGATCTTTTTGATCGCCGTCGCGCTGCTCGCGGTTGGGATCATCCTGCGGTGCGCCGGAAAGCCGAACGACGGCGGGGAAACGGAGAACGGAGCCGAGCCCGCGCTTCAGACGACGGCCGTTCCGGAGACCCCCGCCCCGACGGAAACACCGACGCCCTGGAATCTTGTGCTGGTCAACCGTACGCATCCGGTCCCGGCGGACTGGTCGGTCGACCCGGTGCAGCTCGCCAACGGCCAGGTGGTCGACGCGCGGATCTATGAACCCCTGATGGAGCTGTTCGAGGCGGCGCGGAGCGTCAATCTGGATCTGCCGCCCAATGTGGAATCCGGCTATCGCTCGGAAGAGAAGCAGAGGGAGCTTTATGAGCAGAAACTGGCGGAGTACCGGCAGCAGGGGTATTCCGAGAAAGATGCGAAAGCCCTGACGGAGGAGTGGGTATGCGTGCCCGGGACGAGCGAGCACCAGCTCGGCATCGCCGTGGACATCAGCGGCGCGGTATATGCCATTTACCCCTGGCTGCGGGACAATGCCCATCAGTACGGGTTTATTCTCCGCTATCCCGAAAACAAGACGGCGATCACCGGCGTCGCGGCGGAGGAGTGGCATTATCGCTATGTCGGGATCGAGGCGGCGACGCAGATGCACGAGCGCGGGCTGTGCCTGGAGGAATATGTCGAACAGCTGCGCGAATAACAAGCGAAAGCGCGCAAAAAGCGCCCCGTTCAGACCTTTCGTCTGAACGGGGCGCTGCGGTTTTCCGGAACGGCGGCGCTTAGGTCTCGGGCTCCACCGCGGTCACGGTCAGCACGCCGTCCGCGACGTGAAAGCGGATGTTGAAGCCGGCGAAGCTCATGCCGTACGCCCGGTCGTCGTCCTGATAGCGCGGGCGCGGGTCGTGGGCCAGCACGCCCTTTGCCGCGGCGCGCTTCTCCGCCGGGAGCTTCTCCAGCAGCGCGTCGGGGAACTCCACCGGGATCACGTCGGGCCGGGTGGAGGCGAAGCCGCCCAGCGCCTCCGGGTGGCTGTCGGCATAGGGGGCGTAGGGCTTGATGTCATAGATCGGCGTCCCGTCCATCAGGTCCGCGCCGCCGACGTCGATCACCGTGCCGAGCTGGGGATCGGCGCGCAGCCCGAGGATGCGGACGCAGCTCAGGCCGATGGAGTTCGGGCGGAAGGGCGAGCGCGTGGCGAAGACGCCGAGGCGGGTGTTGCCGCCCAGCCGCGGCGGCCGTACCATCGGCGCCCAGTCGTCGCGGACGTTTTCGCTGCACTGCCAGATGAGCCACAGATGGGAAAAACCCTCCATCCCCCGCAGGGCGTCGGGGTTGCGGAACTCCGGCTCGAAGACCACCGTGGCGGTCAGCTCCTCGACCAGCCCGCTCTGGCGCGGGATGCCGAACTTGCTTTTGAAGTCGCTGCGGATGCGGGCGATCACTTTGAGCGTATGTGTTTCCATAGGACCTCCATATCCTCCGGCAGGGGGCTTTCCACTTGGATCCGCGCCCCGGTGACGGGCTGTTTCAGGCGCAAAAAGGCGCTGTGGAGCGCAGGACGGTCGATTTCCGGCGCTTCCGTGCCGTAAACGCGGTCGCCGTAGACCGGGCAGCCCAGCGCCGAGAGATGGACGCGGATCTGGTGCGTCCGCCCGGTGAACAGGCGCAGCCGCAGCAGGGAAAGGCCGCCGCGCGTCTCCAGCAGGGCGTAGTCCGTCCGGGCGGGCAGCCCGTCCGGCGCGGCACAGAAGCGGTTCTTCGCCGTCTCGTCCTTTTTCAGCGCCAGCGTGACGCTGCCGCGCGTTTCCGGCGGCACGCCGCAGACCAGCGCAAGATACTCCCGCGTAAAATCTTCCGTATGCAGGATCTTCCGAAGGCGCTCGTGGGCATAGCCGCTCTTGGCGGCGACCAGCAGGCCGCTGGTGCCGCGGTCCAGCCGCGTCACGGCGTGGAAGGGCCGATCCGCGCCGTACACGGCGGCCAGCGCCGCCGCAACGGTCACGTCGCCCCGCAGGGCTTTGCCGTGGGTCGCCATCCCGGCGGGCTTGTCGACGACGATCAGGTCCTCGTCCTCATAGCGGATCGGCAGGGGGAAGGGGACGGGGACGATCCCCGTTTCGCGCGGCTCGTCGCCCACCTCCGCGCTGAGCACGTCCCCCGTGCGCACGGGATCCGTGGTGCGGCAGCGGACGCCGTTCAGGCAGATCCCGGTCTCGCGCAGCTTGATGCGCGCGATCATCGACGGCGGGATCTGCATGCGGTGCTGCAGGACGCTTTTCACACGGCGGCCGGACAGCTCCGGCGGGATCACGGGCGTCAGCGTCCTCACAGCGCCATCGGCCTCCCGTTCAGCGCCGCGAAGGTCAGCCGGTCGCCGGAATAGCAGAGCTTCAGAGAGAAAAACGGGGCCTCTTCCTCCAGCAGCCGGAGGAAGATCCGGTCCCCCTCCCACTGGGGAAGGGCTGCGAAATCGGCCTTTTTCACCCATTCCAGAACGCCCTCGTCGCACTCGCCTGGCTCCCCCTCAAATCCGTCGGCGGTGAACAGGTGCATGTACTCCGTGCCCCATTCGTCGCTGACAAAGGTGACGATGCCGCGGTAGCGCCAGCTCGTGAGCGTCAGGCCGGCCTCCTCCCGCACCTCGCGCAGGAGGCAGTCCTCAGGGCTCTCGCCACGCTCGAATTTCCCGCCGAGGCCGATCCACTTGTCGTGATTGAGGTCGTGTTCCTTCTTCACGCGGTGGAGCAGCAGATATTCGTCGCCGCGCTCGATATAGCAGAGCGTCGTGTTGACCACTTGCCGGTCACCTTCTTTCATCAGCCGGGCAGGACGTGGCCGACGTCCTGCCCGGGATGCGTTTCCCCGTGGACGGAGCGCTCACAGGAGATTTTCGTTGCGGGCGATGATGTCGTCCTGCAGCTCCCTGCCGAGCTCCACGAAATAGGCGGAATAGCCCGCGATGCGCACGACCAGATCCCTGTGCTCTGAGGGGTTCTCCTGCGCTTTGCGCAGCGTTTCCGTATCGATGACGTTGTACTGGACCTCCATCCCGCCGTTTTTGAAATATGCCTGGGTGGCGGCACGCAGCTTCTCGACGCCCTGGTCGTCGCTGAGCACGCTGGGGTGCATGCGCAGATTCAGCGCGATGCCGTCCATGTAGTGGCCGTGGTCATAGCAGCAGGCGCTCTTCAGAACGCTGAGCGGACCTTCCCGGTCACGGCCCTGGGCAGGGGAGGCCGCGTCCGCGAGAGGATCGGGATAGGTCCGACCGTCCGGCGTGCCCCAGGTCACGTGCCCCTGATTGATGTGGTCGGAGGCGCCGTAGAGCCCGGCCTTGTAGATCTTCGCGCGATCCGTATGGAGCTGGCAGCAGATCTCGTAATAGAGGTCGCAGATCCACTGCATCTCCATGTCGGCGTAGGGGTCGCCGTTGCCGAAGTGCGGCACCTCGCGGAGCACAGTGCGGCGCAGGTCTTCATAGCCCTCCCAGTTGGCCATGGTCGCGTCATAGAGCTCGCGGGTGGTGCAGAGCTTTTGATCGAAGCACATGTACTTGATGGTCGTCAGCGAGTCGGCCAGCGTGGCGAGGCCGGTGGCGGTGCCGCCGAAGGAATTGTATTTCGCGCCGCCGGCGGTGCAGTCTCTGCCGGACTCCATGCAGCCCTCGATGGAGATGGAGAGGATGGCTTCCGGGGCGAAGAAGATGCCGAGCTTTTCCGCATAACTCTGCACGGTGCCGAGCAGATGCATGACGTGCGTGCCCATCTTTCGGACCGCCTCGCGGACCTCCTCGATGGACTGCATTTCATAGAGATAGCCGGTATGGATGCTGGACTGCACGCCGTTGTAGGGGTTGCGCCCGTCGTTGATCGCCATGTCGAGGATGCTGCCCCACCAGAGCGAGGCGTGGGGCGGATAGAGCCCGTTCGGCGCGGGGTAGTCGTTGCCGCTGCCGACGATCTCCTGGCAGCCGATGCAGCCGTAATCCCGGGCGTCGCGCAGCGAAAACCCGAGCTCCTTCTGCATCATGGGGATGACGACCTCGTCGTTATAGTAAAGCGGGAGGCCGCCGACCCTGCGGGACGTGGCGATGGCGCAGTCCCAGAGCTCCTTCGGCGTGTTGGGGTTGGTGCGGAACACCAGCGTCGGATCGTGGAGCTTCAGCCGGCCGATGGTCTCGAAGACCATGAAGGACACCGGGTTGCTTGCGTCCTCGCCTGTGTCGGGATCGACGCCGCCGACGGTGACATTCTGATAGGTGTTGCCGATGCCGACGGTGTCCTTCAGCAGCGGCGGGGTCCCGGAGTAGAAGCAGTTGAGCTTCAGGAAGAAAGCGTCCACCAGCTCCTGCGCATCCTCCATCGTGATCGCGCCGGAGGCCAGATCGCGCTGGAGATAGGGCCAGACGTACTGGTCGAAGCGCCCGATTGAGGGGCTGGGGGTCCGGCTGTAGATCTGGATCATGACCTGGTAGAGCATGATGCCCTGCAGCGCGTCGCGGAAGCTGCGCGCCGGGTGCTCCGCCAGCCGGAAAAGGGAATCTGCCATGGTCTCCAGCTCCGCCCTGCGCGTTTCATCGGCGCAGGCCGCAGCCAGCGCCGCGCATTTTTCGCCGTAGCGGCGGGCCAGGGTCATGGCGCCGTCGCAGACGATGGTGACGCCCTTGTAGAAAATGTATTTATCCATATCGTCGCCCATCATGCTGCCGCGGTGGGCGTCGATCCAATCCTGCGCCTGCTTCCGGATGGCGGCATAGCCGACGGAGATGATCTTCCGGTAACCGGCGATCAGATGGCCGGCGGGCAGATCCATGAGCCCCGGGCCGCCCGCGCGGTAAGAGCTGATGTTCAGGTCGCGCAGCTCGTCGAAGTCTTCGGGCTGCCAGGCGTTCATCATGGCGGACAGCCGGTGGGTGCTCCAGAATCCGCGGACGGATTTCAGATAGGCGTAATCTTCCTTCGACATGGTGTAGTGGACATCGTCGGCGTCGGGGCTGTGGTACAGTCCGTCCTCGCCCAGCGTCCATTCGCCGCGGTCGATCGCGTCCAGGATCCAGTCCGAATTGCCCCATTCCGGATAACTGACGCTGGAAAAAAGCGTCGGTCCCTTGTTTCCGACGATGAGCTCGTCGTCGTCCACGAGCACGGTCATCTGCTCGCAGAGGTCCCGGAAAAACAGCGGCCGGCGGATCGCCGGAATGACAAATTCATTTCGCTTCGTGCTCTCCGTAAGGATGCGGGCGCGCTCCGCGTCAAACAGCAGGACGCGGTCACGGATCCGCTGACGCAGGCGGAGGATGCGCTCGGTGGCGCCTTTGAACTGATACATGGTCAACGCTCCCTTTCACAGTAATGCCGATCGGCTTGTGCAATTCCCCATTACAGATAAATTATCGCGCGCATGCAGCGGTGCTGTCAAGTTTTTTCCGGGGAATCGGACGGCAAAAACCCGCAAATCGGGCGTAGACAGAATGCGCAAGGCGGTGCTATAATAGCACCTGCCGAAAGCGGCGCGCGCCGGTCGGGAAATCCCTTCCGATCTCTGGGAGATCCGGCCGGTACGGTGAAGACCCTGAACAAATCATTGGGAGAAGCGGCGAGGCGGACAACCCCGCGCCCGCTGCAGTCTGTTTTGCCATGAGGGAAGAAAAAAGCATGATCCGCTGCCCGCACTGCGGCGCGTCGATCGAGCGGGAAAGCCCCCCGGAGGGGCAGACGCTGTCCGGATCCCCGCTGCGGAAGTGTCCGGAATGCGGACGGCTCTATTATGACGACGTCTATGCCGAAGCGGCGCTGACCGCGTTTGAGCAGGCGGAGATCAAGTTTCCCTGGATCAAGATCCTCTACGCGCTGGTCCCGACGTTCGGCGCGATCGTCTATCTGCGGCAGTACCTGAGCACGCCGACCACCGGCGCGCTGGTGCCAATGATCGCCTTCAGCGTGATCGCGGTCTTCTTCGATGGGATGCTGATCGTCGAACTCGTGAAGGCCGTGAAGAGGGGCAGGATCAGAAGGGCTTTCCTGGACCGGCTGGAGGGCCGCGCCGGGGAGCCGGAGGAGGAGCTGCGCGCCTCGAGGGAGCGGCTTTCCCGAAAGGACTATCTGGATATGCTGACAAAATGCAATGCATATGTCCCGACGTATTTCTACAGGCGGATCGGCGAAAAACCGCCGAAAACCTTCAGAAGGAAATAGGAAATGGAAAAACGCCCGGAATCGGGCGTTTTTTCTTGCAATTCGCCGCGAGGGATGTTAAAATCCTTTTTCGTGATAATTCGGTATATGAGAGGAATGGATCTCTTTGGAGAAGCTGAGAAATATCGCCATCATCGCCCACGTCGACCACGGCAAGACCACGCTGGTGGACGAAATGCTCAAGCAGAGCGGCGTTTACCGTGAGAACCAAGAGGTCGTGGAGCGCGTTATGGACTCCGGCGACCTGGAACGTGAGCGCGGCATCACGATCATGGCGAAGAACACCGCCGTCACTTATAAGGATACAAAGATCAACATCGTGGACACGCCGGGCCACGCCGATTTCGGCGGCGAGGTGGAGCGGATCCTGAAGATGGTCAACGGCGTGCTGCTGCTGGTGGACGCCGCGGAAGGCCCCATGCCGCAGACGCGCTTCGTGCTCTCCCGCGCGCTGGAGCTGGGCCACCGCGTCATCGTCGTCGTCAACAAGATCGACCGCCCGGACCAGCGCATCCACGAGGTCGTGGACGAGATCCTGGAGCTGCTGATGGACCTGGACGCCACGGATGAGCAGCTGGACAGCCCCATGCTCTTCTGCTCCGGACGGCAGGGCACGGCAAGCTATTCCCCGGACGTCGCCGGCACCGACCTGACGCCGCTTTTCGAGACCATTCTGGAGTATATCCCGGCGCCGGAGCAGGACGTCGACAAGCCGTTCCAGATGCTGGTCAGCTCCATCGACTACAACGACTATGTGGGCCGCATCGCCATCGGCCGGATCGAGCGCGGGATCGTGCGCCAGAACCAGGAGATCGAGGTCTGCAACTTCCACGACCCCGACGCCCCCTCGCTCAAGGCCAAGGCCGTCTCCCTCTATGAGTTCGACGGGCTCAGCCGCGTCCCCGTGACGGAGGCCGCCGCCGGCAGCATCATCGCCATGAGCGGCATCGGCGACGTGACCATCGGCGACACGGTCTGCGCCAGGGGCTTTGCCGAGCCGCTGCCCTTCGTGAAGATCTCCGCCCCGAC
>JAEEGL015133718.1_pt1 | contig 11145 bp, 15 predicted proteins | sample 9134231 | NCBI WGS metagenome assembly JAEEGL01 (sample SAMN16246548, study PRJNA631951) | gut metagenome | biome: gut microbiome; feature: rumen; material: fiber-attached | host: Bos | place: Iran: Karaj | collected 2018-10
CACGCTGAGGAAGCGAAACAAAGCAGCTGTCGTGCCCATACGTGCGAACGGTCGAAAGATACTGCAGAGGAATGAATCCGCATATATTCAGCAAAAAAGCTGTCTCAACCTTCACATGCCCGAGCCTCGCAGGCACGTATCCGTTGTCGCCCAGCGCATTGCACAGCGCCGCGTAGGCCATGGCGGATACGATGGAGTCCGTATCGGGATTACGATGTCCGCAGACATATGTGGTATCCATGCTTCACCTCAAAACGCAAAATAGTCTCATTCCGTATATTCCTAGTATATCATACTGCATAAGCGCTGAAAAGCGTTTTTCCCGGCTCTTTCGCGGGTTCCTTCTTCCACCTGCCCATCTTGACAATCAAATCAGCCTGACTTACAATGATTTTGATGATTATAAAGAAAAAAACGGAGGTACCCGTTCATGAGAAGTGCTCTTTCGATCTGCTGGCTCGGCGCGTCGTTGCTTTTTACCTATATGGTGTTCCAGAAAATGGATCTTACGCCCTGGAAAGGCGCTGTCCCGGGTTATAACCTGTACATTCTCTGTGAGGAATTCTATGGAAACGGCTGGCGCGTATTCATGTTCCTGATCCCGATCTACGGTCTGATCCTCTGGATCAAGATGTGCATGCACTGGGCGCAGTCTTTTGGAAAAACAAACGGATACGGCGTCGGAATCGCGCTTCTGACACCGGTCTTTCTCGGAATGCTTGCTTTCGAAGAGAAGGCCTGCTACCAGAAGACCGTCTGATGACCTTAATCTTCTGACTCTTTCCCCCGGGAAAGGGTTTTTTCTTTCTTGCCGGAAATTCCGAACACCGTCATATGGAGTGAGGAAGACGGGCAGGAGGCGGCGCAACGTCCGCAACGGATGCATTCCACCGAATTGAAGCCTGTTTTCGGATCGATTCCCATGGCGCAGACAGGAACACACTGATCACAGGAAACGCATTTTTCCTCTTCCTTCTCGATCCGGACCAGCGCGACCCGGTTAAACAGACCGTAGAATCCGCCCAGCGGGCACAGATACCGGCAGAACGGACGGGAGATCAGCAGGCTGACCAGAACGATCACAAGCAGGACAATTGCCTTCCACCAGAACAGCGGACCAATCTGGTCCGACAGGAGCTGGTCCACCGAAAGCAGGGGGATCGCACCGAACAGCATTCCGGCCGGACAGACATACTTGCAGAAATAGGGCACGCCTGAATAGATCAGCGGCAGGGAGATCACGAGCACCGCGGCGATCACATACTTCAGCCATCTCAGGTATTTCTCCCCCGGAAAGGTCCGTATCTTCCTGAAAAAAGGGATCCGATACAGAAGATCCTGAACCAGGCCAAACGGGCATAAAAAGCCGCAGACCGCACGGCCCAGCGCCGCTCCGAACAGCAGAAGAAATCCTATCACATAATACGGAAACCGGTTCTGGGATCTTCCGAGACTGTTCTGCAGCGATCCGAGCGGGCATGCACCGACCGCGCCCGGACAGGAATAGCAGTTCAGCCCCGGGACGCAGAACCGTTTCAGGTCGCCCTGATAGATCTTTCCCGTGGCAAAGCCTTTCAGATTCGCGTTCTGCAGGAACGCCGCGCAAACCTGTATGATCCTTCTTTTTGTTTCCGCTTTCATCCGATCCCGATGCACTCGAGGCAGATCCGGATCGCCTTTCTGAAGACCGCTTCCGCCTGTCCGTGCCAAAGACCGATCCCGATCAGGACCGCTCCGGCAAGAATCAGGCTGACCGGTATGAGAAAGGACCGGAGCCGTCTGCTCATTTCAGCAATCCCTCCACTGTCTTTTTCCATCCGCTGTAATCCTTGCCTCCAACTGCAGGCTCTCCGATCAGCATTCCGTTGGGTCTTAAAAAGAACGTCGCAGGAATGTACTGGCAATTATCCGCAAGTTTCGCAAGATCTCCCTCCGGATACAGGACCGGATAGGTAACACCGGTTGTTTCCAGAATCGAACGGGTTTCCTGCATATTACTGTCGTCAACGATCACGCCGAGAAGCAGCAGATTCGGATATTCCCGGTGAATCTTCTCAAGTTCCGGCATCTCCTGCACGCAAGGTGAACACCAGTATGCCCAGAAATTGAGCATGACCAGATCATATCCTTCAAAAATACTTTCGTCCACCGGATTGCCGTCCAGATCCGTTGTCCGGAAGGAAAACAGTTTCTGCGCCGTTTCCTCCGGAGCGGATGTTTCCGGCACGGATGTCTGCGTGACAGCGTTCCCGTTATTTTCGGAAGATAAAGAGGCCGAGGCCGGTGAGCACGCAGCAAAAATACCGACAAGGCACAATATAAGAGGCCGGATAAATAGTCTGAGCGCTCCCCTTCCGGAGCGGCCGGGAAGCGCCCTGCTGGTTTGAAGTTCGGCTGAATTATTCATGGCATCAGTCTCCTTACAGATTCCCCGAGTTCCTGGAAATAATCGCTGAACACGCCAAGGCTTCCGGTTTTGATCGACGTAATCAGCGCGGCGATAAACCCGGTCGCTTTGAGCGCGCCCCAACAGATCGCGAGCACGCTGATGCAGATTCCGACGATGCCCAGAATGCGTCCTGCTTTGACTTTCCCATCTGTCGCAAGACCGTTCCGGGCGGCGTAACGCCGCGCGCTTCCGCTCTGCGTCAGGGCCAGGATCCCAAGCACCAGTCCCGGGATTCTCAAAAAGATAACCGAAAGGATGCCGAACACCAGGGACCGGGTCGCCTTGCCGTTCAGCTTATTCTGTTCTTCACTCGGTTCTATCACTGTTTTGTATTCCATTTCCTTAACCTTTCTCTGCAATACTGGTATCCCGCAGCAGTTCCAGCTTATGCTTGATCCGCTGAAGAGCGTTATCGATGGATTTCGGCGGCCGGTTCAGTTTCTGTGCGATCTGTTGATAGGACAGCCCGTTCAGATACAGTCCCAGTACCGTCTGCTCCAGGGACGACAGATTCTCCTGCAGATATTTCTGGATCCGTTCGTATTCTTCCTGCCCGATCAGCTGCTCTTCCGGATCTACCACTCTGAGATTCTGCATGGTATCGAACAGCGTCTGATCGCCGCCTTCCTCAAAAAGCGGCTGGTTGAGGGATACGTACGTGTTCAGAGGCGCGTGTTTCTTCCTGGTCGCGCGTTTGATTGCCGTCAGGATCTGACGGGTGATGCACAGATCCGCAAAGCCCCGGAACGAGACCTCCCGCTCCGGATTATACTCCAGGACCGCCTTGTAGAGCCCGATCATCCCTTCCTGTACGAGATCCTCATGATCCGCGCCGATCAGAAAATAGGTTCGCGCGCGTGACCTTACGGTCTGTTTGTATCGTTCGTACAGCTGACGTTCCGCCTCTTCGTCCCCTGCGCGCAGCATTTCGATCAGCTGCTCATCTGTAAAGGTACAATCTTCCATCCCGGCTCCCGTTTACCCATCCTGTCTGCGCTTCTCGAACATCAGGATCGCAGCTGCGACGCCGGCGTTCAGAGAATCGATATGACCGCGCATGGGAATCGAAACCGTCATATCGCAGTTATCCCGTACCAGTTTGCTGAGGCCGTCGCCTTCGTTTCCGATCACCAGCGCCAGCGCGCCGGACAGGTTCTGCGTTCCCATCGGCTGCCCGTTCATGTCGGCCCCGGCAACCCAGCAGCCTGCCTTTTTCAATTCCTGAAGCGCTGCCGATATGTTGACAACGCGCGCGATCTTCACATACTCACATGCTCCGGCGCTCGCCTTGACCGCTGCCGCGGTCACCGGTACGCATCTCCGCTTTCCGATGACGACTCCGTGCGCTCCCGCGCATTCCGCGCTGCGGATGATGGAACCGAGATTGTGCGGATCCTCGATTCCGTCCAGAACGACCACGAACGGTTCCTCGCCCTTTTCTTTCGCACATGCCAGAATATCCTCGACCGTGCAGTATTCCACGCCCGCCGCGTAGGCAACGATTCCCTGATGATTCGCCGTTTTTCCGCCATGTCCGAACGGCATGCAAAGCTCATCCAGTTTCTTCCGGTCGACTTCCCGGATTACCAGCTTGTGCTCTTTCGCCAGTTTTATGATCTCGCTGAGGCTGCCGTCGGATTCTTTTGTCACAAGGATCCGGTCGATGCTTCTTTCCGCACGGATCGCTTCCCGGACTGCATTGCGTCCGATGATCAGATACGGCTGAACATCCTCATCTGCCTGCATCACAGAGGGGGTTTGAGAAGCGCCCCGATCCTGTTCCGGTTTTCTCCGGCTGTCATTTCCGTAGCCGTTTTTCCCGGTGCTTCTGTAACTGTTTTTCCGGTCGTCCTCCGAACGGAAACGGTTTTTCTCAGAAGCCGGCTTCCTGCCGTAGGTTCTTTCCTCCGTTCCCTGCTCTTGAGTCTTTTTCTGGCGGTAACCCGCAAAGCGGCCGCTCTTTTCCTCGGTTTCCGTGTTTCGGTTCAACGGCGTTTTCCGTTTGTCGAATCCGCCGTTGCTGCCTACGTTTCCATTGTATTTCTGATATGCCATGCTTACTCTTCTTTCTGCAGCGCGGCGCGCATCAGCGCTCCGATCCGCTCATCCTCTCCGAGACAATACAAATACCCGATCAGTGCTTCCAGGCCCGTCGCGACACGATAATCCTGTACATTCGCGTTCTTCGGAACAGTTCCGCTGTGAGCGTTCCGCCCGCGGCGGAACGCTGCGAGTTCCTCCTCGTTCAGCATCGGCTGAATCCTGAAAAACGCATCCGCCTGCCCTTTTGCGCATACATATTTCGCGCTTTCGAGATGCAGAGCATGCACAGTGCCCCTGTTCTCATGCGCTAGGTACGTTCTCGTATACAGATCGTAAACCGTATCGCCGATATACGCGAGCGTAAGCGCCGGCAGCTGCTTCGGATCCGTTACAGGCTCAAGACCGAGCGATTTTTCAATCAATCTGATCGTTTCCATATACCGTATCATATCCGCTTTGACGGGTAAAAGCAAGGATTTCCTTCCGGTCAGCTGTTCTTCTCCAGCAGCTCCGCGCATTTCTTCAGCTGATCGGGAATAGCGATATGCTGGGGGCAGACCTCTTCACATCTGCGGCATTGGATGCAGGCGTCCGGTCTGTTGTCCGGGGAGATCTTTCCGTACGCTTCAACCGCTTCCCTTTCACGGCCTCCGCCCAGTTTCAGGTTCGCAGCCGCGAAAATATCCGGGATCGCGATGCTGTTCGGACATTCTTCCATGCAATACCGGCACGCGGTGCATGGAATCGTTGTTTTCGCTCCCATGATCCGCTGTGCTTTCAACAGGACTTCCTGCTCTTCCTCGTTCAAAGGAACGAAGTCTTTCATATAGGAGATATTGTCTCTGACCTGATCCGTATTTGACATGCCGGACAGAACCGCAAGAACTCCGTCCAGCGACGCGCAGAACCGGATCGCCCAGGAAGCATACGACAGATTGGGATCCGCTTTTTTGAACAGTTCCTGAACTTCTTTCGGAGGTTTTGCGAGCGCTCCGCCTTTTACGGGCTCCATGATGACGACTTTCTTCCCATGTTTGCGCGCAACCTCGTAATTCGCTCTGGACTGCACGGACGCGTTCTCCCAGTCCGCGTAATTGATCTGCAGCTGCACAAACTCGACATCCGGATGCTCCGTCAGAATCTGATCCAACAGTTCCGGTCCTGCATGGAACGAAAATCCGTAATGCCGGATCGTTCCCTTCTCCTTCTGTTCCCTGACAAAATCCCACAGATGGAATTTCTCATACAGCCTGTAATTGTTGTTCATCAGAGAGTGAAGCAGATAATAGTCAAAATAGCCTGCGCCTGTACGTTTGAGGCTGGTCAGAAGCTCCTGCTTCGCGCCTTTCTCAATCGGGACCATTCCGGCATGCAGTTTTGTGGCAATTGTGTAGCTCTCCCGCGGATAACGCTCCACAAGTGCTTTCCTTGCGGCGTCCTCCGATCCGGGATACACAAAAGCGGTATCAAAATAAGTAAATCCCGCTTCCATAAACAGGTCGACCATCGTCTTGACCTGTTCGATATCGATCCGAAGTCCCTTGCGCGGCAGGCGCATCAGGCCGAATCCCAGTTTTTTCGGTTCATCCGCTATAGCCATCATTCGATTCTCCTTGCCGATCAGAATAACTGAATTATATAGGAAACAGGATGCCCGCGTCAACAACCCGATGCGCCAGCAGCTGCGTTTCCACGCTGTGAAAAAGAAAAAGACCTTGCGCTCCGTTCCCGCGGAAAGGCGGCTCAAGGTCTTGTCTTCGCTAAAGGTCCTCTTTTGAGGATCGTTCACGCCTGATCCGGTCCGGTATCGTTCCGGGTCCCATGAACGTTTTGAATATTTGATTGGATTATTCCGCGATATACGGCAGTAAAGCCATGACGCGGGCGCGCTTGATAGCGACAGCCAGGTCGCGCTGATGCTCGGCACACACACCGGACATGCGTCTGGGCATGATCTTGCCCGCTTCGGTAATGAAGCCCTGAAGTTTACGCGTGTCTTTATAATCAATCGATGTGGCCTTCTCTACGCAGAACCGGCAAACCTTACGTCTGCTGCGCGGACGGCGCGGACGCAACTGTTTACGATCTTCCATGGTGCAAGCCTCCTGTAAATGATAAATTAGAATGGCAGTTCGTCGGCGTTGATGTCAGTGAAGCCGGAAAGGTCCTGCTGCGGTGCGGAAGGACGCGGAGCGGAATATCCTGCTCCGGAGTTCTCTTCATTGCCGCGCGGGCTCAGAAACTCGACTTCATCTGCCGCAACGTCGAGAGACATGCGGGTCGTCCCGTCCTTTGCCTCATACTGACGTGCCTGCAGTTCCCCAATGACCGCGACTTTGCGGCCCTTCGCGAGATAGCGCGCGCAGGTATCTCCCAACTGGCGCCATGCATTGATGCGGAAGAAATCCGTCTGGCGTTCTCCGCCCTGCGAAGCAAATCTGCGGTTTACTGCGATGGTAAACGAGCACACCGTGACACCTGCCGATGTCGTACGAGTCTCCGGATCGTGAGTCAGATTACCGATCAACGTAATTTTATTCATTCGTTTTTTCCTCCGTTGATACGTGCAGATTTGTCTGGGTTTTATGCTTCTTTACGGGTAACCATGTAACGCATGATGCGCTCATCGTTCCTCAGATTACGCTCCAGCTCGTGGGGGAGTTCCGGTTTCGCGCTGAAATTGACGAGCACATAGAAACCCTCCGTTTTGTAGTCGATCGCGTAAGCAAGGCGACGCTTGCCCCATACATCCGTTTTCTCGATCTCACCGCCGTTATCCGTGATGATCTTGGCAAATTTGTCCTGAACAGCCTGATTTGCCTCGTCATCCAGTTCGGGAGTGATCACGTACAAAACTTCATACTGATTCATTTTTTCACCTCCTTATGGTCTGATGGCCTTCCTCTTGGAAAGCAAGAAGGACCGTTAGCCGTAATAATATATCACAGGCATATCTAAAAAGCAAGCATTTTTTCCCGATTTTTCAGCATTTTCGGTCACCAGAAAAAGACCTTGGAAAAGCGTTCGGGACCGGTCCGAATTCCGTTGTTCCCTGCTTTCTGATATGGTATAATGATGCTATGAACGAACAGGCACTGTATCAGAAAACGAACGCGAAAAACCTGCACGGTCCATATCTTTTTGTCGGAGAGGAAGAACTGACGAAACAGGAAGCCCTCGACCGCATCATCGCGTCCCTTGACGTTTCCTGCAGGGATATGAATCTGCACCGTCTGAAAAACCCCGACGCAAAGGAACTGCTCAATGCCGCGAATCAGTTTCCGTTCTTCGACCTGTTCCATGTTCTGACCGTAACCGAATGGAGCGACTCCGAACTGTTTGACAGCCTGTCCGCCGAGGATAAAAAACTGCCCGGAACGATCGACCGGTTCTTTTCGCTGTCCGACGCGGTCGTTCTGTTCATGCGCCGCGGAGACCCGAAAGAAACTTCCTTTACAAAACTGTTTTCTTCCAGGGACCGGATGGTGCGCTTCTCTGCATTGACGCCGGACCGAGCGGCGAAATTCTGCATGCGGGAAGCAGCCATGCGAAACGTCACGATCGATGACCGGACAGCCCGGATGCTGATCGAAATGGTCGGGACAGACGCGTACCGTCTGCGCAACGAACTGAGCAAGGCCTCCGGCTACGTCGGTTCCGGCGGCAGAATCGATCCGCAGGTTCTGGACACAGTCGTTACCGCCTCTACGGAATACAACGCCTTCCGGATGCTGGATGCGCTTCTCGCGGGCGACAAAAAGACGGCGGTCCGGATGCTGGAAACCGTCCTGCGTTCCGGGAAAGAGTCTGCGATGGGCATTGCGGGATTTCTGGAGGGACGGATCCGTCTGATCCTGATCGCGCGGGAACTGCAGGACCAGAAAAAAAGCCGCAAGGAGATCCTTTCGGCTCTCGGCGGAAATCCTTACGCCGCGGAATCGGCGCTCAAAAGCGCCCAGAAATACAGTGCAGGTACTCTGAAGAACGCGGTCAGCCTGTTCGCGGAAGTCAATGCGCTTGTGAAGTCCGGATTCTGTGATGAGACAAACGCCCTGTTCCAGGCAATCTACCGTTCCTTCTGATCCGGTCAAACAGCGCCGGATATCGATCCACGAAATCAAAAGCAGCCCGGGCATCACTGCCCGAGCTTTTCCTTAAATCGATCTGTTATTCGATCTCAAGCGTCCTCTTTTCAGGTTCTGTCTTCTGCTTCTTCGGCAAAGTCAGTTTCAGAACGCCGTCTTCATATTTCGCCTTGATATTCTCTGTATCGACCAGAGAAACATCGAACGCACGGCTGTAGGAACCATAGGAACGCTCTACTCTCAGGTACTTGTCCTTGTGTTCTTTCTTCTCGCTCTCCGAATGACGCTCCGCGTGAATGGTCAGCGTTTCGCCGTTCAGATCCAGCCGGATGTCTTTCTTGTCAAATCCGGGCAGATCCGCTTCAATCAGATAGGAATCGCCCTGGTCTGAAATATCGGTCTTGAACATGGCCAGCTCATTGCTGTCAAACATTGCAAACGGATCACGGAAGAACTGGCGTTCCATCTCCTCCATCTCACGGAAGGGATTATAATACATTGCTTGCTGCGCTTCATTTTTACGATAAGGTCTAAGTTCGAACATAATTGTTACCTCCTTGTACCGATTGGATCCTCTGGGGCTTCCGTCCCGCCGGACCCTCTTCTCTTTTGATGCTCTTATCATAAACCGTGAGTTTGACACAAGTATGTTGGAATTGTAATGCAATTGTGAAAATTAGCACTCTTTGCAAAAGAGTGCTAATTCGTTCTTCCTGTTCCTGTTTCTGTTTCGGAGTATTACTTCCGTTCGTTGATATACCGGCATGCCGCAAGGGCCGCTACGGCGCCGTCCGCCGCCGCGGTCGTCAGCTGACGGATCTGCTTGCTGCGGCAGTCGCCTGCGACGAACACCCCGGGGGTCTTCGTCAGACACCGCTCATCCGAATCAAAATATCCCCAGGTGTTCAGATCGGCGAGTTCCCTGAACGGTTCGTTTTCCGGAATCAGTCCGATCGCCACAAAAAGGCCGTCACAGCTTACCGTCTGTTTTTCTCCCGTTGTCCGGTCGGAGATCTCCACGCCCTTCAGGGAGCCGCCGGTGCTGACCAGTGAATCGATTCTGCAGTTGCAGATCACGCGGACGTTATCCCGTCCTGCGAGAACGTCCTGCAGGCGCTGTTCTCCTGTTAGTGCCGGAAGATCCTGCAGAATGATGACTTCTCTGCTTTTCTCTGCAAGGAGAATCGCTTCCTGCAGAGCGGAATTGCCTCCGCCGGCTACGCACACGGTCTTTCCGGTGTAGAAATCGCCGTCACAGACCGCGCAGAAAGAGATTCCGTCTCCGACAAGCTCATTTTCCCCTTCCAGGCCGAGCATACGGTGCTTGACGCCGGTGGCAAGGATGACTGTCAGAGCCTCATAGCGGCCGCCTTCTTCCGTCTCCACGACCTTATATTCGCCGCAGTCCCGTACCGTAGTGACCTTCTCGAACTCGATCTCTGCTTCCTGAGCCAGGATCTGATCCAGGAACCGGTCGGCAAACTCATTGCCGCTCATCTGCTGCGTTCCCGGATAGTTTTCGACCTTCGGCGAATGCGTGATCTGCCCGCCGAAACCGGATTTTTCAATGACCAGTACCGTTTTTCCGTTCCGCCGCGCATACAGCGCAGCGGTCATGCCTGCCGGTCCTCCGCCTACTACTATCAGATCGTACATAGTTCCCTCCAAGGTTTCTGATGACTGTTTTTGCAGCCGTTCCTTCTTTTTCGATACAAAAAGCTGCGCAGAGAAGTTGGTTCTGCTTCCCGCGCAGCTCCGGTTTCCGTAGATGAAATAATTGATCCGTTACGCGCCTTTATGCATCAGCCATCCCTTGATGTCCGATACGTCACGGTACTTCTCAAAGGAATCCCCGTCCACAATGACCAGGGTCGGCGCCTGCCGGATCCCGAATTTCTCGACCAGCGCTTTTTCCTCGTTCGCGTTCAGAGCCGTATAGCTGACTCCGGCTTTGTCCAGCAGCGCCATGGCGGCTTTGCACTTCGGGCAGGTCGGCGTCTTGAACAGCAGGATCCCGTCCGGCATGGTCTCTGCTGCAGTTGCGGGAGCTTCTGCCTGCACCGGCTCGGCGGAATCGTCCGGCGCCGGATTCGGGCCGATGTGTGTCAGCGTCGAATGACCGATGTCGTAGACTTTCCTGTCTTTGAACTCCTGCGCCTTGCCGTCGTTCCAGTTCTGTACCGGCCGGTAGTAACCGGTGATGCGGCTGTAGACTTCCGTCTTGTTGCCGCAGATCGGGCAGGTATAATGCTCGCCGGTAATATATCCGTGGTCCTTGCAGACGGAATATGTCGGGCTCATGGTATAGTAAGGGAGCTTGTAGTTTTCCGCGATCTTACGCACGAGATCCGCCGCAGCCTTCCAATCCGGCAGCTTCTCGCCCAGGAACGCGTGGAACACGGTTCCGGAGGTATACAGCGTCTGCAGATCGTCCTGAATATCCAGAGCGGAGAAGACGTCCTCGGTAAATCCGACCGGAAGATGGGAGGAATTCGTGTAGTAAGGCGTGCCGTTCATGTTCGCCGTGATGATATCCGGGTACTTCGCCTTGTCATGTTTCGCAAAACG
>JAEEGL015384469.1_pt1 | contig 11145 bp, 9 predicted proteins | sample 9134231 | NCBI WGS metagenome assembly JAEEGL01 (sample SAMN16246548, study PRJNA631951) | gut metagenome | biome: gut microbiome; feature: rumen; material: fiber-attached | host: Bos | place: Iran: Karaj | collected 2018-10
ATTTCGGGCGGCCTGGATTCGACGCTGGCGCTCCTGGTATCCGCGAGGACCTGTGACCTTCTCGGAATCGGCAGGAAGAGCATACTGGCAGTCACAATGCCTGCTTTCGGTACGACGGACCGTACGTATAACAATGCCTGCGCCCTCACGAAAGCACTCGGCGCCGAGCTTCGCGAAATCCGGATCGCAGACAGCGTGCTCCAGCACTTCAGGGATATCGCGCAGGATCCGGATAAACACGACGCAGCCTATGAAAACGCCCAGGCAAGGGAACGGACCCAGATACTGATGGATATCGCGAACCAGTGCGGCGGCATTGTGGTCGGCACCGGCGATCTGTCTGAACTCGCGCTGGGATGGGCTACCTATAACGGCGATCATATGTCCATGTACGGTGTCAACGGCGGCATACCGAAAACGCTTGTCCGCCGCATGACGGCTTATGAAGCGAAAACAATAAAGAGCAGGAAAATCAAAGACCTGCTGACGGATATCCTGGATACGCCTGTTTCGCCGGAACTTCTGCCGCCTTCGGGTAAAAACGAGATTGCGCAGAAGACGGAAGACCTGGTCGGCCCTTATGAACTGCATGACTATTTCCTGTACCATATGATGATTTACGGGGAATCGCCGGCCAAGCTGTACCGGACGGCCCGGGCGGCCTTTGACGGCACATACGACAGGGCCGTGATCCTGAAATGGCTGAAAGTATTCTGCCGCCGGTTCTTTGCGCAGCAGTTCAAACGTTCCTGCATGCCGGACGGCCCGGCCGCGGGACCGGTTTCCCTCTCGCCCAGGGGCGGGCTCGCCATGCCGTCCGACGCTTCCGCCGAAGCCTGGCTTGAAGAAGCGGAGGCGATAAAATGAAAGAACTTATCCGCTTTACCAAAATGGAAGGCGCGGGCAACGATTACGTCTACGTCTGCACCTTTGACCAGGAAGTGCCGGCGGAAGAAAAGCCGGCGCTCGCCGTACGCTTAAGCGACAGGCATTTCGGCATCGGTTCTGACGGGCTGATTTTCATCAATCCTTCGGAGCGGGCTGATTTTGAGATGGAAATGTATAACGCGGACGGTTCCAGTTCCGAAATGTGCGGAAACGGCATCCGGTGCGTCGCCCGGTATGTGTATGATCACGGCCTGACGGACAGGACGGCCTTTACGGTGGAAAGCGGCGGCGTTTCGCATGACCTTCAGCTGATCCTGAGAGACGGGAAGGTTGCCGGGGTAACCGTCGATATGGGCGCGCCCATCCTGGAGACAGAGAAAATTCCGGTTTTGCTTTCACCTTCGCCGGCCATATCCGTGCCGCTTGAAGTAGACGGAAAAACCTATGAAGTAACCTGCGTTTCCATGGGCAACCCGCACTGTGTCGTTTTTACGGATGACGTGGAAAACTTACCGCTGGAGAAACTGGGACCTTTGTTTGAACATCACCCGGCGTTTCCGAAACGGATCAATACCGAATTTGTCCAGCTGCTGGGAGACGATACCGTGCGGATGCGCGTCTGGGAACGCGGGGCAGGAGAGACCATGGCCTGCGGCACCGGATGCTGCGCCACAGCGGCGGCCTGTGTCTTAAACGGCGTAACCAGCCCGGAAATCAAAGTGATTGTAAACGGCGGCGAAATATTTGTACGGTGGGACAGGGAACAGAATGTGATTTATATGACCGGACCGGCGGAAGAAGTCTTTTCCGGCACTGTTCCGCGCAGGGCGGATAAATGATAAAGATTAACAGAACATCAGAAAAGTTCAGCAAAATGGAGGGATTATGGCACTGTTAAAACAATGGCGCGACATGGCGTATGACGAGAAAGCGAACCAGGGAGACCTGCAGCGCCTGTGGAAAAAGTATTTTGACGACGAAAAAGAAGTTTATAAACAACTCCTTTCGGATCCGGACACGGAAGTGCGCGGTACTGTGGAAGAACTGGCTGAAAAATACAATCTGGACCTGATGACGATGACCGGATTTCTGGACGGGATCAATGATTCCCTGATTACGCCGAACCCGATCGAGGAGATGGAAAAGGATACAGTTGTTTCCCTCGCGTTTGATAAAACAAAACTGTACAAAAACATGGTCGCCGCCAACGCCGACTGGCTGTACGGCCTGCCTGAATGGGAACCGATTTTTGACGAGGAAACCAGGAAAGAACTATACCTGGAACAGAAAAAATCGGGCACAGTCGTAAGGGAAGAGAAGAAGATCTACCCGAACGATCCATGCCCCTGCGGTTCCGGAAAGAAGTATAAAAAATGCCACGGCCGTCCGGGAGCGGATCCGCTTCCCGAATGACAGCGGCATTACTGTCTGTGTCCTGTAAAGCGGGTACGGTGAATCAGCAGCAGAAGCAGCCGCCGTAGCCGCCGTAGCAGCAGATGTTCAAAGCCAGGTTCAGCGCGCATATCCTGAGGCACCAGCTGCCGTCAAAGACCGGATAGGTACCGTACGGCTCCTGCTGTCTCCGGTACCAGGTCCCGCCTGACTTCATCATCTGGACAAGATTCTGATACTCTGCATTCTGCGGCTCCATGCGGGCCGCAGTTTCTGCGTATTCGAGAGCGGTCACGTTATTGCCGAGCCCGTAATGAGCCCTGGCAGCCAGCGCGTACCAGGCCGCGGAACGTTCGGAAATAGATTCCAGGGTATTGAGCGCTTCACGGTAATGGCCGGAATTCAGGTAATTCCTCGCCGCCTGGAGCCGGACGCTCTGTTCGTCCTGTCCCTGGGACGGCCCCTGTGACCCGCCGTAACCGGCGCCGCCGAAAGCCCCGCCGAACATATCCCAGAAACTTCCGAACGGCCCATAGCCGTAACCGCCGAACGGTCCGTTTTCATCTCTGTATGAGCCGCTTCCTCCGCCGTATGACGAACCGCCGTAGCTGCCGGAAGATGAGCCGCCGTAAGACGAGCCGCTGTAAGAACCGGATGAGGCGTACGGATGCTGGCGCTCGTACATGATCTGTTCATAAGCCTCCTGGACAAGTTTGAACATTTCTTCAGCCTTGTCTTTATTCGGATTATTGATGTTGGCGTCCGGATGATATTTCCGGCTCAGCGTCCGGTAGGCTTTTTTTACTTCTTCGTCGGTTGCCTGCCGGTCAATCCCGAGTACTTTATAGGGGTCAGACATCAGTTTTCCGCTTCCTCCGCTTTCTTTCTCCGCCCGCAGGCCTCCTCAAATTTGCTCCATACGCCCGAATAGAGGATATTCCGCAGAATTTCCAGATGTTTCAGGATCGGGAGCATCTCAAAGCATTTACAGACTTCCGCCATCATCATGGTGAGGATCATCCGGCATTCTTCGGAAAATCCTTCCTTTTCCCAGGGCTTTTCGGGTGTTTCACCGTCTTTCCGGACAATGAAGGGATTATAGCACTTATTGGCAAAGTCTTTTTCAAGGTCGTCGAAAGCGTCCAGGATATAGATGTATTTTCCGAGATAAAAGCCCATGCGCCTCAGCACAGGCGTCCATTCGTCCTGTTTCATGGCGAAGACTTCAGACATCAGTTCCCCGAAATAACCGCTGACTTTATCCAGGTCCGTATCCTGAACGGCTTCTGCCCGGTGAAGGTTCTCCAGACACTCGCGGATGATCCTGGCCTTTTCGGGCCATGTCCCGCAGACGCGGGCCTGTTTGCCAGCCAGCGCTTTGGAGAGCAGGAGCTTGCGAGTGCTGTGCTCGTCGCTCCAGTCATCTTCACAGGAATAATAGGAAAGCAGGATATTCATCGCTGCCGCGTAACTGACGTATTCGTTGATGCGGGTCGGATGTTTTTCAACCGGATGGACCAGACAGCGTATGCTCGATTCCTCATCTTCGGGTTCGTAAAGGGCAGAGAGGAACAATGCGAGAAACGTCGTATCGTAGCTCAGCGTCAGCTGGCCGGAAATCCCGTAGTCCTTTTTCAGCGTACGGCAGAGACCGCAGTAATAAGAGCGGTACAGTTTATATTCTTTGAATTTCAGTTCGTCCTGGTTAAAAACGATATATCCGAACATAAGCGCTCCGGTCAGGATTTTTTGCGGAATTCAGTACCGCATTTCGGACATTTTACCATAATGTTGCCTTTTCCGCGAGGAATCCGGATTTTCTGGCCGCACTGGGGACACTTGTAAATATGATAGTTTTTGGCTTGCTCCGCAGCGTCTTTGATTTTCCTTCCTGTTCCGGATAATGAAAAATCCCTGAAAAAACCGGTGACCATTCCTTTTATCCGGAGATACTGCTGGTTTTCACTGTATCGTTTCGGGATATTTTTGGAAAAAATGCGGAAATAAGCGTAGATAAAAACAGCGATATCCAGCCAGTAAACAAGGGAAGACTTGACGAAATAGCGCAGGAAAAACAGGATCAGCCATACGGCCAGCAGAAAGCGGCCGTAATTGTCCACTCCGTAGCGGCCCTGCATGAAAGCTGTAATTTTATAACGCAGGTTGTCCAGGAACCGGTTCATTTTTATTCTCCTTTCCGGCAGGTTTCTCTGCCGGTATTTTAGCAGATTGTCTGTGCAGCCGGCGAACCCGTTTTTCAGGCGGTGAGGCCGGTGTATAAATGATAATAGCGTCCGTTCATCGCGATTAGTTCTTCGTGCGTGCCCCGTTCGATAATCCGTCCTTTTTCAAGGACCATGATACAGTTTGCGTCGCGGACGGTGGAGAGCCGGTGGGCGATGACAAAGGTGGTGCGTCCGCCCATGAGGCGGTCCATGCCGTCCTGGACGAGTTTTTCCGTACGGGTATCGATGGAGGAAGTCGCTTCGTCCAGGATCAGGGCCGGAGGATCCGCCACCGCGGCGCGAGCGATGGATAGTAGCTGGCGCTGTCCCTGTGAAAGGCTTCCGCCGTCACCGGAGAGTTTCGTCTGGTATCCTTCCGGAAGACGTTTGATAAAACCGTGCGCGTTGGCAAGCTTCGCGGCGGCGATGCATTCCTCATCGGTCGCATCCAGCCGTCCGAAGCGGATATTGTCCATGACGGTGCCGGAGAAGAGATGCGTATCCTGCAGGACCATGCCCAGCGACCGGCGCAGGTCGCTTTTTTTAATCTTATTAATGTTAATTCCGTCGTAGCGGATTTTGCCGTCCTGAATATCGTAAAACCGGTTGATCAGGTTTGTGATCGTCGTTTTGCCGGCGCCGGTGGAGCCGACAAAAGCGATCTTCTGCCCGGGTTTCGCGTAAAGCCGGATGTCGTACAGAATCTGTTTTTCCGGCGTATAGCCGAAATCCACGCCGTCCATTTCCAGACGGCCTTCGAGTTTCTGAAGCGTGACGGTTCCTTCCGCCTTATGAGGATGGCGCCAGGCGTATTTACCGGTACGGGCGGATGATTCGGTCAGCATCCCGTCCGCGTTTTCCGTGACGGGGACCAGTTCCACGTAGCCTTCGTCCTTTTCGGAGGGCTCGTCCAGGATCCTGAAGATCCGTTCCGCACCGGCAGCAGCGGCGATGATGCTGTTGATCTGCTGGCTGATCTGTGTGACCGGCATGGAGAAATTCCGGTTCAGGGTCAGGAATGAAACCAGGGTCCCGAGAGTGACCGGGAAAAGGACGGCGCCTCCTGTCTGGGAGCGGAGAGCCAGGACAGAACCCGCGATTGCGCACAGGACGTAACTGATCCATCCGAGATTCGCATTGACCGGCATCATGATATTCGCGAATTTATTCGCCTGGTCGGCGCACTGGCGAAGTTCCCCGTTCCGTTCGGTAAAGCCTTCCAGGTTCTGCGCTTCATGATTGAACACCTTGACGACTTTCTGGCCGGAAAGCATTTCTTCCACATAGCCGTTTAAAGCGCCCAGGGCTTTCTGCTGGCCGGCAAAATATGTGCCGGCGAATCCCGCGATCCTGGCGGAGACAAAAAGCGTGATGCCGATCATTGTCAGGGAAATGAGAGTCAGCGGCAGGCACAGGATGAACATGCTGACGACGGTCAGGATGACAGTGATGCCGGAACTGACGGCCTGGGGAATGCTCTGGCTGATCAGCTGGCGCAGGGTATCGACGTCGTTGGTGTAGACGGACATGATATCGCCGTGCGAATGGGTGTCGAAGTAGCTGATCGGCAGGGACTCCATGTGGGTAAAGAGGTCGGTCCGGATTTTTTTCATGGTTCCCTGGCTGATATTGACCATCAGCCGGTTATAGAGGTAGGCGGACGCGGCGCCTGTCATATAGATCAGGGCCATAACGGACAGGGCATGCTTTAACGGCCCGTAATCCGGCGCTTCCTGTACGGTCAGCGGCAGGATATAGTCGTCGATCAGCGATCTCAGGAACAGTGAGCCGCGGAGATTCGCAGCTGCGGATACGGCCAGCAGGATAAAAACGAGCACGAAAGAAACAGCGTAATCTTTCATGACGATGCCGATCACGCGTTTCAGGATTTTGCCTGGATTCTTTACTTTGGGACGCCCGTAGACCCTGCGGTGCATACCGCCCGGGACGGGGCCGCTTCTCCGGTTATCAGCCATTGCTAAACCTCTTCATTATTCAGGAAGCAGAACCCGGTTCGTCAAAATCGCCGCCGGTCTTTGTCTGCAGTTCGTACAGCTCGCGGTATTCCGGACTCATTTCAAGGAGCCGTTCATGCGTGTCAAAAGCCAGAACCCGCCCGTTGTCCAGCATCAGGATGCGGTCGGCGTCCATAATGCTCTGGATACGCTGGGCAATGATCAGCCTGGTCGTATCCGGGATCCAGGTTCTGAACGACGCGCGGATCCTGGCGTCGGTCGCGGTATCGCAGGCGCTGGTGGAATCATCCAGGATCAGGATCTTAGGGGATTTCAGAAGCGCCCGGGCAATACACAGACGCTGTCTCTGTCCGCCGGAAAGATTGGCGCCGCCGGCTTCCAGCACGGTTTCATAGCCGTCGGGCAGCGTGTCGATAAACTCATCGGCGCAGGCCAGTTCACAGGCATGACGGCATTCTTCCTCCGTCGCATCCGGTTTTCCCCAGCGAAGGTTTTCCAGGATAGTGCCTGAGAAGAGGACGTTCTTCTGGAGGACGACCGATACGTTGTCGCGCAATACGGACAGGCTGTAGGAACGCACGTCTTTTCCGCCGACCAGAACCCTGCCCTTCCCGACGTCGTACAGACGGCTGACCAGGCTGACGAGCGTTGATTTGCCGCTGCCCGTGGGACCGAGGATCCCGACAGTCTCTCCGGAACGGATGGAGAGCGTGACGTCGTGCAGCGTATCCTCAAGTTCTTCCGACATACCGCCGGAAACAGCCGCGTCTTTGGAAGCAGCATCCGTTTCGGGCGCAAAACTCCTGTACGCGAAATCGACGTCCTCGAATACGACGGAACCGTCGGCAATTTCCGTGAGAGGATCTTCCGGATCCGTAATATCCGGCTCTTCCCGGATCACTTCCGTGATCCTGCGGGCGCTTGCGGCGCTCATGGTCAGCATGACGAAGATCATGGACAGCATCATGAGAGAGAAAAGGACGTTCATGACGTAGGAAAAAAGCGAAGTAAGGTTGCCGGTCGTCATTGTTCCGGAAACGATATGATGCGCCCCGAACCAGGAGATCAGGATCATGCAGCCATAGACGACGAGGTTCATGACGGGCATATTCATGATGATCAGCTTTTCCGCCCGTACGAACATCTGATAAAGCGTGTCGGCCGCTTTCCTGAATCGCCCGATCTCATAATCCGCCCGGACGAATGCCTTGACGACGCGGATGCCCGTGATGTTTTCCTGGACGGAAGCGTTCAGGTCGTCGTACCTGCGGAAGACCTGCGTGAATACGGCAGTCGCGTGGGAGATGATGTAGGACAGGCATACGGCCAGGATCGCGAGCGCGCCGAGGAAGATCATGCTGATGGAGGAATTGATCGAAAAGCACATGATGAGGGCAGTCACCATGGTCAGCGGCGCCCGCACCGCGATGCGGATCAGCATCTGGAATGCGTTCTGCAGATTGGTGACGTCCGTGGTCATGCGGGTGATCAGGCCGGCCGTGCTGTATTTGTCGATGTTGGAAAAGGAAAACCGCTGGATATTCCGGTACATGGCGTCCCGCAGGTTTGAAGCGAACCCGGCGGAAGCGAACGCGGCATAGCGTCCCGCCAGCACGCCGCATAAGAGCGAACATAAGGAAATGACCAGCATGATCAGGCCGTAATGCACGACGTTATCCAGGCTCCCGGCTTCGATCCCGCGGTCAATCAGGAAGGCGATGATATAGGGGATCAGGATCTCCAGAAAGACTTCAAGCGCCGTAAACAGCGGTGTCAGGAGCGCAGCGGCCCTGTATTCCCGGACCTGGGATAAAAGCGTTTTGATCATAGACAATACTCTTTATAGGAAAACCGTCAGTATTACAGGAAGAAGGTGCTCAGGTACACGCTCAGGCTGCAGAGTACGGCGACGACGAACATATCCCCGATGAACCAGGCGCCGAGGACGCCGACAGCGAGTGCGATAAGGCCGGAGAGCGGATTCTCCGTTGCCTGGATGATGGCCGGGAAGGTCATGACCGCGAGCGTGACGTACGGGACATAGTGGAAAAAAGAGAGCACGAAACGGTTCGTGATTTTTTTCCTGAGAAAGAGAAGCGGTAAAAGCCGCACACTGTAAACGGTCAGGATCATGACGACCAGGGAGAATGTAATATACGCCGGGCTCATGCTTTGACCTCCGTTTCTTCTGCGGTTTCAGCTTCCGGCACCGGCCTGAAACAGGCCGCTGCCGCCGCTATCGCCAGGGTCAGGATAATAACGCGGAATCCGGAAGAGATCCGCGACAGAAGCGGCAGATATGCGAACAGGGCGCTGAGAATCATGGAAACGATGATCAGAAGCCCGATAAAGCGGTCATTTTTAGCCGGCGGGATTATGATTGCCAGGAACATGCCGAAGAGCGCGACAGAAAGCGCGGATACGGCAGCAGGCGGCAGGACGCTGCCGACCAGGAGCCCGGTCACGGTACCGGCGCACCAGCCGCTGATCGCGACGATGCCCATGCCGTACGTATAAAGTGGTTCCAGCCAGCCGGGGACCATGACGGAAAGCCCGTAGATTTCGTCGGTAACGCACTGGGCCAGGAAAAAGCGGTGGAACAGCGGCATGTCGGGAGAAAGCTTCTGGGAGAGCGAACAGCTCATCAGAAGATAACGGAGATTGACCACGACGGTGGTCGTGATCATTTCGATTACGCCGGCGCCGGCCCCGATCAGCGTGAGCGCAGCGAATTCACCTGCGGACGCGACCATCCCGGCCGACATGAAGAACGCCTGGAAAGCGTTCATGCCGAGTTCTTTGCCGGTGATGCCGAGGGCAAAGGAGACGGCAAAGTATCCCAGGCAGATCGGGACACCGTCCCTGCAGCCTTTCAGAAACCATCCCCGCCTGGTCTGCGGTGTTTTATATTCATAAGAAAGCTGTTTTTCCATAGCTTTTCTATTTTATCACAAACAGAGAGGGCTGCAAGGCTGTTTTCGGTTGCGGAAGGGGGATAAATCCGTTACAATAATAGTTCGAAAAATCAGCAGACTGTCTCTTTACAGAAGGAGAAAGAACACAATGAAAAAGGAACTGGCGACAAAGTATGATCCGCGCGGAATAGAAGACCGAATTTATCACGACTGGGAAGAAAAGAAGTATTTCCATGCCGAACCGGACGCTTCGAAAAAACCGTTCACGATCGTCATTCCGCCTCCGAATATTACCGGCCAGCTGCATATGGGCCATGCGCTGGACAATACCCTCCAGGACATCCTGATCCGTTTCAAGCGCATGCAGGGGTACAATACCCTGTGGCAGCCGGGGACCGATCACGCCGCGATTGCGACGGAAGTCAAAGTCATTGAAAACTTGAAGAAACAAGGGATTGCCAAGCAGGATCTGGGCCGGGAAGGGTTCCTGAAACGCTGCTGGGAGTGGCGTGAGGAATACGGCGGCCGCATTGTGAACCAGTTGAAGAAACTGGGCTCTTCCTGTGACTGGGACAGGGAACGCTTTACCATGGACGAAGGCTGCAGCAGGGCTGTCAGGACTTCGTTTATCCGGATGTATGAAAAGGGATGGATTTACAAAGGCAGCCGTATCATCAACTGGTGCCCGGTCTGCCGTACGTCCATTTCCGACGCTGAGGTCGAATACGTGGAACAGGCCGGCCATCTCTGGCATATCAAATACCCGTTCATCGAAGACGACGGAAGCATCAGTACGACCCGTTTCATTGAATTCGCGACCACCCGTCCGGAAACCATGCTGGGCGATACCGCGGTCGCAGTCAATCCGGAAGACGAACGGTACAAAGACCTGGTCGGGAAATACGTCCTTCTGCCGATCGTCAATCGGAAACTGCCGGTAGTGGCTGATGAATACGTCGATATGGAATTCGGGACCGGCGTCGTGAAGATCACGCCGGCACACGACCCCAACGACTTTGAAGTCGGCAAACGGCACGGCCTGGAAGAGGTCAATATCCTGAACGATGACGCGACGGTCAACGAAAACGGCGGCAAGTATGCCGGTATGGACCGCTATGCGGCGCGGGATGCCATCGTTGAAGAACTGAAGGAGATGGGGCTTCTGGTTTCCATCGAGGATTATAGTCACAACGTCGGGACACACGACCGCTGCGGTACGACAGTGGAACCGATGATCAAGGAGCAGTGGTTCGTCAAAATGGACGAACTGATCAAACCCGCCGTCAAAGCGGTGAAGGATAAGGAGATCGTCCTGATTCCGCAGCGCATGGAGAAGTTATATTTCAACTGGACTGACAACATCAGGGACTGGTGCATTTCTAGACAGCTCTGGTGGGGTCACCGGATCCCGGCTTATACCTGCGACGCCTGCGGAGAACTGGTTGTCGCCGCTGACCAGCCGGAAGTATGCCCGCACTGCGGCGGGACATCGTTTACGCAGGACCCGGACTGCCTGGATACCTGGTTTTCCTCAGCCCTCTGGCCGTTTTCTACGCTCGGCTGGCCGGATCAGACGGAAGACCTGAAGTATTTCTATCCGACCGACGTCCTGGTGACCGGCTACGACATCATCTTTTTCTGGGTCATCCGGATGATTTTCTCAGGATACGAGCAGATGGGCGGGAAGCCGTTCAAGACGGTCCTGTTCCACGGCCTTGTCCGCGATTCGCTGGGCCGGAAGATGAGCAA
>JAEEGL015622362.1_pt1 | contig 11145 bp, 7 predicted proteins | sample 9134231 | NCBI WGS metagenome assembly JAEEGL01 (sample SAMN16246548, study PRJNA631951) | gut metagenome | biome: gut microbiome; feature: rumen; material: fiber-attached | host: Bos | place: Iran: Karaj | collected 2018-10
CTGCTGTAGCAGACATGGAGAATTTCCTTCAGGGAAACAAATAAAAAAAGCCCTATAAAAGGGAGGATGCCAGGTAAGCTTCCTTACCTGGCATATTATGAAAAAGTTTTTTAATTTGGTATTGTCTTAACTCATCTGACAATATTATATTAACAAGATAGTATGTCTAAAAGATGATTCTGAGTTACTATTCTTTTAATTAATTGTAAACAAATTATGAACGTCACTCTACGCACTATATTTTTAGGATATAGTGTTTTTTTATTTCATTAATATTCCTAAAAATTCGATTAAAAATTTCCAATTGTTTGAAACATAAGGCTAAAAAGCGTTAAAATATAATCGGGAGGTAGTATGCGCAAGCGTTTTTACCATCTCGCTAATCATCGACCTTTATTCAGAGGAGATACAAAGAGTGTTAAACAGAAGAGGGATTTCCAGGGCGGTGGTTCTTCTGACGATAATAGCTGTTGCGCTCATTATTGCAATTGCAGTGCCTGTAGCCCGCAGCAGATCACAGAAAGTAAAAAGAGATATGGATGATCTCTATGTGAGAACGGCAGAGGACGATGCATATCTTAGGTGGGCTTTGGAGAATAAGCCTTTTTCCGCCATATATGATTCAGAAAATAAGAGGTTCATAGATATATCAACTAAAATGAGTAAAGCGCCTCCCTATGGAACTGCAAAGGAACATGAGGGGATGGTTATCTTTGTCAAGGTAGATGAAGAGGGAAACATTTACACAAAGTGGGTTAATCAGGAAGAAGATACATATTATTAGAAAACTTTTTTCAGAGGGAGCAAAAAATGGCAAGAAAAAGAATTGGCGAGCTCTTAATTGAGAAGGGATTCATAACAGAAAATGAACTGAACTTTGCGCTGGATATGCAGAAACAGACTCATGAGAAGCTTGGTGAGGTTTTTGTAAATAACAGCATCATAACTCAGGAGGAGCTGTCACAGACCCTTGGCACCCAGCTGGGAGTAGAATATGTGGATCTGACAAGGATGACTATTCCTGAAGAACTCTTCGGGGTGGTAAGGCGTAACATCGCAAGGCAAAATCATCTGGTGCCTGTCAGAAAACAGCAGGATACTCTGTATGTTGCGATGGAAGATCCACTTAACTACTTTGCGCTGGATGAGGTGAGAAAGGCCACAAACTTAAAGGTTGTGCCTATGATCGCTACACCTGCCGGAATAGAGAGAGCGATCAATACCATTTATGGTAATGAGAGTGCCAACAAGGCCATTGCAGACTATAAGAAAGAAGCCGGGGCAGAGGAAAAGAAGCCGGTACCCGGAATGGAGACCAGAGTCTCTGATTTCGTTATCACTTCCGATTCCATCAGCGGAGAGGGTGAGACTGCGCCAACAATCCGTCTTGTAAACTCCATCATTGAAAGAGCGGTCCTGGAGAGAGCATCAGATATCCACTTCGAGCCCAGAGAGCACGAGATGGAAGTTCGAATGCGTATAGACGGAATCATGAGACCGATCCTCAATATCCCGAAAGACCTGACCGCCGCTTCCATAGCCCGTATCAAGACCATGTCAGGCATGGACGTGGCAGAGAGGCGTATCCCACAGGATGGACGTTTTGCCGTATCCGTTATGGATAAAAACATCGACATGCGTGTATCCACACTGCCGATTGCCTGGGGCGAAAAGGTGGTTTGCCGACTTCTGGACAAAACAAACACAGAGATAAACAAAGAAGATCTTGGTCTTAGGCCTGATGATATAGAAAAATACGAAAAGCTCATTCACTACAAAAACGGCGTAATGCTGCTGGTAGGACCTACCGGTTCAGGTAAGACCACCACCATGTACGCAATGCTTAACGAGCTGAATACCAGCGACGTAAATCTGGTAACTCTGGAAGATCCTATCGAGTATAACATCGACGGACTTAACCAGGTACAGATAAATCCTAAGACTAACATGACTTTTGCCAACGGCTTAAGGGCTATCCTCAGACAGGACCCGGATATCGTATCCGTAGGTGAGATCCGTGATGGTGAAACAGCCGAGATATGCATGAGAGCTGCCCTTACCGGTAAGCTGGTCATGAGCACAATCCATACCAATGATGCTGTTGGAGCCGTGGATAGACTTGTGGATATCGGAGTTGAGCCATATCTTATTTCAGCAACACTTCGTGGTGTTATATCACAGCGACTGGTAAGGCGCATATGCCCGTATTGCGGCGAGGAATATGAACCTTCGGAAGCTGAGGCAGGGTCCCTTGGAATAAAGATCCAGCCGGGAGTGAGATTCAAAAGAGGCCGTGGCTGTCAGCATTGCTTTGATACAGGCTACAGCGGACGTATCGCTATTTTCGAGATAATGATGATGACTCCGAAGCTTCGAGATCTTATCTATAACAAAGCAGGAAGGACAGTTCTTGAGGAAGAACTGAAGAAGCCGGAAAACAACTTTGTTTCCCTTAAGGAATCGGCTACCAAGCTGGTATTTGACGGAGTAACTACTGTTTCTGAAGTTCTTAGGGTCACTAACGAAGGGGAATAACGCCATGATGACATTGGAACAGATGGTATTAAAAGCAAAGGAAGATAACGCATCGGATATTCACATTATATGTGGACTTCCGCCAAAATACAGAAAGAGCGGAGAACTTGAGAATCTGGAGGAAGAGATCGCCACCAGTGAGGACTGCCTTAGAATAGCAAAAGAGCTTTCTCAGACGGAAGAAGGCATTAATGAGCTCATGACTACAGGAGAACTGGATGCTGCGGCTTTTATTGCAGACAGCAGATGCCGTATCCATCTCTTTAAACAGCAGGGAGTTCCGAGTCTCGCCCTTCGTATCCTGTCGGAAAAGATCCCACAGCTGGATCAGCTGGGACTTCCCCTTGGCGTACTTGATCTTCCAAAGCTCCACAAGGGAATCGTTCTGGTAACAGGTGAGACCGGTTCAGGTAAATCAACAACCCTGGCTGCGATCATAGACAATATCAATCACAATTACAAACGCCACATCGTCACTTTGGAAGACCCTGTGGAATACATATACAAACCTGATCTGTGCGCTATTAACCAGAGAGAAGTTGGAAAAGACACTGAGAGCTTTGCTTCGGGACTGAGGGCATCTCTTCGTGAGGATCCCAACGTAATCCTCATCGGTGAAATGAGAGACAGGGACACCATTGAGACAGCTATTACAGCGGCAGAGACAGGACATCTGGTATTCGGAACCCTTCACACAGGAAGTGCTTCCGATGCAGTAGACAGAATCGTACAGGTCTTTCCTGAGGCGGCCCAGCAGCAGATAAGACTTCAGCTTTCAATGGTGCTTCAGGCGGTACTTACGCAGCAGCTTATCCAGAAAAAGGGCGGAGGAAGAGCGTTGGCTGCTGAGTACATGATAGTCACAGACGCCATCAGAAACCTTATCCGTACCGGCAACACACCTCAGATCGCCAATGCAGTTGCCACCAGCGCGGATATTGGCGGTCAGACCATGGATCAGGCGCTCATAATGCTTGTCCGCAAAGGTCTTATAACAAGAGAAAATGCGCTCCACTACGCAGTAAATAAGGACTTTGTAAGTAGAAATATGATGTGAGGGATTTATGAACAGCTACAAGTACACAGCGGTTTCTGCATCCGGCGAACAGATCCAGGGGATGCTTGAAGCAGTGGATCAGCTGGAGGCCACAGCCAAGATAAGACAACAGTATAACGTGGTTTTGTCCATAGAAGAGATAAAAGGGCGGGGCATTGCCATGCCCGGCTTCCTTAACATGGACATTGGCGGTCCAAAACTGGACGGAAAAGCTTTTACCATGATGTGCAGCCAGTTTTCCACCATTCTTACCGCCGGTATTCCCATTGCCAGGGCGGTAAAGCTTATAGGCGATAAGACCACAGATAAATATTTAAAGAAGGTTCTTCAGAAAGTAGCGGAGGATGTGGAAGCAGGAAGAACAGTATCAGCTTCTTTTGCCGAGCATGGACAGGCTATTCTTCCACCTACCTTCTGCGAGACCATAAAGGCAGGAGAAGAAGCGGGAGATCTGGCGGGAGCCTTTGAATCCTTCTACAGGCACTTTGATAAGCAGACCAAGATGGGAGCTAAGGTCAGAAGCGCCATGATGTACCCCATGTTCGTTATTGCCATCGCAATTATTGTTGTCATCGTTCTTATGGTGAAAGTGGTTCCAACTTTTACTGCCATATTTGAGGAGCAGGGAAGCGTGCTTCCGTTGCCAACCAGAATTCTTATCGGAACCTCAAACTTCATCAGAAAATACATTATAGCCATTGTATTGGTAATAGCCCTTATCATCCTGGGATTTATATTATACAGACGTAACCCAAAGGGAGCCATGAACCTTGCAAAGCTTCAGCTTAAACTTCCGGTTCTTGGCAACATAGCAGAGCTTAACGCCGCCAGTCTCTTTGCAAATACAATGGCCACAATGATTGGTTCAGGACTTCCCGTGACTAAGGCGGTATCCATCACAAGTCAGGTCATGACCAATGATCTGTTCAAAGAAAAAGTTCAGGGCATGGTTGCCAGGATCGAGGAAGGTAAAACTGTGGTACAGTCCATGAGGGAGACGGAGATCATGCCTGATATCCTGACGGACATGGTGGGAGTAGGCGAAGAGACGGGAGAAATGAAGCAGACACTCGACGTTGTTTCCGGGTATTACGACAACGAGCTGGAGCAGGCGGTGACAAAAGCCATCGCAATGTTGGAGCCTGCACTTTTAATATTTATTGCCGTAATAGCAGGTTTCATCGTAATAGCTATATATATGGCAATGTTCACCATGTATGAGGGAATGTGATGTTCATTTACTTTGGGGCTTGTACTGTGATTTTGGGATTGGTCTTTGGATCCTTCCTAAATTGCACAGCCATGCGACTTGTGAGAAAAGAAGATTTTGTCAGGGGAAGAAGCAGGTGTCCAAAATGCGGGCATGAGCTCTCGGCTATAGAACTTATTCCGGTTGTAAGCTACGTGATACAAGGAGGGAAATGCAGATACTGCAAAGGTAAGATTTCCCCCAGATATGTGGCGGCAGAGCTGGTATTTGGCTTGTTATCGCTAATTCTTTACATAAAGCTGGTTTTGACCGGCGGAATATTTGATACGGGAGAGCTGCTTATTTTTTTCCGGAACTGGATCCTTACCGGATGCCTGTTTCTGGTGGCTCTGACAGATCTTGAATGCTTTGAGATTTACGACGGAGTGCTGATCTTTGGATTTATAAATTACCTGGTATTTGCAATCCTCCAGGGAGTGCTGAAAATCAGTGATTTGAAAAGCCTTGGCTTTTCAATGCTGGCGGGCTTTGTTACAGGAGCGGTGATGCTGGGAGCGAGCCTTATTATGGACCGGATCCTTAAAAAGAACAGTCTGGGAGGCGGAGATATAAAGCTATATGCACTGCTTGGACTTTACCTTGGCTTTTACGGGGCCTATGAACTGGTTCTTTTATCCTGCATACTGGGACTTTTGTTTGTGGGAATCAGGAAGCTTATAAAACCTGATGCTCCGAAGGAATTTCCCTTCGGACCGGCTATAGCTCTTTCGGGATACATACTGCTGCTTACTGAAGAATACGTTACTAAGTGGTATTTAAGCCTTTTTTAATAAGTAAATTATAAAAGAAATATAATCTAGATTTTAGAACTATCCGAAATATACATAAAGGTATAAAAGGGTAAAAAGATGGCCAAAAAAGAAAGTATTTTGGGTATTAGCGTAAATCATGGCAGGATCGCAATGACGATCCTGAAGGCGGGTCAGGTGGACAGAACCCTTTGGGAGGAAGTGCCTGATAACATCGTTGACGGTAATAAGATCCTGTCGCGGAACCTTTTTGCGGAGTTTTTGCAGGAAAAAATAAAGGCCAACGGTATAAAGTGCAAGAAGGCTGCCTATACCATCGCAGACAAAGACATATTTGTAAAAAACATCACCATGCCCGTTATGACAGACGAGCAGTTGAAATATAACGTCCCCTTTGAGTTCCACGATTACATTCAGGGGGAAATGAAGGATTACATTTTTGACTTTATTCGAAGAGACAATGGGGAGGAACAAAATAGCCAGCAGATAAGACTTCTAGCCTATGCGGTTCCTGCAGAGACAATTTCATCTCTGGATGAGACCCTTAAACTGGCAGGCCTTAAACTGGTAAAGGCCCTTCCTGAGACCATAGCTTACGAGGCACTGCTAAAGACAGTAAAGCACGATGAAGAAGACAGAGTAAGTAAGTGTATTTTGGACATCGGCCGCAGAAATATCAGAATGATGATCTTCAAAAACGGCGAGTTCAGTCTTTCCCATCAGATCGAGGCGGGCGAAGGTCTTGCCATCAATGCCATAGCTGACGAGATGGGCGTGGATACACACCTGGCAGCCACTTATCTTTACTCCAACCATAATGACTGCAATAAAAAGACTTCTGTTGTGAATGCCTTTAAGGATCTGTCTCTTGAGGTTTTAAAGGGCATCAACTATTACGAGATGTCGGACCTTAATTCCAAGCTTGGAGAAGTTATCCTTTGCGGAACCGGCGCTCTGACAGAGCCTTTGGTTGAGATTCTCAAGGAAAGAATTGATAAGAACGTCTATACCATGGACGAATTCTTATCTGAATACAGCAGCGATAAAGATATAAATGTTACCTACACTTCTGTGGGAATACTTCTTTCAGAAGCAAACGGTATATCCGGTGACGGCAGTTCTGCACAGGCTGACAAGAGAAAGAAGGCGAACCTTAAGGTCATTATCCCTTCAATTATAGTAGCCCTTGCAATCCTGGGAGTTATCGGAAAATTCGTGGTTTACGATCAGTTCTCGGTACTGGCCAGAGAGATTAGATATTCCAACAGTCTCTACGATCAGATCGAGGAAAAGAACCGTATCATTCAGGAATCCGGAGAGCTGGTAAAAGAGTATGCGCATTATACCTGGGATGGAATGACACAGGAAGAAAAGGGCAGGGTAAAAAGAACTGAGACCGCGGCTCTGGTCGATTTCCTGAATTCACAAGGCGTTGAAGTTGAGTATTGCAGCCTAACAGGAACAGTAATGACCCTGAATATACATACAGACACATTGGAGAGTGTCAGCAAACTCCTTGAGACAGTAAAGGAGCAGGCAATCGTTGAGAGCTCCTCGGTTGTATATGCAGCCACCAAGGACAAGGAAGCCACTGATGCCAGTGGTGAAAGGATAACTACAGCTGACGGAGTGGAAGCGCAGATTAACATATATCTCACTAATTATGAGGAAGAAGGGAACGCGCAATGAAAATACTAACGAGGGATTTTTCTACAAGAGAAAAGATCTTTCTGGCAATTCTATTTGTGATCATCATTGTTGCAGCATATTACCTCTTCGTGTATAGAACGGTTGATGATCAGATAACTGCTCTGCAGACACAGAGCCAGGCCCTGGAGAGTCAGCTTGCCATATCGACGGCGCAGGTTGAGCGGTTACAGGCGATGTCCGAACAAATGGGCAATGATACGCTAAGAAGCTACATGCCTAGCTATAACTCAAGCAAAAAAGAGCTGGACTTCCTTAACGCAACTCTTTCAGGCACTGATGACTATCTGATCAATTTTACATACCTTACAAGGGACGGGGACCAGATAAACAGGGGATTTGGTCTGCAGTTCAATGCAAAGAATTACGCTCAGGCGGAAAGCATTATCAAAGCCCTTGAGGAAAGCGAGATCCGCTGCCTCATCGGAGACTACATGATCAAACCCGTCGATAAAGAAAAGCATCTCCTTTCGGGTAAGGTACAGGTATCCCTCAATGGAAGCTTTTATGAAACTATGTACGACGGCGTAGCAGATAAGGAACTTCCTGCAGAAGAGGGGCAATGAAACGCTGGCATTGTTACTATTCACATCCTTGCGACTGCTCATAGTAACAATTCGGGGCGATATTAGTGTTTTGCTTCGCAAAAGATCGCCCCTCACGCTCGTATCATATTCTTACGAATCACGCAGCAAGTGCGTGATTCTGCTGTGAATAGTTACGTCGAATCAATTTACTGCTATAGGTGGGGAAAAGTATGGACAAAAGGGATGTTAAGATCACTTTAAGACGACTTCTCGTAGCAGTCGAGATAATTGCATTATTTGTTGAACTAAGTATTACTCCAAGCACTCACTTTGCGCCAATTTATGCTAAAGCTTCCGAAGCAGTAGAAGCTATCGAGTCTGCTCCGGAGCCCGCTTCCGAGCCGGCAGCGGAGCCACAGGAAGCACCACAGGAGACTCAGAGTGCAGAACCATCATCTGAAGGTGGTGGCGGAGAACAGACCCAGACAGAAAACACCGAGGCAGCGCCCGAAGCGGCAGCAGAAGGTGGAACTACTGAAAATACACAGCCTGATGCAGCATCAGCAGAAGCAGGAAATTCGGAAAACACACAGCCCGGAACTACGACAGAAGCGGGAACCACAGATAATACACAATCTGATGCAACACCCGCCGGAAGTACAGAGCAGGGAAAGACCGATGGAACTGTAAAGCCCGAAGAAGGAACTGCAGGTGCCACAGAAGGATCCGCAGAAGCATCAAAAACTGATGGTTCTGCTATTGATGCGTCTGGAGATAAGGACAAAACTGAGAGTGCTACCGATGGTAAGGATAAGACCGACGGTAAGGAAAAGACTGACAGTACTACAGACGGTAAGGACAAGACCGACGGGGCTATCGACAAGGATAAGAAAGACGCAGCAACAGAGGGCGAATCCTTAGACAAAAAGACCAAAGAAGAGAAAGAAAAAGAAGAGAAGGAAAAGAAAGAGAAAGAAGAAAAAGAGAAGTTAGAAAAAGAAAAGCTGGAGAAAGAGAAAGAGGAAAAGGAAAAAGAGGAAGAGAAACCTGAGCTCATGGAAGGGGAGCTGGTGGCAGAGGAAAGCTCACTAAGGCTCACCTTTGATAAAGAAGCAGGTATTCCGGAGGGTGCAGAGGTAAAGGTCTCGGAGATCTCCGGTGATGAATATGACGGCATTACAGGAAGTGCCCTGGGGGCAGCAGAGCTTGCATCTGATCAGATAGCAGGCATTAAAGTGCTGGATATCTCCATCCTTAAAGGTGAGGATGAGATAGAACCCACAGGCAATGTAAATATTGAAATAAGTGCAGCTGACCTGTTTGGTGAGGGAAGGCTGTATTCAGATGATGAAGTAAAGGTAGTACATATAGACGGCGAAAATGCTGAGGTACTGGAGTGCAGCGTAAATTCCGGTGATGAAGAGACTACCGGAACAACAACCAAGAAGGCAGACAGCATCAGCTTTAGCACAGGATCTTTTTCTGCCTTTGCATTTATCCAGGTGCTCAGTGGAAAGAGCGCCAGCGTTAATAACGGCTCTTATGAGATCAGCGTAAACTATGACAATGCTTCCGGAATTCCTGCCGGAACAGAGTTTGTAGCATATGAGATAGGACAGGATTCCGACCAGATGGCGGGCTATCGTGGAGAGTGCGCAGCCCTGTTTGAGGGATCCGATTATACTTTGGAAGCCATAAGAGCTTTCGATATAGGCTTTGTAGACAGAGAGTCCGGAGACCGATATCAGCCCGGAAAAGACATATCCTTGTCCATAAGGCTTTTAAGCGATGGAATCATGGAAGGAGCAGAGCCAAAGCTCATCAGATTCAATGGCCAGGCAGAAGGCGTTGATGCGGGCTTTGAAGACCAGGCTGTGTCCTTTGGAACCGGCGCCCTTACAGCCTATGGCATTGCTCAGTTTAGCGTAAAGAAAACCCAGACCGCAGGGGATGGCAGATCATATCTTGTAACAGTGAACTACGACAGTGTTTCCGGAATACCGGAGAACGCTGTACTTTCTGTGACGGAAATTACTGAAAATTACGACAGTTATGCGGAAGCGTCTTCCGGAGAGCTTGGTGAAGCCCCTGAGAATCTGGAAGTTGTCAGGGCCTTTGATATCAGCTTCAGAAACCCTGAGACAGGAGAAGAATATCAGCCAACCAAGGGCGTTTCTGTATCCATTGACATATTTGATGAAGACCTTGAGGAACGAAGCGAAGATCTTGATATCCTCCATATCCACGGCGATAATCAGCAGCAGGCAGATGTTGTTGACAGCTCAGTAAATGACGGCGTTGTTGAGTTCGAGGCTGAAAGCTTTTCAGTATTCGTTGTTGTCAGAAAAGTTATCGAGCAGACCCTTACTGCATCAGATGGAAAAGAGTATCTTGTCACAGTATCCTTTGACAGTACTGCAGGAATCCCGCAGAATGCTCAGCTTGTAGTAAACGAGATCAAAAAGGGCGAAGAGCTCTACGAGCAGTATCTGACAGAAGGTCTTGAGACAATTGATGTATTAAAGGAAGAGGTTTACCTTGCAAAGGCCTTTGATATTACCTTAAAAGATCCTGAAACAGGCACAGAATATCAGCCAAATAAGGATGTCCACGTAAGTATCCAGCTTCTTTCTGATGAGCTTAAAGAAGAGAGTAGGACGGATGTTATTCACTTTGGCGATGAGACTACGGTCATGGAAACTGTAGTTGATGGGCAGACAATACAGTTCCAGACAGATGGTTTCTCAATCTATATTGTAATCAATCATGAAAGCGGAGAAGTAGTGGCTCCAAGAGTAGAGTTCCACTTTATAGACCGCTACACTGATGCGCAGTATACAGCCGGGATAGATGTTACTCAGGCTACAACGTCAACTCCATATAACTTTGTAAACACACATGGCGAGTATCAGACAACCCAGATCCTTGCTAACGGCGAATCACTTGAACTTATAAATGATCCGGCGAATGTGGAGATTGAAAATATTGAAAAGTTCTTCTATGGCTGGTATGTAGTTGACATGAATTCAGATACCAGCGCTATCAATGCTGCTACGGGTAAGTATGAAGGTGAGATTAATTTCAACTGGCCAGACAGCCCCAAGCAGGTTAAATGTGAACAGGCAATTGCTCTTACAATGCAGGATGGCAACGGCGATGGAATGCTCACTGTGGGAGATACACTGCAGTGGACGATAAATGGTACTACAGGTACAGGAACCATAGACAGATCAGGTACTGTACATGTTTATCTTGCGCCTCTCTATGAGGATTTCTATTTCATCAATTTCCATAACGAGC
>JAEEGL016082800.1_pt1 | contig 11145 bp, 9 predicted proteins | sample 9134231 | NCBI WGS metagenome assembly JAEEGL01 (sample SAMN16246548, study PRJNA631951) | gut metagenome | biome: gut microbiome; feature: rumen; material: fiber-attached | host: Bos | place: Iran: Karaj | collected 2018-10
CATCGGCCGTAAATGGTATGGAGGTGTATCCGGTGGATGATCTCGCACAGTTGATCAGGCACTTACGCGGCGATGATCCGATCGAAAACAGGACGTCCGGAAATGCCGGGAATACGGAGGCGGACCGGGACCGATATGAACATGATCTTAAGTATATCCAGGGCCAGCCGTTTGCCAGAAGAGGACTTGAGATCGCAGCAGCCGGCTTACACAACATCATTATGGTCGGTGAACCGGGTGCCGGAAAAAGCATGTTGTCCAAATGCCTGCCGTCCATTCTTCCGCCGATGACTACGGAAGAATGCATGGAGGTTTCCTCTATTTATTCCGTTGCCGGAAAACTGCCGAAGGATCATTGCCTGCTGACGGAAAGACCGTTCGTTCATCCGCATCATACCGTAACGGATGTGGCACTGATCGGGGGCGGCCAGTATCCGACGGCGGGTCTTGCCGCCCAGGCGCATAAAGGCGTTCTCTTTCTGGATGAAATGCCCGAGTTCAAACGGGAAGCACTGGAGTGTTTAAGGCAGCCGATCGAAGACGGCGAGATCAGGATTGCCAGAAATACGGGAAACTTCTGTTACCCTGCCGACTTCATGCTTGTCGGTGCCATGAATCCGTGCCCCTGCGGTGCTTATCCGGACCGGACCAGATGCAGCTGCACGGATACGCAAAGAAGACGTTATCTGGACAGATTGTCCAAACCGCTTCTTGACCGTATCGATCTTTGCATAGAAGTCAGAAACCTGCAGTATGAGGAACTGGTCGGTGAGAGAAAGCAGGAAGATTCCAAAACCGTCAGAAAGCGGGTGGAATATGCAAGACGCAGGCAGCTTGAGCGATTTTGCTCTCCGATGTTCAATGCGCGGATGAACCGGGAACAGATCGAACGTTACTGCGCGCTGAAACCGGAAGGGGAAAAGATCATGGAGCAGGCTTTTACAAAGTATCATCTGTCTGCGAGAGGGTATTACAGGATTTTGAAAGTTGCAAGGACCATCGCCGATCTGGCGGGAGTGGATCAGATCCTTTCGGAACATTTGATGGAAGCACTGCATTTCCGCTATACGGATCTGCTGAAGTAAGGCATGCATAAGGAAACAGGAGAATGACAAAAACAGAAAAGAAACAGGAATATGATCTGTGGTGGGCTATCGAATCGCAAGCCGCCGGTCTTCGGACCATGCAGATCGCTAAGTCGGCCGGCGGAAGCGGACGCCTCTTTGAAATGGAAAAGGAAGAACTGCTTGCACTCAAAGGTATCGGTGAACGTGCCGCAGACCGTATTATATATAGAAGAAACTGCTGGAATTATGAGAAAGCACTTCAAAGTCTGCAGGAAACAGGCATCCGTTTTGTTTCCGTATATGATCCGGATTATCCGAAACGGCTGCATCATACCCCGAATCCCCCGTTCGCGCTATTTGTAAAGGGTTCCCTGCCGGAAGATCATAAGCCCGCCGTTGCGATCGTCGGTGCCAGAGAGTGCAGTGAGTACGGGAGATACTGCGCTTCCTATTTTGCAAGAGGGCTGACAATGTCAGGTGTCAATGTACTCAGCGGAATGGCGATCGGAATTGACGGGATCGCACAGCAGGCGGCTTTGAATGCGGGCGGACGATCCTTTGCCGTTTTGGGAAACGGTCCGGATATCTGTTATCCTCCGGCAAACAGAAAACTGTATGACCGGCTGGTAAGATCCGGGGGTCTGATCTCGGAATACGGCCCGCACGTTTCTGCGGTTGCATGGCATTTCCCGGCAAGAAACAGGATCCTGGCCGGTCTTTGCGATATCGTTCTTGTGGTTGAGGCAAGAGAAAAGAGCGGGACGCTGATCACGGCCGATATGGCATTGGATGCGGGCAGGGATGTTATGATCGTGCCGGGACGCATCACGGATCCGCTGAGCGTCGGTTGCATCGGCTTATGGGAAAACGGTGCATGCCCGGCATGCAATGTTTCCGATGTTCTGGAAGTGCTTTCGGGGAAGGGGTTTTCGGTGTCGAATGAAGGGGAAATGCTCCCTGCCGCTTCGGATGATGAAATCAAACTGCCCCTTGAAAGCATGGAAAAATTAGTGTATAGTGGTTTCGATTTCTATGCGCGGAGTGCCGAAGAAGTGATGGAAAATACAAAACTTCCGTATCAGGACTTCCTTCAGACGCTCATGAAACTTGAGATGAAGGGCCTGATCAAAGAAACCGGCAGAGGATACTATGTCCGCGTTTTGAATACACAGGAGGATGAACATGGCTAAGAACTTGGTGATCGTTGAGTCGCCTGCGAAAGTGAAAACGATCAGGAAATTCCTTGGATCGAATTATGAGGTAATGGCCAGTCAGGGGCATGTCCGTGATTTTCCCAAGAGTCAGCTCGGCATCGACACGGAACACGGATACACACCGAAATATATCACGATCCGCGGGAAAGGGGACATTCTGGCTTCGCTGAGAAAAAGCGTGAAAAAGGCAGACAAGATCTATCTCGCAACTGACCCGGACCGCGAAGGGGAAGCGATATCCTGGCATCTTTCCAAAGCGCTGAATCTGGATGATAAGAAGTTCTACAGGATCACGTTTAACGAGATCACCAAATCGGCCGTGAAAGAATCCCTGAAACATGCCAGAAAGATCGATATGGATCTGGTCAATGCGCAGCAGGCCAGAAGAATGATGGACCGTATGGTCGGCTACCGGATCTCGCCGCTCCTTTGGGCAAAGATCAAGAGAGGATTAAGCGCAGGCCGTGTTCAGTCTGTTGCACTGCGGATCATCTGCGACAGGGAAGATGAGATCAATGCGTTTATTCCGGAGGAATACTGGACCGTAGATGCCAAACTACAGCTGAAGGGAGAAAAGAAGCCGCTGATCGCCCATTTCACGGGCAAAGGCGAGGAAAAGACGCAGCTTCATTCCGCAGCAGATGTGAACGCGCTTCACGAGTCTCTTCAGAATGCCAAATACAAAGTGGAAGATGTAAAAAGAGGCACGAGGACCAAGAAGGCGCCTCTTCCTTACACCACCAGCACCATGCAGCAGGATGCAGGACGCAAACTGAATTACACCACGCAGAAAACCATGCGCATTGCGCAGCAGCTGTATGAAGGCGTTGACATCAAGGGGAAAGGAACGGTCGCTCTGATCAGTTACTTAAGAACCGATTCCACCCGCGTTTCCGATGAGGCGCAGGAGATGGCGAAACGGTTTATCACGGATGCCTATGGTGACCGTTATGCAGCCCGGCCGACAAAAGCCGCGCAGGGAAAGAATAAGATCCAGGATGCGCATGAAGCGATCCGTCCGAGCGATGTGGAGATCACACCGTCTTCCGTAAAGGATTTTATCTCGAAGGACCAGTATCGTCTGTATCAGCTGATCTGGAAGCGTTTTGTAGCTTCACGTATGACGGATGCGCAGTTTGAAACAACTTCCGTAACGATCAGTGCGGATGAATACCGTTTTCACGTTGCCGCCTCAAAGCCTGTTTTTGACGGATTTATGTCTGTCTATACGATCGATGATGAGGAAAAAGAAGAATCCAATGTACTTCTTAACACCATAGACAAAAAAGCGGAACTTTCTCTGATCGAGCTGGAGGAAAAACAGCATTTTACCCAGCCGCCTGCACATTTTACGGAGGCGTCGCTGGTCAGCGCCATGGAGGAATTCGGCATCGGAAGACCCAGCACGTACTCTCCGACGATCACGACCATCCAGGCCCGCCATTATGTAACGAAGGAAAACAAAAACCTCTATGTTACGGAACTGGGCGAAGTCGTCAACAATATGATGAAAGACGCGTTCCCGAGCATTGTCGATACGAATTTTACGGCGAATCTGGAAATGCTTTTAGACCGTGTGGAAGACGGAGAGGTGGACTGGAAGACGATCATAGAGAATTTTTACCCGGATCTTGATGCAGCCGTCTCCAAGGCGGAAGCGGAGCTGGAACAGGTCACGATCCGTGATGAGGAATCGGATGAGGTCTGCGAACAGTGCGGACGGACCATGGTCATTAAGTACGGACCACACGGGAAATTCCTTGCCTGCCCCGGGTTCCCGGAATGCAGGAACACAAAACCGTATCTGGAAAAGATCGGGATCAAGTGTCCGGAATGCGGAAAGGATATCGTGATCCGCAAAACGAAAAAAGGCCGGAAGTTTTACGGGTGCGAAAGCGGAACCGACTGCAGTTTCATGTCCTGGAACAGACCGGTCGCGACACCGTGCGAGAAATGCGGATCGCTGATGGTGATCAAAGGAAACAAGCTTGTATGCACCAATGAAGCCTGCGGATTTATGACGGACCGTAAAAAAGATGAAGATGAATGACAGTTTGTTAAATTGTCGGAAATCATTTGATTTTTCCTTGCAATTGTGCTAAAATTTAAGCACTAAGACGGAAAGGGAAAAAGCCATGAGCAGTGTTCAGTTGCTGGACAAAACGCGCAAGATCAATAAGTTACTGCATAACAACAATTCGAGTAAAGTTGTCTTTAATGATATCTGTGATGTACTGAAAGAGATCCTGAAGTCGAATGTCCTGGTCATTTCCCGCAAGGGCAAGATCCTCGGAGAAGGAGAGCTGAAAGAGATCGGGGCGATCAACGGACTGCTGAATTATGCGGTGGGCGATTTTATCGACAGGATATTGAATGAGCGTCTTTTGGATGTCCTTTCCACCAAAGAAAACGTGAATCTCGAGACATTCGGTTTTGACCGGGAAGAGTGTGCAAGATATCAGGCGATCGTCACGCCGATCGATATTGCGGGCGAACGTCTGGGCACTTTGTTTATCTATAAGGTTAAGGAATCTTATTCCATTGACGATATAATATTGTGTGAGTATGGCGCAACGGTAGTCGGCCTGGAAATGATGCGTGCCGTGAATGAAGAGAATGCCGAGGAGAGCAGAAAACTGCAGGTTGTCAAATCGGCGATCTCCACGCTTTCGTTTTCGGAAATGGAAGCCATTACGCATATTTTTGACGAACTGAACGGTAACGAAGGGATCCTTGTGGCCAGCAAGATCGCTGACCGGGTCGGGATCACGCGTTCCGTGATCGTCAACGCGCTCCGCAAATTCGAGAGCGCCGGCGTGATCGAATCCAGATCATCCGGTATGAAGGGAACGTATATCAAGGTTCTCAATCCGGTCATCTTTGATGAGATCGAAGCCATGAAAAACAATCGATAACAGCCGGCTGCATGGAATAGAGAAAAGGGACTTTCCAGGAACAAACGGACTTGTATCTTATTGGTATAAGTCCGTTTTTTGCATTTTTTCCAAGCTTTCAAAGTGCACTATGTTGTATGGGAGCCTGTGGCAATACACTTGATATTGTGCTTTTTTCACAAAAAGTCCTTGTCTTTTTTCGATAATTATTTATAATAGAATAGAGTAGGAGGAGTATATGATTACATCAGGTGTTTTTGATTATGTGAATGTGATGGAGAAGGCGGCTGACGGGGCATGGCTCCGTAATGAAGCGATCGCGCATAACATCGCCAATGTTGACACGCCGCACTACAAACGGCAGGATGTATCTTTTGAAGCGGAACTGAAGCATGCACTGAAAGCATCCAAGTATGTTTCCCTGGACGAGAAAGTTAAGAACCTGAATGAACGGGACAGGCTTTCGCACGTGGAACCCCGCGTATATACCGACTATGCCGGATTCTCCTATCGCCTGGATGGCAACAATGTCGATATCGACAATGAAAATGTCGAACTTGCATCCAACCAGATCAAATACAATGCGATCGTGCAGAGTATCGATCAGGAATTCAAAAATCTGCGATCCGTGATCAAGTAATAGATTAAGGAGGGGTATCGATGAGTATTTTCAGTTCCTTCGGCGTGAACGCTTCCGGAATGACCGCGCAGCGTTACCGCATGGATATCATTTCCCAGAATGTTGCAAATGCCAATACGACCAGGACGGAGGATGGAACACCGTATCGTCGCAAAGTCGTCACGTTTCATGAAAAGACGACCAATCCGACGGAATTCGGAACGATCTTTCGTAAGAGCCGCGGCATGGATGTCGGTGACGGCGTAAAAGTTGCCGGCGTATATGAAGACCATAAAGAAGATATGAAACTGGTTTATGATCCGTCTCATCCCGATGCGGATGAATACGGATATGTGACCTATCCGAATGTCAATATCGTGACGGAAATGACGAACATGATCGACAGCACCAGAGCTTATGAAGCAAATGCGACCGCATTCACGGCCAGTAAAGCGATCGCCATGAAGGGGCTGGACATCGGAAGGGCATAATGATCTGAAAGGAATTTAAGTTATGGATATCAGTTCCCTGTTGAATGTGACCAGCGATGCGGTGGCAAAGACCGCCGCTACGGCTTCCACAAAAGATAAGGCGGATGTAGACGAGAGTTTTACTTCCATGTTTCAGTCTGCGCTCAGCAATCTGAACGAGACCAATGCGCTGCTGAACGATTACGAGGAAGAAGAGGTTAAATTTGCCCTCGGACTTACGGAAAATACACACGATCTGTCCATAGCCGCGGCAAAAGCTTCGACTGCGCTGAGTTATACGGTGGCGCTGCGTGATAAGTTCCTTGAAGCTTATAAGGAATTGCTGCAGATGCAGATCTGAGTGTGTTTCTTTGTCATGAACGGGGTTAAGAAGAAGGTTTTACAATGGATGGTATAATCGAAAAACTCAAACAGATCCCGCAAAGGGTATTGGAATGGTGGAATAAGTTTACCGCGAAACAGAAGACGATCATCATCAGCGTCAGTGCCGGCGTGATTTTGGCGTTGGCGATCCTGATCACCGTATTGACCAGACCGCAGTATGAAACACTGATCACCTGTGAGTCAACCAAGACCGCCTCAGAGATCACGACACTTTTAGAGGGGGATTCCATCGAATACCAGATCACGGACGACGGTCTTGTGATCTCTGTTAAGAAGGAAGATATCGCCAAGGCAACGCTTCTCTTAGGTGCCAATAATTATCCGGCGGACAGCTACAGCCTTGAAACGGCGCTTGCCGGAGGCTTTTCCACTACCGAATCCGATAAACAGAAAACATACAAGCTCTATCAGGAACGTCACCTGCAGGAGATCATGGAAGCACAGGCCGCAGTCAAAGCGGCTTATGTCACGTTATCCATACCCGATAATGACGGAACGCTGCTCGCCAAAGAGGAAGAGACCTATGCGAGCGTCATGCTCGATCTGAACGAGGAACTCGGCGTCGGCGTGGCAGAGAATTTCGCCAAGAATATCGCAACAGCCGTGGGCAATAAGACGACAGCCAATATCACGATCATCGATTCCAACGGCAATCTGCTCTATTCCGGGGCGGAAGAGGAAGAGAGCGCTTCCAATGTGGTCAATACCGGCAACCAGATCGCTCTCAAAGCAGAGGCGGAACGCCGCGTGAAGCAGGAAGTGACGGCGGTATTGCTCGGCTCGAATCTGTATGAGGATGTTAAAGTCGCTCCGAACCTGATCATGGACTTTTCCGTGATCAAGCAGACGAACCATACCTATACGCAGGCGGATGAAAACGGAACCAATGTTCTGTCCCATGAAGACACTTACAGTGCACAGGGAACCGGCGGTACAGGCGGGATTCCCGGTACGGATACCAATACGGAAGAACAGACCTATGTCATCGAAGACGGCACCAATTCCAACTACAACGTGGAGGAGGAGAGCCGGGATTATCTGCCTTCCGAGAAGATCACAGATACCGTGATCCCTCCGGGAGCGATTTCCTATGATGCGTCTTCGATCGCGATCACCGCTTCTCATTATGTGATCTACAAGGAAGAGGAACTCAAGAAACAGGGACTGCTTGACGGCATCACATTTGATGAATTCATGCTTCAGAATTCAGAGATGCAGCCGAAAGAAGTGCCTCCGGAAATGGTAAAACTCGTATCTGACGCGACAGGCATTCCCGAAGCGAAGATCTCGATCATCGCCTATGATGTGCCGATCTTCCAGGAAGATGCCGGTTCGCTTCTTGATGTTGCCGATATAGCACAGATCGTCCTGATCGTTCTGATCCTCGGGCTTCTTGCGTTTGTTGTGATCAGCAGTTTCCGCAGGGAGCGCAAAGAGGTTGCTCCCGAAGAGGAGTTGTCCGTGGAATCGCTTTTGCAGACGACGCAGGAGGCTGAGATCGAAGATATCGATCTCGAGGCGAAATCCGAAGTCCGTATGATGGTTGAGAAATTTGTCGATGAGAATCCGGATGCAGCGGCTGCGCTGCTTAGAAACTGGCTGAATGAGGAGTGGGGTTAATTATGGCAGGTAGAAACGGCGGTGCGCAAGAACTATCTTTTGCCGGCGTACAGAAAGCAGCAATCCTGCTGATCGCGCTGGGACCGGAACGGTCCGCAATGATCTTTAAATATCTGAAGGAAGAAGAAATCGAAGATCTGACTCTGGAGATCGCAAACACCAGAAGCGTCACCCCGCAGGTCAAAGAATCCATCATCGAAGAGTTCTATCAGATCTGTCTCGCACAGCAGTATATTGCCGAAGGCGGTATCGGATATGCCAAAGAACTGCTGGAAAAGGCGCTCGGTTCCGAGAAGGCTTTGGACGTGATCGGAAAACTGACCGCTTCGCTGCAGGTAAAACCGTTCGAGTTTATCCGAAAGACAGAAGCATCCCAGATCTTAAACTTTATCCAGGACGAACATCCGCAGACGATCGCCCTGATCCTTTCTTATCTGAACCCGGGACAGGCTGCGATGATCATTTCCGCGCTGCCGCCTGACAGACAGGCGGATGTTGCAAAACGTATTGCCCTGATGGACCGTACTTCGCCCGATGTCATCAAAGAGGTTGAAAAGATACTGGAAACAAAACTGTCGTCCCTGGTCAATCAGGATTACACCATTATCGGCGGTGTAGATTCGGTGGTCGAGATCTTAAACACCGTAGACAGAAGTACCGAGAAACATATCATGGAAACGCTGGAGATCGACGAGCCCGAACTGGCAGACGAGATCCGCAAGAAGATGTTCGTATTCGAAGACATCCTGCTGCTTGATGACCGTGCGATCCAGAGAGTATTGCGCGACGTGGATAACAGCGATCTCGGTATTGCACTGAAGGGCGCCAACGAAGAAGTGCAGAATGCGATCTTCAACAACCTGTCAAAACGTCTCGCCGTCATGATCAAAGAAGACATGGAATTCATGGGACCTGTCCGTATGAAAGACGTGGAAGAGGCGCAGCAGAAGATCGTAAATACGATCAGAAGACTGGAAGATTCCGCAGAAATTGTTATCTCCCGCGGCGGAGGTGATGAGATCGTTGTCTAATCTGTTGAAATCGGCCTATGTAAAAGAGAATGATTCGGAAAACAGGATCATTGATTCCAATGAGATCGTCGCCGAGCGGCTTCGAGTGCTCGCGGAGAAAATGGAGCAACAGTTCGAAACCGATGAAGAAGCATTCGAAGAAGGCTTTGTGGAAGGTCTGGATGCCGACCAGGTGGAAGAGCTGATGGCTGACCGGGAAAACAGCGCAGAGCAGCCCGGGATGCAGGCAAAGATCGACGAAGCAAAGGCGGAACTGTTGCGCTTGCAGGAGCAGGCGGATCAGGTGGTGGAAAGTGCGAAGGCGCAGGCAGATGCGCTGATCGCCGATGCAAAAGAACAGGCAAGACAGATCGAAGCAGATGCGCGGAATTCCGGTCATGAGGAAGGCTATCAGGCCGGCTATCAGGAAGGGATGGAAAAGGCTGCTGAGGCTGAGAGGGCACTTGCCGAAGAAAAGGAACAACTGGAACAATCCTATGAAGAGAAGATAAATGAGATGGAGCCGCAGCTGATGAGCGTGCTCTGTGATATCTATCAGCATGTATTCGGCGTGGATATGGAAGGCCGTTCCGATGTGGTGGTTTATCTCCTGCAACATGCAATGCAGAACATCGAAGGCGGCACCAATTATCTGGTACACGTTTCCCCCGATGACCATGCGTATGCAACGGAACATAAGGATGAATTGTTATCGTATACCGGTCCGGCCGGCACATTGGAAATCGTGGAAGATCATACGCTGAAACAGGGACAGAGTTATATTGAAACGGAAAGCGGCATTTTTGACTGCAGTTTCGGCGTAGAAATGGAATTACTCTGTAAGGAATTAAAACTTCTGTCCCGAAGCGAGGTCTGATCCTTTTTGACGGAGCAGGAAAGTTGAATACCGCGAAATATAAAAAACTATCCGAAAAAACATATTTTAAGCGCCTGGGCAAGGTGATCAACGTGATCGGACTTACGATCGAATCCAACGGTCCTGACGCAAAACTTGACGACCTTTGCAGGATCATGATCGATGATGAATCAGGAAGATCCGTACTTGCAGAGGTTGTTGGCTTTAAGGAGGGCAAGACGCTTCTGATGCCTTATGAGAGCACGGAAGGCATCGGGTTTGGCTGTCTGGTGGAGAACCTGGGATACCCCCTGTCCGTCCCGGTCGGAGATGCTTTGCTCGGACAATGCCTGGACGGGCTTGCAAGACCGCTTGACGGAACGGAACTGGAAACATATGAAACGTATCCGGTAGAGGCACCGCCCCCGGATCCATTGGAACGCGTGATCATTTCCGAACCGCTTCCGCTCGGCGTTAAGGCAGTAGACGGTCTGATGACGATCGGCAAGGGACAGAGGATCGGTATTTTTGCTGGTTCGGGTGTCGGTAAATCCACCCTTTTAGGTATGTTCGCAAGAAATACGCGCGCAGATATCAATGTGATCGCGCTGATCGGGGAGCGCGGCAGAGAGGTCAGGGAATTTATCGAGAGAGACCTTGGAGAAGAGGGTATGAAGCGCTCTGTTGTCGTTGTGGCAAGTTCCGATCAGCCGGCGCTGATCCGTAAAAAAGCGGCCAAGACCGCAACCGCCATAGCGGAATACTTCCGCGACAAAGGCATGGACGTGCTCCTGATGATGGACTCCCTGACGCGTTTTTCCATGGCCCAGAGAGAGATCGGTCTTTCAAACGGGGAACCGCCTGTAACACGCGGATATCCGCCCAGTGTATATGCGGAAATGCCCAAGCTGCTCGAGCGCGCAGGAAACGGTGCAACCGGTTCGATCACCGGGCTTTATACCGTTCTTGTCGATGGTGATGATTTTAATG
>JAEEGL010291453.1_pt1 | contig 11144 bp, 7 predicted proteins | sample 9134231 | NCBI WGS metagenome assembly JAEEGL01 (sample SAMN16246548, study PRJNA631951) | gut metagenome | biome: gut microbiome; feature: rumen; material: fiber-attached | host: Bos | place: Iran: Karaj | collected 2018-10
GATTCGTGCTGTACGTGCTGATGCGGCTCTTCCACTTCTCGGTGGGACTCGTCTTCGTCATCGCGCTGACGATCGTCGTCGTCATGATCTTCAGCCGGATGGTCAAGCGGGGCGCCATCCGGATCGAACGGACCTTCCTGGACAACCTGCGCTCCCGGGAGCTGCGGGCGGAATACATGGGCGAGAAGAAGCCCGAATATGCCGAAGACCTGATCTCCAAGGACTTGCACCTCAGCGACTTCGAGATTCCGGGAGAATCCGGATGGGTCGGGAAGACCCTGTCGGAACTGAACCTCGGGAAGCGCTTCGGCATCCAGGTCGTGTCCATCCTCCGCGGGAACCGGCGGATCAACATTCCCAAGGGCGGCGACCGGCTCTATCCCGGGGACCGGATCCAGGTCATCGCCACGGACAACGAGATGGAAGCCTTCGCGTCGGAACTCCGCAAGGAATCCCTCACCGTGGACGAGACCATGGCTGCGGAAAATGAAATGAGACTGAACCACCTCCTCATCGGAAAGGACTCCTCCCTCATCGGGAAGGACGTCCGTTCCAGCGGACTCAGGGACAAGTACCACTGCTTCGTCGCCGGCATCGAAAAACCCGACGGAAACCTTCTGAAACCGGATCTTTCGATCACCTTCGAGGAAGGGGACATTCTCTGGATCGTAGGGGAACAGGATGACCTGAACCGTGTACAGACACTATGATTTCGAACATCGGACTGTTTAATGAGAGTTTTCCGCCCGTCATGGACGGAGTCGCCATCTGCGTGGAGAACTATGCACGCTGGATGCAGGAAAAAGTCGGCGGCGTCTGCGTCGTCACGCCCCGGAACCCCGGCGCCGACTACCATGACAAGAAATACGAGGTCCTGGACTACCTGTCCGTCAAGGTACCCTTCCGGCCGCCTTATGTGACAGGCGTTTCCGAGATGGACCCGGTCTTTCTGAGAAAGATCCTCCGGCGCCGTTTCCGGATCGTCCATGCCCACAGCCCCTTCATGGCCGGCATGACGGCGGCCCGGATCGCGCGGAACCAGAAGATCCCCCTCGTAGCCACCTTCCACTCGAAATACCGGGACGATTTCTCCCGCGTCATCCCGGGGACCCTCCTCGTCGATACGATCATCTCCGAGATCGTCCGCTTCTACGAGCAGGCCGACGAGGTCTGGGTCCCCCAGGAATCCGTCAAGGACGTGCTCTACGGTTACGGGTACAAGGGGAACATCGAAGTGATGATGAACGGCTGCGACCTCGTCGGGGACTATCCGGAATCCTTCTTCACGGAGGCCCGGAAGGAACTCGGCATCGCTCCGGATGCGTTTTCACTCCTTTTCGTCGGCCAGCACATCTGGGAGAAGAACGTCCGCCTCACGATCGAGGCCCTCGCCCGGATCAAGGACCTCCCCTTCCGGATGACCTTCATCGGGACCGGGTATGCGGAGAAAGAGATGAAGGCCCTCGTCAGCGAACGGGGACTGGACGCGAAAGTCACTTTCGTCGGCAGGCTGACCGACCGGGAGAAACTGAAACGGTACTATGCCGCCGCCGACCTCTTCCTCTTCCCTTCCCTCTATGACACGGACGGACTCGTCGTCCGGGAGGCGGCCGCCCTCCATACGCCTTCCATCATGCTCCGCGACGCCTCCGCTGCCGGAATGCTCCGGGACGGCGAAACGGGATTCCTGATCGGGAATTCGGCGGAGGAATTCGAGGCGGCGCTCCGCTCCCTCTGCGCAGACCGGAGCCGCATCGCCCGCGTCGGAGAGGCCGTCTCCACCCGGATCGTCCGCTCCTGGGAGGACATCGCCGGCGAGGCGATCGACCGCTACAACGCCATCATCGCCCGCCGGACGCAGATCCGGAAGATCGTCTGACGGACGGGCGCGGTACCCGGAACCTCTCTTACTTTCCGAAAAGCAGTTGCATGTCGCGCTCCAGCGCCTTCCCGGCGAGGGGCTGCGGGACGAAGGACCAGCGGCCGATGCGCTGCGGGTCGCCGGTGACGGCGGGATCGATGGAGCCGATGTCCATCAAGTAGTTATACAGGATGTTGCGGATCTCCGGGTAGCGGGAGACGACACGCTCGTCGATACGGTCGGTATCGAGGCCGGCGCCGTCTCGCATGAGGTCACCCCCGCCGCTGGCGCGGTAGGAGGTCATGGCGACGAAGTAGTCTTTCGACGGCTCGAAAGGCTGGCCGGAGGCCATGGAGGCGATGGTGACGCGGGAGCCAAAGGGCTTCGTCACATCGACCGTGTAGTTGATGCCCGCAGCAGAGTCAAAGTTGTAACTGCGGTTGACGAAAGACCAGCCCTTCTGGAGCGTGCGCGCATCGTCGCGTTCCTGGATGCGGAGGACATGGTCCGTGGGCTTCGAGACCGTCTGGATCCACTTGTCATAACTGAGTTCCAGATAGTTCCGAATCTCATCCCCGCTCATCCGGACAACGTAGAGCTGGTTCTCGTAGGGATAGATGGTGAAAAGGTCGTTGTAAATGAGCGTCCCTGCCTTGACGTAGCCATTATAAGTCAGCGGCGCCGCGAACGAGATCTGGGCCGGGCTGCAGCCGAGCTGGAGCGTGTGGACGAGGTTGATGTAATCGCTCATTCCCGCGAAGGCGTCGCGGGTGCGGAGGTCGGACTTGAGTTCGCCCACCTCCTTGAGAGTGAAGGCCTTGACCGCCTCGTAATCCGCCTGGAACGCTGCGCGCATCGCCGTATCGACCCGCTCGGCGCGGATGGGGACGAGGCCGCAGGAATGCTCCCGCGAAACAATCTTGCCGCCGCTGACGGTCAGGCGGAGTTCGCCGAGACCGAGGTTGCGGCAGTGGCTGCCGGAGTTGACGAGGCAGATGCTGTCGGCGCTCTCCGTGTAGGGACGGTGGTCATGGGAACAGACCAGGAAATCGACGCCCTTCAGCGTATGGAGCAGGTCAAGCCCTTGGCTCTCAAGCGATTCGCCCTTGCCGCTCCCGGTACCGCTGTGGACGGCCACGATGACTACCTGCGGCTTTTCCTTCGCGACGACCCGGTCGACCTCCTGCTGCACGAGCGGGATCAGCGACTCGAAATGCATCCCGCTCCAGACGCTCTCGTTCAGCCAGGCCTTCATGTTCGGATTGGTGAATCCGAGGATGGCGACCTTCAATCCGCCGCGCTTCACCACCGTATAGACGGGGAAATACGGTTTTCCGTCGTCGTTGCGGATGGCATTGCCCGCCAGGAACGGGATCCCGTAGGACTTGAACTGGGCGGCGATGCGGTCATAGACACGGTGGCCGGTCTCGATGTCGTGGTTGCCGACCGCCACTGCGTCATAGCCCATGTACTTGACCAGCCGCGGATACACGTGCGGGGTCAGGGTATCGACGTAGTTGAAATAATAGGCCGCGTTATCGCCCTGCAGGCAGTCGCCGGCATCGACGAGGAGCACGTGGTCAGCCCCGACGGCGGCACGGACGCTGTCCACGCAATATTTGGCGGCGAAAAGCGATTTGGCCAGGTTCGTCCCGACGTAGGTCGAGTCGAAATAACGGCCATGGACATCGTTGGTGGTCAGGAGGGTCAGGCTGTACTCCCCGTCCTTCAGGGAGTTGCAAGCGGCCGCGCCGACCAGGAGGGCGCAGCAGAGAAACAGGTTGGCTTTCATCAGAGCGGGATTTTGCGGGAAGGGGTTTGCACATCTTTCCGGCGCCGGGCGGCCGTCTTCCGTCCCTTGCCGTTCCGGTCGAGGTGGAAAAGGAGGGTACCTTTCTGCTCGAATCCCGTATAGCCGTTGTTGAAGAAGACGGATGCGGCCAGCCGGACGGAGACGAATTCTCCGATTTCCGGGGCCCAGTAGAGGCTCAGGCGGTCAAAGACGCCGGGCCGGCGGGCCAGACCGGTGTCGATCCGGTAGAGGGGATGGCGCATATACAGGTCCGTGCCGAAAACAGCGCCGGAAGCATCCTTGTCCGCGAAATAGGGAAGGAGGTCCTGGCCGTAATAGAAGAGGTTGGACAGGCCGAAGCCCCAATGGCGGATATCGGTCGCGATCTGGCCGCCGAAGCGGAATTCGTGGCCCGGGTAGCGGCGGTCGCGGCAGTAATAGGCGACGGGGCCCATCTCGGCGCGAAGCGCCTGCAGGCCAGTCGCTTCTGCAAAGTCGAAGCGCATCCAGGGATGAAGGATATGGTCATCCACCACACCCTTGGCATGGTCGCTGTCGGCGTAGTGATGGAACATGCCCTCCCAGCCGAGGCCGAACCAGTCGCAGAGCATCGATTCCCCGTAGGTGAAGACATTGAACTCTTCCCGGCGGTCCACGCCGTATTTCCCGTTCCAGTCGAGGCCGATCTCGTAGAAGGAGCGGGGGCGGCTGAACTGCAGGAGCATGCCGTCGAAGTTGTTGTCATAGAACACGGCGGCGTCGGAATAGATGAGCGGGGAATAGGAACCGCCTGTCAGCGCGCGGGGGAACGATCCGAGCACGGCCCGGAAGCCGGTGGCACCGGAACGCTTGTCGAAACGGTAATACAAGGAGAACTCCCGGATCAGCCGGCCGTTCTCCAGCAGCGGATCGGCTTCGAAGCCGGCCGCGGTGGGCCGGGCGCCGAATTCCTTGAGGATGTCCACGCCGCCGAGTACGCGGTGGACGCCGGCGCTCCCCCGGTCGATCCTGATCCCGGCATAGGGCGACAGACGCGCACCCGCCATGGTCCCGGAAGGGAGCAGGTCCCAGCGGCCCCCGTCGCATTCATCGTTGAGGAAAGTCCAGTCGAAGATCAGGTCATATTCCATTTCGACCGCCTTTTTCTGCGGTTCCTCCCGCACCTGGGCGCGGGGCAGGCCGAACAGTTCCCCGAAGAGGCCGGGGAAAGGCTGCGCCCCGGCTGGAAATGCCGCCAGGCAGCACAGGAGGGCGGCAGTCAGTCTCTTTTGCATGGTGGATTTCATTGCCATATCTGCAAATGTACGCAATAATTTGTATTTTTACGCACAAAAACACCCGACCATGTCCCTCAGACTCCAGACCCCCGTCGAACTCCGGCCCTCCCCCGGCCTCCTCTCCTGCAAAGACCGCATCCTCGTCCTCGGAAGCTGTTTCGCGGACGAGACCGGACGCCGCCTCCGGGAGGACGGTTTCCAGGCCGTCGTCAATCCCTTCGGGACGCTCTATAATCCCGTCTCCCTGTGCAACGCCATCAGCAGGCTCGCCTCCGGCGTACCCTTTTCGGAAGAGGATTGCGTGGAAATGGGAGCCGGCGCAGGCCTCTTCTGCTCGTTCTCGCACCACACGTCCTTCGCGAGGGAGACGCCGGAAGCATTTCTGAATCATGCAAATACGCAACTCGCCGAAGCGGCCTCAGCCTGGGAGGAATGCACCACGGTGCTCCTCACCCTCGGCTCCGCCTGGTGCTTCCGCCGGAACGATACCGGCGAGACCGTCGCCAACTGCCTCAAGCGCCCCGCCGCCGAGTTCACGCGCTATGCGCTGGGCGTGGAACAGACCGAAACCCTGCTCCGGCGGACCCTCGGCCGCTTCCCCGGCAAGCGCTTCATCCTGTCGGTCAGCCCCATCCGCCACCTCGCGGACGGCGCCCACGGCAACCAGCTCAGCAAAGCGACGCTGCTGCTCGCCGTCGAGCGCCTCGGCCTCCCCTACTTCCCCGCCTATGAAATCCTCCTCGACGAACTCCGCGACTACCGCTTCTACGCCGAGGACATGCTCCACCCTTCCGCCCAGGCGGCGGACTACATCTACGAACGTTTCCTGGAATGGTCCCTCTCAGCGGACGACCGCCTCACCCTTGACGCCCGCCGCAAACTCCTCCGCTTCGAGAAGCACCGGCCGATGCACTGAGCACGGCTTGTCCTTTTCCAAAGGAATGACTATATTTGACTCTTAGAAAAAAACTGGAGCCTGGGCAAAGGAAAAGGCGAAGATTGCTCCCCGCCTCAAATGTTCTCACAACGGAATAATCCTTATTGTGATTTGCTTCAGATTTGTTCCACAAAGATAACACAAATTATTGTTATTTCAAAACATGAAACAGATTCTTGGTCTTGACTTAGGTGTTGGTTCCGTTGGCTGGAGCCTGATTCAGACAGACGATAATGGCATTCCTACTCAAATCCTGGGCATGGGAAGCCGCATTGTTCCTCTTAGCACGGACGATGCGAATGAATTTTCTCGCGGTAACGCTATTTCTAAAAATCAGAAAAGGACACAGAAAAGGACCCAACGGAAAGGATATGACAGATATCAACTCCGGCGTTCTTTGTTAACGCAGAAGCTGTCCGAGTTGGGAATGCTTCCCGACGAGCGACTCATCAAGCTTCCTGTCATGGACCTCTGGCAATTAAGGGCTGACGCTGCAACGGAGGATAAAAGAATAACGTTGCCAGAAATCGGTCGTGTTCTTTACCACATTAATCAGAAACGGGGATACAAGCATGCCCGTTCTGATGATAGCGAAGAAAAGAATCAACGGGAATATGTCCAGTCCGTCAATGCCAGACATGAACAGATCCGCAAAGAGGGTCTTACAATCGGGCAGTTCTTCGCAAAAGCTCTTCGTGAGAACGAGCAGATTGGCGAAAACGGAATGCCTTTCTATACATATCGCATTCGTGAGCAGGTTTTTCCACGTGCTGCTTATTTGGAAGAATTTGACAAGATTATGGCTTGTCAAAGAGTTTTCTATCCGGATATCCTGACTGAAGAGAACATACGGAAAATCAGGGATGAGATTATCTTCTACCAGCGGCCACTCAAATCGTGCAAGCACTTGGTAGCACATTGTGAGTTTTCATTGCATGAATACAAGACAACAGATGGAAGGTCTGTAATCTCCGGTCCGAAAGTAGCGCCCAGGTCTTCCCCTATCTTCCAAGTATGCAAGATTTGGGAGAGCATCAACAATCTGGTCTTGCGCAACCGCGAAGGAGAAGTCTACCCCTTCACGAAGGAAGAACGGCAAAGAATCTTTGATTTTATGGACAATCATGACCGCTTGACTGCCACCGACTTATACAAGATTTTGGGCATCAGCAAGAAAGACGGTTGGTGGGCAGGGAAGGCCATTGGAAAGGGATTACAAGGGAACACAACCAAAACAACCCTTGCAAAATGCCTACATGACAGGACGGATCTTCTCCGTTTCAACCTGGAAACCGTCGACAGCAAACAGATTGATACAGAAACGGGTGAAGTCTTGCGCACCATTTCGCCTTCATTCGAAAACGAACCGCTGTACCGGCTTTGGCACATAATCTACTCCATGCCGGAAAAGAATGAAATCAAAGCGGCGCTTCGTCGTCAGTTCGGAATTGAAGATAATGAAACGCTCGATTGTCTTGCATCCATCGATTTCGTAAAGGCGGGATACGGGAACAAATCCGCCCGCTTTATCCGCGAGATTCTGCCTTACCTGATTTCTGGCTTGAAATATAGCGAAGCATGCGACTACATAGGGATCAACCATTCCAACAGCTTGACCCGGGAAGAAAACGAGGCCAGAAGGCTTTTGGACCGTTTGCCCCAGATTCAAAAAAACGAATTGCGCCAACCGGTCATCGAAAAAATCCTCAACCAGATGGTCGCTGTCGTAAATGCCTTGCTTGATCAATATGGCCACATCGATGAGATCCGGGTGGAATTGGCAAGGGAACTCAAACAGAGCAGGGACGAAAGAAACGAAACTTTCCTGAACATCAATAAGCGAGAAAGGGAGAACAACGTCATTGGACAAAGGATTCAGGAGTATGGTCTTTCACCCACTCGGAGCCGTATACAGAAATATCGCTTATGGGAAGAATCAAAGCACCTTTGCTTCTATTGTGGTCAACCGGTAGGTGTCACCGAGTTCCTATCCGGGTCCGGAGTTGAAATCGAGCACATCATTCCCCGCTCACTCTTCTTTGACGATTCCTTCGCCAATAAGATATGTGCCTGCAGAAAATGCAATGCTGAGAAAAACAACCGGACCGCATTTGATTACATGAAATCGAAATCCGATGGGGAATTTGAGAAATACACACGGCGCATTGAACAGTATTATACCGATAAAGCCATCAGCAAGACCAAGCGGGAACGACTGTTAACTGCAGCGAAAGACATTCCGCAGGATTTCATTGACAGACAGTTACGCCAGTCACAGTACATCTCTAAAAAAGCCGTTGACATGCTCAAACTGGTCTGCAGAAATGTATGGACGACCAGCGGAAGCGTAACCGACTTTCTCCGACACGTCTGGGGATATGACAGTATTCTGCATGACCTGAATCTTCCCAGATACCGGGACGGTGGACTGGCGGACGATAAGATTCCGGACTGGACAAAACGGTTGGACCACCGTCATCACGCTATCGATGCCCTGACCATTGCATCAACACGGCAGAGTTACATCCAACGCTTGAATCATCTCAACACGGAAAGGGATATTATGTTTGCCGAAGCCGACAAGCAGAGTGAATCCTGGCAAGGCAAACGTTCCCTGTTGGAAGAATGGACAGAATCCCGCCCGCATTTTTCAGTCGACGCAGTCAAAGAAGCGACAGACGGCATTCTGGTTTCTTTCAAATCCGGCAAAAAAGTCGCCACACCGGGGAAACGATACCTTTACCAGGGAGGGAAGAAGCAATTGATTCAAGACGGATTGATGATTCCACGCGGACCTTTAAGCGAGGAAAGTGTTTATGGAAGAATCCACTCTTTGGAGAAGGAGCAACCCATCAAAAAACTATTTGAGAACCCAGAAACCATTTTCAAGCCATATATCCGCAAACTTGTAGAAGAGAGGATTGAATCCTGCGGAGGAGACCGGAAAAAAGCGCTGGATTCCGTCAAGAAGCAACCTATCTGGCTTGATGAAAAGAAGACGATACAGTTGACACATGCCACCTGTATCAGTAATCAATTTGTCATCCGGTATCCGGTTTCTTCCTTGAAAGCAAAGGATATCGGATCTATTGTTGACGGGAGAATCCGCAGAATTATCCAGAAGCGTGTTGATGAAGACGGTGAAAAGGCACTTAAGATGCCACTATTCGCAGACGAAGCAAAAACGATTCAGATCCATTCGGTCAGATTGTTTACGGGTCTTCAACAGGTCGAACCCCTACGGTTCGAAAATGGAGTACCCGTCGGATTTGTCAAACCCGGGAACAATCATCACGTCGCCATCTATAAAGATCAGGACGGTCGACTGTTCGAACATATCGTCACATTATGGCATGCGGTCGAGCGGAAACGCTATGGTATCCCAGTCATTATTGAGGATACGAATGCCGTTTGGGATAAGGTCTTGGGACAGGAACTACCCGAAGCTTTCTTGAATGGACTTCCTAAACCTGGAGCCAAACTTGTCCTTTCACTCCAGCAAGGAGAGATGTTTATTCTCGGCATGCCGGAAGAAGAGTATGAATATGCCATGAAGGCTCGTGATTTCAGAAAACTGAATAAATACCTCTATCGTGTCCAAAAAATAGCATCTTCCGACTACTGCTTCAGATATCACATTGAAACTGTGCTGGATGATTCTAAAGAAGCGCTTAGAATGCATAAGTTTTATAGATGTCAGAGTTTGCAGTCCTTAGTCCGTCTATTCCCCCACAAAGTACGCATCAGCATTTTGGGTGAAATCCTCGGAGAAGCATGATAAAGAAAAGCGTCTACTTCGGAAACCCTGCCTACCTCTCACTGCGCTTAAAACAACTGGTTATCAAGTTGCCGGACGCCAAAGGGGATATGCCGGATTTTGGCCTCGAAGATGCATTCACGCAAATCAAGACAATACCTGTCGAGGACATCGGCGTCGTCGTGTTGGACCATCCACAAATTACCATCACGCAAGGACTCATGGCCGCCTTGTTGCAAAACAATTGCGCAATCATCACATGTGGTCCGAAGCATCTTCCGGACGGGCTCTTGCTCCCGCTTTGCGGGAACTCTGTCCAAAATGAACGCTTCCGCTCCCAGATTGAAGCCTCCCTTCCTTTACGTAAACAGTTATTGCAACAAACTGTTTCCCAGAAAATCAGCAACCAGGCTGCAGTCCTGCAATATGTTATCGGTATAGATCATGGAAACATGCTGGCTTGGGCGGGGAAAGTCCGAAGCGGCGATCCCGACAATTTGGAAGCCCGCGCTGCAGCATATTACTGGAAAAACCTGTTCCCCGGCCAGAACGATTTCACCAGGGGACGAGAAGACGGCGGAGCGAACACATTGCTGAATTATGGATACGCCATTCTGCGCGCGGTAGTCGCACGTGCGCTGGTCGGAAGAGGTCTGCTTCCAACACTGGGTATCCACCACCACAATCGTTACAACGCTTACTGCCTTGCTGATGACATTATGGAGCCTTATCGCCCCTATGTCGACAAACTCGTTTTCGACCTTTTGAAGCAGAGATACGACGAGAATCTTGACAAGGGGGCCAAGACAGCCCTTTTATCCATTCCAACCCTGGAAGTCCGGATGAATGACGAACGAAGGCCACTTATGGTCGCCGCAAGCCACACAACGGCCTCGTTGGTGAAGTGTTTTGAAGGAGAAATCCGTAAAATCATCTACCCCTGCATGAAATCATGAGCGACCGTTTCAGTGAATACCGCATTATGTGGGTCCTTGTATTTTTCGATCTGCCGACCGATACCAAGCAAGAAAGAAAAGCAGCCGCGCGTTTTAGGAAAGATCTGATTGAGGACGGATTCATCATGTTTCAGTTTTCCATCTATATGCGCCATTGCCCCAGTTCCGAGAATGCAGATGTCCACGTGAAACGCGTGAAAAACAATCTTCCGAATTGGGGACAGGTGGGCATCCTTTCCATTACGGACAAACAGTTTTCTTCAATGGAACTGTTCTCAGAGAAAAAAGAGAAAAAGAAACCGGAACTCTACGTCCAACTCGAATTGTTTTGAAAGTGAAAACCGGCGAATAACAAATAATCCAGCCCAAGTCGGCTGGATTATTTTTGTCTCCAAAAACCTTTATAACATTCTAAATATCAGTTAGTTACAAAGATTCTAGTGCTCATGATAGCCAAAGTTACAAAATCTGAAAGCAAATCACAACCCGTAATATGGCATTCCATCGAATGCCAAAAGTGCTCATGATAGCCAAAGTTACAAAATCTGAAAGCAAATCACAACA
>JAEEGL010978483.1_pt1 | contig 11144 bp, 8 predicted proteins | sample 9134231 | NCBI WGS metagenome assembly JAEEGL01 (sample SAMN16246548, study PRJNA631951) | gut metagenome | biome: gut microbiome; feature: rumen; material: fiber-attached | host: Bos | place: Iran: Karaj | collected 2018-10
ACAAAAAAAGAAATTAAATTTTATGATTCAAATGTGAATTTTAAAATTGAAGAACAAAACAATATATATAATCCAGAAAGTAAAATAATTATCCCATATGATGCAACATCAAATATTTTTTATATGAATGATAATATTGCTAAAATTCAAAGTGTTTTTAGAGGATATATGAAAAGAAAAGAATTTAAATCTAATTTCTTTGAAAAAAAAAATATAAATCATAATCAAACAATAAAAGAAGCTTTTACACAAACTTCATCAAATCAAAATAATTTAGACATAGACAATAATAATAACACAAATATAAATAATGAATTAAATATAGAAAAAAATAAAAATAATTCAGTATTACAATTACTAAACAATAATATAACATTAATAAAATCTGCAAAAACCTTTTTTTCAATAAATCAAAATGAACCATCAAACTCAAATTTACTTCAAAAACCAAATACAATCGAAAATGAAATAATAGGGAATTTCGTTTCAAAAAATAGTAAATCTTTAAAATATAAAGGAGAAAAAGACAAAACAACACATCAAAAAAATGGTTTTGGTATAGTAGAATGGGATGACAAAAGTAAATTAAAAGGTAATTTCACAAATAATAAAATAAATGGAATAAGTAAATTTTATAATAAAGAAAAAGAAGGAACATTCATAGGATATTATAATGAAAATTATCCAGAAGGATATGGATATTATAAAACATTAAATTTTAAAGTAGAAGGTTTTTGGGAAAAAAATTTATTAATAGGAATAGGAATAATTAAATATACTGATGAATCAAGTTATGAAGGTGAATTTGTAAATAATAAAAAAAATGGTATTGGAACTTTTAAATGGCAAGATGGAACTATTTATAAAGGAGAATTTAAAGATAATAAATTAACTGGAAATGGTATGATATTATATAATGATGGAAGAATTTATGAAGGAGAAATATTAAATGGTCATATGAATGGTTATGGAATGTTTAAATGGAAAAATGGTGATATATATATTGGAAATTATATTAAAGATATTAAAAGTGGTTTTGGTATTTTTATTTGGCAAAAAAAACCTTTAATTGCTTTTGCTGGATTTTGGGAAAAAGGAAAACAAAATGGAATTGGAGTTAAAATCAATGATAATATATTAAAATATGGTATTTGGAAAGATGGGAAAAAAGATAATTGGATTAATTATTCTGATGTTGGAAAATATTTTAGTAATGATAAAAAGAATTATGAAAAGAAATATGAGAAATTAATTGGAAAAAAAATTCTTGAGTTAATTCATAAATTAGATATTGAGTAATGTTTTTTTTAACTGGCTATTAGTAATTTAAATTATTTGTATGTTTTATTTTCTTTAGGAAGATTCATTTTGTTATTGTCTTTGTTTATAATAAAATAATAAAAATAAATTGTAAATTTAAAATAAAAGGGAAAAGGAAAAAGGTTTTATTAAATAATATAAAAATAATAAATTTGGTATTTATTAACCAAATAAAATTGATATTAAGATTAATTTGGAATTATTTTTATTTAAAATTAAAAATATTAAATGATTATCTTTGTTAAATTTAATTATAATAACCATTAATTTATTACTTAAAAACAGAAATGAATTAATAATTATAAATATAATATATTTTTATAAATATAACTCATTAATTTTCATTTATTTTTTTCTTCTTATTATTTACTTTAAAAGATACATTTTTTTTTGAAAAAGGGATTAAACGGAAACTATTATTTCCATATACTTTATTAACAAAAGAAACTGGATTTGTTTTTCTTGTAATACTAATATTACTATTACTATTATTATTTGTTCTACATTTTAACTTTTTATTTTCATATTTAATTCTTTCAGAATTTATTTTTCTTCTTGATTTTGGTTTAAGAGAATTAACATATGAACTTCCTTGACTATAAGTTCTTCTATTTTTTGGTTTTTCAATTGAAATATTTTTTGTCTCTATTTTATCCTTTTTTTCTTTTTCTTCATTTTTATTTTTTGATAATGTGAAAAAAATAGATAATAAATTTTTCTTATTATTTGACATAATTTCTCTTTTTTTTAATTCTTTTTCATTATTTTTTTTCTTTAATTTATTTACAGTAATAAATATTTTTTGTTTATTTTCATCACATAATTTTTTATCATTTAAATTTTTGCTTTTCTCATAATTTAAATAATTTAATTGTTCTTTAATAGTTAAAAAATTAGTTTTTTTCCCATTATTTTTTTTATTTGAAAAATCAGATTCACTAATTAACATTTCACTTTTTTCTTCTTCAATAATATTTCCAGTTTGGATATAATCATTTTTATTATTATTATTATTATCTCCTAAAGCAAGAAGATAAGAAGGAGTAGCATTTTCTTCTTTATCTTTTTTAAATTTTAATGTATTTATTAAAGGAATAAAACTTTTATTTGATGAATTTTTCATGTTGTTCATTTCAATTTGTGCATAAATATTATTTGGAATATTTTCATCTGTTTTTACTATTATACTTCCATTTATTTCTTCTTCATATGATGGAAATGATATATTATTATTATATTCATTTGTGTAATAATTAATTAATGATTGTTTATCTTCTCTATTTGTATAGTTTTTTATTGTTTCTTTATCTTCTACAATTTTTTCTTTTTGATTGTCTTCTTTTAAAATATCATCTAAAAATATAAATGACGCTGTTTTCCTATGAAAGCTTTCTCTTTTTGAAGGTTTCTTTTTTTTAATAGTTTTAGAAAATTCTTTACTTTCTAAATCACTAAATAAATTTATATTTAAATATTACTCATTTCTATTATCCATTTTTTAAAAATATCAAAAAAAAAAATATTTCCTTTTTTATATAAATTTTTTTATTTGTATTTCAAAAAAAAAATTAAATTATATATAAATATAATGATTAAAAATTAAGCAATACCTTGAGACTTATAAATTTCTAAAGTAGCTTCTAAATCTTGTCCTAAATAATCTCTTGCAATATCAATTTTATAATTTTCTCTTTTTATTTCTTGTGATTTTTTTTGAATAATTACAATAGCTCTTGATAAATTTTTTCTATCTTCCTCACATCTATTAATTAAATCAGGAAGAATTCTTATTTTAGATTTCATATCATTTATTTTGTTATTATAATCCATTATTTGATTTGAATATTCAACATTTTGCTCATTTAATCTTGATATTTCATTATTTAATTCATTTATTTCTTCTCTTAAATTTTTTATATCATCATCATTGTTTTTATTTTCTAATTTCATTCTTTTAAAATTATAATTCATTTTCATATTTTCATTATTTACAAAAGTATTTTTTTCTTTTGTTAAATTTAATTCTTTCCCTGAACGTAATAAATTATTGTTTAAAGATTCAATATTTTCATTTAGTATATTTGATGTTTTTTCATATTCTTCATATTTTTCTTTTAATCTACTTAAATATTTATTTTCTAAATTATTTAAATTATTTTTAAAATCTTGAAGTGATTGAATTGAACTTTTTTTATTAAGTTCAAAAGTAAATTTATTTTTTTTATTATTATTTATTATTTTTTGTTGTGATTGAGAATGAGAAAGTTTAAAATTTGAATTATTAATACCATTATTAATACAATTATTATTCTGATAAATATATTGAGAAGAAGGACTATATTTTAATTTTTTACTTTTTCTTAATGAATCATCTAAAGTAGAATTAGATATAAAATTTTTATTTGGACTAAAATTATAAACATATTTAATTCCCTTCTTTCTTCCGTTTATATTTTGAATATTTTTTATTTCTGGTGAAATTTTACTGTTAGAAGTTCCTTCACTCATTTCAGATTCAATTGCTCCATTATATTTTGTATAACATAATGAAGATAAATATTTTAAATCCTTATATGAATTTGATATTGGTAAACTATCATTGTTTAATTCTGGTTTTTTTATTTTTTTATTTTTTTGAACTCTTAAACTTTTTAACATTTTTCTATTTATAATAAATTATATTTTATTTATTAAAATAAAATAATTAAATTATTAATTATATTATCTTTCAATTTTATTATTTTATTTTTTTCAACATTTTAGATATTAATTCATAAGGAATATCTCTATCATTTCTAGAAGTTAATGGATATTTTTTATTTATTTGAATATTTAATTTTTTCCTCAATTTACCTAAATTCATACTTGTTTCATGATATAAAGTATTAATTATATCATTATCATTTTTATTTGCTTGTTTAATTTTTGGTTTTGTTTTTTTTGAAACTAAAACTTTATTTTCTAAAGGAATAACTAAATTTTTCCCTTTATTATTAGAATTTACACTTTTTAAATTTGATAAATTTTTTTTTTCATTTCTTGATAATTTTTTGTCTATTAAATTATTATTAATATTATTATTATTACAGTTTATATTTATATTTAAACTTGGCTGATTATTATTATTATTCATATTATTTGAGTCGTTATTATTTGAAAATAATTGTTTTTGAATACTTATATGTAAATTATTTAATCCAGTATTTAAATCATATGAAATTTTATCTTTTCTTTTATTTTCAATATTTTTTTTTGTTTCTAAATTTGCATTTTTTGTTTTTAATAAATGAGAATTCGTATTAAATGGAATTGAAGGATTTCCATAAATTATATTTCTAATATTATTATATTTATATTTATTATTATTTTTATTAACAAAAACATTATTTAACTGAATATTATTTAATTGATGAAGATTTTTTTTATTTTGTTTATTTTGATTTGTCAAAGCATGTCCTAAATTTAAATTTAAGTTAATATTATAAATTGAAGAAGTTATATTATTATTAGTAATAACATTAATTGGTTGTGTAATAACATTTGTAAAATTTTTTTTCTTTAAACTTTTTTCAATGTTTGAATTACTTTTATTTTCTTTTTTGCTTTGTGAAGTATTAACTCTACTACTTATAGTATTTTTATTTGAATTTGTTTGAATGACTAAATTAGTTTTTCTCTTTTGTTTAATTACTTTATTTTGAGTTTTATTATTTTTTTTGATTCTTGGACTTATTTGTTTAGGATATTGAATAATTTTTAATAAACTTTCAATTGATTTATTCTTTTTTTCATTTGTTTTATTTGATTTATAATCAGTTTTTAAATTTATATCTCTTGAAGTTGTTGAAAAAAGTTTTTGAGTAATTAATAAATTATTAGGAAAATTAGTTTTTGGTTTTTGATTTATTTTTTTTTTTAAATTTGAAGATTTTTCATTTGTAAAATTATGATAAAGATTACTTAACTGTTGTCTATCACTATTATTATTTTGATAATTTTTTTCATCATTATTATTTGATTGAGAAGGAATATTTAATTTATTAATATTATGTAAATCTAATTTTTTCACTTCTAAAATTTTTCCAATTTTAGGAAGCTTAGTTTTATTATTTTCAACAATTATATTTTCAAAAGATTCATCTTTTAATTTTTTATTTTCTGTTTTTTTGATTTCATGATCTTTTAAATTAAATAAAGATTTACTAATTTCTAAATCATTAATAATAATTTCATGAGATTTATTTTTATTTTTTAAATCTTCAAAATCATCATAAAAAGAAATAATATGTTCATTCATAATTTTATTCATTAATTGACCTAAATCTTTTGAACTATTTTCATTTTCTAAATGAAAAGAGCTAAAAGTATTTGTAATATTATTTGGATTAACATAAGTATTTAAGCTCACTGATTGTGAAATATCACTTGGATTAATAATTCTATTAAATTCTTTTTTTTCTAAATCTTCATTTTTATTATTATTTAAATTATCCTCATTTTCTTCTATCATTTCTAAATATTTTTTTTTTCTTTTTATATATTTTAACATTATCTTTATTATATCATCTAAACAAAAATAAACAGGAGGAAATAAAGTATATTTTTCATAATAATTATTTATTTTTGGTAATCTATTTCTTGATTCATGTTTATAATAAAATCTTTTTAAAAAATCACTTGTTTCATCCCATAATAAATAATTTTTAAAAACACTTACAATATGCTTTCTTTCATCATATATTATATCTGTTATTATTTTTTTATTATATGAATCATTAGAAACATTATATTTTTTTAAATTTGATATCATTTTTTTTTCTGCTTTTAAAATTATTTTATTATCTTCTTCTAAATTATTTTCCTTATTTGTTGTTTTTTGTGTTTTCTCTTTTGTATTTATTTTTTTTATTATTTTATTGGTTTTTCCATATTTTCTATTTGATTGATTTCTGGAATTTAAAGATGATATTTTTGAACTTATTAATGAGATTTTTTCATTATTTAAATTTTTTGGTTTTAATTCTCTTGCTGATTTTAGATTAAGCATCATTTTAATTTTTATTAAAATAAATAATATTTGATTATTTAATGAAATTAAAAGTTTACCTATTTATTTTTATATAAACATGTCAAAAAAACAAAAATTTTTTACTTGTAAATTCTGTGAAAGAAATTTTTATGAACATGAAAGAAAACAACATGAACAAGAATGTAACGTTAAGAGAGCGATAGAGGAACATCAGAATGTTGAAAATAAAAATGATCAAAACAATGAAAATCCTTTTAATAATGTAATGGGTGAAGATACTAAATTCGCTTTGAAAATATTAGCTGATGATGTAAACGAACTTGAAGACAAGAAAGATAAAAAAAATGATCAAAACAATGAAAATCCTTTTAATAATGATATGGGTGATGATACTAAATTCGCTTTGAAAATATTAGCTGATGATGTAAACGAACTTGAAGACAAGAAAGATAAAAAAAATGATCAAAACAATGAAAATCCTTTTAATAATGATATGGGTGATGATACTAGATTAGCTTGGCAATTATTATTTAATGATGTAAATAATATTGAAAAAAATAAAAATAAATTAAAAGAGTTTAAAGATGGATTTCCCAATAATTAGTTTAATCAAAATATCTTTATTAAAAAATATTGTTTTTTATAAATTCCAAAAGTAAATATTATTATGAATTTTTTTCAAAATAAAATAATTTTTAAAAAAATTACTATCTCTCATATTACAAAATATAAAATAAAACTAAGTTAAAACTACTTTACTAATTTATAATTCAAAAATCTATGTTTTTAAATTTTGATTACCTTAACGGATTAATAAAAAATACAAATCAAAAATATAAAAATGTTTAATAGCAATTAAATACATTCAATTACCATTAAATCAAAAAAAAATACCAAATAATACTAAAAACTCAATATCAAAATTTATCAAAAAATATTTAATAATTTTGATATTGAGAATAACCTTCATAAAAGAAATTAGTTCTTGCTTTTTTACCATGATATTTAATAGCAGCTTTATCATAAGCTTTAGCTGCTTCTTCTTCAGAATCAAAATTTCCGATATATGTTTTTTTTCTATTTATCATAATTAAAACTTGCCATTTATTTCCATTTTTTGAAACTCCTCTATATTTACTACTTCTTCTATAGTTGTTTTGTTTATTTAATTTTTGAATTTGTTCTCTTTTTAATTCTTCTAATTTATCTTTTATTTTTTTAATCAAGAAAATTTTCGGTTTTAAATTTATATTATTATTTAACCTTTTTTTTCCTATGAAACTATTATGTGAACTTGTTGTTTCTTGTAATGAAGATAATGATTCGTTTTGAAAAGTTAATTTTGAGTTTGAAAATAATAATAATTTTAGTTTGGGAAATGATAATTCTTTAAATGTATTTATTAAATTTTTTAATTCTTTTTCTATTATATTTTGCTCTTTTTTTATCTTTTTTTGTAAAGTTCTATATATTAATTTTTATAATTCTTACAATAAGTCATCAAAAGATTTTTCTGTTAAATTGCTCATTTTTCAAGGCTTTAAAATTGAATATTAATATATGATTATTATAATTTCGAAAATTAAATATTATTATTATAATAATTTAATGATAATGTTAATAAATAAAAAAAAATAATTAATTTTTTATATATTTTTTCTCAAAAAGAAATTTTTAAAATATAATATTAAATTAAATTATGCATTATAACAATCAATTTGATTTACAAATATATTATATATAGATATATATTATTCTTTTTTATTAATAAACCCTAATAAAATGAAAAATAAAACAAAAAATTAATAATTTCTTGATAAATAATTGAAATATTTTTGATAATAATCATCATTAACTAATAATTGAAAATTCAATTTAACATAAAATTCATATTCTAAAGTATTTAATAATTCAACAGAAAAATTACCAACTTTTGCATAAAATGAATTTCCAAAAATAATATCTTCATTAAATTTAATACTCAATAAACAACTAGTCATAATAATTCGATATATATTATTTAAAGTAAGAATATACCCATTTTTTTCACAAAAATTATCTATATAAATAATTGCAAGAATTAAAGTTGAGATATCTATTTTTGTGTAATAAAATAATCTTTTTAAATAATTTTCAATAGATATACATGGTAAAAAATTAGTAAAAAAATTATCTTGTTCAATAATTAAATTTCTATAATTCATATAATTATCATTTATTATTTCTTCTAAATTAATTGCAATTGAAGAAATAATTTTCAAATTTTCTTTAGAAATGTATTCCATGCATTCTTTATTTGTTTCTTTTTTCATTTTTTCTTTATCATTTATTTCATTCAATTTAGGTGAATTATCAGTTATATTTGTTGAATTAAGACTATCTTCCATGATAATTATTAATCATAAAATAAGAAAAATAAATAATTAAAAAAGTAAAAAAAACGTTTGGTTAAAAAAAAAAATATATTTTTTATTAAATAAAAATTCATTTTTTTTCTTTTTTCATTGCTTTTTCTGCTAAAAATTTAACATTATTCATAAATTGATTACTTTCTTTTTCAATTAAATTAATTTTAGAAATTAACATTTCTTTACTTTTCTCATATTTAATAATTTCATTAGAAATTTTTTCTTTTTCTTTACTTAAATTAGAATTTAAATTATTTAATTTTCTAACTTCATCTTTTAAAGTTAAAATACTTCCATCATATTCAAGAGAAATATTTCTTAAATTTTTAGTTTCTTCATTTAATTGACATAATTTACTTTTCATATTTTCAATTTCATTTCTTAAATTAGGTAAATCTTTTTTAATTAAATAAGTATTTTCAGAAGCTCTATTTGAAGAAAGAATTAATATTTCATTTTCTTTATTAATATTTTTTCCTAAACTAGAATTAACTTTATTTTCTTTATTAGCGAATCTAATATTAGCATTTAATATATCTATATTATTTTGTAATTGTTCTTTAATTCTAATTTTTTCATCAATTTCTTTTTGAGGTTCTTCTTTTCCTTTTGTTTTAATTATTTTAATATATTCTTCTAATAATTGCATTTTATCTTGAGTTGAATAATTATTTGCTTCTATAGGAGAATTATAATTTACAGTGTTTATATTTGTTTCTATAGGAGAATTATAATTTACAGTGTTTATATTTGTATTTGTGTTTAATCTTGTTGTTTTTGATTGAGTTGGTATTGGTTGATTAAAAATTTTTTTTTTCTCTGATTTGCTTTTTGATTTTTGAGAAAATAAAGATTGATTATATGATTTTAATCTATTTGAATTTATACTTGACTCAATTTCATTTGAATTATAATTTTGATTTTGAAATGTTGTTTCGTTGGTATTAGTTTTTGTATTTGAAATTTGATTATTTATATTTTGATTCTCTTCTCCAGTATTTATTTTTAAATTAGCTTTTTGGTTTTTTTTATTATTTTTTCTTAATGATTGAGGCCTTGCTGATTTTAATACTTTTCTTTCCCGAATACTTTGACCATAACCATCCTTCATTAATAACCTTAACATCTTTAAATTAAATAATATAAATTAACAAAAATAATATATGTTTAAAAGATAAAAAATTTTAAGATTTTTATTTAAAATAAAAGTATTAATATTTAAATAATAACAAAGAAAATAATATCGAATTTCCGTTTAAATGACTTTAAGTATTGAATTATATTTTTTCAATTAATTAATATAATATTTAATATAATTTCTATCGAAAAATTAACCTTTATAATGTATATAAAAAAAATTATCATATTTATGTTTAAAATATTTCTTGGTTTTTAAATTTGGAAATTTTTTTTTTATAAAATCAGAAAAATCAGTTAAAATAGGTGATAAAAGGGAAAAATAATAATTACTTTTTGTCAATTTTAATTAAATAATTTTTATTTTTAATATATAAAAATGTTACAAGGAAATTTAACTTCTGAACAAATTTATGAAATTGAATTTGATTTAAAAAAATTAAAAACTGAGAAATATATCCAACAACCCTTTATACCTAGTAACAAGATTAATTTATCTAATACTAATGGAAATAATATATTTAATTCATTTTATTATAATCAAAATTATAATAAATCAAAATTAAAATCTTTCATTTCATTTCAACCTTCAAAAAAATTTGGAAAATATTTTTCATCAATTTCATATCCAAAAATAAATGAAAATGAAAAATCTGATATTGAAACAAAAAGTTCTCCTGAAAAATCAATTGAAGTCAAAAATATAGATCTTAATGTATTATATAATAAAATCCTAAATGAGGTAATTAATATATTTTTATAATCAAATAGAATACAATTCAAAAATTAATTCTAAATAGAAATATAAATGGATTAGAAGAGGAAATTCAAAGTAAGAAAAAATAAAAATAATATTTTCCTTTTTTAAATATAATTTAGAATTTGATTCTGATAAAGAATTACAAATAAAATTATTAAGCGAAGTAGATATAAGAGGAAATACTCCAGTAATGTTAACAATATTATTACATTGTATGACAAAAGAAAAAATATTTAAAGATATACTTTTATTATTATTAGAAAATCATGCAGATTTCAAAAAAAAAGATTTAAATTTATTCACTCCTTTAGATTTAGCAATCTCATATGAAAATAGAGAATTAGTATCTATATTATATGATAAATATGTTAAAAGAAGAAGTGAAAAATTTAGAAGAAATTTAAGAGAAATATCAAATTATTTTAAAGGAATGAATGATTTTTATGTTGAACTTAAATGGAAAGTTCATGTTCCTTTATTAAGTTTCTTA
>JAEEGL011218043.1_pt1 | contig 11144 bp, 10 predicted proteins | sample 9134231 | NCBI WGS metagenome assembly JAEEGL01 (sample SAMN16246548, study PRJNA631951) | gut metagenome | biome: gut microbiome; feature: rumen; material: fiber-attached | host: Bos | place: Iran: Karaj | collected 2018-10
CCGGGACGCGGAACAGAGTTCCGGCGTGAGTCCCATGGAAACTCCCACCGTTCCGAAGGCAGAGACCGTCTCGAACACAAGACGGAGAAACTCCGTTCCCGGCTCAAAGATGCAGAGCAGGAACGTCCCGCCCAGAAGCACGGCGATTCCCGCGATCACCACGAGGAAAGCCCGTTCCACCACGTCGCCGGGGACTCTTCTGTGGAAGGCCTGGCGTCTAGACCCGCTGGAAGCGGCATGGAGAGCCATTCCCAGGGAGAAGATCGTGGTGGTCTTCACGCCGCCGCCCGTGGAACCGGGGGATGCGCCGATGAACATCAGAACGCACAGGCAGAAGAGCCCGGCCTTGGAAAACGCCGCAAGATCCCGCGTGGCAAAGCCGGCCGTCCTGGCAGACATGCTCTGGAAAAACGCACCGATAAGAGTAACATCCTCCGTGAAGTACAGGACCGCCGTGCCGCCGACAAGGAGCGTGCCCGTCATGAGGAGCACCACTTTTGTATGGAGCCGTAGTTTCCCGTCCCGTTTTCCAAAGAGATCGAACAATACGAGATAGCCGAGTCCGCCGGTGATGACCATGGCGGCGGTGAGGAGATTCACGGGCAGATCATCCCCGAGGGAGACGAGGCTGTCGCCCCGCCCCAGAACATCGAAACCCGCATTGTTGAAAGCGGATACCGCATGGAATGACCCGATCCAAAGGGCCTCTCCTGCCGGATACCACCGGGAGAAACACGCCCAGAAGGCCAGAGCCCCCGCCGCCTCCACACATATCGTCAGCAGCAGCACCTTCCGCAGGAGCTGCCGCAGTCCGCCGAAGCTGCCCACATTCCAGGACTCCCGGATGAGCGCCCTGTCCCGGAGACTCATGTGCCGTCCGGAGAGCAGAGTCACGGAAACGCCCAGGACAGCCACGCCCAGTCCCCCGATCTGGATGAGCAGGAGGATCACCGCCTGTCCGAAGGGCGAAAAGGCCGTCCCGGTCTCCACCACGGTAAGCCCTGTGACGCAGATGGCGCTGGTAGCGGTGAAAAGCGCATCGAAGGGGCGTACCGGGACTGCGCCCGTGTGAGACACGGGGAGGGAGAGCAGGATCGTTCCGAGAAGGATCCCGCCCAAAAACGCAAGAACCACCTTAGCACCAGGCGACAGGGGCCGATGCCGCCGGTCTGCCGGCTTCTCAACACGCTGCGTCATCATTCATACCGCTCCGAATCGGATCCGTCGTCCTTATGCCGTCCAAGGAACTGATAGTACCGCTGCAGAAGCCTGTCCCGTTTCTGGCGAACGGCTTTCCGTTTCTCCCGTGCGCTTTCCACCGCGTAGCTTTCCCGGATCTCGTCGATGAGCCGCTTCCACTCGCGCAGGCTCTCCTCCCGGGTCATCTTCCCGGCACGCCCCAACCACTCGGTGGCAAGAAACAGTTCGCTGTATGCTCCGAACACGCGGTCATACTTCGCCGGATGGGGTGAGAGTTCCCCCCGCTGTTTGGCGGCAAGCACTTCCTCGTACCGCCTGGCGGCACGTGCGATGCTCTCATCCCAGGAAACGTAGAGGTCGCGCGCAGCCCCTTTCCCCAACCGGACGGCAAGGCTCCGGTCTCTTGCGATCCGCTCCAGGGCGGCCGTCATGGCAGTTCCGTCCTCCGGGATCAGGATGGCGTTCACGCCGTCTGTGACTCCCTCTGCGGAACTGGATCCCTCCACGAGAACGCTTGCCGTCCCGCAGGCAGCAGCTTCCTTCACGACAAGAGGATTGTTATCGAACACGCTTGGCAGCAGGAAGAGGTCCGCCCGGCTGTACCAGGCGCGAAGGAGTTCCCGGTCCCGGATGCTCCCCGGGAAGATGCAGCGGTCTGCCACGCCCAGATCCTTCGCGTACTGCTGAACGGCATCCATATCATCGCCGTCGCCCACGAAAGCCATTCGGAAGGAATAGCCCCTCTCCATGAGCCCCTTCAGCCCGTCAAGGGTGATCCGCAGGCCCTTGTACCACATCATCCTCCCGACAAAGAGGAAGAGCGGCTCCTCTCGGGAGAGGCCCCACGTCTCGTCCAGGGCGTGCTGCGCCTTCTCCGGCGCCGCTTCCCGGGGCAGATCCACACCGTTGGGCATGAGGATATAGTCCCGGGCGTATCCCAGATGCTTGAGGTTCTCGCCCGCCCCCCGGTTCACGGCCCAGACCTCATCCGCAGCGCTCACGTTCTCCACCAGCGCCTCGATGATCGCATCCTGAAGGACCCCCAGCTTCACGGCTCTCTTCACATCGATGTCGAACTTCGTGTGATAGGTGAGGATCACGGGGGCGCCGGTCAGTTCCCGGCTCTCCCGTGCCATGAGCATGGACGCCATGGGGCAGTGGCTGTGGATGACATCCGGCTGGAATTCCCGGATCTCCCGCAGAGCAGCGGCATCAAAGGGATCCCCGGTCCGATAGCCCACGAGTTTTTCCGTATCAAGACTGTTGTACCGGAGCACGGAGAAAGGATATTCGTCCTCTACGTTTGGATAAAAAGGCGTTGCCACCATGGTCTCGCCGTGATTCGCCTGAAGGATGCGGGCGTAGTTCACCACTGTGTTCACTACGCCGTCGTACATGGGCGGGAAGTTATCGTTCGCCAGAAGGATCCGCATGGTCTTCTCCTTTTTCCACCGACCCGGAAAGCAGGATCGTGATCACATTGTCCCGGATCTCGCAGATGCCGCCGGCAATGGAGATCGTCTGCTCCCTGCTTCCTTCCCGCCAAAAGACAGTACCGGCAGGAAGCAGTGCCGCAGCCGGCGCATGTCCCGGCATGACGCCGAAAGAGCCGTCTGAGGCTTCCATCCGCACCAGATCCGCAGGGGCGTCCAGGACGGTCCCCTCGGGGCCCGTGAGAAAGAGACGAAGCTGCTTCATTCTCTTCCCCTTCTCACCACGTCGTCGATGGTCCCGGCCATGAGGAAAGCGCTCTCCGGATAGGCGTCGCAGTCGCCGCCCAGAATGGCCTGAAAACCGTGAATGGTGTCCCCCACGCGCACATAGGCGCCTGGGATGCCGGAAAAGCTCTCCGCCACATGGAACGGCTGAGACATAAAGCGCTGGACCCTTCTCGCCCTGCTCACCGCCAGCTTGTCCTCAGCGGACAGTTCGTCCATGCCGAGGATGGCGATGATATCCTGCAGTTCCCGGTAACGCTGGAGAAGCTTCACCACCGCCTGTGCGGTCTCATAGTGCTCTTTCCCCACCGTATCCGGGGTGAGCATACGGGAAGAGGATTCCAGAGGATCCACCGCCGGATAGATCCCGAGCTCCGCAATGCTCCGGGAGAGCACTGTGGTGGAATCCAGATGGGCAAATGTCGTGGCCGGCGCCGGGTCGGTGAGATCATCCGCCGGCACATACACGGCCTGTACGGAAGTGATGGAACCGTTTTTCGTTGATACGATCCGCTCCTGCAGCTGACCCATCTCGGAAGCGAGGGTGGGCTGATAGCCGACGGCGGAAGGCAGGCGTCCCAGCAGCGCCGAGACTTCGCTTCCTGCCTGGGTGAAACGGAAGATGTTGTCGATGAAGAGAAGAACGTCCTGTTTTGCGCTCTCACGAAAGTACTCCGCGAGGGTAAGACCGGCGAGCGGCACCCGCAGACGCGCTCCGGGCGGCTCGTTCATCTGACCGAAGACCAGCGCCGTCCTTTCCAGCACGCCGGAGGCCTTCATCTCGTTCCACAGATCGTTCCCCTCACGCGACCGTTCTCCGACGCCGGCGAAAACGGAGTAACCGTTGTGTTCGTAGGCGATATTTCGGATGAGCTCCATGATCAGGACGGTCTTGCCCACGCCTGCGCCGCCCAGAAGGCCGATCTTTCCGCCCCGGCAGTAGGGCGTCATGAGGTCGATGACCTTGATGCCCGTCTCCAGGATCTCCCGGGAGGGCACCACGGACGTGAACTCGGGGGACGCGTGATGGATTGGCCAGCGTGTTTCCGTCTCCACAGGTCCCAGCCCGTCGATAGGATCCCCCACCACATTCATCATTCTGCCCAGAACGCCGTCCCCTACGGGAACGCTCAGGGATCCGCCGGTGGTGACCACGCGGCATCCCCTGGAAAGCCCGTCTGTGGGAAACAGGGAGATACACCGCACCTCGCTGCCGCCGATGTGGCCAAGGACCTCCATGGTGACCCGGCGGTCCGGCAGCACCGCTTCCACCGCATGGTAGATATCCGGCAGATCGCTGCCGTCCGGGAATTTTACGTCGATGACCGGACCCACGACCCGGGTGACGACCCCGGTGATGATCTCAGTTTCCTGCATGATTCTCTCCGTTTCCCGCAAGCTCCAGCACCTCGGTGGTCACCGCGGCCTGACGCAGGCGGTGATAGCTCTGGGTCAGTTCCTCCAAAAGCTCCTCGGAACTGTCGTTTGCCGTTCGCATGGCGACGAGCATCGCCGCATGCGCCCCCACGGCAGAATCCAGGAGCCGTCTGTATACCACGGCATCGAGCGTCCTTTCCGTCAGCGACCGCAAAACAGTCTCCCGATCCGAAAGAAACAGCACCTCAGCCTCGTCGTCCTTCTTCCCCGTGCTTCTCGGCAGGAAGATCTCCTCCTCCGGGACCTGGCGCAGAAGGTTTTCAAACTGCTGTCCTATGATACGGATCTCCGACGCCTCGCCGTCCCGGTAGAGCCCGGTGAGATATGCGGCGATCTCGGAAGCCGTCCCGCTGTCCGGCAGATCCGGCACGGGGAAAAATCGGAGCACGCGTCCGTCTCCACGCTCCTCGAAACAGGTCCTGCCCCACTTCCCGCAGACGACGAGCCCAACTTCCCGCGTCTCCCCTTCCAGACGCTCCTCCAGCGCGTGAAGAAGGTCTGCATGAAAGGATCCGCAGAGGCCTCGGTTCGCGGTGAGCACCAGATAGATGACCCTGTTGCGCTGTACTGCCGATGCGGAGACGCCTGCGTCCCCCAGTCGGTCCAGCATGCCCCGGCATGCCCTGTCATAATCGAGGAAAGCATCCCTCTTCTCACGGGCACGGTTGTGCTTGGAGACGGCCACTGTCTTCATGGCCTGAGTCATCTGTTTCGTTGAGGCGACGCTGCGGATCCTTCTCCGAACGTCCCGGATCGACGCGCTCATGTTCGTGTCTCCAGGTATCGGCTGATACCGCTCCGGATCTCCTCCAGCGTCCCGGGAGACATTTTTCCGCCATCTTCGATCTTTCTAAGAAGGTCGGGAAGCGACTCACGGAAGTATGTGCGGAGCCCAGCCTCAAAATCCGCGATCCCATCCACCGGCACATCTGCGGCAAACCCCTCAGACACGGCATAGAGAACGAGCACCTGCTCCCCGGCGGGGACGGGCTCGTACTGCGGCTGACACAGGACCGCGCTCATGCGCTCGCCCATGGCGAGCACGTCCCGCGTCGCCTGGTCCAGATCGGATCCGAACTGACTGAAGGCTGCAAGTTCCCTGTACTGCGCGAGATCCATCCGGAGACGGCCCGCCACCTGGCGCATGGCCTTGATCTGAGCCGCGCCGCCGACACGGGAAACGGAGAGCCCCACATTCACTGCGGGTCTCTGTCCCTCGTGGAACAGGTCGCTTTCCAGGAAGATCTGTCCGTCGGTGATGGAGATGGCATTCGTCGGGATATAGGCAGAGATGTCGCCTCCCTGTGTCTCGATGATGGGAAGGGCGGTCATTGAGCCGCCGCCCGCCTCCTGAGAGAGCTTTGCGGAGCGCTCCAGGAGCCGGGAATGAAGATAGAACACATCGCCCGGGAAGGCTTCGCGCCCGGAGGGGCGATGGAGCAGCAGGGAGAGTTCCCGGTAGGCGACGGCGTGCTTCGTAAGATCGTCGTAGACGATGAGCACGTCTTTTCCCTTCCGCATGAAGTATTCTCCCATCGCCGTGCCGGAATAGGGCGCGATATACTGCCGCGGCGCTGAGTGATAGGCGTCTGCGCAGACGAGGATCGTATAACTGAGTGCTCCATGCTTCCGGAGGATCTCGCGGACGTTGGCCACAGAGATCTCCTTCTGGCCGATGGCCACATAGATGCAGATCACGTCCCGGCCCTTCTGGCTCAGAATGGCATCCAGGGCGATGGCTGTCTTCCCGGTCTGGCGGTCGCCGATGATGAGTTCCCGCTGTCCCTTCCCGATGGGGACCAGGGCGTCGATGGCCTTGATGCCTGTGTGAAGCGGCTGGCTCACCGGACAGCGCTCTGTGATGCCCGGCGCCGTGACCTCCACAGGCCGGTACTCCTCGGGATGGATGTCTCCCAGCCCGTCGATGGGATCGCCCATCACGTCCACCACCCGGCCCAGGAGGGATTCCCCCACGGGAACCTCGATGACGTGCCCGCTGCGTCGGACACTGTCCCCGGCCTCGATCTTCTGGAAAGCGCCAAAGACCACGCAGCCTACGCGTTCCTTCTCGAGATCCAGGACCATTCCCTTCACGCCGCAGTCGAACTCCACCATCTCGCCGTACATGGCGCCGGAGAGTCCGGAAATCTGTGCGATACCGTCGGAGACGGTCTCCACGCGGCCGATCTGGTAGATCTCGACGGACGTGTCCAGATTCGCAATTGCCTGACGCAGTGCCGCATCCAGCTTCTCTGCCCCGTCTCCCGGTCCGGGGGTCTCCGGACGCGCGCGGCGAAGGAGCGCATCCAGCATGCTGCGGACACTGGCCTCATAGATCGTGTCGCCCACACGAAGGCGCACGCCGCCGATGAGTTCAGGGTCCACTTTGGTCTCCAATGTGAACTCCGCACCCGCAAGGTCCTCCGAATAAGCCCGTTCCACCGCCCCGCGCAGGGCGAGAACCGCATCCTCTTCCAGAGGCGATGCGGAGGTGATGCTTATGCTGAGCTTTCCAGTCCGTTCCAGGACCACGCGGTCGCCGTCGCTGCAGACGACGCTGGCGCAGACCTTCTCCACGCAGCGCCTGTCCAGATCTGCGGGAAGCCTGCCTCTCCCGTCGCGCAGAAACACATCCGCCAGTTCCTCCAGGATCCGGCGTTCCACTTCCATGCGCATGCTCACTCGGCCCCGGTCGATCTCGTCGGCGAGACTTGCCTCGCGCCGGCGAAGTTCCTCGGCAGCCCGTTTGTCGGTCTCCCGGAGATGTGCCGTCGTGCCCGCGCCGATCTCCTCACGGAGCTCCTCCGCACGACGCTCGAATTCGGCGTCAGCCTCGGAGAGTTTTTCCTGCGTCCGCTCCAGCGCGAGCTGGCCTGCCTGTGCAGCATCCAGATCCGCCTGAAGTTTCTCCCGCCTGCTTCGGAACATCCTGGCGACAGGTTTCCTCCCTACAAGGAACAGCCCGGCGGCGAGGATCAGGAAATTGATCACGGAATAGAGGATCCTCATGACCGTCCGCCCTCCCTCGGACCATCGGCGAATCGGGATGCCAGAAGGTCCAGATACTCAGGCATCCGGTCCTCAAGGGCTTTCGTGAGCTGCGTCCTGTCCTCCTCAGCCTTCACTGCCTCGGCGGCGCGTCGGGTGTCCCTGTCGATCTCCCGCTCGTCCAGGGCCTGGTCGAGGGCCTGGTAAACACTGTCCGTCTGCTCCCGGGCCTTTTCCGTCTCGTCCCGTCGGAGCGCCTCAAGCTCCTGCTCGTGTTGGGCCTTCCGGTCCTCCAGGGCATGCTCCGCCTGCCGCTGGGCGGCGAGCCCGGCGGCGATCTTCTCCCGTCTGCGATCGAGGATCTCCAGGATCGGACGGTACAGGATCCTGTCCAGCAGGACCATCAGGACGAGAAAACCCAGAATCGTCCAGATGACCACTGAAACATCAATGCTCATGGAGAAACCGTTCCCTTCGTCAGATCTTGGAGAGCAGCATAAAAGCGATGAGCAGCCCGTAGATGGCAAGCGCCTCCAGAAGGGCCATGGCGATGACCAGGGTGGAGCGAACGTCGCCGGCCTTCTCCGGCTGACGGGCGATACTCTCCATGGCGGCCTTGCCGACGACTGCCTGACCGACGGCGGGGGCAATGCTGGTCAGGGCGATGGTAAGTGCAGCTGCAACTGCGATGATGGCTTTGGTTTCCATAGTGAAGATCTCCTTTGTTCGTGGTGTAGCAGAAACAGTCTGTCAGTGGCCGGAACCGGTGGCTCCGTCGATGTAGATGGCGGCGAGCATCGTGAATACTACCGCCTGGATCGCGCAGAACAGAAGGCTGAGGACCATCATGATGATGGGGGCTCCGATCGGCAGCAGTTCGTAGAGCTGCTCCGTGACGCTCTCTTCCCCGAAGATATTGCCGTAGAGACGCAATGAAAGAGACACGGGGCGGACGATCTCATCCAGGAGGAGGAACGGCAGCATGAAGACTACGGGCTTGATGAAATGCTTCCCGTACCCGCCGAGACCGTGTGTCCGTACCCCCAGCACATGGGTGGCGCCGAAGACCACAAGGGACAGGCCCGCCGTCACGGACAGGGATGCCGTGGGGGCCTTGAAGCCCGGGATCTCTCCCGCTCCGGGCAGAAGCCCGGAGTAGTTGCAGCAGATGATGAAAATGAAAAGCGTGGCGAACAGCGGAAAGAAACGGGTCGTCCGTTCCGGTCCCAGGATGTCCCCGAAAAAGTTTCGAAGCTTTTCCACGGCAAGTTCCGCCGCATTCTGCAGTTTTCCGGGATCCTCCTGCCGGAGATTTTTCCGGATGATCAGCGCCAGCACCACAAGGACGAGGATGATCCCCCACATGGTGGTAACCTCCGACGTCACGTGCAGACCGATCCCCGGGATCGTGAAGAGCACATCAGATGATTTCAATCCTATGCCTCCTTACCGGTCCTGCCGGCGGGCGCGGGACGCCGCAAGCACGAAGACGATCAGGAAGACCGTCTGCACCAGCACCTCCGCGGCAAAAGGCAGCAGCGGATCTTCCCCCAGAAAACGGCACGCCGCCCAGGTGATCCCCAGCGCCGCGGCCGTCACGGCCATATGACACAGAAACAGAAGCCCAGCACCGCGGAAGTTCTCAGAACGCTTCATCCACCGCCGGGTGAGAAGATAGTTCAGGATGCCCCCGCAGATGCCCAGTGCCGAGCCGATGAGAATGGCGGCCGTCTTCATTGCAGTTCCTCCCCGGATTTCGGCTCTGCAGATTCATCCTTCAGGTCGATTTCAGCGTCTTCGGAGTCTTCCGGGACCTCCTCAGGTTCCCAGTCCTCAAAGCCGTCCTCTTCCCCGCCTGTCACAGTCTCGTCCGTTTCCTCCGGCTCTGCTTCGGGGCTCCCGTCGTTTTCCTCAGCCGTCTCCTCCCCGTCCTCTTCATCGGCGTCCTCTGCCTCTGTTTCGGCGTTTCTTTTCCTGCGGTGCAGGATCACGGCGATGAGGACCGCACCCGCGGCAGCCAGTGCGATCGAACCGATCTGGGAGAGGGACACGCCCCGGACCACGTTCTGTTTGTCCCCCCGGAAGAAGTCGATGATGAACCGGCCGATGCCGAAGAGGGTCAGATAGGCGATGCCCACGGTCTTCCGGTGGGCGGGGTTTTTCTCATAGCGGAAAAGAACGGCGGCACATAGGAAATGCCATCCCGCCGATACCAGCTGGGTCGGCCAGAGAGGCACGCCTGCCGGGGCGATGGATCCCTCCGGGAACACCAGGCCGATACATGAGGTCGTCTCCTTGCCGTAGCAGCATCCCGCAAAAAAGCATCCGATCCTTCCGAAGCCCTGCGCCAGCAAGATGGACGGCATGATGAGATCGAAATACTCGAAGAATTTCAGCTTTTTCCTGCGGCAGTACAGCACCAGGGTCCCGATGGCGCCGATGATCGCGCCGTAGACCAGCATGCCGCTCCCGTTCCACAGCAGCGTGGGGTCGGCGATGACTTCCCGGAGATGGACGATGCAGTACATGAGCTTTGCGCCTACAACACCGCTGATGATCCCGTAGAGGGCAAAACTGAGCACCTCGTCAGGGACGAGCCCCCGGCGTTTTGCACGGTACATGGAAACGAGCACCGCGGTCAGAACGCCCAAGGCGATCATGACCCCATACATATAGACGGTGAACGGGCCGATACTGAATAGTCTGTTGAACACGGAGCATCCCTCCAGGGCACACGATAAACAGGATTATTGTATCACAAACCGCCGGAAAATACCAGCATCAAATACATTTCTTTTCCCGGGAAAAACATCCGGCCGGCACGTTCGTGCCGGCCAGGACGGATGTCTCGTTATTTCAGAAATTCGCTCTTTAACGCCCTTGCCAGATCCGTACGTTCCCAGGCATACTCCAGGGCATTCTCTCCGAAATGACCATTGCTCGTAAGGTGTTCGAAGGCCGCCCTGCGGAGATCCAGCCTGCGGATGATGGCCATGGGCCGCAGATCCACGTTCTCGAGAAGCCAGGCGGCCAGCGCCTCCTCGCAGACCCTGCCGGTACCGAAAGTGTCCACCCGGAGGGAGACAGGACGCGCGATCCCGATGGCGTAGCTCAGCTGCACCTCGCACTTGTCGGCAAGGCCCGCAGCCACCACGTTCTTGGAGAGATAACGGGCCATGTAGGCGCCGGAGCGGTCCACCTTCGAAGCATCCTTGCCGGAAAAGGCGCCGCCGCCGTGGCGGGCGTAGCCGCCGTAGGTGTCCACGATGATCTTCCGCCCCGTAAGTCCGGTATCTCCTGCCGGACCGCCGATGACGAAGCGGCCTGTGGGATTGATGAGATATTTCGTCTCCTGATCCAGCATTTCCCTGGGCAGGACGGGATCGATGACCTCCCTGCGCACGTCGTTTCGAAGTGTCTCGATGTCCACGGTGGCTTCATGCTGGGTGGATACCACCACGGTGGAGATCCGAACGGGCTTGTCATCTTCGTATTCCACTGTGACCTGCGCCTTCCCGTCCGGCAAAAGATACGTGAGGATCCCCTTGCGGCGTACGTTCTCCAGCCTGGCGGTGAGCCGGTTCGCCAGCGTGATGGGCAGCGGCATGAGTGCCGCAGTCTCCCGGCAGGCATAACCGAACATCATGCCCTGATCTCCCGCGCCGCTCTCCAGAGGGTTCACGCTGTCCACGCCGAGGGCGATGTCCGGCGACTGAGTATGGACTGCGATCTCGATGCGGCAGGTCTTGTCATCGAATCCATGGCCGGGCTCCGTGTAGCCCACGTCCCGGATGACCCGCC
>JAEEGL012014235.1_pt1 | contig 11144 bp, 9 predicted proteins | sample 9134231 | NCBI WGS metagenome assembly JAEEGL01 (sample SAMN16246548, study PRJNA631951) | gut metagenome | biome: gut microbiome; feature: rumen; material: fiber-attached | host: Bos | place: Iran: Karaj | collected 2018-10
AACCGTTCTGGACAGTATCGAAAAAATCACCAATGTTAAACCAACATTTCACCAAATTGATTTACTAGATGAAGAAGAGTTGGATGAATTGTTCAAAAACAATCAATATGATGCTGTTATTCATTTTGCTGGTTTAAAGGCAGTAGCTGAATCAGTCGCTAAACCACTCGAGTACTATCGTAATAATGTTATTGGCACTTTAAATCTATTATCTGTCATGAAAAAGTATTCCGTTAAAAGGCTTATTTTCTCGTCATCTGCTACGGTTTATGGATGCCAAGATGTTACTAAATTCACGGAAGATAGCCCTACCGGCCAGAATATCATGAACCCTTATGGCCAGACAAAATATATGATTGAACAAATATTAAAAGATTTTAGTAATGCAAATCCGGATTATAGTATTACTATTTTGCGCTATTTTAATCCGATTGGAGCACACAGCTCTGGTTTGCTCGGTGAAGATCCAAATGACATACCGAACAATTTGATGCCTATCATAATGAAGGTTTATACTGGTGAGATCCCAGAATTATTAATATATGGCGATGATTATGATACACCAGATGGTACGGGTATGCGCGATTTCATTCATGTAGTTGATTTGGCTAAAGGCCATGTTTCTGCGCTAGAGCACTTAAGCGAAGGAATTTCTATTTATAATCTTGGTACGGGTAAAGCTACGTCCGTGATGGAAATGGTAAAGATGTTTGAATCCATCAGTGGACGGACGCTGCCACACAAAATAGCTCCGCGCCGCCCGGGCGACGTCGCTGTATGTTGTGCTGATCCGGGAAAAGCGGAGAAAGAGCTGGGGTGGAAAACGGAGCTTAGTGTTGAGGATGCGATAAGAGATACGCTAAACTACATCAACTGCCAAGAATAATAATTGCGGTCTCACTCATAGCGGAATCAAAACTTCAAATATATAGTTATCTTTTTTGCCACACGACCATTCGTTTTTTAATTCTCTTCTTTGTTTTGTCGTATATTAACGAGAATAGACGTTCTAATGTGTTTAATCTAATTAATTCTATAATCGTACAAACAAAGTATACAGCAATGACACTTCCAATTATATGCAAAAACAAAATCGGACTGTTTACAAAACTGGGCACATTCAGAATATTAGTCCACAAAACGCTCCTAATATAATTGTTATCAGAAATTAAATATACTCCAAACGCACAACTCGCGATTACATTGATTAAATTATTTGTGAATGGTTTTTTCTTAATAAGGAGCGAAAAAACAGAAATTGAAAATAAAATACTTACAATAGAATTCCTATTTAAAAAGTGTTTAGAATATTTACCAAATAATGGCCAATGCGTACTAAGCAAGTCAAAAACAACAATCGACAAGACTATCATTGCGCCACACCCGATAAGTACAAGCCAAGCATTTTTTCTTTTACTGAAAAAACTATCCTTGTACTTTCCTAAATAGGCTCCAATAGAATAAAACATTACGAACTGTACTAATTCATTTCCATAAAATGTTTGAGTTGTAAAAGTTGGAATAATAGAAAATAGAGTTAATGCAATTATAATTAACTGAAGATGTTGCTTTCTATCTATATTATAAAGCAAGGCATTTATATATGGAGCCAAAATATATAGGGCAGCAAAAGCCGTTACAAACCAGTATTGTTTGAAGGTGATAGGTAGCATGTTCTTCATAAAATTCCCAATTGAAAAATCTTCTATCCCAAATATGCAAAATATCAAATAAATAGCTAAAGAATAAAACAAAACTTGAAAAATAAGCGACATCAACCTTTTTAGTTTAAAAGGGTCACTCTTGCCAATACTATAATAGCCAGTAATAAGGATAAAAAGTATTACTCCAATATTTCCTAACCCCCCTGCCTCAAATAAGAATCGGCTAAACCCAAGCGGCAATTCAGCGCTAACGATGCCACTGTGCACCGTATAATGGCTCAAGACAATCAATAACATTGCCACGATTCTAAGCACTTCAATGTTGGAATTTCTTCTAGATAACTGGTTCATTAATTGTAATAATACACTAGTTTTCTGAACTATTCAACAATGCTAATTTACCTGTCAAAACCTATTCTATTTCTTTTGAGTTGTTTTTTCTGATCATTCTTTTCAGTATTAGTCATTTTCGAATAATCATAATCAAAACAAACACTTTTTTTCATTAATTCTTTTTGATAATCCAAATATTCACTGGTTTTCTTTATTATTCTACAAGGATTCCCTACGACAATTGAGTCATTCGGTATATCCTTTGCTACGACTGCGCCAGCCCCAACAATACAATTATCCCCAATAGTTACACCGGGAAGAATAATAGAGCCCCAACCAATAAAACAGTTATCGCCTATAGAAATAATACCAATTTTACTCTTTCCTAAACTCCTTTTTGTACTAGCATCATGGGTGAGCAAAGTACAACGCGTCAAGGTACAATTACTGCCTATTACAATAAGGTGGGGATGAGTTTTGTCTAATTGGCAGCCCAATATAGTTGTATTGTCCCCAATTCTAACACCTTGTTTCCTATATTCTTCTATAGGGTCAATTAGCTTTAGTTTTATTAAAAAATCCTTATACAAATGACGCGCCATGTCCTAGTTTACCTTTTCCTTTCTCTTTAATATAATTTTGACTATTCTCTTCCACATTTTTAATGATTCGTTAGATCTCGCCATCGGGCTAATCCCAACCAACATAACAAGAGTCGACACAGTCACGCCGATTATACCATATACGATAAAGCCTACAACGCCTCCAGCATCAATACAATTACAAATAAAGAATGAAATAGTACATGATAGAATTGTCAAAAACAAATAATATAATTGTTCTTTATAAAATGTTGTAATACTTTCCCCTTTGAAATACGTCTTGAATAAAACATTGTTTCTCTGAATGTAATTAAAAATAAAAATAGTTATGATTGTTGCTATTATCACTCCAGTTATACCAAGGTATTTTCCTAATACCACATTAAGTATTAAATTAGCAAAAGCTTCAAATATATAAGATTTTTTTAGTTCATCCCACATTCCATTACCGTTAATAAACTGGTTTCTGACGTCGTTAATATTAACCAAATAGAAATAGATACAAAACAGTGTCATGTCAAAAAAAGGAAGAACTAGTTCATCGCCAACCCATATTTTCATAAATGGCTGATATAAGATAAAAAGACAAGTGGTAATTACGCAAAGAATAATCGCGAATAATTGTGAAAAAGTCAATAAATGCCCATAGTTTTCTTTTTTAGTTTTTTCCACTATGCTATTCCCAACGCTCGCGCCCATCGAATTGGCAACAACTAACATTACGCCTGTTAAAGCAGAATAAATAAAATAGTAGTTACCATATATTGTTAGCATCGTCAACCCCAAAAAACTTGATATTATCAAGCTATCAAATGAATTTCTGCAAATATCACCTATTCTACAAATCATCAGTCCTCTAACTCGTTTTTTCAAGCTTGCTGGGATAGGAGATTTTGATTTGATGACCTGAAGATAAGAATAATTCTTTGAAACATTATAATGAATTAATATATTCGTAAGAATAGTACCAATGATTGACACACATACATATAAATAAAAATTCTTAAATAGTATTAGGACAATTAACTGAACAATATATCTCAGAATATTTACAATCGTTCTTATATTATCTGCGATATCCTTTCTTTGATTTGCTATCAGTAGACATTCTTTATATGCAAATAAGAAATAACTCAATACTGAGTTGGCTAAGTATAATAAATACAACAAATAAATATTTATACTGTCTGGGTAGGATCCTTTTATCAAATTTGGGATAAAAGGCACTAATAGCAAGCCAACAACAAGAATAAACATACCCACTATATTATAAATTCTTCTAAGAAAAGAAACTATTTCGCTTATCTTCTTCTCATTTTTTTCGGCAATCGGTTTATACAAACTATAAACAACCGCCGAATTAAAACCTAGCTCTGCAATATTTAAAACATGTAGAATAGATGTAAACAACCCAGCAAGCCCAGTGAACTCTGCACCTAGCGTCCATAAGACTGCTGTCCGGTTAATAAACGGTAAAATAATAGAAACTACTTGATAAACCAAACCTGCCCCAATATTTCTTGCCGTATTTTTTGTTCGACTTTTTCCCATACTTGATATTATTTTAACATAATTAGCTCTCTTTAAAAATAATACCGATACCACTGGTTAGATTATCGCCGATTCTTTTTGCCAATCCAGACTCTTCCATCTTGGCACAGGATCTATAAGCTTGCATGCAAGATAGTATTATTATTACTGCATAAAAGGCTAGTAATAAATGTTTTTTATTTAATGTTTCGAACGTCTCAATTAGCAAGGGCGAGGCAGCTATTACTACTAGCAAGCCAAAACGCAGAAAAACTCCGGCTGTAAGCATCGTCACTATAGTAAAAATTGACAAGTATACAATTACGCTACTATATTCGCTTAACGATTTATTCTTGGACTGCATCAACCCAACTACTAGCCCAACTATACTATTAAATAATGGTAGATATAGGTTCCAACCTTCGTGCAGATTATTAAATTTATCACTGTTTATGAAGTATTCATCATACATATCTAATATTACTGCCCCTATCGCTGTTTCAGAGCCAAGCATATTCCCAATAGTTTGAATAATAGTACTAAACAATAGAGTAAAGATTGAGACGGTAACCATCAACGGTAACTTCACTTCTCTAAAAATCTTCATATTACTAAATAGTATCGCAAAGATAACGACATAAAGTGTCCCTATATGTAGACAAGCTGCCAAAGCGAAGAAAACATATTGTAAATACTTTTTTCTTTTGAAAAAGTTTAAATAAAGACCAATTGCTATACATATAATTGCTAAGTAACACCATATGGCACTGGCATAATACATAAATCCATTCGCAACAAGCATATAGACTAGAGATAAAACAAAAGAAGTTTTTTTCATCTTTTTCGTTTCGGCATAATCACACGCTAGCCATGTCATGCCAAAAAAACATAATAACACACCGAGGAATTGTAGCAGGGCATAATTACCAGTTTGCGCAACAGCGTACTTTATTAAGTGATGGGCAGGTTCAAATGCTTCCTTTGCTGAGCTAAGATAAAAACCTAAGTCCTGACCTTTCATTACCTGCATTTGTTGATGATATCTATACAAATCTGAAGATTCATTAGGAACCCAGATGAACGCCATAATGGCTAGAGACAGTGCAAATAATGTTCCATAGCACTTGCGTATTTTGCCATCAGTAATTATCATCCCAATAAAATTTAATGGTATAGATATTATCGGAAGACAAAGTGTTAGTATAACTGAGAACAATAATAAAACCACCATTTACCCATTCTCCTTATAATTAGAATTATATCTATTATCCATATTCAATAGAGCATCTAGGTATACTTGCTCTAGCTTTTTTGTTTCTTTTTTTATATCCCAATCATCTTCATTTACTATCTTTTTCTTTGGGGTTTTATATGACAAAACTGTTTGACTCCATACTGATGCACTCTGTTTTAATGAAATCTTAGTCACAAGATTCGATATAATAGCATGTTCGTTAACCATATCAGAAACAAAGCATGGTTTTCTTGCAATCTGCGCTTCTATCAAAGATAATGGTATTCCTTCATATAGTGACGGGAATACAAAGACGTCCATCGCGCTTAATAAATCCGGTACATCTTCCCTATTAGCTAATATCAGATATCGACCTTTCAGTTTAGCATTATTAAGTTTATTAACAGTTAGCTCTTTCTCTGGGCCGTCGCCGACCATAAGAAGAAAAGCTTTATTATTTTTTTCTGCTATCTCAATAAAAATATCAACTAAAAATTCATGGTTTTTTACCTTTAAGAATCGGCCAATATGACCTAAAACAAAAGCTTGCTTTGGGATACCAAGTTCCATCCTAATTTGATTTAGGCTCTTAGATTTTTTGATGCTAGTTACATCTATCCCGTTATTTAGTATTAAAGAATTATTTGTGTTAAATAGTTTGTCAACTTCTTCCTTCATTTTTCCGTGTAGCACAATGAATTTCATATCATAATTATTAGCTAACCACTTTGTTGCTTGAAACTCAGTCTTGCCGTTTTTCTTATTCGTCTGCCAAATTGCTTTAGGCTCACTGTGAACAGTATAAAAAAGTTTCGTATCACGCTTCGGTTTTGCAAATTTTATAAACCTATTCACCGCTAGATGCATGTGAATAATGTCTGGTGATTGTTCATCTATAATTCGTTTTATAACCATATATCTATAATAACGGTTTAATGCTTTTGTAAGGATATTATTCTTTTGTTTGAACAATAAAGAATCTTGAACGTATATTACTCTTACTCCTTTATCCGATAATTCCTTCTCGTATAAGGAATCATTTTCATGGTTGAAGCATAGCAATACTACTTCATTATTCTTATCATCAAAATTCAACATATAATTCTTCACGAGCGTTTGGGCGCCACCAATGTTTAATTCATGAATAACATGCATTATTTTCATCGACGGCCACTCCGTGTTTCATTATTTTTCTTTCTATCTATAACTTGATTTATGAAAGAGATCCACTTATCATAAATTATCTCCCTGTCTAATTCATGCTTTAGTTTTTTTGCTTCTGTTGAAAGGTTTTCCCGCAGTTTTTTATTTTCAATAATCTCAGTCATCGCAGTAGCCATTTCATTTATACCACCTTTTTGCACGAGCAAGCCATTCTTTCTATGTTTAATCAATTCTTTCGCCCCACCGCCGTCGCAGTCAGTGGAAATACATGGCAAGCCAATACACATTGCTTCTATCAAAGCATTTGGCATCCCTTCGTAATCTGATGATAATACAAAACATTCTGCATTTGATATATGGCTATGTACATCCTCAACAAAACCCATTAATCTAACTTTGTCAACTAGATTATGCTTTTTAATCAGCTCCTTAATCATTTTTTCTTGTGATCCTTGACCGTAGATTTCCAAAACATATTCTGGATGTTTTTTATTAAAAATGCTGAATGCAGATATTAACAATGGGTAATTCTTCTGTTTTTCTAGTCTCGCCACGGTTACTATCTTTTTCTCAATTTTTTTTCGCGAAGAGAAAACCATGTCATTATTAATTGCATTAGGAATGACTATCTTCTTTTTCACATTTTTATACCATTGGCTAATTGTGCTCGTCTGGACCACAAGCCCATCACATCTTTTTGTGGCATAACGCATCATTAACCGTTCTCTAATGTTATGTGAAGATGGGTCATTTCTCTCAGAAATTATTATACTAGCGCTTGTTAGTCTTCTTATTCTAGTTATCATGAACGCATTCAGTGGCATCATAACAATATAACACGACACATCTCTGTGTGTTCTTATATACTGCTTGAATCGTTTATATTTCTCATGTAGATATTTTATTTTTCTCTTTGAAAAAAAACCATCCATTAAATATGTTTTATTAATCTTTTCATCAAGAGCGTACGATCCTTTCTTGCCTACTGCTGACACCACATTTATGTTATATCCTTTTTTGCAAAGATAATTTGCAAGATTACATACTACGCGTTCTGCACCACCTCCAATTAGATGATTATTAATTATCACGATTCTTGGAGGTTTATCATTGTTTGAAATTGATTCTTTTTCCAGAATACTATCATAATAACACTTTCTATTATTGTCCAAGATAGATGATAAGTACTCTTTTGATTTTTCGATGTTTTCTTTACTAATAGCGCCTAAATTCTTTAATTCAATTGTGCTAAGAATGGCGTTAACGATTGCCTTTTTATTCTTCCGTTTAAAAATAAACTGACTTTTTAATAATTCTGGGATGCCAGCAGTGTTGCTGCCAAGACAAACACAGCCCTGACTCATAGCTTCGATTAAGGATCTTGGCAGTCCTTCCTGAAGGCTAGGTTGTATATATATATCGGCTTCTCTCATTTTTTTAGATAGATTGTCGTGCGACATCATGCCACAAATGACTATGCTGTCTGAAACACCATTTTTCTTTGCAATATTCTCTAACCTAGCACTACTGCCTTTTCCAGCAAGATAATAGGTAACATTTATGCCGTGTTTATCTTTCAATTCACGAATGGCCTTAATAACATATTCCTGCCCTTTGTATTTTACATCTAGCGCTGCAGCTGTCATTATGTTTATATTCTTTTTGTTAAACTCGACGTAGGATTTAGGTGAAGCAACGTCAGAAATATCAACATTCGAAATACCTACACTTTTGTTTTTGCAAGGGTATCTATTTTGCAGGAATGATTGAGTCACATATACGCAATAATCCGCTTTTTTTACCATCCTACGCATCCCCAGAAACATACCAGGCGCCAACAACTTCCCCACTAGACTATGATTCCAATATGCATCCCAAGCGCAACCCATCACTTCGGTCAGGTATTTCTTCGAGTTTTTTCGAGCCAATCGATAAACCTTCAAAGAAACTAAAGATGGTAATCTCATAACCACCAGATCCGCCTCCCGTAAATGTTTCAAAACATTTTGTGGTGTTTTTTTAATAACAAATTTAATCTGACTCCCCAAATTATCAAAATTACAACAATACTCATCAATTTGAACATAGCCATTTCTTACTTCTTTTTCATTTATTATTCTAGTTGCAATTGAGAGCATACCAAAACTTTTGCTATACCGCTCCAAAATTTTTGCGAAAGGAGCATCAGCATAATAACGCCCATTCACTTTATAAATTCTTACTTCAGTGGCTAAGAAAACTTTACAATTAGTCATTCTTAGCCACCTTATATTTTATCTTCTCAACTATTATTCTATTGTCTACCTTAACTAGATTGTCTGAACCATATTCAGTATTGATCACGGCACCTGCACCGAATACATTATAATCCCCAACTTTCGCACCGCTAATAATAATCACATTGCTCCCGAACCAGTTTCTTTCGCCTATCATAACCGGCCTGCTTTTAAATGTCGTCTTTATATTAACGCTCTTATCATTAAATACATGATTATGATCATATATTTTTACCCCTTCTCCAAACAAATTATTCTTCCCGATTACTATTCTATCGTGACAGTTTATAGAACAATAGTTGTTGAAAAAAGTTCTGTCCCCTATTTCCAATCGCCCATTTTTCGATATATTAATTATAAATCCTTTCCGAAAATTTACACCCTTACCAATTTTCAGTCTTTTCCCATATTTCATTTTATAATATATACGCTTAAAAACTATTCTCACGCCTTTAAAACATTTTTCAATTGTTGATAAAACTGAATACATCTTACTTTACTTCCAATATTTCAAGCATTCGCTTATTTATAATATCAATCGTAAACTTTTCTAAACAAATCTTATATGACTTGTCGCCCATTTCTTGTAATTTATCTTTATGCTCAACTATCCAAGTCATCTTCTCTGCCAAATCCAGCGCATCACGTGACTTTACGAAAAGCCCATTTTTCCCCTCAACTACTGTTTCCCGGCAACCTGGCGTATTAGTGGTGATAATCGGCCTTCCCATTGCCGTCGCTTCAAGTAAAGTCCTAGGAATTCCTTCACGGTAATATGTTGGTAATACGAACACACTGCATTTTGCTACGTATTTTTCAACTTCTTTTGTTTCCGGGATATATTCAACGGTTTTTGCATTGATATATGGTTTTAGGGCGCTCAACTTAATTGCATTTTTGTTCTTGTCGATTGCTCCGATATATGAAAATTTTGCTTCCGGATACTTTTTCTTCACAATCCTAGCGGCTTCAAAGTATTCTAGCACTCCTTTTTCCTTCAGCACTCTTGACACCATAATGAATGACACTGGGCCAGCTGGTATTTTATTTTTCTTGAATTTTTTTAGATTCACGCCGGAGCCGTTCACTAATTCACATTGCTCGCGTTTGACGTATTTTCTTCTGACAAACTCGTCAATATCATCCTGATTCTGGAAGATGATTTTTTTGTTATATTTCAAAGCGTACTTATATAAGTTTCCACCCACAAATCTAAGCGCTCTAATCTTCAATGCATCAGAACTAAACAAAAGCCCTAGCCCGCAAACTAATGAATAAATGTTTTTTACGCCAGCTCTTTTCGCTGCAATTGAACCAAAAACTACCGGCTTAATCGTAAACGAAAATACTATGTCCGGTTTTTCTTCTTTAATAATCTTTTTTAAACTATTACAATAAGCCAGTGCATTATCTACCGACAATGAGTTTTTCTTCAGATTAACCAATCGCACCTTTACGCCATTTGCTTCAAAAAATTCCTTGTCTTTGTTCTCTGGTACCACCACTACTACGTCGTATCCTTTTTTACGGATGTCACAAATCAAATCGCCACGAAAATTCACGACCGTATCGGTCTTGGGACCAATCATCAGGAATTTTTTCTGCATCAAATAACTCCACTAATGCATTATTTTACATATATAATAATAGCACAAGAGGCCCCGAAAAGCAATTCTGCTTATACTTCCTTTATATGATATCTATTGACTAATTATAGGTTCTGCGGTAGAATAAAAGTATATTCGGGACTACCCGCCATCCCCCAGCCAGACTGGGGCGTATTTTTTTACTTAATCAGATTTAAAAAACTATCATGTATTCTTTGATAATCCAAGTTCGAAATCTGCCCCATTTTTCTATATAACCTAAAAACACTCATGTATTCAATTTGTGAGATAACCGCTACTTCGTTTCTGCCATCAAAATCAAAAGCCTTATACCAGCTCCCCTCATGTGCTTTCGAGGTGAGCGGAATAGCCCAAAAACTATATTTATCTAGCTTTTTAAAAATAACGACTGGTCTGCTAAACGTCTTACCTTTGCCACATATTTCTGTCCCCACATTTTCGCCAACCGAACTCCACCATATTTCTCCTTCCTTGAAACTATGGACTACACCTTTGTTGTGAACTCCTTTTTTTATAATTATCCACCCATCGAAATCTTTCTTTCCATTTTGATTCATATTTGCTCCTTTTATTGTGCGCAAATAGAATCATACTACCAGGATAATTACAACCCCCCACCCAAAAAAAATACCACTATATATTATATAGTGGTATTTCGTACTAGCTTGACGTGATTAGCTTTACGCTTCCTTCTTATTTCTCTTGAATAATCC
>JAEEGL012661592.1_pt1 | contig 11144 bp, 7 predicted proteins | sample 9134231 | NCBI WGS metagenome assembly JAEEGL01 (sample SAMN16246548, study PRJNA631951) | gut metagenome | biome: gut microbiome; feature: rumen; material: fiber-attached | host: Bos | place: Iran: Karaj | collected 2018-10
CTCCTATCCCACCATGGGAATTCAGGAAAGAAAAAAAGTCAAAGCAACAGAATAAGGAGCAAGACTCTTATGTTTCCCCCTGAACAGAAAATAATGAGTATCGCGGAAGCAACAGAATGGGCGAAGAATCTGCAGGCGGCTGGAAAAAGTCTCGCTGTGACGAATGGCGTATTCGACCTTCTGCACGTCGGGCACATCAAATACCTCCACAAGGCGGCTCTGCAGGCAGACGCGCTGCTCATCGCCATCAACAGCGACGCCTCTGTAAAGCAGTTGAAAGGCCCCGAGAGACCTATAGTGTGCGAGAGCGATCGCGCCTACATATTGGCGTCTCTCGAATGCGTCTCCGCAGTCGTGATATTCGACGCTCCCAAGCCTGTTGAAGTGTTCAAATCAATACATCCAAACGTGTATGTCAAAGGTGGAGACTACACAGAAGAGACGCTTGACAAGGAGGAGCACGCGCTTCTCAAAGCGGGCGGTGCACGTTTCTCGTTCATAAAGTTTGTCGAGGGACACTCAACAACCTCTGTCATAAAGAAAATCCGCGAGGGCGCGGAGGCAACCGTATCATCGGACGGACGGCTTTCGCCGCTTCTTTCTCGCCGCAGCGTCAGAAAATTCCAATTGCGCCCTGTTGGTCGCGAACTATTGACGGAACTAATTAAGGCAGGGATGGCGGCACCGTCGGCCTGCTGCAAAGACCCATGGCATTTCGAAGTCGTGACAAATCAAGATACGCTCAAGGCTATTGCATCCTGCCTGCCAAACGGAACATTTGTCGCCCATGCAGGAGCCTGCATCTGCGTCGTGGGAGACCTATTAAAAGCTCACGGTGGAGAGCTCTCATATATGCTACAAGACTGCTCAGCAGCGACAGAAAACATACTCGTTGCCGCGCCGCTTCTGGGGCTCGGAGCCTGCTGGCTTGGAGTCCATCCGAGACAAGATAGAGTAAACGCACTGAGAAAGATATTCGGTCTGCCTGACAACATGATTCCTGTCTGCTGCATCGCGGTTGGCTGGCCAGGAGAACATCCTCAGTCCAGAACCCGCTACAACGAAAACGCTGTTCATTTCAATTCCTAATTGGAGCTTTATATGCTGAAGAAATACGCCAAGATATTCAAGCCAAACGTTGGCGCAGGCAACTTCTTCCTGAGCATTCTGATATGGGGGATTGCGTCAGGATGCTTCGCAGCAGTCCTGAACAACTACCTTGCTGACATTCGTCACATCAGCGAGATGGAGCGCGGCATTCTGGAGTTCTTCAGGGAGATGCCTGGTCTGCTTCTCGTCTTCATAATCGCACTGATGCACAAGTACTCCGACTGGAAGATTCTCAAAATCGGCACGCTCATATCTATGGTCGGTCTGTCCATGCTGATGTTCTCGTCGGATAAGATTATCATCACTGCCCTGATAATGGTCTGGAGCACTGGCGAGCATATTCTTATGCCTGTCAGAAGTTCGCTGGCAATGCATGTGGCGACAGAGGGTAATCTAGGGCGGTCATTGGGACTTCTTTCAGGCATTACCAACACGGGAAGCGTGACGGGCAGCGTGATTGCGGCGGCCATCTTCTTCTTCGGGCAACGCTGGTTTGATATACCAAACGAACTCACGCTCTACAACGTCGTCTGGGGCTTCATTCTTGTTTTGCTGATATTCTCCATTGTCGCGATAGTCACCGCGAAGAAAGAAGAGTTTCCCGTCAAGCGTCCCCGCCTCTACTTCAACTTAAAATACACGAAATTCTATGCGCTGGAACTGTTCTACGGTGCCCGCAAACAGGTCTTCATGACCTTTGCGCCATACGTTCTTATAAAGGTCTATGGCATGGACACCACAACTATGGCTATCCTGCTCGGCATCTGCGCACTCGTGAACATTTACTGCGCTCCGATGATAGGAAGGTTGACGGACGCCATCGGCTACAAGAACATCATGATATACGACACGGTAATCCTCTTCTTCGTATGTCTCATCTACGGCTATGCCGACACTATGTTCGCGCGCGAAACCGCTCTCATCATTGTCTGTCTCAACTTCCTGCTGGACGCAATCATAAGCACATCCTCAATGGCGACCAATGTCTATGTCCGCGACATCTCCGCCACAGAAGACGAGCTGACATCGACTCTCACCACAGGCATCTCCATCAACCATCTCATCAGCATCATCGCCGCTCTCATCGGCGGCATGGTATGGGAACGATTCAGTTATGGTGTACTATTCAGCTTCGCGGCAGTCATGGCCCTCGCAAACAGCGCCTTCGCAATGACAATTCCATCACCGAAGAAGACGAAAACTACGGCATAGCGGGTTGCGCTGTGTTCATTCGGTGTTAAGTTACTATACAATATAAATAATATAGGAGGAAAGAACATGCCATTTGACAAAGGAACAATCACATTCAGGATATGCAAACTTGAGGAAGAACTGCCAGCGGATTCGCTAGAGCGCTTCAAATCGTTGGCGGCGCAGTCGCTTGACATGCTCAACGACGAGCCTATGTGGGGCTGGGTCTCGCCACGACATCTTCTAGACTGCAATCTGACCGAAGACAATATCAAGACCGCAGGCTACTACCATCTCTGCCTGAGGCAGGCCGAAAAGAAGATTCCCGCATCGCTCCTCAACGCAGAATGCCGCCTAGAGGAACTCAGCCGCATGGCTGCAAACAACACCAACCACATCAGCAAAAAAGAGCGCAAAGCTATCAAGGAGGAAGTCACTGCCCACCTCCTCCCGCAGATGCCACCGCAACTATCAGGAACCTATTTCACTGTCGATAATGCAGAGAAGCTGCTCTTCCCGACTGCTGTCTCACAGCATTCCCTCGACATCTTCCTTGGCATGTTCAGCAAGACCTTTGGATACGAGCCTGTTCCGCTTACGCCCGAATATGTCGCATTGAACATGTATGGTATTTCGGCAGATGACGTGCCTTCAATCTGCATATCCCCTGCCCTCAAACAGCCTGACGGTGAAATCAACGGAACGCTTGGCGAAAACTTCCTCACATGGTTATGGTATTTCCAAGAGGAACGTGGCGGTGTCCTGCCGCCTAGCAAACTTGGCGAGTTCGCGATGATGATAGACGGTCCTCTCACATTCAAAGCGGAAGAAGGAAACGGCGCGGTCGAAAGCGTTGTTCGCAAGGGAACTCCAACCATCAGCGCAGAGGCGAAGGCCGCATTGATGGTGGGAAAGAAACTAAAGTCCTCCAAATTCATCATCGCCCGCGACAAACAGGAATGGTCCTGCACTCTTGACGCAAACGAATTCATTTTCCGTAGCCTCAAACTCCCCGAGGGCGAAGCTCTCGAACCAGCCGCTGTCTTTGAGGAGCGCATGACCAACCTTTTCATATTCCAAAGCGTCTTTTTCGGCCTCTTCGAAAAGTTCCTGAACGAAATGACAACACCAGAGAAACTTGCAGATTACAAGAAAAAGGCACAGGATTGGATTGCAAAGCGCCAGGAGGTCTAATTCATCGGAACATCAAATGGTAATCGGCATCGGCACAGACATCATTGAGATTGCACGGCTTAAGGCGTCTATCGAAAAATATGGTGCACACTTTCTTGACCATATATATACGGTAGAGGAGCAGGCCGTCGCTGACTCCAAGGGCGAGGCGCGATTCGCTTACTATGCGGGACGCTGGGCCGCCAAGGAGGCTGTCTCGAAAGTCCTCGGCACTGGTTTCACGTCAAAATGCCAATGGACAGGAATCTGCATCTCTAACGACGACGCTGGAAAGCCATTTGTCACCCTCACGGGCGTCACGGCGGAAACCGCCAACGCCCTCGGCATACGCCGCATTCACCTTAGCATATCACATGAGAAGGCATACGCCTGCGCCTTTGCCGTAGGAGAATCATAACTAGTTGCCAATCAATAAGTTATAATTATGTCAAGAAAAATAGCATCATACATCTTCAGCATTCTGGTCTTCATATTCTTCCTGCTGTTCTTCTTCCTGCCAGTATGGCAAGTCATTAAAGGCGGAATAAGAGACAATGACGGCAACTTCACCATGTTCTATTTCATGGAGGTATTCCGCAATCCAATCTACCTCCATGGTCTGCTCAACTCCTTCCTCATCGCAATCTGCACGACCGCACTGTCGCTGCTTATCGCCATGCCACTGGCGTGGATTAGCGACAAATACGACTTCGCGGGAAAGAAGTTCCTCACGGGAGCATTGCTGCTTCCAATGATTCTCGCGCCATTTGTGGGGGCGTTGGGAATGCAGTGCATCTTCGGAAGATATGGTGCACTGAACTCGCTTCTAGAGCATCTTCATGTGTTCGCACCAGGCGCGGGACCAGATTGGTTTGGTGGCGGCTTCTGGGGAGTCGTGATTCTGGAGGCTCTGCATCTATTCCCAATCCTCTATCTGAATGTAGTAGCGGCGTTTGCGAATGTCGATCCAATGTTGCTTGAGGCTTCAGCTGACTTCGGTTGCATAGGCTTCAAACGATTCAGGCGGATCGTTCTGCCTCTTGTGATGCCTGGCGTATTCGCAGGCGCATCGCTTGTCTTTATTTGGGCTTTCACGGAACTCGGCACGCCGCTCATGTTCAACTACGGACGATGCACAGCAGTCCAAATCTTCTCAGGCCTCAACGACATAGGAAGCAATCCGATGCCATACGCGCTTGTCGCGGTCGTCATGGCATTCTCAGCTGCAATGTACATTCTAGCAAAAGCTGTCTTCGGTCGTGGTGGCCACGCCATGCTCTCGAAGGCGGGACGCGCCACATCACAAAAACGCCTCACGGGAGTTCCACAAATTCTCGCAATAGCAGTTTTCGCAGCCATCGGCATATTCAGCATTCTTCCGCATCTAGGCGTCATGGGACTCGCCCTCGGCAAGAGTTGGTATCACTGCGTCCTGCCATCTGGACTCACGCTTGAGCATTTTGACGCCGCGCTCGGCCACAGCCTCACCGTCCCCAGCATCATCAACAGTCTCCGCTACGCCGCATTCGCGGTCATCATCGCAGTGATTCTCGGAATTTTCGCGGCAGTCACAATCGTGCGCGGCAAAGGACGCTTCAGCTGGCTTCTCGACTGCCTCGTGATGCTCCCGCTCGCCGTGCCTGGACTCGTTCTCGCGTTCGGCTATCTCGCCCTTGGACAAAAAGGCGAAATCTTCCATTGCTTTGACCCAATCCAAAATCCGACTGTTCTACTGGTCATCTCCTACGCAGTTCGTCGTCTGCCATACGTTGTCCGCGCTGCCGTCGCAGGACTCCAGCAGACCTCCGTCAGTTATGAGGAGGCTGCGTCAAGCCTTGGCGCAGGACAGCTCACAGTCTTCCGCCGCATCACTGTCCCGCTCATCACTGCCAACCTTATCGCGGGCGGCATCCTTGCCTTCAGCTTCTCCATGTTGGAGGTCTCAGACTCGCTCATTCTCGCACACAAGGCAGCCTACTTCCCAATCACCAAGGCCATATATGAACTATCATCGCTGCTCGGTCAAGGGCAAGCCCTCGCCTCCGCCCTTGGCCTTTGGACGATGGTCTTCCTTGGTGCTTCATTGCTCACGGCTTCTGGCATCCTTGGCAAGAAACTTGGCGCACTATTCCGCGTATGAGCACGACAGTCTATACAGAAGACACCATATGCGCAATGGCCACCGCCCCTGGCGGTGCCATCGCCATCATTAGAGTTTCAGGCGCAGACGCTTTCCTAATCTGCTCGTCCCTCTGGACAGGACTCAACGGCTCCACTATCGACAAGCAGCCGCCTCGCTACATGGCTCTCGGCTCATTCCATTCTGGCGATGACATCATAGACCCCTCCTGCATCGCCGTGAAGATGATCGCGCCGCACAGTTACACAGGCGAGAATGTTGTGGAGTTCCATTGCCATGGCGGCGCAATCTGCGCCCGCGAAGTCCTGCGAACAATCCTTTCCACTGGCGCGCGACTGGCGGAGCCTGGCGAGTTCTCGAAACGCGCATTTCTGAATGGTCGAATGGACCTCACGCAGGCCGAAGCAGTCTCTGATATGATTTCCGCAGGCAGTGACGCCGCGTTAAAACTCGCGGGACGACAACTGCAAGGCGCAATCGGACGAAAAATCTCAGAAATTGAAGACACCCTCAACTCCCTACGCGCAGAAATCGAATCCAGAATGGATTTCCCCGAAGAGGATTTGGATTGGTGCCCAAAGGATGAAATGTGCGGCACTCTCAAAGAGATTGCAAAAGAACTCGACCGTCTCGCCGCCACTCGCGACACTGGCGAACTCATGCGCGGCGGCGCGTCCCTCGTAATCGCAGGCCCGCCGAACGTCGGCAAGTCCAGCCTGCTCAACCGAATGCTCGGACGCGACCGCGCAATCGTCTCCGACATTCCAGGCACCACGCGCGACACAGTCGAGGCCGCCGTCCAAATCAACGGCATACCTTTCCATTTAATAGACACCGCAGGCATCCGCTCTGACAACAATGACACCATCGAAATCGCAGGCATGGAACGCTCCAAAGCGGCCGCCGCCATCGCCGATTTGGTCCTTTGGGTGACGGATGCAAGCAAACCATCTCTCGGACAGGAGTGGCCAAATTGGGACATCAGCGGCAAACTGCTCCACGTTGCAAATAAGGCAGACCTGCTGAAGTGCGCCGTCATGCAAAACGGTGCTCTCCTCGTCAGCGCAAAGGATGGACGCGGTCTCCAAGAACTCTACGACGCTATGGAAAACGCCGTCCTCAACGGTCACCATGAGACTGACGACATCGCCGTCTCCGCACGACACGCCGACCTGCTCTCTCAGGCATCTGATGCCGTAAAGAATGCCATCCCCCTCTGCGAAACAGAGACATGGGAACTCTGTGCCGTCCCTCTCAGACAAGCCATCTTCGCACTCGGCCAAATCAGCGGCAAAACCGCCCTCCCTGACGTCCTTGATGACATCTTCTCCAAATTCTGCATTGGGAAGTGAAAAGACTTTTTTGAACAGTCAAATCTTTTTCTATTGTCTATATGCTTCGCAGATTGCCTGTAATAGGCATCCTTCGCCTGTCGTAAACCATGGATGGTTTCCAGTTTCCGCAATTTCAAACACTTCAGAGAAATTGCCAGTATCCTCCACCATCTCGTCAATGACTTTTTTGGCTATCTCAGTCTCGCCAAGGCGAAGAAATGTCATTGCTTTCCAGCCTGCATACCATGTGCATAGTGATTTTCCTACAGGATACATATTGCCAAACTGCGACTCACACGCACAGAAATCATCAATCCCCTTGCGACACTTTACATCGTCTTTCTGAAGATTCCCGTATGGGAACACGCCAGACAACAGAGCGATGGATTTGTCCTGACAGCCTGGATAAGGAATATAGGCAAATTCATTCTGCGGCAGAGTCTCCGTGAGTTTTTTATCCATCAGCCGCCATTGCGTTTGAAGTGCCTCATCCTTACCAAGCAATTCAGCCGCCTCCGCACTCGCCCTGAATGTCGCTATCGCCCCACACGTTGTCATAAACGGATTCTCGCGTGCGGCACCAAGGCGTTCCAAATCTGTGCACTTGCCTATTATGAATCGTCCAGGCTCCTTTTCGTATACACAAAATATGCGGAAAAACTCAGCACAAGAACACATCAGCGGATATGCAATGTTGCGTAAAAACTCAATGTCGTGATTTGCCTTGTAGCAATACCAAGCTCCAAGCGCAATGTTCGCATGATGGAAAATGTGCTCAAGCCAGAAACCGCTTACAGCGCACTCTCGTCCAGGCTCCTCCGATGACTCCCAGACAAAACGTGCAGGAAGCGACGAAGCGCCATCCCCAAAATAGCGATAGGCGCGTTGTCTTGCGGCATCTAGCATCGAAAAACGAAATTTCGGAATCTTACACGCCAAACTTATATGCCCTGAAGCCAACAGTCCCATCAGTGGGAAAAACTCGTCAAACGCAAAATAAAGCCCACGCCAATGCTTCGGATACACGCCTGTCGGAATGGACCAATTCGTCGAAGACAGCCTCAAATGATATTCTGCGGTCCGAGCCGCCTGAAGATGCTTTTTCGGAAGTCTATCCACAGGCACAGTTGACTCGCGCCAAAATGCAGTCCAGGCTGCTGTGTGCTCTGAGGCAATTTCCTCTTCAGTATGTTCTTTTGCAAACTTTAATGCATCTTCATCAAAAGCCAAATAAAACACACCTCTATCGTTGCTAGAACTGAGAATAATGTCATCGTCAGAACGATTCGCCATCATACCTTCATCTTTTGAAAAGAATGCGACGATTCCACCGATTGGCTTCCATGAATCGATTTCATACGCAGTCCGTTCATTGTCCAGCGCAACTGTCGTTGTTCGGTGTGGCTTGAAATGATATCGAACATTCAGCGGAACCTCTCCGATGACATGTTTATGGATTACCACCAGATTGTAATTTAAAAGGCAATAGGCTTCAGTCTCAACAGTCACGCCATTGTCATACGTACATCTGCATTCCACGCTTGGGAAATCAAGATTCAACCGCTGCGTCCACTCTATTTCCATGGCATTTGCAGGTAGAACGTGTTCGAAGTGGCCAAATGAGACCAACTCGCTTTGAGCATTGTCCAGGCGATATCCTGCCCGCCAGATGCCTGTCTGTATATGATTGTTGGAGTAGAACCTTGTGGTTGTATTCCCCGTGTAATCAATCATCAACGACAAATCGCCGTTTCCCAACGGCAATGGCGAATAAAGTTTGTCGGCTGAATGATTCTTAGTACAGACAATTTTCATAATAATAAACCTTTCCAGTTAATTCAAGCATCTCATCCATCCCATGAGTCATTCTTCAAGGAAAGGATTGAGCATAACGTAATTCAGGGCGAAATGTTCACCTTGTAGGGATTCCGCGTTGCTGAAAGTAAGGACGGTTTCTGTGGCTTTCGCCCTGAGGACGATATGATGGAGGTTGATGCGAGCGACATTGTTACTTTGCGCGTTGCGAGAATTATTGCGCGAATCAATGTGAATCCATGACTGTGCGTCATCGACTTTTGCGCCATCCCCAAGGCTGGCGCTGATTCCGAATTTGCGTGGGTTAAACCGTTTTGCCTTTATGTCGTCCGCGTCGGCAGTCGCAAACTGGAGGCAATACATTCGTCCAGGAACCAGTCCTGTAACCTTCTGCGAAAGAGTGCTGACTCCATCGCCTTCTTTGGTGAAGACTGCAAAAGAGTCGCCCAAACCGCCAGTGCCGCCCCAGCGTTTCTGACTTGTGGAGGCGAAATTATTGCAAGAATCCTTCGTCACATTGCCTGTCGCAGTCCAAGGCTCAAGGGAGCCGTTGAAATCGCCATTTTTGATATGCTCAGGAGCATAGCAGAACCCATATTTATTGGAGAGCATATCAGTGTGCCCCTCAACGCAATAATGGCGCAGAAGCATTGCCGACCAGCGGTACAACTCCCTGTCGGCATAATAACTGCCCCAATAACCTGTGCATCCTAGTCCCTCAAAGGTTGGGTCGTTGGCGACGAGATTCAACTGCAGATCCAAATAGTATTTGTAGTCCACCGACGGGTGGTGCGAAAGGCTTAGGATTGGAATCTGGTTGAAGTTGCCGAAGATGATGCCAAGATTGCCAATTGCGCAAGGATATATTCTCCTCATCGCTTCAGCAGTCTTCTGCGCATAGTTTCTGATGTACAGGCGGGCATCCTCCTCGTTGTCCTTTGTCCTGCAGTAGATTTCATAAATGATTTTCCCACGGCTACGGGATGCGTTAATGCATGCGGAGATGAAATCTATGTCGATGGCGTTTTCGGTCGGTTTGCCAACCACCCATGTGTAGATAAGACGGTCTTCTGGATTCTCGAAATCTTTGATTCCCTGGGTGAACTTGCAAATTTGACCTGGATTGAAGAAGAAGAGTTCATCGCATGTGACGCCGTCGTACTGCGGCTTTACAAGTCCTGTGCACTTGGCAAGAATATGAGGGAGGCTCTTCTCGTCCTTGAGGACCTCAGGAGTCGCATGTGTGTTGGCAAGCCAATGGTAGCCGTTTTCGCGAATCCATTCCAGATGGTCTTTTGGTATGGAACCGCCGTTGAGTGTCGTGACTGCGCGCAGCATGTATTTGGACATCATCGTCCAGTCGTATTTTCCATTTTCTGCGACAAAACTGTTGACGCCTGGACAGTAGTTGAATATGTCAGCAATCTGGCGCACGATGACAGTCCCGCCATTGGATGCACCCTTCACAGTGAGCGAATAGTTGCCTTCAGGGAGTTCCCTGAAGGTCTCCTTTTCAAGGGAGCCTGAATTAATGACGGTCTTTTCGCCAACCATGACATCCACAGAAGACTCGCCAGAGTCGCGCACGGCAAGATAAAGCCACCCATTGCGGACATTGACAAACTCGAAACGCTGCTCATCCGCCGTTGCTTTCAGTCGCACGTTGAGGATTTCCGTCACAAGGTTGTTCAGTCTGCGATGATTGGCGGGGCTTAAGTTACGAACGTCGATTGTCTCCACGTCATGAATCTGCTGAAGAATGATCTTGCCGTTCTTACGGTTGCGGATGCCGCTGTGGAGTTTTCCGCGCCAAGGGCGATTTCTTGAAAGCGTCACCACATTCAGTGCATTTCTCAACTGCTGAGAGCGTTCCAAATCGTCGCCGCATCTCCAGAATATGTCGTAGTCGTCAGTCGTCATTCCTTCCTCCACTTTGCCAAAGAATCTAAAAGTAAGTTCAGGCTTGTCAGAGGGAATGCGGTGCAGCAATGGGGCAACAGGAACAAGGCATGGCTTCATGATCTCCTCGGCAACAAAAGAGCGTTTGGAGCCTTCAAGCGCACCTTTTGACAGCGGCTCTAACATTATGTCAGCGACGGAGAGTTCGCCGCTGTAGTCGATGGCGAATATAATGAGGGCGTATGCACCGTTGGAGGACTCGGCGACATCAAACTCGCGGGACATTTTCGTCCAGTTCTGAGTCTGTTCAACCTTGCTGATGCCCTGCTCTGATGTCCAGCCGTTGTTACAGACAACGATTCCATAGTGCTTGCTCTGGAAGCCATTGGTCTTGATTTGGGCGGTAATGCGGTAGCGTTCGCCAGATGCCAGGCGAATACCCGACTGACGGATGACCGCCTTGTTCTTAACACCGTTCCCAA
>JAEEGL012773433.1_pt1 | contig 11144 bp, 11 predicted proteins | sample 9134231 | NCBI WGS metagenome assembly JAEEGL01 (sample SAMN16246548, study PRJNA631951) | gut metagenome | biome: gut microbiome; feature: rumen; material: fiber-attached | host: Bos | place: Iran: Karaj | collected 2018-10
ATATTACACATATCGCTGAATTCGTTAGCGTCCCAGTTCATCAGGATTCTTTCCGTGACCACATCTACGTCAATTGCCGTGGCCTTCAGCAGTATCAGAAGTACCTTGTTTCGTCCGAAAGGAGTCACAACGTCACTCTGTCTCAGAGAGTTCTTCATTACTTCTATGAAAGCTTCCATGACTTTTTCCTGATCCAGATCACCGTGGATCTTAACGGAAAAGAGGAGGACGTGGATTATCCTCTGGTAATTCACAACAACTCTCGATAGGAACTGATATATGATCTTGTACTGGTCCATGGGAAGAACCATGGCGCCCTTGCCTGGATTTCTTTCCCCCATCAGCATCATTGCGGTATTGAGGGCGGTGGCATCGGATGAGGAATCCTCCTCAGTCTTTTTAGGATCGGAAAAGATCTTGTAGCCGTGCTTACCGTTCTGCTTCACTTCGTAAAGGGCTTTGTCGGCTTTCTTAAAGAGGGTCAGGAAGTCTTTTCCATGATCAGGTGCAAAAGAGCAGCCGATAGACGCCCCTAAAGGGATGGTCATGTCCTGTCCCATCAGCTCTTTTGCAGACAAAAGAATCTGTTCATTTATCCACTTTGTCTTATCGGCGATGACTTCCTCGTCGTTGATGTTCTTGCAGAAGACCACAAACTCGTCGCCGCCCATGCGTCCTGCAAGATCGGTGGAGCGGACGGCTGAGCGGATGATCTCGGAAAACCTTATGAGGATCTTGTCGCCCATGTCGTGGCCGTAGATGTCGTTGACAGGCTTGAAACTGTCAAGGTCTATCATCATCAGAGCGCCGATGTTGTCCCTTGCCAGGATGTCGATCTCCTCCTGGGAGGATGCCTTGTTGAGAAGGCCTGTCATGGGATCGGTGACGGCTGCCTGTTTGAGGCCCTTGATCTGCTCTACGGTTGTCAGGATGTTGGAGACGCGGCGCAGGAGAACGTCGGCCCTGAAGGGCTTTCGGATGAAGTCCAGAGCGCCCATTGAGAAACCTTTGCTCTCGGTCTCGTCTTTTTTATCCGAAGTCATGAACATGAAGGGCACCTGGCGGCCCATTTCCTCCTGCAACATCTGCTGGAGAGTAAAGCCGTCAATTTCCGGCATTCTAAGGTCTGACAGCACCAGGTCCGGGAGCTCTGCCTTGAAGATTTCAATGGCTTCTTTGGCGGAGGCTGCACAGATGGTGTCGTACTCGCTGGACAGGATATGATCCGTCATTCTGAGGGATATTTTTTCATCGTCTACAATAAGGATCTTGTGTTTTTTAACCATGAAATTTAACCTCATTACTACCAAAATCGTACCACAGCCGAAGTTTCTTTTGCAAAATAAATCGTAAAAATATTCTATAAAAAATTTTTAAATTTGCGAAAATTTAGTTCATAAAATAACACTGGGTACAAAAAAACATTATAATGTTTGTGTGGGTATCACTGCGCCCATTTTGTAGTAATGGCTGATGTATGGGACGATTCTATGGGTTTTGATAATTACAATACACTTGATATTGAAGCAAAACACGAGCATGATTTCAGACGGACAATACTTATTGTTGACGACGAGCCGGTAAACCTGCGGCTTCTTGGAAATATTCTCAGTGAGGAATACGATGTGGTCTACGCCCAGACGGGTGAGGAGGCACTTTCTGAGATCAGGAATCAGAAGGATTTTTTGTCTCTGGTGCTTTTGGATCTCTATATGCCTCGAGGGAACGGCTACACTGTTTTGGACGAGTTGCGGTTCAATGAGGAGCTCAGAAATATCCCTGTTATAGTGTTCACTGCGGATAAGAATGCGGAAGTTGAGAGTCTTAAGAGAGGGGCAGTAGATTTTTTACACAAGCCCTATGACAGGCCGGAGGTCATAAAGGCCAGGGTCAGCCGCGCGATCGAGCTGTCCATCGGAAGAAATATCATTGGTGCTACCGGTGTGGATAAGCTGTCGGGGCTGATGACAAAGGAGTATTTCTTTCAATATGCCCGCGAGTATGATAAGTTCCATCCTGAGCAGGAAGTGGATGCCATTGTGCTGAACGTCAACAAGTTCCATCTGATAAACGAGTTGTACGGGCGCAGTTTTGGAGACAGAGTGCTTCAGGCTATCTCGGATGGCGTAAGGAGTGTTGCAAGGGCTTGCGGCGGTGTTGCCTGCAGGACTAATGCGGACTGTTTCTACTTATATATTGAACATCAGGAGGATTATGAATTCCTGAAGAGGACCATCACGGACAAGCTGATCGAAATTATGGATATCAGAGATATTCATCTGAGGATTGGCGTGTACCCTGACATTTATCACTCGGTGAATCTTGAACAGCGCTTCGACAGGGCTTTGCAGGCTTGTAATACGCTGTCCAGGTCGGCAGGGCAGGATGTGCTGGCGATATATGACAACCAGATGCATGAGAAGGAAATCTACGAGGCCAGGCTTCTGGGGGATATTGAGAAGTCGCTGGCGGAGAACCAGTTCAATCTGGTGTTCCAGCCAAAGTATGATATTCACGAGGATAAGCCGAGGCTATGCAGCGCTGAGGTGCTGGTCAGGTGGAAACATCCGGAGTACGGTTTCGTGAGACCGGATTTCTTTATTCCTCTGTTCGAGGAGAACGGCCGGATTAAGGAGCTTGACAGGTTTGTATGGCAGGAGGCTGCCAGGCAGGTTCGCAGGTGGAAGGACATGTACGGCGTAAGGATACCTGTGTCCGTGAATGTGTCGAGAGTTGATATATTTGACCCGGATCTTCTGGAGTTCCTGCAGAAGGTTACTGAGGATAATAGGATTGAGCCCGAGGACCTGAGGCTTGAGATCACGGAGACGGCCTACACCGATTCCGTAAATACCATTATTGCAGTGGTGACCAGCCTTCGGGATGCGGGATATAAGGTGGAGATGGATGATTTCGGAAAGGGGTATTCCTCACTGAATATGCTGACATCGCTGCCGATAGATGCACTGAAACTGGATATGGCTTTTATTAAGGATATCGCAGAGAACAGCAAGGAGATGAGCATGGTGGAATTCATCCTGGAGATCGCAAGGTTCCTGGGAGTTCCGGTAATAGCCGAAGGTGTGGAGAACGCCGAGCAGTATCTGCTTTTGAAGAAGGCCGGCTGCGATATTATTCAGGGGTATTATTTCTCGAAGCCGGTTACGGCCAGTGAGTTCGGGCATTTGATTGAGAGGAATATCGGATTGTTTAACCATGATGTGGGCAGCGGAAGCGTGGTGTGAAGAGGAATCAATTGAGAACGATGAAGATCTGGCAGAGTGAGCTGTTCTTGCGGATGTTCGTGTGACACTGAAGCGGATTTGCTTTGTGAATTGATGCGCATGAATGCGGACAGGACAGTGATATAGATTGGTAAGCAGATTGCTGTGGTGAAGATTCTCAGAGAGGAGTGCAGAAATGACAATAGATTCATTGAAAAAGTTTGGCGCAAATGTTGAGGAAGGCCTTGAGCGTTGCATGGGAATGGAGGACTTCTACCTGGAGATGGTAGAGCTGGGCCTCTCGGATGAGCGCTTTGAAACGCTGGGACCTGTGCTGGAGTCCAAGGACATGGACGAAGCCTTCGATACGGTGCATGCACTGAAGGGTGTTATCGGCAATCTTGCACTGACTCCCTTATATGCTACCATCTGCGAGATCACTGAGCACCTTCGCGCCAGGGAAGACGTGGACTACAAGGTGCTTTATGACAAGCTTCTTGATCAGAGACGCCAGATTATTGAGATGGAGTGATGGTGTAGTGGAGTAATGGGGGGAATTGAGTAATAGAATAGTGGAATAGTGGAATAGTGGAATAGTGTATTGAGACTTATAGGCTTAGACATTATGGACCGGGCTTTCGAGGGTGAACTGATTAGGATTGTTCTTCCTGATGGCCCGGTTTTTGTTTTTGAGGTTGGCGGTTATCCATTTGTACCAGATAGACCTGTTTTTCAGAAAGTGACCCCAAATATTTTTTTAACAATAGGGCCACTTTTTTTGGAATTAAGCTATTTGTTACAAAATCTCGATTTGTAATAGTTTTCAACAATTTCTTAGGTGTATTCCATGCGCATTTTGTGCCCAAACAGGGCATTCCTGGAAATATGACCCAAAGAAAAACTTTGACACCGGAAGTTGTAGGCTCGAATTAGGGAAAAAATTTTGATTATTGAAATGTTTACCCAAAAGCATTGAGTGCAATGAATTTTCAAATCTGTCAAAATGGCTTTTTCTATCAGTTTTTGTGCCTAATAATGCAAAAACATAAAATGTGACCCCAAAACCGCCACTCATGCCCACAAAAAAGAGACTGTGAAAGTCTGACCTTCACAGCCTCTTACAATATCTAACTATAATCAAAACATATGTATATTCCTAGGTCCGGGAAAAGCAGGACTTTCACGAGGGAACAAAACGTTCACATCCATCCCTTTCTCCTGGAGCTCTTCCATAAGCTCACGCATCCTTCTGTCGAGCTCCTCCTGCATATTTTCGGGCTCCACTGCCTCAAGACCGCCGCATACAGTATCCAGATCTTCTTCGCTTAGCTGCACACCAAGACTCTTAGTAAATCCCTTAATATCTTCATCAGTTCTGCAACTCTGCAGAATAACCTTCTGTTCCTCATTGATCTTTAAAATGCCTATTAGTGTATCCTCCTCGCACAAGTATCATATCAATTACATGTGCTTTATACGGGAGCATAACACCATGTGGCAAAAGAACTTTGGGCACCACGCAAAACCATACCGGTCATGCCATCAGTTCCGATCTCTTCAGAATCACCAAACCCGGCATTTATTGAATTCTCCGGTCAGAAATTACCTTATTCAACCAATTCCATGAGCTCTGTTATATCCGGTGCAGATCATATTTGTATGGCTGATGATAATATTCCAGGCAATAAAAGGTCCAATGCAGCATACAAACTGTCCAAGAAGCATCCACAAAAGAACCGTGGTTCCGTTCTCTGAAACCGCATATCCGTATCTTCCGCAGTTCACTGCAAGTCTGTTTCCAACCTTGTAATACCAGATATAGCTGTAAATTCCGCAGGTTATAAGACTCAAAAGTACAAACAGAAGAAGTCCCGGTGTCTCATCGCCGTCGCCTTCGCAGGCTGTATTGATATCCTTTACGATCTGATAAAAGAAAATATACCAATAAATTCCACATGTTACGATTGACAGAAGAATAAAGATCAGAAGACTCCTGTCAGTCTTAAGCGGCATAATATTATAGGGCTGGTTATAGGTGAATCCGGTAGCCTGACCGCCCGCGTAACCGCCATTGCCCTGGATGCCTGCATAACTTCCGCCGTCCTGTCCTGCAGAAGCGCCGCCATCGGTCTGATTTCCCATAGCATTTCCTGCATCAGCGCCCGCATTCTGGCCTGTATAAGTGAATCCCTTAACTTCTCCGCTGTCTACGGGGGTTCCACAATTAGGACAGTACTTTACGCCATCCTCAATCTGTGCTCCACAATTACTACAAAACATCCTTTCACACTCCTCCTAAAAACAACTTAACAACTTTATAGATGAACCCCTCCTGCGGCCTGAATACCACCACAGTATCCGCGGGATTCATGATTCTCAATAGGTATATTATAGAGAACAGCCCTATCAAAGTAAACAGCCAAATTTTATAGAGTTTCCCCGGAATTTTTGCCTTGAAATAGTACATTACAACAGCAACAGGAGGCAAAAGAAATAACGGATGATAATGAAATGCACAGGCAAAGTCCAGCTTAAGAAGCGACAGATACGCCCTCGTCATCCCGCATCCCGGGCAGGAAACTCCCGTCACGAACTTGATCGGACACCCGATACCAACAATATGAAAAATGACATAAACAAGCACCACCGCCAAAATTGACAGCAGTGCACTTGTCAGGTTTTTCAAATCTTTTTTCAACTCAGTACTCCCATGACAAAAATCTTTCAGAAATCCCCACTTACTTGGTCTCTCTGTTTACGAACTTATTATGGAACTTGGAATACATGATCTTCTGGCTGCTGTATAAGCTGTGATAGCCTGAGAATGTATAGCTGAAGGCAATCGCCAAAAGATAATACGGCATCCCCTTAAATCCGAACAGCTCAAAGCATATGAACAGCGAAGAAATAGGGCAGTTGGTTACGCCGCAGAACAGCGCACCCATACCAATAGCCGCACAAAGAGCCGGATCAAATCCAAGAAGCTGCGAATAAAGGCATCCAAAGGTTGCACCGATATAGAGCGCAGGCACAATCTCGCCGCCCTTGTAGCCGGCACCAAGCGTCAGCGCCGTGAATATCGCCTTAAGTATAAACGCGTAGTAAGGAGCCTCGCCCCGGATTGCCATCTCGATGACATCCATTCCGGCGCCGTTGTAGTACCTCGTGCCGGATATGAAAGTCAGAGCCACAACAATGCAGCCACCGACAAATATCCTTAAATAAGGATTTGGAAAGAACTTTTTATAGGCCTTGCCCGACACCTTAAGCACATCGCAAAACAGCACGCTTACAAGCGCGCACAAAAGCGCCAGAACTCCTGTAAAGAAAGCATGATAGAAATTGAGATGAGGCACGATCAGAACAGAAAACTCCTCACCGAGAACTCCCATGCGCCCGGCTATGCTCTGGGCCATCAGCGCCGAAATAACGCAGGGCACAAGAGCCGAATAGTACATCACGCCTACGTTTTCTATCTCCATTGCCATGAAAGCCGCCGTCATTGGCGTTCCGAACAGCGCCGAAAAAGCAGCGCTCATGCCGCACATGGTCATGATCTTTATATTGCCTTCATTGAGCTTAAAGAATTTTCCCAGGTTGTAGCCGATGCTTCCGCCCATCTGCAGAGCCGCGCTCTCTCTTCCGGTAGAACCTCCAAAGAGATGGGTAAGCGTCGTGGAAATAAAGATCAGCGGAGCTTTTGTGATCGGAAGATGTTTTCCCTCCTGAATCGACTTGATGACCAGGTTTGTGCCCTTGTCCTCATAGTCCTTGCACAGCCTGTAAAGGAATACAATAAGAAGGCCTGCCAGCGGAAGCCCCAGGATGATCAGATCATGGCTTTTCCTGAAAGAAGTGGCAAACTCTATTGACTTGGAGAAAAGGGCGCCGATAAGTCCAACTACGGCCCCCGTCACACATCCAAGTATCAGCCAGCGGAAAAGAACTCTTATCTTGCCAAGCACATCCAGATCCGATACATGTTCTTTTATGTAGTTAATCGGGTTATGATTTTCGTTTTCCATATTACCTTTATCTTATCATAAACAAACACCGCAGTGCACATGGCACTGCGGTGAGATCTTTCGTCAGAAATCTTCAACAGCTCTGAATTCGTCGAACTGAGGATCTTCGACAATGTCGATTATTAGTTTTAATGGTGTAAGGCCAATGGCCTCATGATGAATCTGCTGTTTGATCACCATCTTCTCGTAACTGGATAAATGGTCATACTCAGGATGAGTCTGCTGGTACTTCTCATTGAGCTGGTCAAACAGGTTATACTCCGGATCTCCCCACGCAAATACCTGTGTTGTCTTGAGATTTGGTTTGAACGGAGAATAGCGCAGCTGGTTGGTCGACATGATCAGGTGCTCCTTTCTCTTTTGCAGGATTATGTGTCCCTGCACTTTTCGCAAATGTTTAGTCTCAAGCAGAAGAATTTTTTATCCCCCACATCATCATAATACCATAAAATTGAACAAATTTTCAGGATTATTCGAAAAATTTTTATACAAAATATCAGAATTCGAATTCGCGAAGGGCTTCATAGTTTTTTTATACTAATTTATTTCCTCATAATTGAATCTGCCATGCAAAAAGAATAGTATTGATTTAGAAAGTTGCTTAATGTAATCGTACTATGCGGTCATAGCGAGAGGTAATAAATGAGCTTATCAATTGGCGGAATCGGAAGTGCATATGGAGCAAGTTTCATCCAGCCCATGAACTACAGCTTAAAGAATCAGGCGGATGTCTCGGATGCTTTCATAGAGACGGGAATGTCAGGTGCGATCATGAACGTTCCACCTGTGATCTATCCCAACGCGCAGGCTATTCCAAAAGCAGAGGGTGAATCCGATCCCCTTTCACTTTCAGCAAACACCGTAAGGAAGTCCCAGGAAGCAAACAAGCTCTACAATGATGTAGCAGCTAAGTTCCAGGGAATGACAACAGGATATACTCAGAGTACTGAGGGAATATCCTACGGAATGAGCGGAAGTACAGTTGATCTCTTCGCCTGACCGTTGGAAATTACATATAAAACGCAAAAGAGCGACTACCCAAGGGATAGCCGTTTTTTTGCGCCATTTTTTTGGTTCTTTTACATGGGCTTGTATAGCTCTTTTCCGAGTTCTCTGTAGCTCTTTTCCCTAGGTTTCTGTAGCTCTTTTCCTTGGTTTTCTATAGCTCTTTTTCACGGAGAATCCGTTCGAATCTTAAACAAATCTTAAGAAATTTCGACGGTAAATCTTAAGATTTATCTGCTAGTATATCTTTCGTGCAGTTCTGCACTTTCTTGGCACTTCGCCGGAAATTTCACTTAACACATGATGCCGTGGGCATTCTCTGCTTCCGGCACCGCAAAGAAAGGAAACAGCTAAATGAATATCAGAGAAAAAATGCTTGTAGAAAAAGAGCGCCTGGAGGCGCAGCTGGCCAAAGAGGCCTATGATTTTGAGATGGCTAATTATCCGGAAGGAGTATTGCGAGTAAAGAGGGACAGGGATTACACAAAGCTGTTTATGGTGAGAAAGACGCCTTCAGGAACTAAGACAACCTATATTAGAAAAAAGGACCGCAAACTGGCAGAAACTCTGGCAATGAAAATGTTTAAAAGACAGCTGATTCAAAATCTCCACGAGGAATTGATGGCAACAAATGCGTATCTCCGCCATCTCCCCAAAAAAACAGCTTATGACCTCTTTGGAAAATCGCCCGAGTTCAAAGAGCTTCTGGAACCTGTTCTGCCTGAAACTATTAATCACAGCAAATGGGCCGGTTCAGATTACGTTCGCAGTTCCAAACATCCGGAACGACTGATATTTCCGACAATGAAGGGAGATATGGTGCGTTCAAAATCTGAAGCGATGATCGCGGATGAATTATACCGACGCGGTATACCTTACAGGTATGAGTGTTTGACGGATATAGGTGGTTATGAAGTCTATCCGGATTTCACTGTCATTGATCCTGAAACTGGGGTGGTATATATATGGGAGCACTTTGGCAGAATGGATGACCCTGAGTACGTGGAGAAATTCCTGTGGAAAATCTACCTGTATGTTCATAATGGTTATATACCTACAGTCAATTTCATATCGACATTTGAAAATGGAGCAAATCCTTTGACGCAGGTTGGGGTAGTAGAGACGATTGACCGGTATTTTGGATCTTGGAAGTGAACTGGATATGTGTCGTGGAAGAGGTATTTGGGACACATTTTAGAATTTGGCGTTATTTGGTACAAAAATGATAAAAAAGAGCGGGTTTTGACAATTTAAAAACTGGTTGTGAACAACTCATTTGGGTCGTATAATGTGAATTTCGAAAATATAGCCCCAAATTTGATAATCCGTATATGACGCTATGTTTTGATTTGGGTCTCGTTTTGAACGAAATATATATTTGGCACAAAAAAGCCAGTCAGATAACGAATGGATTGCATGGTAAGCCGAAAGTTAACAAGTTTTTGTAACAAATGACCATGTTTGGAAATAAGTGACCCAATTGTTAAATTATTATTTCGGACCAAAATTTCTAAATCATACATATATGGTACAAATCACCCAATGGCTACTTTTAAATAACCGATACAGCTTTATTTAGAATATACCCGGCCGGGGAAGAAACCATCTTTGGGAATTCAGGCTCGGAAGATGCTCCATCACGTGGGTTGACGTATTCCGAAGGTGTGGCATTCCGAAACAAGACTCTATATGGAAAAGGACATAATTCAGACGGTGCTATATGTAACAAGGGACATAATTAAGTGATACACCTCCCCCAGAAACTCCCCCAAGCCTCGTCGCCGAAAGCCTCCACGGAGCCTTAATAAACGCGAAACCGAATACTAATTTACGTTTATTACTAGATTGCATTTGTGCATTATGATTGATAAAATTAATCTATAGGGGGATGAACTACATGCTCAGTATAGCTTATGTGGGGATTGCATTTTCTCTGGTTTTCTACGTGGTATTTGGTGTAGCTGTCCGCTTTATGCAGCTGACAGACAAGGCCAGGAATAAGGCAAGGCTTATAATTCTCATTTCTTCCATGATAGTATTTGGCATATCGGGTTTAACAGCTGGAGTCCTTAATCTAAAACTAGGGCTTACTATTTATGGCGTTGCTTTCCTCGTTCTTTCAATCGCTGCGATCATCTTCGTGATTTCCATCTTTGTTGAACTTCATCAGATTAACGCCAGGGTGCGTATGCGCAGATTTATGGTTCTGTTTGATATAGTGGACAGATTCATTAATGAAGGTAAGAGTCATGAGGAGATATATGAGTATCTGACCAAGATACAGAAGCTTCCGTCAAAAGAAGCTTCGGACTTCCTTGAGTTTATATCAGACCCCAACAATCATCAGTTCCTGTCAGATGTGAATGACAAGATTCAGGAGGCAAAGCTTCTGCAGAAGGCGGAGAATGATTACTACAGATGAATCCAAACACCTGCAAAAGGCGGAGAATGTCGACTATATATGAATCGATCTCCTTAAGAATACGGATTACGACCATAGATAAACGTGACAAAGAGAACCGTCCCCATTGACACATAGCATTGACATCAGGCGCAGTATTATTTCAATACTGCGCTACTTTTTTGCTTTAAAGTATTGACTTTTTCTTATTAATAATTAAACTTAAACCTATACATTGTATACAAATATACATTTTCGAGGAGGACAAGTTTATGAAGAAGGTTAACAAAGTACTCAGTGCTGTACTTGCTTCAGTAATGGCTGTAGGACTTCTTGCCGGATGTGGCGAGGGTGGAGCAGCTTCAACAGGTTCAGGAAGCGGAACATTCAAGATCGGTGCCATCGGACCTTTCACAGGAGCAGCAGCAGCTTACGGCAATGCGGTTAAGAACGGCGCACAGATCGCTGTAGACGAGATTAACGCAGCAG
>JAEEGL014261211.1_pt1 | contig 11144 bp, 11 predicted proteins | sample 9134231 | NCBI WGS metagenome assembly JAEEGL01 (sample SAMN16246548, study PRJNA631951) | gut metagenome | biome: gut microbiome; feature: rumen; material: fiber-attached | host: Bos | place: Iran: Karaj | collected 2018-10
AAACTGCCCGAAGCTTTTAAACATCAGCGGTCCTGCAGCTTCCGAAACATACTGCTGTGCGGACGGCATGGTATTTTACAGCAGCCGCTCAAACCTCAAAATATACCCTTCCGCAAGGAATGAAAAGAACATTCTCGTCCCCAAATACGCCGAAAACGTTTTGGATTCAGCCTTTGCCAACAACGAAAACATCGAAACGATAACATTCTCACCCGAAACAAAATATGTGGGTGAGGGTGCACTTGCCTACTGCAAAAACCTCAAATGCGTGACCTTCCTTTCGCCTGATACCGTTATCAAAAATCCCGATTTCATCACAGACAGCTTCACTATATGCAGCGGTACAGAAGAAACAAGCGGAAAATACGTATATGACGGTACCATAAGAGGTTATAAAGGCTCTACAGCCGAAGAATACGCAAATGCTTACGGTATAAAATTTGAAGCTATCGACTACAAGCAGATAGAAAAAACAGGCGATGTAAACAACGACGGCGCTGTAAATTCAGTCGATGCGTCAGCTATACTCTCGGAATATGCAGCAGCTGCAACAGGCAAGACAACAAAGTTTAACGAAATGCAGTTTTATGCCGCCGATATCGACAGCAACGGCAAGGCTGACTCAGTCGACGCTTCAAAGATACTGTCATATTACAGCTACATCTCAACACATGACGATAATATAACAATTGATGAATTTTTCAGCATGGCTCAGTAATATCAGCTCAGAAGCTCCTCTCTCATTCGGGTGAGGAGCTTTTTTTCGCGCCTTGACACCTGCACCTGTGTCATGCCGAGCGCCTTTGCGGTCTTTGTCTGGGTAAGGCCCTTGAAATAGCGAAGTTCAAGCAATGCGCGGTCATTTGTTTCAAGTCTCGCCATTATCTGACGCAGTGCAAGCAGGTCGGTTATGCTTTCATCAGGCGATTCTGTGGGAATATCGGTCTGTCCCTCGTCATCATCCGAAGCCGTAAGCGATACAAGGGGCTGACTTACGCACAGCGCTTCGGAAACATTGCTCTCACTCTCCCCCGAAAGTCTCGCTAATTCGGCTATAGTCGGCTCTCTCATCTCGCGCTGTCTGAACTCATCACACAGCCTTTGCAGGCGCATGGAAAGCTCTTTTAGTCCCCTGCTGACGCGTATTGCGCCGCCGTCACGAAAAAGCCGCTTTATCTCGCCAAGTATGACTGGTACAGCATATGTGGAGAACTTTACTCCCCGTCCGCTGTCAAAAGCTTTCACTGCTTTGAGAAGTCCGATACAGCCTGCGGAATACAGGTCATCGTACTCTATCCCTCTTCCCCGGAAACGGTTTGCGCAGAGATGAACAAGTCCGAGATTTTCTTCGGCAAGAGGCTTTTTTACATCAGTCTCCATGCGCAGAAAGCCTCTTTCGCATTGTGACAGTCGTACCCTTGTCAGGAGCACTTTTCACCCTGACCTTGTCCATGAATGACTGCATGACAGAAAATCCCAGTCCCGACCTTTCTTCCTCGGGAGCTGTAGTGAAAAGCGGCTCCATTGCCTGCTCCACATCGGCTATTCCGCAGCCCTTGTCCTTGATGCGTATGTATATCACCCTGTCGGGCAGAAGCCTTACCGTAAGCTCGATATTCCCCTTTTTATGCCTGTAGCCGTGAACTACCGCATTTGTAACGGCTTCGGATACAGCTGTGCGAATGTCGGACAGCTCCTCCACAGTAGGGTCTGCCTGTATCAGAAACGACGACACAACCGCTCTTGCCGCCCCCTCATTTACCGACAGCGACGGCATGGTGAATTTTATCTCGTTGAGTATTTCCATTTTCCTGCTCCTTTATCTTATTTTTACTATCCTCTCAATGCCTGCAAGCTTCAGCACACGGCGTATGTAAGGCTGAGGATTACGAACCTCAAGGCTTCCGCCGCATTGCTTCATCAGCTTGCTCCTGCCCATTATAAGACCAATGCCAGAGCTGTCCATAAAGGTTATGCCGCCGAAATCTATTGCAAGCTCCCGCGGCTGTGCGCTGACTATGAAACGGTCAAGCTCGGTGCGAAGCTCCTTTGCATTATGATGGTCAATTTCACCTCTTAGGGTGGCAATTGCCGCTCCGTTTTCACTTTTTATGTCGATTTTCAATGCTGTACCTCCTTTTCACTGCCTTTTGCAGCCTTTTCATGCCCCATTATACCACTCACAGATACAGAATTTTGTCGTAATCGCTCCCCTGCTAATGTTTTTCTGAAAATTTCGGAAAAAAGTTGCAACTCAGCGCCTTTAATGATATAATAAATAGGCAATATCCATTCAGCGGCAGGTATAATACAAAGCACTTCTCTGCTTCGGAAAATGTGCAAAAGTCTGTCCGCTGAACAGCATCAGATCATCACCTTTGAAAAACAAATATCACTAAAGGAGAAAAAATGGCTAAACAATTCTGGAAGGGCAGTACCCTCCTCGCTCCCGTACCTGCGGCGCTTGTCACCTGCGGTACTATGGAAAAAACTAATGTACTCACCATAGGCTGGACAGGTATAGTATGTACAAGACCGCCTATGACTTATATATCAGTGCGTCCCGAACGCTATTCCCACGATATCATAAAGGAAACAGGCGAATTCGTTATCAATCTCACTACATCTGCTATGTGCCGCGAGACTGATTTCTGCGGCGTGAAAAGCGGAAAGGATATGGACAAGCTTGCAGCCTGCGGTTTCCACACTGTCCCTGCTCAGAAGGTATCTGTTCCGATCATAGAGGAATGTCCTCTGAGCCTTGAATGTAAGGTCACAGAGGAAAAGCTTCTCGGCTCTCACACCATGTTTCTCGCCGAGATAGTTGGTATAGACGCTGACGAAAAATACATCGACAGCAAGGGCAAACTGAATTTGCAGCAGTGCGGTCTCATGGCTTTCGCTCACGGCGAATACTTCGCTGTCGGCAGAAAGCTTGGCGACTTCGGCTTTTCTGTACGCAAAAAGAAAAAACACCGCAAGCCGCCTAAAAAATCATGAGGATATATCTTCGATGAACTGTCTGAGCTGATTTTCGCTGTCAAAACATATACCGCCGCTGAGCTGCTGTCTGTCCATATCCGAAAGAAGCGACATATCAACGTCTATGAACATATAAGGCTCTTCCGAATCACTGCGGAACACAACTGCCCGTCCGCCGTATTCGCGGACTGTATATTCGGGAGCTTCCTGTTCTATCGCAGCTGCAGCAAGACGGGTCTCAACCTTTTTTCTGTGAACTGCCTGTCCGAGGGTGCAAATGACCATAAAGGCAGATACAGTGACCGCCGAAACCAGCATAAAATACATTTTTTTCGCACTTCTGTAGGTCATAATATTCCTCCCTTGCCGAAATATCCTTAAATATTATGGTCCGATTTTTCTATATTATACAAAATGCTGATTTTTTCATAAATCCCTTAACATTTCGCACCGAACGTGCTATAATATAAAATGTATATTTATACGCAGAACTAAGTAAAATAAATTTTCTGAAAGGAGCTGCCGCCGCTTTAAGACGGTCATTCTGACAAAATGAAAGATAAAAACCTGAACGCTTCTCCTCAGCACAGTGCTGCTGTGAACGAAGCACGCAAAACTCCGCCGCATAAGAAAAAGAAAAAACACAGCAAAGCTTTTCTTATTTTCAAAAAGCTCATAACTGTTATTGCGACTACGCTTCTGTCGCTGCTGCTGGTCATAATCATTACGGGTACTATCGTAAGTACGGCTATGGCTGCATATGTAATCAACTTTATGGACGACTCTACAAACGTTACGCTGCAGCAGCTTGAATCGGGAAGCAATACCTATTTCTACGGCAACAAGACCAACGAAAACGGTGAAGTCGAACAAGCAGTTATCCATACTGTAAAAAGCGACTTCCAGCGCATCCCTGTTTCTATCGAAAGAATACCACAGCACGTTAGAAATGCTTTCGTTTACACTGAGGACGAGCGTTTCTATGTACATGACGGTGTTGACTATAAGCGTACATTCTCCGCTTTCCTCAACTTCTTCCTCCACTTCTATGATACCGAACAGGGTGGTTCGACTATCACTCAGCAGCTTATCAAAAACCTGTCAGGTGATAAGGACCATACCCCACAGCGTAAGATACGTGAAATATTCGCTGCTATGCAGCTTGAAAAATCCTACTCAAAGGACGAGATACTTGAGGAATACCTCAACTATATCGGTTTCGGCGGTGCTGTAAACGGTATACAGATGGCTTCGCTGGAATACTTCGGAAAGAGCGTCGAGAACCTCACTATCCCTGAGGCAGCTGTTCTCGCAGCTATCCCTAAGAGCCCTGAGGAATACGGTCCTGACGTAATCTACTACAGAGATGATGACCCGTCTCAGCCTGTAGTCATCGACGGCCGCGCAAACAACAAGCCACGTCAGGAATACGTTCTCTATAAGCTCTATGAAAACGGCGCTATAACATATGACGAGTATCAGGAATACCTTGTTACTCCTCTGCTCTACAGACATTCGGAAGAATACAGAAAGCTTCACCCTGAGGACGATGCTGAAGACCTCGAGGAGAAGGAAAAGGCTTATACATGGGTAGTCGATGCGACTTACTTTGAAGCTACCAAGATATTCATGGAGAAATTCGACCTTGATTATTCAAAGGCTATGGAAAAGCTCCAGAAGGGCGGCTACAGAGTCTATACTACCTACGATGACCAGATGCAGAGCTATGTTGAAGAGCGAATGCTCGACATCAACAACATGATACCGGAGTATCTTGTAAGACGTGAGATAGACCTTGAGCCTTTCAATAATCCTGACGGCACTCCCGAAGTCTATCTGCCGCATATCGGCTTCATTGCTATGAACTATGACGGCGAGGTTCTCTGTGCTGTCGGAAATATCGGCGAAAAGACAGGCTCTCTCGTTGATAACTTCGCAGTAAAAAACAAGCGTCAGGTCGGTTCTACTATCAAGCCTATCACAAGCTACGGCTACGGTATCGAAACAGGTCAGATACACTGGAGCTCAACGGTCTATGACTCACCTCTCCCGCCGGATGTAATAGTCGGTGATGACGGACAGCCGTGGCCTAAGAACTACATGGGTGCTGTCGGAACCGGTCAGGCTCTCAAGGTTTACTACGCTCTCCAGCAGTCATTCAACACTGCACCTGCACAGCTCCTTCACAAATTCGGCCTTGAAAATGTTTTCAAATTCTCTACCGAAAAGCTTGGTCTCGACCTCGTTGTAAGAGACCGAGAAGGATATTCACCTATGACACTGGGTGCGCTCACAGAAGGTGTTACTCTTGAAAACCTTGTAAACGCCTATATTCCTTACGGCAATAACGGCATCTACAACGAGGCTCACATCATATCCCGTATCGAGGACAGCACTCAGCAGATAATCTATCAGAACAACGGCAACCCAAGACAGGCGGTTTCTGAGGAAACAGCCTATGTTATGAACCGTCTTATGAAGAACGTTGTTGATAACGGTACAGGTACTGCCGCAAGACTCAGCAATAAGGTAGTCTGCGGTAAAACAGGTACTACACAGGACTGGTACGACGAAGTTTTCGTAGGTCTCACACCTGACTTCGCAAGCGGTATGACAATGGGTTACAAGTACAATGACGATTACCTCAACCTTCAGGGCGTTGTTTCTGCTGAGATTTGGCAGAAAATCATCGGCGAATATGCAAATACAAGATTCCCCGACACTCCAAGCGACTTTGAAAAGGTCAAGTCTGTAATCGAAATGCCTATGTGTACAAGTACAGGACTTATCGCAAGCGCTAACTGCGGCAAGGGTGCTATCGGTTACTGGAAGTCAGAGGTCACAGACACTTATTCTCCTCCTTACTGTGACGGCGGTCACTGGTCTGCTCCTGCTCAGACAAACACAGGTACAGCAGCGAACGGAAACACAACAGGCGGTACTGCAACAGGCGGTGACGCAACAGGCGGCGGTGCTGCGGCAGGCGGCAATGCAGGCGGTGACACAGCTGGCGGTGCTGCTGGCGGCGGAGCTGCAACAGGCGGCGATGCAGGCGGTTTCACAGGCGGTGACGCAGGCGGCGGTGCAGCAGCAGGCGGCGACACAGGCGGTGTTTAATACAAAAAAACAGGTGATAACTTGAGTAATAACATAAGATTATGCTGTCCATGCCACTTTGGTCTGGAAAGCGTTTTAAAGTACGAAATACAAAAGATCGGCGGTACTGACCTGAAGGTCAGCGACGGTAAAATAAGCTTCACGGGCGACGTGAATATCCTCGCCCGTGCTAATCTATGTCTCTCTACGGCTGAAAGAGTCCTTATTGAGCTCATCGAATTCAAGGCAACTACCTTCGAGGAGCTTTTCCAGGGCGTAAAGGCTATCGAGCTTGAACGTTATATCGGTCCGCAGGACGCTTTCCCGGTAAAGGGACACTCCCTCAATTCTGCTCTTCACAGCGTTCCAGACTGTCAGTCCATCGTAAAGAAAGCGGCTGTTGAGAGACTCAAAGCAAAATACGGCATAAACTGGTTCGATGAAACAGGTCCGACAGTGCAGATAAAATTCAGCATACTCAAAGACGTTGTTTCGATATACCTCGACACAAGCGGTGTGGGACTACACAAGCGCGGATACAGACGAAATTCCAACGCTGCTCCTATCAAGGAGACTCTGGCGGCAGGTATCGTTGATCTGGCAAGAGTCCGTCCCGACACTATCGTGTGCGATCCTTTCTGCGGAAGCGGTACGCTTCTTATCGAAGCCGCTCTCAAAGCTCTGAAAATCGCTCCAGGCATCAACAGAAGATTTGCCGCTGAAAAGTGGAGCTCTCTTGACTCACGTATATGGCAGGAAGAGCGCAAAAGAGCTATCGACAGTGTTGACAGGTCGGCACAGTTCCACGGTATCGGCGCTGATATCGACGATGCGGCTGTAGCACTGACTCTCGACAACGCTCACAAGGCTGGTATAAAGTCCAGACTAAAGATAGAACAGGCTGATATCACAAAATTCGTTCAGCCTGAGGACTCCATCGTTATCTGCAATCCACCTTACGGCGAGAGACTTCTCGAACTGAGAGAAGCTGAGGATATCTACAGAAAAATGGGAAGGGTTCTCGGTAAGGGCGGCAGCAGACAGAGCTACATCATTTCCCCACATGAGGAGTTTGAAAAGTTCTTCGGTGCTGAGGCACATAAGCGCAGAAAGCTCTACAACGGCATGATAAAGTGTCAATTATATATGTATTTCTGATAATAAAACAAGCTCCGTTTCATGCGGAGCTTTTCCTATAGGTGATGATATGAGATTTGAAACCAAGCGCAGTATCCTGCATTTGTTCTTTCCGACACGCTGTCCTGTATGCGGCGAAATTATCAGTGCTATGGACAGATTTTGCACATCATGTTCGGACAAGCTGAAAGAGTTTGATGAAGATTTCAGCATAGAGGGCACAGAAAGCTTCACTGCTGTATATGAATATGATGATACTGCAAAGAAGGCTGTATTCCTGCTGAAAGACGGTACTTGCGGAAATGCCGCATATGCTCTTGGCGGTGCACTTGCCGAAAAGCTGAAAGCTGCGGGAATGGCAGAAAAAGCAGACATTATCGTGCCGACTCCCATGTACAGGAAAGACATTTTCAAACGCAGCTACAATCAATCACTGCTTATTGCCCGTGAGATAAGCCGTCAGCTGAATATCCCCGTCGAAAAGAATGCCGTATTCAAAATACGCCGCACTCAGGCACAGAAAGAGCTTGACAGCCTTAAAAGGTCGCTCAATCTGAAAGGCGCTTTCTCAGCTGACAGCAGCAAACTCAAAGGCAAACGAGTCCTTATAGTCGACGATATCTGCACTACAGGCAGCACTCTCCGTGAGCTTACCGCTGTTATATTAAAAAACGGCGCAGTGTCCGTACACTGTGCCTGCTGCTGTAAGACTATGAAAAAACGCAGGGACTGATGCCCTGCGTTTTTTTGTATGTTTATTTCTTGTTTTTTATGAATTCATCTATGCCTATCTTAGTCTCAGCACCCGAATTATACGCGTAATAAGCAAGTATTGCAGAAGCATCTACAGAGTCAGCTCTTCCGTCACCGTTTACATCTGCCGCAAGTGCCTGGCGCTTATCGGTAAATATGGAATTCTTTCCGCTTGACACAAGTGCATATTCCCTCATCAGCGCCGAAGCATCAACAGAGTCAACAAATCTGTCGTTGTTGATATCTCCGAGAGCATATGGCGGGTCTTCAAGTATTCTTATACTGCCCTTGTCAAGTCCCTCTGAGAAGATGTACTTGGTCATAGCCTTGCCCTTGTCATCGTTGGCAAAATTCGTGAAGAGCGGCTGTATCTTGCCGTATTTCGACTCGCCTATCTCAAAGCTGTAAACATCGCCTGCCTTGCAGTCTGACGGAAGCGTAACATCTATAGTCCACATAAGACCGTCCTTGCCTGCATCTTCCGAGCCGCCTGTAGTGAACACCATGAAATCCCTTGTATCACGTACAGCCTGTCCGCTTATGAGCTGGTCTATTGCCGTGCCGCGGACAGCTTCGCCAATTTTCAGCCTTTTATCAAAATATACGTATATCACCGACTCGCTGTAAAGCTTATCTGCGCCCTCAACAGAGATAGTAACCTGCTCCTTTCGGTTTGGAGCTTCGCTGATATACACCTCTGTATGGCTAAGCTTGAATATAGGCTTTCCCTGCACAGCAGTGCGTGTGGTGGTAGTTGAAGTTGTGGTCGATGTTGTAGTAGTGGTAGTGGTCGATGTTGTAGTTGTAGTTGTCGATGTAGTGGTTTTCGATGTGGTAGTTGTGGTGGTAGTTGTCGCTGTGGAAGATACTGCAGACGGCTGTGAAGACAGCTCCTTGAAGTTATACTTATACTTGGCCGCATATTCAGAAGCCGCTGAATTTTTGGGGGCAATTATAGTTCCGTTATAAACTGCCGCTTTACTTCCGCCTCCTGCTGTATTGCAGACCGTATCGCCGCTGTCAAAAATGACACATTTTGCATTTCTTATCTCTAATTCCTCAAGCTTTCGGCAGTCCTTGAATGCATACTTGCCTACTTCAGCAACACTGTCGGGAAGCGTCACCTTTACGACCTCTCTTCCTGCAAAAGCATTGTCGATTATGGCTGTTACAGGCAGACCTGCTATCTTTGCAGGAACTTCTATCTTTCCCGAAACCGCCGCATTATAGAGTTCAACGTGGTCTGAATACTTGTGATAAGTAATTCCCGATGATGTAACTGTAGAAAAATCAGCCGTCTCGGCACAGCTTATGTTTTCCGCCGTTTGGGGCAGAACAGCTCCTGCTATTATAAATGCCGAAAGAGCGGCTGATATGATTTTCTTAAACTTCATATATACCTCCATGAAGTGCTGTGATATGTAAAGCCTTTTCGGCTTGAATTCTTGTTCCCCTGTCCGCACCCTCGTTCCGCAAGTCAATGCACGGTATAAAAAATAAGCGATAGCAATACGTTTGTACGATGTCTGAGCATAACAATAAATGAGGAGTCGAACCCCATGCTGCTCTCAGCACGACCTATCAAAAATGCTCCCCTTTCGGAAAGACTTTTTTTGCATTCGCCCTCTACGGAACTACACCGAAAAAGCTTATAAAAGCTCTGTTGACCAGTTCAACGACTGTATCTTGTTGTCAACGAGACGAAGCTCCTTTGACATATCGTCTATCTGCTTCTGAAGCTTAACAACATCAACAGTGCTGAGTATTTTTATCTCGCTCATTCTTGCACGTCTTGCGGTCTGGCTCGCATTTGCGGCAAGGTCCTTGTATACTGATATTTTAAGCTTTAATGCATCCTTTTTGGCAATAAGCTCTGTGATAGTACAGCCGTCTGAAACTGTTGCGCAGTTGGTCTGATTTATCCTGCGCATAAGCTCTTCAAGGCGAGCTGTTGAACCGTCAAGCTCCTTGATGAGTACCTTAGGGTCTTCCGCAGGCTTTTCGTTTTCCTGTACTATGGCGTTATTTATAAGACGCGCTCTCAGCTGTTCGATATTGCAGTTGAGGTCAGCTCTTTCCTGTAATGCTTCTGCCAGTTTCATATATATCCTCCTTGTTCAGCTATCAGCTCTTTTATTGTCGTTGTAATCGTAAAACATTTCGTCCATTAGCTTGTCGTAATCACTGCTGTCACCGAATGCCGCACGGATAAGCGCACCTGCGTTTCTGAAAGCAAGCCTGAAGTAGAGCCAGTCGCCCATATCATCGTATTTTCGGGTAGAATTTATAAGATGATTTTTCCTGAGACAGCCGTATTTCCTGCCGTACTTCTTTCCGTAGGCTCTGAGAGCCTTTGCGGTAGCGATATCCTCTCCTGCTTTTTTCTCAACAAAGCCGCCGATCGCGTCAAATGTACGCTTTTCTGCCCAGAAAATTCCGCAGTACAGTCCCGTTGCTCTGAAACCAGCACGGCACATGATGTCATTTATCCACAGCGCCGCAGAATATCTCTCAAAGCGCAGAGGTGCTCCGCCGCCTATATATCTGCCGCTGTTGAGCATACCAAGTATCTCTCTCAGCGTACCCTCGGTCATACGGTTGTCGCAGTCAATAGTAACTATGACCTTTCCTCGCGCCGCCTTTATGCCTGCATTTCGCACTGTGGCTATGCACCTGCTCTCGTCCGTGACAACACGCGCTCCGTTTTCTGCGGCAAGCTCTGCGGTACGGTCTGTACAGCGATTGCAAACCACTATTATCTCAACGCCGCACTTAACACACGCCGCGGCACGCTTTACAGAGTCGATACAGCGGACAACGTATTTCTCCTCATTATGCGCAGGAATTATTACCGATACCTTTATTTCAGCAGACATACTCAGTTCTCCTTCGCTAAGATTTGCGTTACGACTCTTTAAATTATATCACCTTTGCCTAAATTGGTCAATAGAAGCACCCTCTTATACTATTATAAAAAGAAAATTTCAGATTTTTCGCGAAAAATGCTTGACTTTTCGGGTAGGGTATGTTATAATTTTAGTACCTCGTTGGGGGTTTATTTTTTTGTCCCCGTGGCGAGGGAGGCAAACAACCTACCTTTGGTAACAAAGGAAGTACTAATTCAGGAGGTGCCGATATGAGAGTAAAGGTTACTTTAGCTTGTACAGAGTGCAAGC
>JAEEGL014306656.1_pt1 | contig 11144 bp, 7 predicted proteins | sample 9134231 | NCBI WGS metagenome assembly JAEEGL01 (sample SAMN16246548, study PRJNA631951) | gut metagenome | biome: gut microbiome; feature: rumen; material: fiber-attached | host: Bos | place: Iran: Karaj | collected 2018-10
ATATCCTGTCAATTTCATTATTGTAGTCTATGCCCATGTTATTTGTGAAATCCAGTCCGGGCAACATGCCTATTGCAACTAAAACATTCTTTTCCAATGGGCAAATAGTTTCGCCTGAAAGCCAATATCTTACTTGATTCTCGGTACAATCGGCACCGAAAATGTTAAGAGTATTGCAAACCTCATCAATGTTTTTTCCTTCAGAATACTGAATCAACAATTTATACCACATTCCAGAGATTTCCCGAAGATTTTCAAGTTTGTTTTCCTTAAGCAATTCGTCTGCAATTTCTCTGATCAAGTCTTTTCCGCTTTGACGAATAAGGATCTTATCCCCTCTGTGTAAGCAATTAACTTCTTTTTTTACAGGATAATCTAAATCTCCGTATGTCAAATCTGTAATATCTATTATTTTGTGTTCCGGATGGAAATAACCGACCTTATCACCTGATAAAAGAATCGGTATACATTCTATAGAATCGGATGAGTTTGAATTACCGGTTGTGTTTGAAACTATTGTTGATCTAAAAACACTGCTGTAGAATCCATAGTCATCTATTTCCGATGTTCCTGTCTCATCTAACTGCGAGTGGTCAATAGACTTTTCAAGATAATCGTCTTTGCTCAATCCGAACTTTTCTGCGCTTGCTTTTACCGCTGTATACGGGAACGCTTCTTCTACAGATTTAATATAACTTGAGCGCCACTTGTTCTCATGATCATAAAGAACATAAACAAGCTCTTTATAACAATAAGATTGCTTTATCTTCGTGTATTCATCTTTGTCAAAAAATGATATCAAAAGATAATCGGTGTCATCGTAATAATCTTGCTGGTTTTTATAGAACTGAGAAAGCCTGTAAACATAAACATTATCCTTTCCAAACCAATCGGCCGTCTCTTCAAAACAAGGGTATTTGTCATCAAGTATTAAATATACTGTTTTGCCGGGTTCCGCTTTTTCGGAAATAAAACCTTCTATTGCTTCTTCTTTGGCGCAAGTATATTTATCAATAAATGATTCAAAAGATTCTATAACCAACTCCATAACTCTGCTTATATCTTGATTGAGGTAATATCCCTTTTCAAGGTTCCACATTAATTTAACATCTTTCAGCTCCGAGCGTAGATGTTTTCTGGCATCGTTTCCCATATAACAAAGAGCGTTTGCCGTATTCTGTAATGTCCATATTTTTCTTATGATGCGTTTTACGGAATTATCCATGTTCACAGATAACATTTTCAAATCTCTGAGAGCATAAATATTTCGCTTTAAATCGGCGTCTTTACATACAATACTGTCATATGATGCAGAATAAGCGTTTTTAACTTTCCATGAAAGATCCCCGTAAATATATCCCGGCTTTTCGCTGTATTCCTCTAAAAACGAATGATTTCTCATCGTTGCGGGTTTCCAATGCCACAGTTTGAAATTCATTTTTGCAAGAAGAGAATACTGATCAAAAGAGCTTTCGGAAACAAAAACAATAAAAGGTATTTTCTTTTTTAAACATCGTTTTAATGTGTCCGGATTGTTTATCAGTTCACCGAATTTATCGGGCGTTGTATATACAGAATAAATTGTATCTTTTTTATCTTCGTCCTTCATAAGCCGGTAAATTTCACCTAATTTGTTTGATACCGTAACGGCAGGTATACAATTCAATTTACCGTTATTGTATAATTTGAATTCATTTTCCTCATCATCAAATTCGCCATATGCCATAACATCTTTAAAACTCTGCCCATTGAGAAGTAAATTATCTGTAAAATCTCTGAAATCATTTTTCCCTGAAAGTAAAACAATTGTTTTGTTTAACGATGTTCTGTTGGCCAATGCATTTAATGTTGAATTGTTTTCATCATTCAGTCCAAACTTTTCAATCTGTTTCTCCTTCTCTTTACAGTATTTGGAGTAAGTTGACATAGCACCGTCACATTTTTCCAAAAAATAATGATAAGGCGCCAGCGTTTCGGTGATTTTTTGAATTCCGTTAAAATCTTTTTCGGTACCGCTTCTGAAAGTGATAGTTTTACGGTGATTTTTATCTTCACTCAAACCAATAAATTCAACAACGGATTTCCCCATCCGCATTTTTTGGCCAGATTGGACATTTTCGAAAGCGGCTGAGGTATAGTTTTTTATAGTGTTTATGTTGTTTATTACCTTTGCAATAATCAACGGAACAATATTGCAGTCATCATCGGGCAAAACGACAGCAATACGATTATCGCCGTTTTCAATAAAGCTGTCGATAATATACTGAGTAAAAATCAAAAGATTAGGCAGTTGCTCTGCACATGCTGCCTCCACATCTTCAGAAAACTTAATATCATTGTATACGGGATTTAATTCCAAGTATTTTCTCAGGATATCGTCAACCATACTTCCTCCACATAAACCTTAATGAATTCCTTTTACAATTGCTTCTACAATCGGAACTACCACCGTGTTTCCGGCTTGTTTATATTTGCTTTGTTCGGGAATTTCGGGAAATGAAAAACCTTTTGGAAAACCCATCAATGCTAGGCACTCTTCCGGGGTGATTTTTCTTATACCGAAATCATCTCTGATAATCGGGACGCGATTATACCAAGTTCCCATATTTGCTTTCAGAGTAAAAGATACTCCGTCTTTTCCCGATTGAACACCGAAATCCGAGAAGCGGTAAATCTGGTTTTTATCTGTCATTGCCTTCTTGATCTTTTCATAATCACGGCTTCCGGGTTGCAGATAGTATTCTTCGGGAATGTCTGTTTCTTTATCAATTATATCGAAAAGAGATTTTCCTGTTTCACGCTTTTCGGGGAATTTGAATTTATCGCTTTTTGCTTTGCTTTTGAATGCAACAATATATGTCCTTGTTCTGTGTTGAGGGAATCCGTAATCAGCTGCATCGGCTACAAGGTAGCGGATATAATATCCCCTTACGGACAGTTCGTTATGAATTATATTAAATGTTCGACCATTGTCATGTTCTGTGAGATTTGCAACATTTTCGAGAAAAATATTTTTTGGATTTTGGGAATCGACAACTCGCATTATTTCAAAGAATAAATTGCCTCTGTCATCATCAAAACCTTTTTGCTTTCCGCAAACCGAAAACGGCTGACACGGGAAACCTGCCGTAATGATATCAACATCTTCAAGAGTATCAAAATCAGCTTTTCTGATATCTTCTTCAATTAGTTTAACATCTGGAAAATTATGCCGATATGTTTTACATGCATCTTTATCATATTCATTTGCCCAGACAATTTTGTGCTTTGCCCGGGCAAATGCAATATCGATTCCGCCGATGCCTGCGAATAAACTGCCTATGTTCATTTATCCACTCACACTATCCTTAATGCAAATAAGTAAATTCTTCAGAAATTCCCGTTTCCATATTTAAACACATGAACCGTTTTTCTCTGTTATAGTATATTCGTTTGCTTTGATTGTACTCAATATATCTTCTAGCTGTACCATCTTCATATATTTCTCCGGTAGGCTCTAAATGTAAAGTGACCATCTCGCCATTATTCTTCATCTTTAAATAAAGGAGCAAAGTGTTGATTTCAGCGCTTCTACTACGTTCCGATTTCTTTGTAAGCATAAGCAATGTATCATCTTTACCAATATAAATGGTATTATGAAAATCATCATTTCCCATTCCTACACTAAAGAGATCGTTATCAATAAAGTACTTTTTCCAACAATTATTTGGAATCGTGTTTTGAGAGATTATTTCTTCTAATCGAGCATTAAAATCAGAGGTTTCCAATATTAAATCTAATAAGCATTTAACAATTTCCCACTGCTTTTTTCGCTCATTTACATCTTTGCTATTTGAAAAAAGTTTAGAAAAATTACCTAAGCAAAACGAATATGCACTCGAATTATCTTGCTTGAGCAAATGGCCCATTTGGGAATTGGTTTTATCCTCCATACATAAAAGTGCTTTTTCAAAAAGACATTTATTAACTGATGATTGCAATCTTTTTTCTGAGTCAAAAAGCTTTTTACACAATTGTAAATAATATGAAAACTTATCCAGACAAAATGATCCAGATTCCGTCGAAAAGAAGAGAAGAAATGACAATTGTCCATCCGAGAAATAGTGTTCTGCATCAAGGATTATGTCTCTCCATTCATCATTACCGCGAATCAAAGAGGCTTTAAGAGATTCTTCTTCAAACTGAGGTCTAATGAAATTCTTTTTAGATAGCTCTTCGTAATTCTTTGCCCCTTCAATAGCCGACAAAACCGAATCGTTGGAATTTTCATTAATTGATTTTACTGTTTTTTTGATTATTGCCATAGTTTCTATTGTAGTTTCGGCAGAATTCAAGTCCAAGTTTCTTGACAAGTTTTGAATAAATCTTTTCCACTGAAAATACCCATAGAGTTCGTCCTCGGTTTTCGGAATTCCAAACTTGTTTAAAAAAGAAACAATCGCATAGCGTCTGACGTCTATTCTTGAAATATTATTATCTCTATACTCATCATCTTTAATAATCGATTCTTCGAGATAATAATCGGTATAGAACGCGTCAGGAGCTTTTAATTCATAAAAACTACTATCACAAAAATGATTCAACACTTTATCAATTAGTATAAAAGACTCTTCATTTATAAGTTTTCCATTTTTAATTCCTTTTTTGTGAAACAAATTGTTGTAATCTCCGGAAGAAAAAAACTTGAAAAAGTCTTTACCATTCAATTCAAAAATTACTTTATAATAATCCCTGTATTCTTTTTGAGTGACACCTAGATTACTGGCTGCAATTAAAAACTCATCTCGAACTAATGCTTTAATAAATTCCATAATGCCAGTATCCGCCTTTTTTCTCCAGTAAGCAAAAAAGCAGTCTAAATATTCATTATTGAATTTACTAATGTACTCCTTGTCTGAAATCTGTAATTGCATTAAATCAAGAATGCTTTTTAATGAGTCAGAACCTTCCAATCCTGCTTTGAAGACTTCAAAATCTGAGAGTTGTTTTCCTCTAGAGTTCATTTTAATATATAAATCGTCTTCGTTGTTAATGTTTTCAAGATTAAACCAAAGAAATTGCACAGGACAATCGTCTGAAATCAATAATTCTTTATGATCTTCAAAATCTGAACTCTTATCATATTTCCTCTGAATTTCTTCTAGCATCTTTATCATTGATTTTACTGATGGATCATTTGCAAAACTTTGGGAATACCATGTACAATCAGTTATTTGCTCAGTAATATTTTGATTGGGGTCAAAATCAAAATCATTGCATAAGTATTTACAAAAACGTTTTGTTGTATCTCTTGTTGAATATGAAAACTTAATTAAGCTATCCATTCCCTCATCAAATGAGGTAACTTTAAAAATATACCAATAGAATAAAAAAAGTGTGGTTAGTCTCTGCTGGCCGTCAATTGGTACGAATGATTGACCTTCTTTACCTTTGCCATATACAAAATTAAGCAAAAGAGATTCTTTACTCTGTAAAGAATTATAGATAGATTCTACAAGACCTTTCCCTATTTCATAGTTCTTTGAAGTTAAGCCATATGCATAATCACGTTGAATCGGCGGAATTTTGATCGCAGAAAACAATTCTAGTAGTTGATAAAAATGCAACTTTTTTGCTTCAACATTATTCATCTACATTTCCTCCCAACATTTTATTTAAACTTACCGCAATATCTTCGATATATTTTTCGGTATCAGAAGCACCCCAAACCTTTTCACTTTCGTTAGTATCAAACCCTTTTAAAAATACCCATTTTGTTCCCGTTAAAATGAATTTAAGGGATTCATCTTTTATTTCAGCTGTCCGTTCAATTTCTATGATTGTTTTTCTTTTTTCATCGAAGCACTTGTTTTTGTAGGACCTGTTTGTACTTGCATCAAGTATAACAAGGTTTCCGATATAATCGAGATTTGACAATTTAAATAATTCATGAATTTTTTCTGCAGTGTAATCAAAATTCTGTAAATTATTATTAATGCATGCATCTATTTCTTGTACCAGTTCATTATCTTCAATTATTTTCCTGTAACTCTCAAGCCATTCTTTTCTTCCCGAAATATCAGAATCATCTGGAGTTTTGGGGTTAATATGCTCAATATCCCACTTAATACCAGAGTTATACAAATCAAATGGAAATCTTTCATATTTATTATCGGCATTGATTAAAATTGCAATGTTATATAACAAAAGAACGCGCTTAACATTTGGATCACCATGTGCAAGTTCACTTAATCCGTTTTGAATTGCCTCTAATGAGCATTCACCGGCGATACATTGTGATCTTTCACCAATAAATTCTGTTTTAATGCAATTTAAAACATATTCTTTAAATATTGATTTTGACATAGTGCTATATTTATCATATAACATTTTCAAAAAATCAATTTCAAGATTCGCGTTAGCGTTAGTGTTTTTTAATGTGACTAAAAGGCCTATGATATGATATAAATAATAGTCATTATACCAATCCTCAATCGATTCAGATATTTTTTTAATATCTTCCCATAAATCGATTGGACAGAGGCCTTCATCTAAAGCTTTGTTAACAGCTCTAAAGACAGCTCTATCATCATCTGGATCAGACCTTATTATTGAATAATACCATATGTCAAAAAGCAACTCGATATGTGTTGATTTTTCATACTTGTTTCCAGTGATAAATAGCCATAGTTCTTCATTGTTTAATCGTTTTTCAATGCTTTCCCATTCATTAGCAAAATCGCGTTTTAATTCGGCATCATCTGTTTTTGAACCAATGCTTCTCCACAAGACAGCTTTAATTAATTCAGCATTTGTTAATTTTACCAAATTATTATTTACCGCCGAGAAAATGTTAATTGGATCTTCATCTTTTTCCAATTGATACCAAATCACTTTGACTTTGCTGAAATTGTCACAAATGTTATGTGTGAATGTATACATACCTTTGCCATCAATCTCATATTTAGAGATGCAATTCAAAGCCTCAATTAACATACAAGCATCTAAAGACTGATTTGCCATATCGTCTAGCCCAGAAATAATGTCATTAATACTCGGATTGGTTTTAGACTCTTCATCAATTTGATTTAAAAGATTAGAAAATGCTTCTTTCCCTTCATATTCTAAACTATAAAATGCCCCTGGTTCACGCCTTGCAACATCTCTGACTTTTGTTATAAGCCATAGTGTTGTTAGTCTTTGCTGACCATCTACCAATTCCCAAGATCCATCATCGCGTTCTTTGACTATTATTGGCTGCAAACTATACTCGACAGATTGATCGTTACAAGTGGAAAACTCGTATAAATCTCTAATCAAATCTGTTACCTGGTTCTCATCCCACCTATATCCCCTTTGATATGAACAGATTTTAAACCTGTAATCAGTTAAATCTTTAATTGATTTTATCATACCAGTTGACAAATTGCTCATCTCCTATCCTGTTTTTTGAAAACAATATAATTATTTTTTATTTTATAAATCTTACTTGAAGATTCATATCAAAATAGTATTTGCCGTTTTCTTTGTAAGCCGTTGCGAAACCGTGTTTTGTGGTTGAGCCTCTTTCAAACTTGGTATTATTTAAAAGATACTCTTCAAAATAATCACGATTGTAAATATGATAAGCAAGAACATCGCCGGTTGTTGTTACAACGATATATCCGCCGTTGGCCTCGTCTCTGCCGTCCCATTCTTTACTCGGTGTCATGCCCAGAGCGATTGCGCAAAGGAATTTCTTATACTTATACTCATACAACCCTTTTTTCGGATAGCCGAGAGGATTTGTTTCTTCAAGCATATCAACTACTTCTTTGCAAGTAGCCGCTCTGGTTCTGTAACTGTATAAAAGGCTGTCGGCGATTATCTCATCCATATAGCTGTCAATGAACATCAGGTTTTCAGAAAACCCGTGGCTTTTGGCTTTAACGAATTTCAGTTTTCCATGTTCATCAATATACTTTACGCGATCAAGAATCTTTGTCTTAGTCTTGATTTCGTTGATACTGTCAACATCTTTGTCATTAATACCGGTTACTTCGAATTGAAAGTTGGTTGCTCTGCTTGCATTCAATAGCGTGGGAGGGCTGCCCAGTTCGGATTTAATACTGAATCCGCAGATTGTTTTATAACCGGTATTAATATCCTGCAGTTGCATTTTTATATCGGTTTTGTCTGTTGACGGAGCTTTGATTTTTGCGCATTCGATTTCGGACATTATGCTGTCTGCTTCATCAATTTCAAATGCAGGACTCTTTGTTTCGGTTATCCGCTTGTAAAGGGTAGCGGCAAAAGTTCTTAAATCCGCCCTGGAAATATCTTTACACTTTTGGCCGTTGACATATAACTCTACTTTTCTGTCATCTTCAATAACATATTCCATCTTTTTTGAAGTTTCTTCATCACGGAGAATCTTCAGAATCGGAAAATAAATATTCTCAAGTTTTTTCAACTTGTCATCAGCGGCGTAAAGCTTGCCATCGGCGAGCAATTCAAGAAGGACATACAGTTCGCTCCATTCACCTTTGTTGCCTGTTATTTTCGGCATAATCAATGACCTCCGTAAATCAATACTTTGCGAATCTCTTTCGCAATAGCTTCTATAACATTTACCGTAACACTGTTACCGAGTTGCTTATATAATGAAGCATCGGCAAGCGTTAGATTGAAGTCATCCGGGAATCCTTGTAATCTTGCCCATTCCCTGGGGGTCATTTTGCGAATGTTTTCTTTGTTTATTTCTCCCTTAATATTTGTTGTGGGGACCATAGAATGCTTTCTTTTATCTTTAATCAGATTTCCTTCTCTGCCCATACCGCCGCATACGATAGTGCCGGCGATTCCTTTAAGATCTCTGACAACATATCCGAAACCGTGACCTGCGGCTTCATGCCTTGCTCTGTGTTTTCTTAAGGTCTCTAAATAAACATCGGATAAATAATACTTTGAAGGAATCGGTGCCTTATCTAATATATCTTTAATACAAACGGGTTTCTGTGTGCCTTCCGGGAAGAAGAAATCCTCGGGAGCAATATCATTCCTGAAACAGACAAGGTATATCCTTTCTCTGTTTTGCGGAACGCCGAAATCTTTACTGTTGAGAATCTTATAAAAAACAGTATAGCCGATTTCTTCAAAAGCGCCTTTTATAACCTTAAATGTTCTTCCTTTATCGTGAATGGTAAGACCTTTGACATTTTCGCAAAAGATTACTTTCGGCTTGTGATATTCGCAAATTCGAACAACATCTTGGAACAAAGTGCCGCGGCTCATTCCTTTGTAATCATCGTTAAAACCGCCGTGTTTTCCCGCCATTGAAAACGCCTGACAGGGAAAACCGGCAAGGCAGATGTCGAATTCAGGTATATCTTTTTCATCTATCTTTGTAATATCTCCGGCAATTTCGAAGTCATCTTTAAAATTATCGGTATAAGTTTTTTGAGCTTGCTTATCCCACTCACTGACAAAAACGGTTTCTATCGAATCACCGAAAGCATTATCAAATCCGAGACGAATACCGCCTATGCCCGCAAACAAATCAATTGATTTATACTTTTTCAATTTCTTTTACCGCCCTTTCCACTATATCGGCGCAAGCCGCTACATCTTTTTTTATGTCTTTGCCCCAAAAGCGAATCACTTTCCACCCATCGTTTTTGAGTTTTTCGTTTACTTCAATATCTCTTTGCATATTCCGCTCAATTTTTGGTATCCAAAACCCTTGATGTGATTTAAAATCGGCTTTTCGATTATCCCAATCGTATCCGTGCCAGAATTCGCTGTCAACGAATATGGCAATTTTCTTCCCTTTAAAGGTTAAATCCGGATGACCGAAAACGGTTTTATCATTTTTTCTGTAATGCAATCCTCTTGACCATAATTCATTGCGAAGCATTATTTCAATTTTTGAATCTTTGTTTTTAACAGCTTGCATGTTTCTGCGGCGCTGTTCCGGTGTGTGGTTATCCATAATTTCCCCTTTTATAACGATACTGCCATCTTTAAAAAGTCATTTTTCGACAAATCAATTCCGCTGTTTATTAGTCTGTCTTTTCGCTCATCAAAAAGCTTTTCGGCTGCATATTCTCTGTCGGCTTTTATACCATGATGAAGCATCCGGTGGCAAATCGGGCACAGGCAAACTATATTCGCATAAACATCAATACTGTTTTCAAACTCTTCTTGGTATTTGAGGGGGATGAGGTGATGACCTTCCATATACTGTTTCCCCGTTGAGATTGATACAAAGGTCTTGTGCTGTTTATCGTGTTCGCAACTGTGATGCGCCCCTTCAAGCGCTTGCTCTACAATTATCTGATTTCGCCTGTAAGAAGAAACTGTCGATGTGATGATTTTCGGCTTTTCGGGAATAATAACATCCATTTCAACAATGTTATCGCCGAAGAACTGCTCGTCTTCGACCGCAAAATTCATGAAGTGCTTAAACGCAACGCTGTACATATTGTGACCTGTTTTATTTTGTTTAATAAACTCTTCATTCGTTTTGAGAAATTCGGATATCAGTTCCAGATCGGCAATTGATTTTGCCTCAAACACGCTTTTTATCGGGTAATCATACATATTCAAATAAAGGTTTATGGTGTTAAGGCCCGTTATATAATGGCCTACACTTTTGTCTGTAACGCCGCGTGAAACCTTTAAATATTGTTTGTAATAATCCAACAAAATCATGGTGTCACCTCAAATTATGTCTGTAAATGTATATAATATCCCATAATAATATAATTATAATATATTTTAATAGTTTTTTCAATAAGGAAATGTCATGTTTCAACCACTTTTCCAATATATATTTAACACATCCGCAGTCCGAAAATACGGACTTGATTATGTTCAAAATACACCCTTGAAAAAAGCAGAACGCTATTGTTTTTTACCTACGGTTGCGGTATGATTGAAGTAAGAAAAACCGACTCAGCGCATCAGCCACGGGCAGCCGTGGCTTTTGTCATATATATAATCAATATGAAAGGAGTGATGCGTATGATTGTATGAAACAGATTTGGAAATCAAATAAAACAAAAAGGAGGTAAAAAGCCGTGATTTCCTAAGAAACATTCGACAAAATCCAGGAATACAAAGAAATCGGTTTTTCGGTTCTGCGGGTTTCAAAAAAGCTTGGCATCTCATACAACACGGCATAC
>JAEEGL014409021.1_pt1 | contig 11144 bp, 9 predicted proteins | sample 9134231 | NCBI WGS metagenome assembly JAEEGL01 (sample SAMN16246548, study PRJNA631951) | gut metagenome | biome: gut microbiome; feature: rumen; material: fiber-attached | host: Bos | place: Iran: Karaj | collected 2018-10
AAATTCCTCTATGCCCACAATGCTTCCATCCAGGTGCGGGAGGGCTACGGCACCACCGAAACGGTCACCGCCTGCTGCCTGACGCCGCCCCACATGTTCAAGGAGGGGAGCATCGGCGTGCCCTTCCCGGACACCTACATCAAGATCGTGAAGCCCGGCACGGAGGAGGAACTGCCCTACGGCGAGGAAGGGGAGATCCTGCTGGCCGGTCCCACGGTGATGAAGGAATACATGAAGCACCCGGAGGAGACGGCCCAGACCCTGCGCCGCCATGCCGACGGGCTCACCTGGGTCTACACCGGGGACCTGGGCATGATGGACGAGGAGGGCTTCGTCTACTTCAAGGGCCGGGCCAAGCGCATGATCATCACCTCCGGCTACAACGTCTATCCCGGCCAGCTGGAGAACATCCTGGACGCCCACGAGAAGGTGCATATGAGCTGCGTCATCGGCATCCCGGATTCCTACAAGATGCAGGCGGTGAAGGCCTTCATCATGCTGAAGGAGGGCGTTCCGCCCACGGAGGAGACCAGGGAAGAGCTCATGGCCTACTGCCGGAAGCACATCGCCAGATACGCCATCCCCAAGGAGATCGAATTCCGAGACGAGCTGCCCAAGACCCTGGTGGGCAAGGTGGCCTACCGGATGCTGGAGGAAGAGGAAGAAGCAAAGCGCTCCGCTGCGAATGCGGAGCCCGGGACAAAGGAATAAGGGCAGGGAAGACGAGTGGATAGGATCGACGAAAGGAACCGGGCGCTGGCCGACACCGGCGAGCCGGTATTCGCCCTGGCTGCCATCCTGGAGCGGCGGGGCAAGGCGGCGCGGGACAAGCTCAAGCAGCTCACCGGCGCCGACAATCTCTACCGATGGATGACCGACGCGAAAAACCTCTCCATGCTCCTGATGGCCCTGCCGCCGGCGGACTTCGCCCTGTTCACCAGGGCGGCGGAGGCGCCGTTCATCAAAGAGAAGGAAGTCTTTCTGCCCATGCACAGCGGGCTCATCGGCTTCTGTCTCCTGCAGCCCTATCTGGTGGGGGAGGAGCTATATCTGGTGGTGCCCACGGAGCTCCGCACCCTGTGGCAGGACCTGAAGCGAACCGACCTGCCCCGGCGCAAGCAGCTCCACGACACCCTGGACGCCTATGCCCAGGCAGCTGTGAAGCTCTACGGGGCCCTGCCCCTGGCGGACTTCGGGGAGATGCTTCGCCTGCGGACGGAGCTGCGTCTGAACGGCGAGGCGGAGGATATGCTGCGGGACCTGGCGGACGGGACGTATTACGCCGTGGAGGAGGGCTTGCTGCTCCACTGCGGCCTCAGCGCGGCGGAGGCCGCCCCCTATCTGAGCGCCAGAGAGGGCCTGCCCCGCTATCTGCCGGTCCATGAAAAGCTCCTGCGCCTGGGCGACGGGGACTATTACGATGTGTTCCATGAGCTGGAGCTCTGGCGGTTGGAGGCGGAGGATTTCTTCCGGGCTTCCGGCGAGGAGGATGCGGAGGAGAAGGCTACCGCCTTCAGCGACACGCTCTATGCCGTCCTGCGCATGGAGCTGGGGACGGAGGACCACGGCCCCCTCTTTGCGGAATTCGGCCTGGAGCAGGATGAAGCCAGGGTGGCGGAAATCAAGAAGCAGGTGCGGCTCTGGTGCCTGGGGGGCAACACCCCGGCGGAGCTGCTGGCGGAATATGAAGCGGGGAAGCTGAAGCCCAGGGTCAACGGCCCCTGCATCTGCGGCAGCGGCAGGAAATTCAAGAAGTGCCACGGTGCGTATCCTTCTTCTTTGCCGGAATAGCTCCCATTGCCGCGAGCGGCCTTGCCGAAGATTCCGGCAAAACGTCCTTTCCAAATCGTGACCGCTTCGCTGGGTCACGATTTGGGGAGGAGAAGCGCCGATGGATAAGAAAAACGGGAAACCTGAAGCTCAGGTTTCCCGTTTTTGCAGTGCGCCGTCTCAGGGGAGCAGGCTCTCAATGATGGAGGCCCAGCCCCTGTAGCTGTTGCTGCCGATTTGAACCTCCCCCACCACGCGGCCGTTGGAGTCCACAAAAACAGTGGTGGGGATGTAACCGGTGCTCAGGTAGTAATCAAAGTCGCTGGTATAGCGGAGGCAGGGATAGGTGATTCCCATTTCCTCCATCACCGCGACGTTGTCCTCCTCAAAGCTCCGCTCGGAGATCCCCAGGATCTGCAGGCCCTCGTCGGCATATTCGTCCTGGAGCTTCTGCAGGTCGGGCATCTCGCTGATGCAGGGGCCGCACCAGTACGCCCAGAAATTGATCATGGTGAGCTTGGCGTCATGGAAGCAGGCGTCGGTCCAGGTCTTGCCCTCCGCGTCCTGGGTAGTGAAGCGAATGTCGGGGGACCAGTCCTCCGGCAGGGAGGAACCCGGGCCGGTGGAGACCAGCATGGTGCGGGTCCCCTCGTCATAGTCCACGTCGAAGCCCAGAGCTTCGCCCAGGGCCCGCAGCTGGAAATAGTTGCTGCCGTCGATGTTGTAGGCGCTGAGGCCGCTGACGGTTTCGCCGTCGATCACCAGGGCCTGGGGGCTGGGCACCGCGCTGGCGGGCGTCTCGCTGCCGGAGGCGTCCAGCTCCGTGCCGATGGGGGTATAGTCCTCCCCGGTCACGATAACGACGGAATTGGTCGCTTTCACGTAGCTGACGGAGAAGCAGGCCTCCGTGCCGCTGAGCAGATAGGCCAGATCCCGCAGGCGGAAGTAGTTGCTGCCGTCGATGTTGTAGGCCTGGGCGTAGACCGATTCCCCGTCGATCTTCAAGGACTGGTTGGACAGGCGCACGTCCGCCGCGAAGGCCGTCAGAGACAGCAGCAGCGCGAAGCAGAGGACAAGGCTCAGGAATGCAAAGCGTTTTTTCATCATCAATACTCCTTTTCGGATTAAATCATACCGTGAGAACAAAGATCCCCGCCAGCTCCGGCGTCAGCTCCAGAGAGGAAGCGCCGGTCTCGGTGACGCGGGGGCAGAGGGCGGTGAAATCTTCCAGGGGCTGGATGACGGGGTAGCCCATGGCGCCCCGCCGGTAGTGCATGGGCACGGCGATCCGGGGCTGCAAAGCGTCAATCAAAGCCTTTGCTTCCCCGGGGCCGATGGTGAAGAAGCCACCCACGGGGATCAGCAGCAGGTCCGCTCCCCGAAGACCCTCCGTCTCCTCTGCGGTCAGGGCACAGCCCAGGTCCCCCAGATGGACGGCCCGGAAGCCCTCGTATTCCGCGATGAAGATGTTGTTTGGCCCCCTCTTTTTCCCCTGCTCCGGGTCGTGGAAGGTGCCGATGCTGCTGATGGAATAGCGGGGCATTTTGCCGCTGAGCTTCACCCGCCCCACGGCGTTGTGGTCACTGTGGCTGTGGCTGCAGAGCACCGAATCGGCGCTGAGACCGTCGGGCAGCTCCACGCCGGGAACGCTGCCCTTTTCATAGGGGTCGAAGATCACGCTGCCGCCGGGACCGAAGTCCAGACAGAAACAGCTGTGGCCATACCAGGTGAGAATGGGGTTCATGCGTCGCTCCTTTCCTCCTGCGCAGCTTCCTGCACAGGTCCTTCCGCGGCTTCCGGGCCGGCTTCCGGCGCCGTCCCTGCCGGCGCCTTCAGCTCCTCGTTCAGGGCCAGGAGCCGCGCGGCGTCCGGCTTCAGGACCTTCCGGTCCCAGGTCAGCAGCCCGTTGTGTTCTCCTTCCACGTCGCTGAGCTGGGTGTAGATGCAGGCCCGGAGGCCCTCCTCCTTCAGGGGCAGAATCTGCTCCCGGATCAGCTTCTCCAGGGCGGCGGTCAGTTCTCTGCCGCTCTTGACGCGGCGATAGGGCATCCCGCGGCCGGGAGCCGCGTGCCCCGCAAGGGTGAGGCTGCAGCCGCCGAATTCGGTGACGGCCTGCACCCGGGGGTCGGATTTCAGCCGTTGCTTCCCGAAATAGCGGTGGGTGCTGCAGAAGTCCCCGGTGTGCTGGTCGTGCCAGCCGCTGGCGGAGTCCACGCAGCGGGTGGGGTCCCATTCCTTCAGCTTTGCCGTGAGCTTCACGGCGTCGAACTGTCCCCAGCCCTCGTTGAAGAGGGTCCAGGCTATGACACAGGGGCTGTTGTAAAGCGCCTGCACGATCTCCTCCGTTTCCCGCAGGAACTGCCGCCGGGCCCGCTCGTAGCGGCGGCCGAAGCGGCCATAGCTGCCGTCGGAGACCTGGATGCCCAGGAAGGGGAGCAGCGCCGTCCACATGAAGGAGTAGGGCGCGCCGCCGTTGCGGTCGTCCTGCCATACCAGCATACCCAGCCGGTCGCAGTGGTAATACCAGCGGGCGGGCTCCACCTTCACGTGCTTGCGCAGCAGGTTGAAGCCCAGGCTCTTCGCCGTCTCGATATCGTAGATCATGGCCTCGTCGGAGGGCGGCGTATAGAGGCTCTCCGGCCAGTAGCCCTGGTCCAGGAGCCCCGTGAGGAAGACGGGCTCCCCGTTGAGCAGGAGCTGTCCCTTTTCCGCCCGGACCGTACGCAGGGCGAAATAGCATTTCACCACGTCGCTGCCCCGCTTAATCAGCAAATCATAGAGGAAGGGGTTCTCCGGCGTCCAGAGGATGCCGTCGGGCAGAGTGAATTCCGCCCGGCCCCGCAGGTCGAATTCCCCGTTGAGCACCCGCCGGCCGGAGCGGAAGACGGCAAATGCGTCCCCCTCCTGGGGATCGGGCAGCTGCAGCTCCACGCGCTTTCCCTCCCGGGGGGTGATGCGGATGCCGGTGAAGTGCTTCTCCGGGACGCTCTCCAGCCACACCGTCTGCCAGATGCCGCTCTGGGCGGTATACCAGATGCCCCCGGGCCTGAGGGACTGCTTGCCATAGACGCACGCGCCCTCGGAGGTCTCGTCTCGCACGGCCACGGTGAGGGTGTTCGGCCCCGTGGGGGAGGCGAGCGCAGTCACATCCAGGGTGAAGGGGGTATAGCCCCCCTCGTGGGTCCCGGCGCTGCGGCCGTTCATGAATACCTCGCAGGACTGGTCCACCGCCCCGAAGTGGAGCAGGAGCCGGTCTTTCATGAAGCCCGCGGGCAGGGCGAAGCGGCGGCGGTACCAGCCGGTCTCGCCGGGGCCGGGACCTCCCCGGGCCCCGCTGAGGGCCGTTTCCGGGGAGAAGGGGACCAGGATGCGATCGCCGTATTCCTCCGGCCGCTGCCCCTTCGGCAGCACCTCGAAATCCCAGAGCCCATTGAGACAGAGCCATTTGGGGCGCATGAACTGCGGCCGGGGATATTCTCCCAGGGGGCAGTCCGGAAGCTTCGCCTCGCCCCAGGCGGTGCGGAGACCGCCAGACAGTTCGACGTCCGCCATGGCGCCTTACAGGACGCTGCCGTCCGGCCGGAACAGAGGCAGGGGGGCCAGCACGGTGATATCCGTCCGCTCCGCCGCGTCTCCCTCGGCCAGCACGGCCATTTTGCCCACGATGTTCCCCCGGGCTTCCGTCACCAGGGTCTCCATGGCCCGGAGGCTCTCCCCGGTGGAGATCACGTCGTCCAGGATGACGATGCGCTTCCCCTTCATCCGCTCCGCGTCGGCGGTGTCGATGACCAGGGTCTGCATCCCGGCGGTGGTGATGCTCTGCACGTCCACCCGGAAGACGCCGCTCATATAAGCCTTTGCCTTTTTCCTCGCCAGGAGATAGGGGATGCCGCTCTGGCGGCTCATCTCATAGATCAGGGGAATGGCCTTCGCCTCCGGGGCGATCAGATAGTCGCATTCGGGGAGCCTTTTCAGCAGCTCGGCGGCGCAGTGGATGGTCAGCTCCACGTCGCCGAACATGACGAAGGCGCCGATGGAAAGGTTTTCATTCAGCGGACAGATGGGGAGATCCCGCTTCATACCCGCGATATCGATGGTATAGACAGCCATGAAGGGTCCTTCTTTCTTTTCAGCGTTATGTAAAGTATATCAAACCGGGGGGTATTCTTCAACCGATTTCAGAGAATAATATCCGGAGAAAAGAGGTGCCGGATATGACGGAAACGGAACGAATCCACCTTTGGTGGCGGGCGGCGAACTATCTCTCCGCCGCCCAGCTGTATCTCCGGGACAACCCGCTGCTGCGGCGGCAGCTGGAGCCGGGGGATATCAAGGGGAAGCTGGTGGGCCATTGGGGCACCTGCCCCGGCCAGAACTTCATCTATGCCCATCTGACGAGCCTCATCCGCCGCCGCGGTCTGAACATGATCTATCTCTGCGGACCCGGCCACGGCGGCGCGGCTCTGGCGGCCAATCTTTGGCTGGAGGGCTCCTGGAGCGAGCTCTATCCCTCCGTCAGCCGGGACGGGGAGGGGCTGAAGCGCTTCACCCGTCAGTTCTCCTTCCCCGGAGGCATCCAGAGCCACGCCGCGCCGGAATTCCCCGGCAGCATCCATGAGGGCGGGGAGCTGGGTTACAGCCTCAGCCATGCATTCGGGGCTGTGCTGGATAACCCCGGCCTCATCGCCGCCTGCGTGGTGGGAGACGGGGAGGCGGAGACGGGACCCCTGGCCGCCTCCTGGCAGATACCCCGCTTCCTGGACCCGGCGGGGGACGGACGGGTGCTGCCGATCCTGCACCTGAACGGCTACAAGATCTCCAATCCCACGGTCCTGGCCCGCATCCCGGAACGGGAGCTGCGGCAGTATCTCAGCGGCTGCGGCTGGGCGCCGCTCTTCGTGGAGGCGGGGACGGGGGCGGAGGGGGAGCCCGCCCGCAGCCATGAGGCCATGGCCGCGGCTCTGGAGCGCTGCCTGCAGCTCCTGAAAAAGGGCGATTATCCCCTGCTGGTCCTGCGTTCCCCCAAGGGCTGGACCGGCCCGGCGGAGGCGTCGGATTCCTTCCGCAGTCACCAGATCCCCCTGGACGTCCATGCCCCCGGCGGCCTGCGGAAGCTGGAGGAGTGGCTTCGCAGCTATGGCCCGGAGGAGCTCTTCGACGCCTCCGGCGCGCCGGTGCCGGAGCTTCTGGCCCTGGCCCCCGCGGGAGAGAAGCGCATGGGCATGAACCCCAGCACCAACGGGGGCAGGCTGCTGCGGGACCTGCGCCTGCCGGACTGGAGGGACTATACCCTGCCCCTGAAGGGCCACGGCGCCGAATCCGCGGAGGATATGCGCATCCTGGGCCTCTATGTCCGGGACGTGCTGAAGCTCAACCGGGAGGGGCGGAATTTCCGCGTTTTCGGCCCGGACGAGACGCTCTCCAACCGCCTGGGCAGCATTTTCGAGGCGGAGGGCCGCCGCTGGGAACTGCCGGGGAAGAAGAACGACGAATACCTCTGCCCCGGCGGGCGCATCATGGACGCCTTTCTCTCCGAGCACCTGTGCGAGGGCGCCCTGGAGGGCTACCTGCTCACGGGGCGCCACGGCTTTTTCAATTCCTATGAGGCGTTCATACGCATCGTGGATTCCATGGCGGCCCAGCACGCCAAATGGCTGAAGGCCTGCCGGGAAATCCCCTGGCGGCAGGACGTGGCATCTCTGAATTTCCTCCTGGCCTCCCACGTGTGGCAGCAGGACCACAACGGCTTCACCCATCAGGACCCCGGCTTCCTGGACCATATCGCCAACAAGAAGGCGGACGTGGTGCGGCTCTACCTGCCGCCGGACGCCAATACTCTTCTCAGCACCTTCGACCACTGCATCCGCAGCCGGAACTACGTCAATGTGATCGTAGCCTCCAAGCACAGCCGGCCTCAGTGGCTGAGCCCGGAGGAGGCGGAGAGCCACTGCGCCCAGGGACTGGGCATCTGGCCCTGGGCTTCCTCGGACGCCGGCGGGGAGCCGGATTTGGTGATGGCCTGCTGCGGGGATACCCCGACGCTGGAGACGCTGGCTGCCGTGACGATCCTCCGCCGGGCGCTGCCGGAGGTGAAGCTGCGGGTGGTGAACGTGGTGGATCTGATGCGGCTGCAGCCCGCGGAAGAGCATTCCCACGGCCTGAGCGACGGGGACTACGACGCGGTGTTCACCCGGGATAAGCCCATCCTCTTTGCCTTCCACGGCTACCCCAAGCTGATTCACGAGCTGACCTACCGGCGCCGGAACCGGGATCTCCACGTCCGGGGCTACAAGGAAGAGGGGACCATCACCACCCCCTTCGACATGCGGGTGCGCAACGACCTGGACCGCTTCCACCTGGTGATGGACGCGGTGAAGCTGCTGCCGGGCCTGGGGAACCGGGGCTCATTCCTGCTCCAGGAGATGAAGGACCGCCTCTGCGCCCACAGCGCCTATATCCGCCGCTATGGGGAGGACCGGCCGGAGATCCGGGACTGGCAGTGGGAGGCCTGAGCCGCCGCGACAAAAAACCTCCGGGGAACTTTCGTTCTCCGGAGGCAAAGCTCTGTGTTCACTCTGTGATGCGCCGGGCTCCATAGTAGTAGCTCGTCCAGTAGCTGCCGCTCAGCTCGCTGACGACCACCTCGCAGGAGCCGGTGGAGGCGTGGATGAATTCCCCGTCGCCGATGTAGATGCCCACGTGACCGATGCTCCAGGTCCCGGGACTGACGAAGAACACAAGGTCGCCGGGTTCCAGGTCTTCCTTCTCCACATAGATGCCCTGGGTGTACTGCCCGGAGGCGGTGCGGTTGAGCTCCATGCCGCTGTTGAGGAAGCAGTAGTACACCAGGCCGGAGCAATCGAAGCCGTCGGGCGAGGTGCCGCCGTAGCGATAGGGGGAGCCCAGGCTCTGCTGCGCATACCGGATGACGCTTTGGGCCAGCTCTCCGGCCTCCGGCAGCTGAAAATCGCTCCGGTCCTCCCGGATGCGGACGTACTCCGCATATACATAGCCGGTCCGGCCCGCGGCCTCGACCTTATACCACTCGTCCTCCTGCTCCAGCACCGTGACCCGCTGGCCGCAGTAAAAGTAGCCGTAGATGTCGTCATCCAGGCTGGGACCCGCGCGGAAGCGGACCGCGTCCCCGGTCAGGACGCCGACGCAGGGGAGCTCCGGCTCCGCATCCCCGTCCTCCGCTTCGCCGTCGTTCTCCTCGGGTTCCGGTTCCGGCTCGGGTTCAGGTTCAGGTTCGGGTTCCGGCTCGGGTTCGGGTTCGGGCTCAGGTTCCGGTTCGGGCTCCGGCTCAGGTTCCGGCTCAGGTTCCGCTACAGTCAGCTGCTCCAGGTACTCGGAGCTCATGTAGCCTTCCCTGCCGTCCCAGAGGACGCGGCACCATTCGCCCAGGTCCTCCAGGATCTCCACCACCGTGCCCTCCTCCGCAAGGCCCAGGATTTCTCCGTCGAGGCTGGGCTCCGCGCGGAAGCGCAGGGCGGAGGCTGTGACCTTCGCCGTCCCCGGCGACAGGGCCAGGACGGGAAGGGCCAGAAGCAGCGCCGTCATAAGAACGGCAATGATGATACGAATTGTTTTGCTCATTGTTCCGTGTCCCTTTTGTGGAAAATAATCAGCCTGCGGCCAGCGCTCTCTCCAGCCAGACGGCTCCCAAATCCAGGGCAATATAGAAGCCATCCTTCTCCGCCTTCTTCACCACCCGGTCCCGGGAGCGGATGTCGGGGTCGGTGAGCTGAAGCTGCACGGAGACCCGCTTGGCCAGGTTCAGATCCTGCAGAGGCTCCGTTTCCATGATCTGCAGCATCACCACATATTTATCAGACATGTCCCCATAATAGACCAGGTTGTCCTTCCGGCGAAGGGGACGCCCTTTGTAAGTCAGTTTTTTCGCTTCTGCCATGCTTCCTCCTTCCGGCCGCCGGGCGGCCGGGCCCGCGCTCCGGAGCCCGCCGGCGCCCGGCCGGACTTTCCCTTCGATTCATTCAAGCAATTTATTCTAATCCATTTCCCTCCCGTTGTCAAGCGCCGTGCGCCTCGGAAATGGCGGAGGGAGGCCCGGAAGGCACAGTCAGGGTGCCGGCTTTCCGCCGACACCCTGAGAAGTCACGGGGGATGGGGCCGCCGGCGTCGCCGGGCGGCGGAGGGCATCACTGGTTCAGGTAGCTGCGCACCAGCTCCTGCAGAAGCTCGTCCCGGTCCAGATGACTGATGAGGGTGCGGGCATTCTTGTAGTTGGTGATATAGGTGGGGTCCTCGGTGAGGATATAGCCCACGATCTGGTTGATGGGGTTGTAGCCCTTGACCAGCAGGGCGTCATAGACGGCGGTGATGATCTCCCGCGTCTCGGTGCGCTTGTCAACGATTCCGAATTTCCGCGTAAATTGGTCCATGGCGCGGCCTCCTTTGCCGGATGACGTTTCTTTTGCCGACTAGTATACCCCAAAATCCATGCCGTGTAAAGGAAGAATCGGCGTTTCAGCGGATTTTCGCCTGCAGCTTTTCCTCCAGCGCGCGCAGGATCGCCGTCATGACCGGCTCGATCTCCCCGTCGGTGAGGCTGGAATCCTCCTTGCGGAAGCTGAGGGAGAAGGCCACGCTCTTTTTCCCCGCGGGGATGGGTTCGCCGCGGTACACGTCGAAGAAGCTGACCTCCTTCAGCAGCTTCCCGCCCGCCTCGGCGATGGTCCGGCTCAGCTGGTGGACGGTGGTGTCCTCCCTGCAGACCAGGGCCAGGTCCCGCAGCACGGCCGGGAAGCGGGGCAGGGGCTCGTACAGCGGCTCGGGGGCGCGCCGGTCCCAAAGCAGCTCGAAATTCAGCTCTGCGGCCGCCGCCGCGGCGCTGATGCCGCAGGCCCTGCGCACATTGGGGTGCAGCTCGCCGAAGGTGCCCAGCACCGTTCCGTCCGGGGCGACGATGTCGGCGCAGCGGCCGGGATGGAAGGCAAAGTGGCCCTTGTCGGCTTCAAAGCGCACATTTTTCACCCGCAGCAGCTTCAGGATAGCTTCCACACAGCCCTTCAGAGCGAAGAAGTCCGCCCCTTCGCCGTAGACGCCCAGGCTCAGGTGCTTCTCCTCCTTCGCCAGGCTGTTCCCCTCTTCCCGCAGGTAGACCTTGCTCAAATCGAAGAGGCGCACGTCCTTGTTGCGGTGGGCGGCGTTGAGGCTCATGCACTTGAGGATGCTGGGGAGCAGGGTGGTGCGCATGATGGAGCTGTCCTCTCCCAGGGGGTTCAGGATGGCGAAGGAGTCCCGCAGGGGATGGTCCTTGGGCATCCCGGCCAAATCATAGTCGCTCTGGCCCATGAAGGAATAGGTGAGGGTCTCGCTGAAGCCCAGGTCCCGGCAGAGGTGCCGCAGGTCCC
>JAEEGL016263776.1_pt1 | contig 11144 bp, 3 predicted proteins | sample 9134231 | NCBI WGS metagenome assembly JAEEGL01 (sample SAMN16246548, study PRJNA631951) | gut metagenome | biome: gut microbiome; feature: rumen; material: fiber-attached | host: Bos | place: Iran: Karaj | collected 2018-10
CGGATGGCGTTTGCGTTATCCACGGTGAAGATATCCTTCACAAGGAAGCCGACCGCGTCATCCACGTTCTGCGCGCCGCCGAGCTGTTCGCCGAAGATCACAACGATATCGTTCAGGAAATCGCCGAGGTGTTCAGCCATGTAAACGGCTTTTTCGGCGGTCCACAGGGTGGTTTCGCCTTCGGGCAGCGGGGTGGTGACGAAGGGCTCGTCGGAGCCGATGTTGCCTTCGGTGATCCAATCGATCTTCTGGATCTCATCCAGCTTATCTTCCACACGGTCTTTCTCGCGCGGATACATGAGCTGGAACAGAGCGAATACGGAATCGGTGTAGTTGCCGGAAAGGTTGGCGATCACCTGGTCCACGATGGCGGAAGCGCTTTCATCCAGACCGACGCCGGAGAGCAGCTCCTTGATCGCGGCCACGTTCTCTTCTTTTTCAACCTGCGCAATCACGTAATCGAGCACGGTGGTAAGAAGCACGGCCTTGCTTTCGGTGGCAAGCACGGCTCTGTAAGCGGTGGAGCCGTTGGCGGAATCAAACGCTGCGGGCGTATAGCTGATACGCGCAAGAAGCTTATCAAGATCGATAGCGTCCAGCTTCAGGCCGATGGCGCTTTCCGCGAGGCCGGGGATGAAACCGAACAGCGTATCGGTAACGCTGAAATCGGTCATGGTGAGATCGAAGCCTTTGAGATTCTCATCGGTTGCGGTGAGCGTTTTGACCAGCTCGTAAAGGTCAGCGTCATACAGCGGCTGAATGGTATCGAGCAGCACCGTTACGCTGTAAAGCAGATTCGGGATGGCTGCGCCGAGTACGTTGACGTCGTCGAAGTAGAGCAGTTCGGGCACGATCGCTTCAATGAAGGCAAGCGGATCTTCAGCCAACTTATCGACTACGGTGAAGAGCATATTAACAATGTTTTTCACCACAAAGCCCTTCTGCGCCTTGAAGGTTTCGGGGGCCATCACGTCGGCGCCGAGCGCTTCAAGGATCGGCACGATACCGAAGGAATAGCCGTCGTAGCCGAAGCCGCGGATGGGAAGCGCGTTCGCAAGATAGATCTGGAGGTCGCCGGGCTCGCCGTAAGCGGGATCCACAGAGGGATCGCCGACGGTGATGGTGCCTTCCGCAAGCAGGAACGCAAGCAGCGGATTGAGCGGATTCAGAATCTGCGTGAGGGCTGCCTTGAAGGCGTCTTTGTTGCCGTCTTCAAAGCTGAAGCTCATTTCCGCCCAGGTGGAAGCATCCAGGCCGAGCTGCTCGAGTACGCCGAGATTTGCGACCATTTCGGGCAGTTCGAGGCCGCCAAGGAGTTCGGCAAGCTTGCCGGCAATCATATTGGCGTTATCGGCCGTAAACAGGTTTGCTAGCAGGCCGTTCAGAGCGTCCGCCGTATTGTCGGTGCCGCCCACAAGCTTGAGGACATTCCCCACCACGTCGGCAAGATGGATGGCCATGAATTCGCCCTTATCCTGCGTCCAGGGCGTTACGCCCGCAACGTATTCGGGTTCTTCCACAGTCCAGTAGCCGTCAATAGACGCGGTGTTGGCGTCCGTCTTCCAGGGTACATCATTCGTCGGGTTATCCACACGGTCTTTCACCTGCGGATATACGAGCTTGAAGATGGAAAGCACGGAAGCCGGATAATTGGTCACAAGATTGCCGAGCACCTGATCGATGATGCCGGAAACGGTTTCATCCAGGCCGAGGCCGGAAAGCATTTCGGCGATCTTGGCACTGTTCTCTTCCATACCGATCTGGCCGACCAGATAATCGCAGAACCGTACGAACAGCTCGGTTTTGCCCATCTCGGAAAGTTTGATGGTATAGGCGGTATCGCCGTTGGCGGAGGTGTAGGGCGTGGGATCGGTATAATGCAGCGTCTGCGCCAGCGTTTCGAGCGTAAAATCGTTGCTCAGACGGATGCCGGTGCTTTCATACAGCATATCGATCACTTTATCCATGACGAAATGCAGCGGATTGGTGGTAAGGGAGTTCAGGTCGAAATCCATACCCGCAAACAGGGCGTCAAGGTTAACGTCGTAAATCGGGCGGATAACGTCGAGCAGAACGGTGACTGCAGTTTTGAGATTTTCAAGCACTACAGGCAGCGCGTTTGTGGCGTCGAAGTAGATGATGGCGGGAATGGTATCGGAAATATAACCGAGAGGATCCTCAATAAGGGCGTCCACAATGGAAAACACGGAATTAATGATATTCTCAATGACTTTATCGGGATTCGCATTGAATTCCTCGCTGGGCGTAACGTCGCAACCGAGCACTTCGAGCAGCGGCACGATACCGTAGGAATATCCGTCATAGCTCACGGCCTTCATCTTCAGACCGAGAACGTCGAGCTCGATATCACCGTTAGTGGTAAGCAGGAAGGCAAGCAGGTTATTGAGCGGGTTCAGGATATCGATCAGCGCATTCTTGAAGGCAGTAGCGTCGCCGTTTTCGAAATCGTAAGAGAGATCGTCCCACGCGGCGGTATCGATGCCGAGCTGTTCAAACAGTTTCAGCCCCTGAAGCGCTTCGGGCAGTTTACCCATAAGGCCGGTATCCACATTGCCCTCGTCGTCCTCTTCACCCGTGCCGTTTATAAGGGTCTTGAATGTATTCGCAAGGGAATTCACAAGATCGGAAGTAAAGAGCAGGTCGTTGAGCAGGTAGCCGATCGCTTCGCCGAAGGTTTCGGCGCCGCCGATGACGCCGTTGGGATTCTCTTCGGAGACAGTGAGAGCGGAAACAAGCTTCACAATGGAATCCAGCAGTTCTTCGAGATGGTTCACGGCATACTGCGCGTCGTCCTTCGCCCAGGGCGTGCCGGTAAGATCGGGATCGGAGACCGTCCAGAGGTCGTACATATCCTCTACGATATTACCCTCGGTTACCCAGGTGATCTTATCGGGCATCGTATAGCGCTCTGCGGGCGGGAACATCAGCTCCGCAATGGCGGCGATCACGTCGGTGCCGTTGGTCTTTAGGTTGTCGAGAATTGTGGTAACGATTTCGGGCAACTCGGCGGGCTCTTCGCCCTCTTCGCCGCTGCTGAGCAGATTCATCAGAGCGGGAACGAAGTTTTCATCCTGCAGAGCTCTGATGAGATATTCCAAAACGGCCTGACCGACCTTAGAAATATCCGCGTTGATATTGGCGTGAATATTCTGCCGTCCGTCATGGACGATCTGGCTCTTAGAGCGGAAGGAATCCGCCCATGTGACGCCTTCGCCTAAAAGGGCAAGCTTCACGCCGTCTGCGTGCGGCAGCTTCAACTCCGGCGCGGGCTCGGCGGGTTCATCGCCCTCGTCAGTTTCCTCCTCGGCGGGAGCCAACAGACCGAGTACAACGTCAAGCACGCCGTCCAGAGAGAGGACGTCCTCATAGAATGTTTCTATGCCGAGCGTATCGGCAAGGTCAAGGATCTCGGGGTCGCCGAGGTCAAAGCCTACACCATCTGCGGGAAGCATATCTGTGATCATGCTGCCGGCGCAGCCGCCGCCCGAAAGATTGAGATCGAGCCGCAGGTTGTGAAGCAGGTCAAGGAACAGATCATTCTGAATCACAAACGCGAGGGTCGGAAGGATGGAGAGGATCTTGGTAACAGGATCCTCCTTAATCTGTCCAAGCAAGTCTTTGACCGGCGTGACCAGACCGAACTCAACGATATCTCTGATTCTGGTGTAGCTTCTGGCATTGCTGATGGCGGAAGCGTTCACGCCCATGGCCTCAAGTACGGGGATCAGAGTGTTGTTGTAACCGTCGTTAGCATACACGCCGAGTTTCAGCGTAGCCATACCGCCAAGGATGGATACGACCTCTGTCTGAGGTACCGCCTTGTTGCACAGCAGAGCCATAAACACGGGCTGCAGGGCTTTCAGAGCAGCGTCGATCGCGTTAAGGAAAGCTTCACGCTTTGCGTCAATGCCTTCGGCGGCGTCAATGCCCCAGTCGAAGATCAGCTCGTAGGTGGGATTGCCGTCGTCGTCCAGCACGGGCTCATCATTTTCGTCAAGCACCTGTCTGTAAAGCTCGCTTCTTGCCTCGGAGGCAGTCCAGCAGTTGAGGAACACCTCGGGATCGCTGGTTGCACCCTTATACATAAAGCCGCTGGTGTTGCCGTTAACGCCCTTCAACAGATCGGCAATCGTCGGGTACGTAGATCCCATCAGTTTACCGACTTTCTTCGGCGAAAGGCCTGCGCTCACCTTTTCAAAGGCGTCGTCCAGATCGCCCAACAAACTAAGCGTATTTCTTGAACCGAGAAGAGGGATATCTACAGTTTCGGGAAGCATTTCGAGCAGCTTATCTCTTACAAGCTCGGCGAGCATGGGATAAAGGGCTCCCATAATGTTGTTGACGAACTTATCGGTATAAACTTTTTCGCCGAGGCCGTCCAGCAGCGCGGCAAGGTCAAGATCCATCCCAAGATCGGCAAGTTTCCCGTCGGCAAGAAGACCGTCCAGACCCGCGACAAGCTCGGCATAGAACGCACCGGGCACGGTATAGATCCGGTCACGGATCACGTCGTTCTCGCTTACAAGGCGCTGGATCGGATCAAGATCGATTTTGTGAGAATTATAATTCTCGAGATACGTTGCGGGGTCATACGCTTTGATGCGAAGAAGAAGATTCTTCAGAGTTTCGTAGTTCGCTGCCGTTTCGGCAGGAATCGTAAAGTTGGGGGAAGCGTCAAGGAAATCGTAAGCGACAACGTTCACGCGGCCGATGGAGGCTTTCAGCATGTTATAGGTGTACATATCCACCTCGACTTCGTCGCCGTAGATCGCTCTCACAGCCTGATAGGCAGCAAACGCGTCGGAGATCTGTACGTCAATACGGGCATTCAGCGCAGCATAGGTGGCGTTGATCTTCTCCTCCATGGCGGCTTCGGCGCTCGTGAGTATCTTATCGGCAACAGTCGGGTTGAAAGCACGGATCTCATCCGCCAGGGCCTTCATCAAGGTATACCATGTATCGTGTGACTGCAAAATCGTGAGCAGGTCGTCAATGCCCTCATCCAGCGTCAGGGGGCTGAACACGGCGTTGTAAACGCTCTGATATTCGGTGAACCGGAGCGAATAATCGTTGGTCCTAAGAATATTATCCAGTCTGGTGTATTCCGGGTTAATAAAGTTATCAAAGAACCCTTCCCCGAATACTGCGTCCACGTTTTCCGGCTTTCTGGAATTCATATCAGCCACAACGGAATTGAGCTCCAGAATCGCCGCACTCACAGCGGTTTCCACCGTATCGCGGGAATTGGCGATAGCCCAGTCGTCGGTATAATTCTCCCAATAGAAGGTAAGATCATCTCTTACACGGGGCAGAAGCACTGTCTCCAGATACAAGAGCTCATATCTATTGAGGACCTCATCGAACTTTGCCATCACTTCGGTCATATTGATATAACCGTTTGATTCAAGAAATTCTCTGGCTGCCTCGGGAGCGTTATTATAGCTTGCAAGTTTTTCGACCATCCCGTTGTACATGGGGGTGATCTCATCGTAGCCGAATTCAGTAATATCGATCTCGGTCTGGTCCTGCAGCCACCGGGCGGTTGCCATATGCTCGAGGATCGCGATTGCGGCTTCGATGTCTTCGAGAAGTTTAGGGACGTTAACACCGGAAGCATTCGCATAGTGAGCATATACGGCGCTGCCGTCAAACGCGGTCTCATCAATCAGATTTGTATAAGCAGCATTGATAGCTTCATAGGCGGCTGTTCTGCGATCATCGTTCATAGCAACAAGCTGGGCAAAGGTCATTGCCACAACGTCGCTGTAGGTGTTCAAAGCCGTATACAGCGCTTTGATCGTAGCCGTAGATACCGAATTTGTTTCTCTGTTGCTGCCGTTAAGCGTTACATAGTGGTATGTAGTAGAACCACAACCTCCATCGGATACATCATATGTAGCATCTTTATGCGTATAGGTATACGTATAATAGGTTGTTACTTCATCGGGGATATTATCAAGGTCCAATTGCAGCAGTCTGACAGACGCGTCGACTTTCACCGTTTTTTCGGGAGCCGTACGGGCGCTCGTTTGGTTCGTAGATCCGTCAACGTCATTACCGGGATCCATATAGCTGAACGCCGTGGTAATCTGGCCGCTGGTATAGTCCTCCAAACGGTCCTGAATCGCCGTTTTGATCGCATTGCGAACCTGCGTGGTTGTGCGGTAATTGCTGTTTTGGTCACGGTTATTATCCACAACTTTAACGAAAGCGTTCCAATACGCTTCGGCAAACGCAGCGATCTCTCCCGTGGGATCCGTAAGCGTCGAAGTATAAGTGGAATTTGTAATAGTCCCGTAAGCTGAAATACTTCTTACGGTGTCGTTGTTCATAGCAGCCACAAGCGCATCCAGCTCCGCACCTGCGCTGCCTGTGCCTGCGGCTTTCACTTCAGGCACAAGAGCCGGCAAAGCCACACCCATAACGGAGAACACCATTACAAGGGACAATACCAAACTCAGGAATTTGGTAAAATCAGTTTTTTTCATGATTTCTTTCGACCTCCCTTAAATCTACTGAGAAAAGACAGTATTATTCAAATCTATTATATTTTAAAGTTTACAAAAAAACAATAGTTTTCACCTAATTTATTTAGCACAATTTGTTAATTTTCTATTAACGAATACAAATAAATGTCATAATCATATATCTTCGATATTTTTTATTTTGCTTGATCATTGACAAAACAAGCAAAACCTTTTAAAATAGTATTTATGTTTGAAGCAGCTCTGCACGCAGGAGGGGTACAAATGAACGTATTTACCCGTATTTTTTTATACTACGTTTCTTACGCTGTGGGCTTTGTGCTGATGGTGGCGCTGAGCCTGCTTCGGTGCAATGCTTACCGCATCAAACGCAGCCGCGCGCTGATTTATTGCTTTATCACCTCTGCCTCGGGGTGCCTCGGCGCCGCGATCATAGGCTACATATTTAATTTTCTGTGCCGCCTTAAAGGAATTGAAACGGATATCAAGGTGGATGCGGTAGGCGCGGTGATCTTTACTTCGGTATTTCTGCTGGCTGCCGTTTATATTGAAAAATGGTATTTGAAGCTGAAGCAAAAAAGGCTTTTACAAAAGGGCAGCGACGCCCCCGTTAGAACAGTAAGCTTTCGAGATACGCTTGATCTGATGATCCCCGGCAGCTTTCTCGCTTTTGCCTGTATCAAGATCGGCTGCACCATTCGCGGCTGCTGCTACGGCGTGGAATGCAGCTGGGGGCTTTACGGCTTTACCGGTAAAACCTATTTTCCGATACAGCCGCTGGAAGCCGCCACGATATGCCTTATTATAATAGTATGTTATTTTATAAAGCAAACCAAATTCTATTGCCGGGGCATGGGCGGCCCGCTGCCGGCATTTTTTTACGGCGTCGCCCGTTTCTTCTGGGAGTTTTTACGCGGCAACCCTCCTGAGCTGCGCCGCTTCTTTCTCGGGCTCACGCTGTGGCAGGCCTTTTGCATTCTGATCATGGTTGTTGCGGCGATCTGGGTTCTGGTGCTTTATAAAACGCAGCCGAGCGAACCCTTGCCGAAAAGCAAGTTATACGCATCGCTTGAAAAGAAGTATGAAAAAAGGAATCATAATAATAAAAAACAATCTGCGAAACACAGCCAACCCATCGTTCACAACAAAAAACGAAAAAAAAGAAAATAGATTTATGAACTCCAGTTCCTTGATTTGATGAAAAAGACGGTTTCAAAAAAAGGAGGTATTATTATGGATCGCAAAATCTTTTTTGCCTTATTGGCCGCAACTATGTTAATCGGGACTTTAGTTCGAAGGCAAAAGTATAATTTTACTGTATGGCGCGCTGTTCTGTTGGCGTTTTTGCTTTTATTCGGCGGAATCGGAGGAACCTATATTCTCGGGTATTTAGAAGATGGATCATGGGGCAGCATTTCCTATTACGGCTCTGTGTTTTTCGTACCCATTCTGATGATCCCTTTTTCTAAAATCCACAAATACAACTATTCTCTGCTAATGGATTATTGTGCGCCTTGCGGTACAGCAGCCATTGCAGTGGGAAAAATACACTGCAAACTCAACGGCTGCTGTGCAGGTCGTGTTCTTTGGTATAACGCTTCGGAAGAAGCCGTTCTATTTCCAAGCCAGCTTACGGAAATGGCAGTTGCAGTCATCATTTTGGCGATTCTTTTGTTTTTGGAATATAAAGATGACCACAGAGGAAAACTTTACCCATTTTTCCTGATCATATACGGAGCATCTCGCTTCATATTGAACTACTTCCGAGACGTTGAACTCGTTTTCGGCTTTATTCCCACAGGAGGAATCCTTTCATTGATTGCGATCACTACCGGAATCGTTTGGCTTATTATACTTAGAAAAATGGATAACGCAACAACGGTTAAGAAAAATAAGGGGAACAAACAATTAAAAAAGCATTAACAAGTTTTATTTCACGAAGAATTGATCCATTGGTAAGGTATTCTACTGATTCTTCAAACGGCAGCAGTATTGGTTCTGTTGCTTAACATAGAAGGATCCTTTGCATTTTTCAGTGTTTTCAACACACTGATCTCAATCTTTATCTGGTTCATATACATATATAAAGCCGATTATCACATGAGTGCATTTCCTTTGTGCAATTTCATTTTCAAGCTGTGCACTGACGTCACCGGGAGTATCGCATACGTTACAAATTCTCTGGTTATCATCCGTTGTATTCTTATTGCAATGGTTATCGTTGACGTTTGCTTCTTCCCAACATGGTTATTTCATCATAAAAAACAAAAACAGAGGAAAAACGTTTCTAAGAGAAAAACAACAAGAACAAATAGCAAAAAAAACATACAGACAAAATAACCCAAGTCAAAAATCAAATTATTAATTCAAAATGAAAAAGAAATAGGTATTTTACTATTGATTTTTGTCGTTTTGAGTGATAAAATACGGTAAACGCAATGAACGGGAGAGTAAGTTTTTTTCCTTTCTTTCAGAGAGCGGCGCCCCGGCTGCAAGCGCCGCAGAAAGAAAAAACCGAAGTTCACCCGGGAGCGGTTCGCTGAACGTATAAAAAAGTATATCATTAGGCGCAAACGGTTTGCCCCGTTAAAGGCTTACGAGTGCCCGCCCAGGCGGGAATTCAGGTGGTACCGCGAAAGAGTTTCCTTCGTCCTGAAATACGGACGGAGGATTTTTTCAATTCGGAATTCGGAATTGCATTCGGGTACAGAACGAACAGGAATCAATAGGAAAGGACGAAATATATGAAAGATCTGTTGGAAAAGCTGCGGCAGGCCGCGTTGGAAGCCGTAGCGCAGAGCGGCGATCTGAGCGCGCTTGAAAACGTGCGCGTGCGCTTTTTGGGCAAAAAGGGCGAGATCACTGCCGTGCTCAAAATGATGGGCAAGCTCAGCCCCGAGGAGCGCCCCGCCATGGGCCAGTTGGCGAATCTGGTGCGCCAGAACGTGGAGGAGGCCATTGCCGAAGCCACCGACGAGCTCAAGAAGAAGGCGCAGGCCGCGAAGCTGGTAAACGAGACCATCGACGTAACGCTGCCCGGCGAAAAGCCGGAAACCGGCCACCGTCACCCGCTGGAGATCGTGCTGAACGAAGTGAAGGATATCTTCATCGGCATGGGCTTCCAGATCGCGGACGGCCCCGAGGTGGAATGGGACTACTATAACTTTGAGGCGCTGAATATCCCCGAAGGCCACCCGGCGCGCGATACGCAGGATACCTTCTACATCACCGAAAAAATGCTGCTCCGCACGCAGACCAGCCCGGTGCAGATCCGCTATATGGAGGGGCACAAGCCGCCCATCCGCATGATCGCCCCCGGCCGCGTGTTCCGTAGCGACCCCGTGGACGCCACCCACTCTCCCCTGTTCCACCAGATCGAGGGGCTTGTGGTGGATAAGAACATCACCATGGCCGATCTCAAGGGCAACCTGCTCACGCTGGCCAAAAAGCTCTACGGCGAAAACACCGAGATCCGGCTGCGCCCACACCACTTCCCCTTCACCGAGCCCAGCTGCGAGATCGACGTATCCTGCTTCCGCTGCGGCGGCAAGGGCTGCCCCATGTGCAAGAACGAGGGCTGGATCGAGATCCTCGGCGCAGGCATGGTGCATCCGAAGGTGCTGGAGCGCGGCGGCATCGACCCCGAGGAGTATTCCGGCTTCGCCTTCGGCCTCGGCGTAGAGAGGCTTGCCATGTTCCGATTCTCGGTGGACGATATGCGGCTGTACTACGAAAACGACGCAAGATTTCTGAGTCAGTTCTGAGAGGGAGGGAAACGAAATGGATTTATCAAGAAGATGGCTTTCCGATTACGTGGATATGAACGGCATTTCCGATCAGGAATTCGCCGATAAGATCACCCTCTCGGGCTCCAAGGTAGAGAGTTACGAAGAAGAAGGCAAAGCGCTGAAAAACATCGTTGTGGGCAAGGTGCTCTCGCTGGAGCGCCACCCCGATTCCGACCACATGTGGGTATGCATGGTTGACGTGGGCGAATCTGCCCCCGTGCAGATCGTAACCGGCGCGCAGAACCTGACCGCGGGCGATTTCGTGCCCGTGGCAAAGGACGATTCCGTAGTTACCGGCGGCAAGGCCATCCACGCGGGCAAGCTCAGGGGCGTTATGAGCTTCGGTATGCTCTGCTCGCTTGGCGAGCTGGGGCTCACCGCACACGATTTCCCCTACGCGATCGAGGACGGCATTTTCGTGCTGGGCGACGACTGCGACAAAACCCCCGGCCTGGATATCCGCGAAGCGATCGGCCTGAACGACACCGTGACCGAGTTTGAGATCACCCCCAACCGGCCCGACTGCCTTTCCATCATCGGCCTTGCACGGGAGACCGCCGTCACCTTCGGCAGAAAGCTGAACGAGCCCGAGATCAAATACGGTACCGTGGGCGAAAACGTGCGCGATTACCTAAAGAACGTGACCATTGAGGCCGCTGATAAGTGCTACCGCTACGCCGGCGCCGTGGTCAAAAACGTGCGCATCGGGCCCAGCCCCCGCTTCATCCGCGAGCGCCTCAGAGCCTGCGGCGTGCGCCCCATCAACAATATCGTGGATATCACCAACTTCGTGATGCTCGAATACGGCCAGCCGATGCACGCCTTCGACCTGCGCTACCTTGAGGGCGGC
>JAEEGL016827365.1_pt1 | contig 11144 bp, 6 predicted proteins | sample 9134231 | NCBI WGS metagenome assembly JAEEGL01 (sample SAMN16246548, study PRJNA631951) | gut metagenome | biome: gut microbiome; feature: rumen; material: fiber-attached | host: Bos | place: Iran: Karaj | collected 2018-10
CTTGCATATGCTTGGGGAAAATTTTTGAAACATGATTCATGTATTGCTTCTGTACAACCATCTTGGCGTGATAGAACAGAGCTTTTTGGTTATTTTAATGAATTTACTAAAAGATTTAATGAAACTGAAGTATTAAAAGAGATGTATATGGCTGGTTATACTGATGATGTTTATACAGTTATTTTGGATGAGATGAATATTTCACGTGTTGAATATTATTTTGCAGAAATGTTATCAATCCTTGAAATGCCTAATAAAGATGAATGGATAGTTGAACTTGTATCAAGTCCTTGGCCTAATGATCCAAAAAAAATTAATGAAGGAAAACTTCATATTCCTGCTAATATGTGGTATATCGGTACAATCAATAATGATGATTCAACATTTATGGTAACAGATAAAGTATATGACCGTGCAATGCCACTTGATATTAATGAGAAATTCCCAGCATTTACTCCTATTGATACAGAAGCACAGGATATAAATTATTCATATTTAGATAAACTTTTTACAGAGGCAATTGAAAATAATCCAATATCAAAAGAAACACTTGATAAAGTAGAAGAAATGGATAATTACGTAATAAGTCATTTCCGTATAGCTTTCGGTAATCGTATTGTTATGCATATGAAAAAGTTTGTTCCTGTTTATGTTGCTTGTGGTGGAGATGAAGTAGATGGAGTAGACTATTTTATCGCTAATAAAATATTACGTAAATTTGAACAATTGAATGTATCATATATTCGTGATGAAATTGATGGATTTGTAGAATTTCTTGATAAAACATTTGGCAAAGGAAAAATGAAAGAATGTGAAGAATATGTTCTACGTCTTAAAAAACTAACATAATGGTGATAATATGAATGGATTAAAAATATTTGATTTATATAATGAAACATCAAATAGTCAATTAGATAGTTTCCTTAATAGACTTGATTCAAATTTACATATTGATAAAAACGAAAATAGAGTAGAAGGTAATTTTGAATGGCTTTCATTAATGGAAGATACGATACAATATATTGATAATATTCTAAGAAATCCTAATAGATTTATTATTAATGAAGAAGATGTTGTTAAAATAGAGCTTGCAAGAAGAGTTACTGTAGAAAGTATTAAACATTTAGCAAGAAATACTAACTTAATTCAAGATATTGACAAGAAAACAGGAGATGTAAAACCATCTAAAATATTAAATATTAATAAAGAAGAAAGTTTTAATACCTATGAAAATAGATTTATATATACCTTAATTCAAAATATGAAATTCTTTATTAATCGAAAGAAAAATTCTATTGTAAATGAATCAAGTTTTAATTCTAATAACAATATATCTTATAAAGGTAAATGTCCTTTAGGAGATGAAAGTATTGATATAGATTTAAAAATTAATGATATAATTAAATCATCAAAAAAAATAATGGATAATACTGGTAATGATATACCATCAAGAATAGAGAAACTTGAACAAAGAATAACTGATTTAACGTCTTGTGAGGTATATAAAAATTTAAATAAATTACATGTAGCTTTAGTAACTTCTCCAATTAAGAAAACAAATGTAATACTTAAAAATGTTAATTTCCAATATGCAGTAAAACTTTGGAATTACCTACAAGAACATGTAAATGATGAAAGTAGTGAAGAAACGAAAAATAATAATTCATATGATGATAAAGGAGACTTAAAAAGGTATTTTGATGAATCCTTTTTACTTGATTATTTAGCATGTAAATTATTAACGGGATTTGAAGAAAAAAAGATTAATAAAGAAAAAGTAAGTGAAAGGTTAATAGGAAATGTTGTTGAAAAAATAATTGATATAAATAAAGGTATATCAGAAGAAGAACTTTCTAATTTAGTAGCAAGACAGTATACAATAATCAAGTATAGAAATGTTGTTACAGATAAGAAAATATCTAAAATATATAAAGATGCAATTGATAAGTATTTAAAGAAAATACAGAATTTAAAAATGGAGTAGAAAATGAGAAATAAATTAAATGAATTGAAAAATAAAAGAATATTTCAAATAATAAGTAAAATTTTTAGTATTATTATGACTATTTTACTTCTTTTAATGTTATCTATTGTTGTTGCACAAAGATTTTCTAATAATCGTTTTAGTTTGGGTGGATTTGGTATTTATACAGTTGCAACAGGAAGTATGGTGCCAGAGTATAAAGTTAAAGATTTAATTTTAACATCTAAGAAAAATCCAAGTGAAATAAATATTGGGGATGATGTTGTCTATATAGGAAATAAAGAAAGTGTAAATGGCAAAGTTGTTACACATCGTGTAATAGATAAAAGAGAAGAAAATGGGAAATTTTATTTTTATACAAAAGGTATAGCAAATGAGATAACTGATCCAGAAATTGATGATACACAAATATTAGGAGTTGTTAAAAGTAAATTGTATATATTAAGTTTTTGTAGTCATATTATTAATAATCCATTAGTCTTAATATTTCTAATTGTTGTACCATTTATAGTATTTGTTTTTTTTGAAGGAAAAAGTATAATAGATGAAGTAAAAAGTAAATGAAATGGGTGATTTTATGAAAGGTAAGTTTAAAGAAATATTATTGAAGATTAAGAAATATCGATATTTTTTAATATTTGTTATTCTTATGCTTTCACTTAATACCTATGCTTGGTTTGTTTATGTAACTAGGGTAGATACAAGTATTACTGCAAAGGTAAGATCATGGAATGTTATGTTTCAGGTACATGATAATAATATTGCAAGTGAAGTTGTTTTTCATCTTGCAGAGATGTATCCTGGAATGCCTAATTATAACGACTTTGCATCAATTGTAAATACTGGTTCAACTGCTGGAGAAATTTATTTTAAGGTAAAGAAGGTCGAAATACTTGGAACTGTATATTCTGATAGTGATTATACAAGTGATGAATTAGTTGATATGCTTTCAAATAATTATCCTTTTAAAATAGATTTATCACTTACAGATACAATTGTAAATCCTGGTAGAACAGAACTCTTTAATATCGATATTACATGGCCATATGAATCAGGAAATGATGCACTTGATACAGAATGGGGAATGAGAGCTTATCAATTTCTTCAAAGAAGTCAAACAACAGATTGTATTACAATTACTGCTGAAGTAAGAGTAAATCAAGAAAGTATTGATAATCCATAGAAAAAGTTTACGAAAAAGTGTAAATAGTTAATAAGTGGTTAACAATTAATTTACATTTTTTTTTAATTATGATAAACTTTTATTATAGGAGGAATGTATGTTATTTAATAAGAAAATTGTTTTATTACTTGCATTTGTATTAGTCTTTTTATGTATTATAACATTACAGGATACCTATGCTAAATATACGTCTGGAATAAATGAAATAACAAATATTTCTATTGCAAGATGGCGAATACTTGTAAATGATTTTGATATTAGGTCTAGTTCTACAACAGATAATTTGATTACTCCAGTTTTTTTAGGAAATGAAAATATTGCAAGTGGTGTTATTGCTCCTACTGCAACAGGATATTTTGATATTATAGTTGATGCATCAGGAACAGATTTATCTTTTGTATATGATATTTCTGTTAGTAATTTAGAAGATAGTTTAGTAAGTGATATAATTGTTACAGGATGTACTTTAAATGGTAATGATTTATCAATTGTGAATAATAAAGTTACAGGTACAATTTCTTTAGTTGATCAAAGAGTAAATACATTTAGAGTTTATATAGAATGGCTTGATGGAGATGGAGAGAGTATGAATAATGCTGCCGATACAAGTACAACAATGGAAGAAGAATCCATAGCTAAGGTAAAAGTTAATGCTCATTTTACACAAGCACATTAATAGTTAAATAAATGCCGAACTATGTTGATTCGACATTTTTTTTATGGTAAAATTAATCTATAGGATATAGGATGTGGTAGTATGGCAAAACAAGGTTATGTTGTTTATACAGCAGATAAAATAAAAAAAAGAGAGAAAAGAATAAAAAAATCCAAAATAGTTATTACAATTGTTTTTTTAATATTAATGCTTTCTTTTGTTGTATTAAGTCTTACTTATAATGGTGGAGCTTTTACTGTTACGCTAGATCCAAATTTTCATACTAAAACTGGTATGGCAATTTATACAGATGAAGTAAAAAAAGAACATGTAAGACGTCTTTATGGTGAAGAACTTAAATTTATGGATAATATTTCAATTGGTATGTTATCTCAGATGGCTAGTAATTATAAGAATTTTGAAGGTGGTAGTCATAATGGTGACAATTATATAGGGTATACATTTTATGTTGAAAATCAAGGGGTAGAAACACAAAGATATTGGTATTCAGTATATATTGATGATGTTATTAAAAATGTAGATGAAGCTATTCGTATTATGATTGTTTTAAATGATGATATAAAAGTTTATGCTAAACCTAATCCATTAAATAATGATGCTGAAAAGATTTTCCCTAATTCAATGACAGGTAATAATACTATAATTGATGCTGAAAAATTTTATATGAATACTATTCCAGTTATGGAATCACGTGATAATTTTAAACCAGGTGATGTAGATAAAATAACTGTATTTATCTGGCTTGAGGGAGATGATCCGGAATGTGTTGATAACCTTTTAGGTGGAGAGATTAAAATGCACATGGAAATAACTGAAGAACATACTGAAGAAAATAAAGAAACAAAAATAAATACAGATAAGTTTAATAGAGTACATGATACAAATGATGCTAATAATCAATATAATGATAGGAGTGAATAATTATGGAAGAAACTGAAAATAAAAAACATAAAAGGAAATTATTATTCTTATTTATTTGGTTCTTCTTTATAGTTATTTTTCTTTCTACAGTTACTTATGCATGGTTTACATCAAATAGAATTGTTGATTTACAATTTTTTGACATTCATGTTGAAACTGATGGTGGACTTGAAATTAGTGAAAATGCTATAAATTGGAAAAATGAAGTAACAGTTGAAGAACTTAAAAATGCTTATAAAACTTATCCTGATAGTTTAAATCAAATACCAGGTACAATGAGTCCAGTATCATCTGGTGGAATTTTAGATAATAATGGTTATTTAAATATTTTTTATGGACAAGTTGATAGTAGTGGAACAAAAGATTTTTATCTATCAACATATCGTAAAATTGAAGAAAGAACAACTGAATTAAGTAACAATGGTGATTTTATTGCATTTGATGTTTTCTTTAGAACAACAACACCTAAAACACTTTATTTATCAGAATCATCTTATGTTCTACCAAAAGATGAGTCACTTGGAATTGAAAATTCTGCAAGAGTTGCATTTATTAAAGAAGGAACACTTCCACTTGAAACAAATTTAAATAGTGTTCAAAATATGAAAACAAATAATGAAAATAATGTTTATATATGGGAACCTAATTATGATATTCATACAGAACATGGTGTTTCTAATGCATTTAAAACATATCAAATTGTTACAAGTAAAAATAATGCTGAAATACTTGAATATGATGGTGTAATTGGAACTGTTAATAATTCATCCAAAATTAAACTAGGTGATGCAAATTCAAATAATTATCCTGGATTATTTAAAAAAGTTGATGTTGATATACATACTAAAAAAGATTATAAAGGCAATAATTTTTTATGCGATTTAGATGTTGGAATTACAAAAATGCGTGTTTATATGTGGCTTGAAGGGCAAGATGTTGATAGTGAAAATAAAGCCAGTCATGGAGATATAACATATTTTATTGAGTTTACATTAAATCCATAAGAGAAAGGAAGTAGAATATGAAAAAAATAAAGTTTAATCGATTTAACATAATTATTTTTTCAGTAACATTAGTATTACTTATTTTTTTCGTATCTGCTTATTTTAATTCATTTAGTGATTATGTAAAAAAGGATAAGTCAAAAATTGAAGGAGATACCGTATATATTAATGATTTAGCAAATGATTATTACTATTATCTTGGAATGAATTATGTTGGTGATATATATTCAAATGAAGTAAATTATAAAGAAACAGATTTAAAAATGGTTACAGTTAATTATTATGCTTATCCTAGTAATGATTCAAGTTTAACCGGTTACGTTTCATTAAATGAAAAACAAAATAAATTTGTCTATTATAAGTATTTTCCTGTAAAAAATAATCAAATAGAGATAGAACTTATTGACAATCCATTTGTTTTAAGACCTAATAATAAGGGTTTTGGAGGATGGCAAAGTCAAGATGGTGTGATAACAAAAGATAGTAAAACTAATACTTATAAATTAACAATTAGTAGTTCTTTAAATGAAGTTAATATATATACTAATTGGGCTAATGCAAATGTTGTTTATTTAAAAGGTGAAGAAGGTGATGATAACTTTGATGGATCAACAGATTATGATGCTGTTGCAAGTTTTGGAAGAGCCTTTGAAATCTTAAGAAATAACTCTACTAATTTAAATGATCGAGAATTAAATATAATTGTATTAACTGGCAATATTGATCATACAATCAATTATTCAAGAAGTGTTACACATAATTGGGATTATACATATACATATCAAGATAATGAAAGTTTTAACGAAGGAGAAGAATATTTAATTGAATACAAAGATGGTAATAATCGTTATGCATTAAATGATAATTGGTCTAATGTTGATAGAGAGATACTATCAGAAAATGTTAAACCTAGTGATAAATCATTATGGATAATTACTCATAATGAAAATGGATATTTAATAAAAAATAAAGATAGTGGAAATTACCTAGGATATACACAGTACTATAATGATCAAGTAGCAATTTTTGTAAGAAGTGATCCTTATTACTGGCAATATGAAAGTAATATAAGAACTTTTTTTACAAAATTTAATTTAACTATTACTAAATATAGATATACTTTAAATAACATGGTAAATTCTAATAATACATATTTAATTGCGGATAAAAATAGTTATACTAATGAAAATAATTTTGAGTCATTAAATATTTTAAATAATAATCTTACAAATACAAGTATTGATACTGAAAATTATAATGAAAATAATTTATGGAGAATTACATCATCAGGAAGTGGTTATACAATATTAAATAATAATAGTAATCAATATTTAAATTATGAATCACTAAATGGTAATACAAATTTAGTATTAAGTAATAATTCATTAATATGGAATTATGATAATTCTTTAAATAATCTTTATACAAATGTTACGCATTATCTTACCTCATATAATTATAGTACAAGTGCGATATCAACTGGTTCATTTTATATAGGTTATCAAAATGGAGATAGTTACTATTTATTAAATAATGATATGGAATTTGTAGAATATGATAGTACAAGTGAACCAGATTCTAGTATGATGTGGGATTTAATACAAACTGGAGGAAAATACTATCTACAAAATAGTGATGGTCAGTATATTCGTAGTAATAGAGGAAATTTATCAATTAGTACATATAATAGAACAGCATTTACTTTAAATAATAATCGATTATATGTTTATCAAAATGGTAATTATAGATATCTTTATAATAATAATGGAACACTTGCAACTACAACAAATCAAAATACTGGTACTATGTTATATCATGTTGATGTACAAGAAACAACTACTATTACTGGACAAGAAAATATGTATTTAAATTTTAATAATAATACATGGAATTTATCGTTAACTGGAAATCCTATAAGTTTTGTAAGTTATGAAAAAGAAACGGTTAATGAGGAGAAAAATTTCTATTTAAGGTATGATACGACAAATAATAATTTTACTTTTGATATGAATAACCAAGGTACTAATTTATATTTTGCAACTTATACTGAATCAAGAGAGATGTTAAATACTAATCGTGGTAATATTGCAAACAATAACTATTACAATAATAATACTAATATTGCAGTTACTATAACTAGTATGTATGATAATATAGATTATCGAAATAATGCTACAATTGATTTAACTGATGATTATTATAGAACGATAGCTTATAATGATTTACAGCTTGAATATTTAAAAATTAATGCTGATGGTTATAGTGCAATAGATGATAATAATACTACGACTGATTTAAGAAATAGTTATGCATCTTTAATTGGAAATAACAATAATGTAAGGATTGGTCGTGGAATGACTCCTTCATCATGGACTGATACAAGCAGCACAATATTTTCATTTTTACAAGGTGGAGGAGATTCAAGTGTTGGTAGTCAAACAAATACCAATAATGCTTACAAATTAGTTGTTGAAAGTGGACGTTACTCAGGACTTATGGCTTCTAAAATTAATAATAATTATTATGGAAATAACTATTATAATTATTATGGAAGTATTTATTTAACACTTGGATCTGATTATGATAGAGCAATTAATAATAATGATTTGCTCGATATATATTATCGTTTAGGAAGTAGTAATTATAATGGAATTAATGGAACTGGAAATATTCATTATTTAGCATATTTAATTAATGTTAAATCAGGATCAATTGGAATGTATTATTTTAATAATAATCAAGATGCATCAAGAGCGTACTCTGGAATATATGTAGGTGGATTGACAGTAAATGCTAACACTCAAAATGATGACATATCATCTCGTGTATTAATTGTTGAAGGTGGAAATATCGCTAATATAAATGGTGGTCTTCGTATTACTGAAAATAGTGGAAATTCCTCTGTTAATACTAAAATATATGTAAAGAATGGAACAATTCAAAATATAGTTGGTGGTGCAGGTGTATCAACAACATATGGTGATAGGTTTATCTCTGTTACAGGAGGAAATGTTGCATACAGTATTTCTGGTGGTTCTAATGGAGTTGCGGCAACTGATGAATCTGGTCAAAGTGGAAGACTTGGAGGAGATTCATATGTTCATGTAGGAGGAGAAGCTCATATAGGAACTAGTGGAAGTGGATTATTATATGATGTTTCTTATGGATCAGTACTTGGAGCAGGTAATGGAAATGAAGATTTTCAAACTTCAGGAAGAGTTAATACATCACATGTTTATGTAAGTGGGGATGCTGTAATTGAAGGAAATGTCTATGGTGGTGGAAACTTTGGCCCAGTACTTGTTGATAGTAATATTCAAATAGACGGTGGAGAAGTAAAAGGAAATATTTATGGTGGTGCTAACAAAAATGGTGTTGGTACTGTTGCAATTAATGAATCGACTATTTATAATGTTACTTTTGATGATGATAAAGAATTAACAAGTGGAGAAACTTACATAATTAATAAAAATGTAAATAATACAAGAAATCTATTATCAGAAAATAATAGTGAAGGTACTTATAATGTATCTTTAAGCCAGGGAAATCAACCATCTAATTATTCACGTTGGATTATTACAGGAAATAATAATGAATATACGATCAAAAATTTAAACTATAATTATTATCTTGCTTATACTACAGATAATAATCCAACATTAACTATTAATAGAAATAATGAAAATTCTACATGGAATTATGATAATACTAATAAAACATTTTATAGAGATATAACATATACTTCATCTGTAACAATTAATTATAATTATACGACGAATATTACAAGTGGTAGTGAATATGTAATTACAAATTCTAATACAAATTCTGCTTATTCATTAAATAGTGATATTGGAAGAAGTCGGTTAAGTACTTCTTCTGAACCTACTGATAATGTATGGATTTTTAGATCAAGTGGAAATGGTTATACTATTCAAAATAAAGATACATTAGAGTATCTTTCTCTTGGAAATGGTTGGGGTGCATCACTTACAACTTCGAATACTCCAACAGTTTGGAGGTGGGATGCAAATAACAACAGATTATCTAGTGAATTTGATACTTGGTGGGGAGGTACTACAACATATTATTTAAGATATAATAATGGATTTACTATATCAACAAATACTTATTCTGTATATTTAGCAAGTTATAATGTTGTAAGAGAAACAGAAACTGAGCGTTATTATTTAGTATTTGATAATACATGGAAATTAAGTACAGTACCAAGTAGTATTATGCTTAGTACATATTCTTCTACATCAACAACAGGTTATTCAGTAAGTAATAAATCTGATGGTAATGTAACTATTTCAGTTAATAATGGTAAAATAGATGGTGCATTATATGGTGGTTCCTGTGAAAAAGGTAATGTTGCAGGAAGAGTAACTATAAATGTGACCGGTGGTGAAATAGGCTCTGACTCTCAAAATGTTGGTAGTATTTTTGGAGGAGGATATGGAATAAATACTTTTATTGCAAGTGGAGTTAATTTAAATATAGATGCTAAAAAAGATATAACTATTGATGGAACAATATATGGCGGAAGTGCACTAGGAACAGTAATAGATAATATTTCTGTTACTTCAAAAGATGATGATGATCCTAGTAAAATTGTAGTAAATAGTGACTTTTACTGTGGATCTATGGGAGATAAAAATGAAGAGGGCACAGGTATAATTCAAGGAAATTGTACTTTAAATATTGATGGTGGAACATATAAAGGAAATGTTTTTGGAGAAAATAATTCACAAGGAAGTCCTACTGGACTTGTAAATGTAACAGTGGGTGGAAATTATCCAACTAATATAAATAATTTATATGGTGGAGGAAATGAAGCTGATAGCAAGTCTCAGATTGTAAATGTTTATATTAAAGATAATAGTAATATAACTAATACATTTGGTGGTGGTAATAAGGCTACAGTAGAAAATACACATGTTTATTTACAAGGAGGAAATTCTACAAATATTTATGGTGGATCTAATGAATCTGGAGATGTAATATCAACTAATATTACTGTAACAGGAGGAAGTTCTACAAATATCTATGGTGGTAATAATTTAGGTGGTTCAACAAATGTAACAAATATTTTAGTTAATAATGGTAATATAACAAATATCTATGGTGGAGGTAACGAAGCAGTAGCAAAAGATAGTACTATTAATATAGAAGGTGGTACGATTACTAATTTATTTGGTGGTGGTAATAAAGCCTTAATTGATAATAGTGTGGTTAATTTAAAAAATGGAACTGTTACTAATACCTATGGTGGTGGAAATGAAGCCGGAGTTACAAATAGTACTAATATTAATTTATTAGGAAGTACTTGTACATTAATCTATGGTGGTTCTAATAAAAGTGGTGATGTAAAGGAAA
>JAEEGL016966100.1_pt1 | contig 11144 bp, 9 predicted proteins | sample 9134231 | NCBI WGS metagenome assembly JAEEGL01 (sample SAMN16246548, study PRJNA631951) | gut metagenome | biome: gut microbiome; feature: rumen; material: fiber-attached | host: Bos | place: Iran: Karaj | collected 2018-10
CCTCTACTGCCTGAATCCCAAGGACAATCCGGTAATGCTGACCATGGCCTATACCTTCAACGACGGCACCTTCCCCGGCAAGATGCAGTTCGGCAGCGGCTGGTGGTTCCTGGATCAGGAAGTGGGCATGCGCCGCCAGATGGAATCCCTGAGTAACCTGGGTCTCATCTCCCGCTTCGTGGGTATGCTCACGGACAGCCGCAGCTTCATCTCCTATCCCCGTCACGAGTATTTCCGCCGCATCCTCTGCGACCTGTTCGGCAAGGACATCGAAATGGGCAAGCTGCCCGCCTCCGAGATGGAATTCATCGGCCAGATGATCGAGGATATCTGCTACAACAATGCCAAGAATTATTTCAACTTCTAGTATGAAGTACATCAAGATCAATCCGGCCGATAATGTGGCGGTGGCGCTGCAGGACCTTGCCGCGGGCGAGGTGGTGGAAGGCGTGAAGCTCCTGGCGGATGTGCCGCGGGGACATAAGATAGTCCTGAAAGACCTGGTGGCGGGGGAGGACGTAATCAAGTACGGCTTTCCCATCGGCCATGTGACTTGCGATGCCGCTGCCGGCACCCTGGTGGACCACAGCTGCATCAAGACCAACCTGGAAGGTCTGCTGGAATACAAGTACGAACCTGTTGCAGCCGCCCAGGACGGGCTTTCTGCGCAGGCTGGCCAGGCATCCCGCACCTTCATGGGCTTCCGCCGGGCCGACGGACAAGTGGGCATCCGGAACCAGATCTGGGTAATCCCCACGGTGGGTTGCGTGAACGGCATCTGCCAGCAGATTGTCGAGCGCTTCAAGGCTGACCTTGCGGGCGAGAAGTCTTCGGTGGACGCCGTAGTCTGCTTTCCGCACAATTACGGCTGCTCTCAGCTGGGACAGGACCACGAGAATACGCGGATTGTCCTGGCCGATATGATCCACCACCCCAACGCCGGAGGCGTACTGGTGGTGAGCCTGGGCTGCGAGAACAACCAGCTGGATGCTTTCCGCGAGCTGGTGGGTCCGGTGGACGAGTCCCGGGTCAAGATGTTCGTGTGCCAGAAAGTGGAGGATGAGGTGGCCTATGGGGTGGAACGCCTGAAGGAAATCTATGCCGTGGCCTCCCGGGATGTGCGCACGGAGGTTCCCGTGAGCGAACTGCGGGTAGGCCTGAAGTGCGGCGGATCGGACGGCCTGAGCGGCATTACGGCCAACCCGCTGCTGGGCGTTTTCTCCGACTGGATTGTGGAGCAGGGGGGCACCACGGTGCTCACGGAGGTGCCGGAAATGTTTGGCGCCGAAACCATCCTGATGAACCGCTGCCAGGATGAGGCCACCTTCGAAAAGACGGTCTCGCTCATCAACGACTTCAAGGAGTATTTCATGAAGCAGGGGATGCCGGTGTACGAGAATCCCTCGCCCGGTAACAAGGCCGGCGGCATTTCCACCCTGGAAGAAAAGAGCCTGGGCTGCACGCAGAAATGCGGTTCCAGCACCGTCCGGGGCGTACTCAAATATGGCGAACGCCTGAGCGTGAAGGGCCTGAATCTCTTATCGGCCCCGGGCAACGACCTGGTGGCTTCCACCGCACTGGCTGCCGCCGGCTGCCAGGTGGTGCTCTTTACCACCGGCCGCGGCACTCCTTTCGGCTCTTTCGTCCCTACTGCCAAGATTAGCACCAATACGCCGCTGGCCGAAGGAAAACCCAACTGGATTGACTTCAACGCCGGTGTGCTGGCCCAGGGAGAACCCATGGACAGCGTGGCCGCCCGCTTTACGGACTTCGTACTTTCCGTAGCCAGCGGTGAGCCCGTGAACAGCGAACGGCACGGTATCCGGGAAATTGCCATCTTTAAATCTGGAGTAACATTGTAAATAATTAATAATCAATAAAATATTATGGAAAGACTCAACCGCAAATCTGCCCCGCAGGCAAAACAGTACACTGAAAAAGTGATCCAGTTTGGCGAAGGCAACTTCCTTCGTGCATTCATCGAGTGGATTATCTGGAAGACCAACCAGAAGACCGATTTCAATGGTTCCGTGGTGGTGGTCCAGCCCATCGAAAAAGGCATGGTGGAATGGCTGAACGAACAGGATGGCCTGTATCACCTGAACCTCCAGGGCCTGCTGAACGGCGAACCTGTGGACAGCGTGGACCTGATCGATGTGATTTCCCGCGGCCTGAATCCCTACACGCAGTTTGACCAGTACCTCAAGCTGGCCGAGCAGCCGGAAATCCGCTTCGTAATCTCCAACACCACCGAGGCCGGCATCGCCTTCGATCCTGCCTGCAAGCTGGAAGACCAGCCTGCCAGCTCCTATCCCGGTAAGCTCACCCAGCTGCTTTATCACCGTTGGCAGTATTTCAAGGGTGACAAGACCAAGGGCCTGATTATCTTCCCCTGCGAGCTCATCTTCGAAAACGGCAAACACCTGAAGGAATGCATCCGCCAGTATATCCAGCTCTGGAACCTGGGGGCCGAATTCAGCGACTGGTTCGAGAACGCCTGCGGCGTGTACAGCACGCTGGTGGACCGCATCGTGCCCGGTTATCCGCGCGATACCGCCGCCCAGCTGTGCGAGCGCGCCGGCTACGACGACCATCTGCTGGACAAGGCCGAAATCTTCCACCTGTGGGTAATTGAAGCCCCGAAGGAAGTGGCCGCCGAATTCCCGGCCGACCAAGCCGGTCTGCACGTGCTCTTCGTCCCGTCCGAGGCTCCTTACCACGAGCGTAAAGTAACGCTCCTGAATGGCCCCCACACCGTCCTGAGCCCCGTGGGTTATCTTTCCGGCCTGAATACCGTGAAGGAATGCTGCGAAGACCCTGAAATCGGCCAGTTTGTGAAGAAGGTCATGTACGATGAACTCCTGCCCACCCTGAATCTGCCCAAGGAGGAACTCCTGCAGTTTGCCGGCGATGTGCTGGAGCGCTTCCGCAACCCGTTTGTGAAGCACTTCGTCACCAGCATCATGCTCAACTCCTTCCCCAAGTTCAAGACCCGCGACCTGCCCGGCCTCAAGACCTATCTGGAGCGTAGGGGCGAACTCCCGCAGGGCCTTGTTCTGGGCCTGGCCGGTATCTGCACCTACTATAAGGGCGGCAAGCGCGGCGACGACGAAATCGTTCCCAACGACGACCCGAAGATCATGCAACTTCTGAAGGACCTTTGGGCCACCGGCGACGTAACCGCTGTTGCCAAGGGCGTCCTGGCCGATAACTTCATCTGGGGCGAAGACCTCAATGCCATCCCCGGCCTGACCGACCTTCTCACCAAAGACCTGGCCCTGATTCAGGAAAAAGGCATGCGCGAAGCTGTTAAATCCATTATTTAAGGCTTATGTCCACTCAGAAGAAATTAATGACCAACTGGCGGTGGTGGATTTGCACCCTGCTGTTTGTGGCCACCACTGTGAACTACCTGGACCGCCAGGTACTGTCCCTAACCTATAAGGAGTTCATCGCTCCCGAATTCCACTGGACCGATGCCCACTACGGTACCATCACGTCCCTGTTCTCCATCTTCTACGCCATCGCCTGCCTTTTCGCCGGCAAGTTCGTGGACTGGATGGGCACCAAGAAAGGTTACCTAATCGCCATCGGCGTATGGTCCGGGGGTGCCGTGATGCATGCCGCTTGCGGCATTGCCTCCACCTGGTTCATTGACGAACTTGAGTCCATGGAGGCTCTGCGGGCTGTGGAAGCTGGTTCTGAACTGGCGCTAACCATTTCAACGATCAGTGTTTACCTCTTCCTGTTGTGCCGGGGTATCCTGGCGCTGGGTGAGAGCGGCAACTTCCCGGCCGCCATCAAGACCACGGCCGAATATTTCCCCAAAAAGGACCGCGCTTTTGCTACGTCCATCTTCAATGCCGGTGCCTCCGTGGGCGCCTTGGCCGCTCCGCTTCTGATCCCGCCGCTCGCCAAGCAATACGGCTGGGAGATGGCTTTCATCATCATTGGTGCCCTGGGCTTCCTGTGGATGTTCTTCTGGCAGTACATGTACGATAAGCCTGAAAAGAGCAAGCACGTGAACCAGGCCGAACTGGAATACATCCACCAGGACGATGCCGAAGAAGAAGCTGCCGCCGCTGCGAAAGCAGTTGAAGAGGAGAAATCCATTCCCTTCATGCAGTGCTTCAAGTTCAAGCAGACCTGGAGCTTCATCGTGGGTAAATTCCTTACCGACGGTGTGTGGTGGTTCTTCCTGTTCTGGGCTCTGGCCTATTTCCAGGACCAGTTCAATGCGCCGGCCAGCTCCCCGCTGGGTCAGGGCCTCATCTTTACCCTCTACGCTATTGTGACGGTGATTTCCCTGTTCGGCGGTTATCTTCCCAAGCTCTTCGTGGAGAAGAGGGGAATGAACCCTTACAGCGGCCGTATGCTGGCCATGCTCATCTTCGCCTTCTTCCCGCTGGTGGCCCTGGCCGCCCAGCCACTGGGCGCCTACAGCCCCTGGTGGCCGGCCATCCTCATCGGTATCGCCGGTGCGGGACACCAGGCCTGGAGCGCCAATATCTTCTCTACCGTGGGTGACATGTTCCCCAAGAGCACCATCGCTTCCGTCACGGGCATCGGCGCCATGGCGGGCGGTATCGGCTCCATGATTATCCAGAAAGTGGCCGGTAACCTTTTCACCTATGCCGAAGGGCAGGGTGCCGCCTTCCAGTTTATGGGCTTCGAAGGCAAGCCTGCAGGCTACTTCATCATGTTCTGCTTCTGCGGCCTGGCCTACTTGATCGGTTGGACCATCATGAAGACCCTGGTTCCCAAGTATAAACCCGTGGAGGTCTAGTATGAACCGTATTCGGATGGGTTTGAGCGTTGTCCTGCTCTGCTGCCTTTCGTGGGTGGCGGCAGGGCAACGCTATACCAATCCGGTGCTTCATTCCGATTACAGCGACCCGGATGTGTGCCGGGTGGGGGAGGATTATTATATGACGGCCTCCTCTTTCAACTGCATGCCGGGCCTTCCGGTCCTGCATTCTTCGGATCTGGTCCACTGGACCTTGATTGCCTATGCTTTGCAGGACTATCCGGCCTTTGACCAGCCTGTTGCGCACGGGAAGGGCGCTTGGGCTCCTTCCATCCGCTATCACGACGGCTGGTTTTACATTTTTTGCGGAGACCCCGACCGGGGAATCTTTATGGTCCGCAGCCAGGATCCCAGGGGACCGTGGACAACACCCGTTTGGGTGGTTGAGGCCCAGGGCTTCATCGATCCCTGCCCCTTCTGGGAGGAGGATGGCAGCGCGTGGCTGGTCCATGGCTGTGCCGGTTCCAGGGCCGGACTCAAGAGCGTCTTATTCCTGGCCCCGCTCAATGCCGATGCATCGGCCGTCACAGGCCCTTCCCGGATTATCTATGACGGACACTTGACGCAGCCCACCATCGAGGGCCCCAAGGTGTACAGGAGAGGGGAGTGGTATTATATCTTTGCTCCGGCTGGCGGCGTAGCTACTGGCTGGCAAAGTGTTTTAAGGGCCAGATCCCTGGACGGTCCCTATGAGGAACGCGTGGTAATGGCCTGGGCACCCGGGACCATCAACGGGCCGCATCAGGGTGCATGGGTTTCAACCCCCGGCGGGGAAGACTGGTTCCTGCATTTCCAGGACAAAGGCGCCTATGGCCGGATTGTACATCTGCAGCCTATGGTTTGGAGGGCCGATGCCTGGCCGGTCATCGGCGAAGACCCCGACGGAGATGGCGTGGGACAGCCCGTAGCCGGCGGGAGCATCCCCAGCCACGAATTACATGAAAACGCCTTAAAGCATGTAACGGAGCCGGCCGGCCCTTATGGCTTGGCGCTGGCCTGGCAGTATCCGGCCGTCCCCAGTCCCTATTGGCATCAGGCGCTGCCGAACGGTGGAGTCAGGCTATACAGCGTGGAGCAATCGGCCCAGGGACTTTGGGACAGCCCCAACCTCCTCTCGCAGAAGTTTCCGGCCGAGTCGTTCACCGTTGAGGCTACTCTGGCCTTTATGCCCAATCCCCAGCTGGAACAGCATGGGGAAACGGCCGGCTTTGCCGTTACCGGCAATAGCTATGCCGCTTTGCAATTGCAGGATACCCGCCAAGGTGTCCAGCTTCAGTTTATCGTTTGTGAAAAAGCCTCTGAAGGAGCACCGGAAGAGGTTATTCCCCTCTGCGACGTTCCTTGGGACGCCGTGGAGATAGATCACCGGCACGAATCCCGGAATGTGCCTTTGGTCAAGTATCCCTCTTACAGGCGCGCCGTGGTGCGTGTGCGTCTGGAGGTGAAACCGCGTGAACGTGCCGGGGACGTTCCGGAACCGCTGTGCCAGTTCAGTTACAGTTTGGACGGCGGCAAAAAATGGCAGCGCGTTCCGCAGTGTTTTGTAGCCCGTCCGGAACTTTGGATAGGCGCAAAATTTGGTTTTTATTGCAATCGTCCTGCCCGTAAGAACGACGCGGGATGGTTGGAAATACAAGATTTGAGTATCAATTAAGTATCTATATATGAATCTATTCTCTCTAAAAGGCAAAAATGCATGGGTGACCGGTGCGGCTTATGGCATCGGCTTCGCCATTGCCAAGGCTTTCGTGGAAGCCGGCGTGGAGAACATCATCTTCAACACGTCCAACCAGGCATCCATGGAAAAGGGTCTGGAGGCTTACAAAGCCGCCGGAATCACCAACGTGCACGGCTACGTGTGTGATGTCACCGATGAGGTGGCCGTGAAGAAACTGGTGGATACCATTCACGCCGAAATCGGCCCAATCGATATCCTGGTGAACAATGCCGGCATCATCAAGCGCATTCCCATGCATGAGATGACCCGGGCCGAGTTCCAGCAGGTGATTGACGTGGATCTGGTGGGCCCGTATATCTGCGCTGCCGCCGTCGTCCCCGAGATGATGGAGCGCCGGGAAGGCAAGATTATCAACATCTGCTCCATGATGAGCGAACTGGGCCGCGAGACCGTGAGTGCCTATGCCGCCGCCAAGGGTGGCCTCAAGATGCTTACGCGCAACATTTGCTCTGAATATGGAGAGTATAACATTCAGTGCAATGCCATCGGTCCCGGTTATATTGCTACGCCGCAAACCGCTCCGCTGCGTGAACGCCAGGCCGACGGCAGCCGCCATCCCTTCGACAGTTTCATCTGCGCCAAGACCCCTGCCGGCCGCTGGCTGGATCCCGACGAACTCGCCGGTCCGGCCGTATTCCTGGCTTCCAGGGCCTCCGACGCGGTCAACGGCCACATCCTCTATGTGGACGGAGGTATTCTGGCCTATATTGGTAAACAGCCTAAGTAATTGAATAACAATATGACAAAAGTGAATTGTTCTGTCCGCCAAGCATCCAGCAACGTGGATGCCAGGCATTACGACACCGCCCGCATCCGGGGAGAATACCTGGTCCAGAACCTGATGGTTCCGGACGAAATCAATATGGTTTATTCCATGTTCGACCGCATCATCGCCGGCGGCGCCGTGCCGGTGCAGGAAGAACTGGTCCTGACACCCCCGGAGATCCTTCGCAGCGAGTACTTCACCCAGCGCCGCGAACTGGGCATCATCAACGTAGGCGGAACGGGTATCGTGAAAGTAGGGGAGGAGGAGTATACCATTCCTTTCAAGGAGGCCCTTTACGTGGGTCGTGGCAACCGTCACGTTACCTTCAAGAGCGTGGATCCCGAACATCCGGCCCACTTCTACTTCTGCTCCGCCACCGCCCACCGCGAGACCGGCGTGAAGCAGGTGTCCAAGAAAGACGCCGTGGTGATGCACCTGGGCAGCCTGGAAGAGAGCAATGAAAGGACCATCAACCGTTTGCTGGTGAAAGAGGTCGTGCCTTGCTGCCAACTTCAGATGGGTATGACCGAACTGGCTCCCGGCAGCACCTGGAACACCATGCCGGCCCATACGCACAACCGTCGCATGGAGGTGTACTTCTACTTTGAAGTGCCCGAAGACGCCGCGGTGTGCCACTTCATGGGCGAGCCCCAGGAAACGCGCCACATCTGGATGCACAACGAGGAGGCCGTGATCTCCCCTCAGTGGAGCATCCACAGCGCCTGCGCCACCCGCAACTATACCTTCATCTGGGGCATGTGCGGCGAGAACGACGACTACAATGACATGGACTGGTGTGCCACCAAAGACCTCCGATAATATGAAAAAGAACGTAATCATAGCCCTGACGCTGCTAGGCGTGCTGGCCTGCAGCCCCAAGACAGAGGAAGTGAAAGTCATGGCCCGGGCCGTTCCGGAGCGTGCCGACGACTTCGTCTTTGAGAACGACCTCATTGCCGGCCGATTCTACGGTCAGGCCCTCGAAGGCAATCCCACCTCCCCGGGCATCGATATCTGGGTCAAGCTTCCCGGCAAGCTCGTGGCCGACGAGTGGTATGAGCACGCCGTCAACGAAGATCCGGACTATTACCACCACAATCACGGCGGAAAGGACTGCTACAAGGTGGCGGTTTCCCTGGGCGGCGGCGCCTCTGCGCCCATTATCGGCGGAGATCTCCGTTATCCCGCCACCAATTACCGTTCCTTTGAAGTGCTGGAACAGACACCTGCCCGTGTACGCTTCGCCCTGGAGTATCCCGCCTGGGAGGCTGTGGAAGGCGTTCCGGTGAGCCTTCGCAAGGAGGTGACGCTGGAGGCTGGCAGCTATTTCGCGGAAGTGGCCGATTATTATTCCTTTCCGGATTCACTGGGCACGCTGACGGTTGCCGCCGGCATCAAGCTCCATGGCGCCCAGGGAACCGTAGAAACCACCCATGAGGGTGAAGGCTGCATCGCCATCTGGGAGCATGCCTCCGACCAGAGCATCGAGCCCGAGGACGGAATGCTGGGAGTGGCTGTCGTGGCCCTGCAGGATAACTGCGGGGTGTGCTGCAATCCCGACTTGGACCATGCCCTGGTAACAGGCACCGTGCGCCCCGGAGAACCTTTCCGTTACCGCTTCGGTTCCTGCTGGTCCAAGGGAGAGGTCCAGACCGCCGACGCCTGGTTCGCGAAGGTGGATGAACAATGCGCTAAGAAAGATAATCAACAATAATACATTATGGCAAAAGTAGTAACTTTCGGCGAGGTCATGCTTCGACTCGCCACCCCGGGCTACCAGCGTTTTTCGCAAGCCCATTCCTTCGAGGCAACCTTCGGCGGCGGTGAGGCCAACGTGGCTGTGTCGCTGGCCAATTACGGCATTGACGCCCATTTTGTGACGCGTCTTCCCAAGAACGATATTGCCGATATGTGCACGGCTGAGCTCAAGGGCCTGGGCGTGAAAACGGATGGGATAGTCTATGGCGGCGACCGCGTGGGCATCTATTATCTGGAAACGGGTGCCGTGGCCCGCGGCTCCAAGGTCATCTACGACCGCGCGCACAGCGCCATCTCCGAAATCCAACCCGGCATGGTGGACTGGCACAAAGTGCTGGAAGGGGCCGACTGGTTCCACTGGACCGGCATTACGCCCGCTTTGAGCCAGGGTGCGGCCGACGCCTGCCTGGAGGCTATCAAAGTAGCTAACGAGATGGGTGTGAAAGTGTCCTGTGACCTCAATTACCGCAAGAAGCTGTGGAAATACGGCAAGACGGCGGCCGAGGTGATGCCCGCCCTGGTCGAAGGTTGCGACCTCATCCTGGGCAATGAGGAAGATGCCGAGAAAGAGTTCGGCATCAAGCCCGAAGGCTTCGACGCCGAAAAGACCGGCGGCGAGATTGACCAGCGCATCTTCATCAGCGTGGGCGAGCAGCTCATGGCCAAGTTCCCGCGTTGCAAGAAGGTGGCCGTGACCCTTCGCGGTTCCATCAACGCCAACCACAACACCTGGGGCGGCGTGCTGTATGATGGCAAGACCCTCTGGCAGAGCAAGCGTTACGACATTACCCACATCGTGGACCGCGTGGGCGGCGGCGATTCCTTCATGGGCGGCCTCCTCTACGGCCTGCTGGCCTATGAAACCGACCAGGAAGCCATTGAGTTCGCTGCAGCAGCGTCCTGCCTCAAGCACACCATCCTGGGCGACTACAACCGCGTGACGGTCGCCGAGGTGGAAGGTCTCATCCAAGGCGGCGGCTCCGGCCGTGTCAGCAGATAATTAACAGCAAAGGTGTATCCTTTGCATAGAAGTAAGATATAGACTATGGCAAAGTTTAATAAAATCGATACGATTGGTATTATCCGGGGCACAGGCATTGTGCCGGTGTTCTACAACAAGGATGCAGAGCTTACCAGGAAGGTGGTGAAAGCCTGCTACGACGGCGGTATCCGTGCGTTCGAGTTCACCAACCGAGGCGACGGCGCCAACGAAGTATTCAAGGAAGTGATGGCTTTCGTAAGGGCCGAATGCCCCGAAATGGCCCTGGGGGCCGGCACCATCCTGGATGCACCCACCGCCGCCATCTACCTGCAGATGGGGGCCGATTTCCTGGTATCCCCCTGCATGGTGGAGGAAGTGGTGAAACTGGCCAACCGGCGCGGCGTGCCTTACAGCCCCGGCTGCGGCACCGTGACGGAAGTCGTAAAAGCCCAGGAACTGGGCTGCGACCTGGTCAAGGTCTTCCCGGCCGGCACCGTGGGCGGTCCCGCCTTCGTAAAGAACGTACTGGCTCCGCTGCCCTGGGCCATGCTCATGGCTACAGGCGCCGTGGAACCCACGGAGGATAACCTGTCGGCCTGGGCCAAGAGTGGCGTAACCGCCGTGGGCATGGGCTCCAAGCTCTTCCCCAAGGAAGTGATTGCCTCCGGCGACTGGGCCTCCATCTCGGCCCTCTGCCAGAAGTGCCTTGCCTGGTTTAAAAAATAGTAGTACCTTTGCGGTCCCAGAATGGTAGGACGATCTGTCGCGGCTCCACTGCCGGGCCCCCGTTTCAGGAAGTGGCGCTGAGGAAAGTCCGCACAGGGTAGGGCACCCGCCTGTGGAAAGCACAGTAGGGAGTAATCTTTAGGCAACGTAACAGAGAATAACCGCCGCGGGAGGCCGAAAGGCCGTTTTTACCGCCGGTAAGGGTGAAAACGTGGGGTAAGAGCCCACGACGTTGCATGGCGACATGCAGCGGGTACGTTGTCCGGGCCTGCAAGACCAAATATACCGGCAGATGAGGGCTGCCCGTCCGATGCCGGGGGGTAGGTTGCGAAGATAAATGACAGATTTAAAAACAGAAAGCGGCTTA
>JAEEGL010305858.1_pt1 | contig 11143 bp, 10 predicted proteins | sample 9134231 | NCBI WGS metagenome assembly JAEEGL01 (sample SAMN16246548, study PRJNA631951) | gut metagenome | biome: gut microbiome; feature: rumen; material: fiber-attached | host: Bos | place: Iran: Karaj | collected 2018-10
AAATACTTCAATATACCAAGTTGGATAATCTTCTTCATTTAAAACGATATTATCTTGATTTATATCATAAGGTAAATCCTCATCTAGCATTGAAGTAAGCTGTCCATCAGCTCCTTCAAAAGCAATTTGAGCTTGAGGATTTATAATTCTTATCCATCTTCTATATTGACTTAGTTCTTTATTACCATCAGCACGATTGAATATAACTAAGCTTGAATCCTTAATCATTTGTTGGAATACTTGACGCATATTTTGGAAATATACATTAAATGTTGTTGTATCAATCATAGTAATTTGTTGATAAATTACCATATATGAAGGAAATTCCTGTAAATCCCAATTAAAGAATGAATTATATTCAACTACATATTGGTCAGCCATATATTGCTTATCAAGCTTTTTAAAATAATCTACAGAAAAGTCTTCTTGTTTTTCAATATATTCAACATGGACACCATATTTTTGGCACCACTCTTCATCATATTCAACTTCGCCTTGCTCACAAGCAATAACAACTGTTGTATTATTCTGATAATTTCCATTATTTTCAATGATTTCTTTTATAATAGTGGTTTTACCACTTTCTAAAAAACCATTTAATAAAAATACTGGTACTTCTTTCATTTAAATCAATCCTTTAAAATAATTTTTTAATTTCTTCTTTATCAATCTTAGAACCAATTACTACAATCTTTCCTGTAGGAATTGCCTTAGCATCTTCAATAACAACCTCATCTGGTGTTAAATTAAATGCATGCCAATTACCTAAAGTATCAGAAATAATACCTTTAGATCTAACAATGATTCCATATTTACCAGAAGCCATATCATCTAATGTCTTCTTTAATTGTTCCATATCATATTTTTTAACTGTTTCAATACCAACAGATGCAAACACTTCATCTGCATGGTGATGATGGTGATGATGACATTCGCAGTTTGGATCATCGCATTCATCCTCATCATGGTCATGGTGGTGATGGCATTCACAATTTGGATCATCACATTCGTCTTCGTCATGGTCATGGTGGTGATGGTGATGATGTTCTTCTTCCTCATCTTCATCATGATGATGGTGGTGGCATTCACATTCTGGATCATCGCATTCATCCTCGTCATGGTCATGGTGATGGTGATGACATTCACAATTTGGATCATCACATTCTTCTTCATCATGGTCATGATGATGCTTAACTTCATCAGATAATAAATTTACATCAAAGCCTTCATACGCTTTTAATAATTCTTCATCTGAAAGCATTGAAATAGGAGTTGTAACAACAACACATTTATCATTGTGCTTTCTAATTATTTCAAGTGCAGTTTCTGCATTTTCTTCTTTACAAATATCCATTCTTGATAAAATTACTGTTTGAGCATTTTCAATTTGGTCAACAAAGAATTCACCAAAATTCTTATCATACATTTTTGCTTTTTTAGCATCAACCATACATACTAAAGAATTAATAGCATCAGCTAAACCAGCAGATTGAATTGCTTTAACGATATCAGATAATTTACCAACTCCAGATGGTTCAATTAAAATTCTATCTGGATTGAATTTATTAATTACTTCATTTAATGACTTAGAAAAATCTCCAACTAATGAACAACAAATGCAGCCTTGTGATAATTCTTTAATTTCAATTTTAGAATCAGTTAATAAATCTGAATCAATTGAAACTGCACCATATTCATTTTCAATTAAAACAACCTTTTCACCATTTAAGCCTGTATCTAGTAATCTTTTAATAAAAGTAGTTTTTCCAGAGCCTAAAAAACCAGAAATTACATCAATTTTTAACATAATAAGTACTTCCCTTCTTTAAAACAACATTATTATATATCATTGATTACGATTAAACAAGTATTTAATTGAAAATAATTTTCAATTTAATCTGTAATATCATTATCAATGATAATATCAAATTGATAATTAGGATATTTTTCTTCTAATATTTTCTTTAAATTAGCAACCATTATAAATTTATCTTTACAAGAAAAATCAAACACTAAATCAAATGAAACCTTAGAATCCTTAACAAAAAAGCCATGAATTTCTAAAATATCTTTATTTTCAGATACCATTTCGCTAATAGTATCCTTTATACATTTAATTTCTGTATTAGAATCATTTGTTGCATAAATTCCAATTGTCAAAAAAATTCCCATTTTTGCATAAACTTCTTCAGATATTTTTCTTGTTAAGGTATGGATTTCAGATGCAGTCATCTTTTCATCAACCTCAATATGAACAGAACCAATTGTTTTGGTAGGACCATATTCATGTAATATTAAATCATATGCACCTATTACCTCATCATATGAATTAATTAAATCCTTTATACTTTTTGAAACTTCAGGAGCTGTTCTTTCACCTATCAATGATTTAATGGAATCTCTCATCAATTCTATACCAGCTTTCATAATTAAAAGTGAAATTACACAGCCGACATATCCTTCAATGTTAAATCCATTTAGCATAACAATTACGCCTGATATTAAAGTACCTAATGTTAAGAAAGCATCCATTAAAGAGTCAGTTGATGTGGCAACTAAATTTTGACTCTTTAATTTTTTACCTTTTATTCTTGTATATATTGAATATGCAATCTTAAATACAATAGCTATAATTAGAATTACAATTGTATAAACCTTATAATCTGGTTCACCTGGTTCAATTATTTTAACAATTGCTTCTCTCATTGATATAATACCAATACTTATGATGATTGCGGCAATAATTTGACCTGTAACATATTCAATTCTGCCATGTCCAAATGGATGTTCCTTATCAGGAGCTTTATTTGCAAATGCAGTACCAATAATATTTACAACCTGAGATATTGCATCACTTAGGTTGTTAACACCATCTAATATAACTGAGATTGCACCAACAAATAAACCTACAATCATCTTAGTAGTAGATAGTATAACATTCATTATTATACCTATTACACTAGTCTTAATTATTTGTTTTGATCTATTCTCCATACTTTCATCCTCTTTAAAAATAAAAGGGCTTTACAGCCCTTTGTTAATTTTATTTATTAGCTTGTTGACGTTTACGAGCTTCATATGCTTCACGAAGCATTTTAATGTTACGTAAGCATTCAGCAACCTTAGCACCATTACCGATAGCCTTAAAATAAGTCATAGCAACAGCATAATTTCTTCTTAATAATAATTTTTCTGCTTGTTCAGTTAATTTTTCTTTAGCTAAAGCTTTAGAATTTTCAGAAGTAGTTCTAGATTCTAATACTTGGCAATAAATATCATAAGCTTCTCTGCTTCTTCTCATCTTAGAATCATATGCCCAAGATGTTTCATATAAGTAGCCTAAATTATATAATGCATCAGGGCTACCATTAGCAATGGCTAATTTTAAATACTTTTCAGCAAATTCTAGGTTACGAGTTTGAGTATATAAATAACCTAGGTTATTACAAATTTCAGATTGAGAACCTGGATTTGTATTTGGTAAACAAATTGAATAGTAGTTAATTGCTTTATCTGAATCCATTAAAGTTGAATATGCAGTAGCAATTTTTTCTTTAACTTGGTTATCATTCATCTTAAATACTTTTAATAATAAGCATAATGACCATACAAAATTTCCTTGATTATATAAAGCAAAAGCTTCTTTTCTTTTTCTGCCTCTATTTAAGAAATTAACATTTGCATTGAAGCCACCAACCATGATACAGCAAATATCATTACATAATGCTTCAAGTGGATAGCCTTCCTTAATTTCAATTTCATTATATGAGTATTTATTTTGGTAAGTAGATTTTTGAATAAATGCAGCAACTGTTTGGCAACGATTATCAGCCTTAACAATTTCTCTTAAATAATATCTATAATCAAAATCTTCAGAAATATGAAGTAAAATTAAACATGCAGTTTTTCTAATATCTGATAATATTTCTTTTTGCTTTAAATCATGTTTTTCAAATAAGTGAACATCTACATGCTTTTCAGCAAACTCATCTGCTAATTGATTTGCTAATTCTTCATCTTCTGGTAAATATACTAACGTAACGTATTTCTCCATAGAAATCGCCTCCAAATACTAATAAAATTTAATATATTATTCTTCTTATAGGTATTATAACATAGATTTGCATTTATTTTCAACCTTTTAAGGTTGTGTAAAACCACATTTTTCTAGACATTTGCACCATTTAAATCATTTTGTGAATCATTAAAATTTTTTTGTAAAAAATAGATAATAAAAGGTAGACTTATAAGTGAAGATAATATATTTGCTACAGGCTGTGCCCATAATAAACCCTCTAAATGCCAAATTGCATCATTAATATAGATTGCTGGAATAAATACTAAACCTGATCTTAAAAGGGCTAAAAAGCTTGCTATACCAGCTTTTCTAATACTTTGATAAAGCATGTTACCACAAACACATAAAGGCAAGAAAAAGACTCCAATTGAACCATAAATTATACCTCTTCTTGCTATTTCAATAACAGCATCATCCTTAGAAAATACTCTGGCAACATATGTTGGGAAAATCATATAAAATAAGCCAATAACACCAACCATAATTGTTCCAATAGCAATGGTAAATATTAAGGCTTTTTTAACTCTATCATATCTTTTGGCTTGATAATTAAATGAAGCAACTGGTTGGAATCCTTGACCAATTCCAAGTCCAAATGCTAACGCAAATTGACTTAATTTATTTACAACACTCATTGCTGCAAGTGCTTCATCACCATATGGCTTTGCCATATTATTTAAAGCTCCATGAGATATCGCAGTTATACCTTGTCTTATAAAAGATGGAAAGCCAACTCTAATTATAGAAAAATACATTTTATAATCTTTTGTAATATATTTTGGTCTAAGCTTTGATTGACACATTTTAAAATAAAATATTAATAAAATAATAAAGCTTATTATTTGAGAAATACCTGTAGACATACCTGCACCAAATACACCTAAATTCATTATTCTCATAAAAATATAATCACCAAATATATTTAAAATACCACCTGCTGAAAGACCAAACATTGCAAAAAATGCTTTTCCTTCATAACGCATTATGTTATTAAAAATCAATGAAATTACCATAAATGGACATGAAACTAAAACCCACATTCCATAATCTTTTGCATATGGTAAAACAGTATCAGAACTACCTAATAAATACATAAAAGGTGTTATTAACAATAATCCAAAACATAACAACAAAACTGAAACAACAGTACCTGTAACAACAGCTGTTGTAGCATATTTAGATGCTTGAACATTATCTCTTTCAGCTAGGCTTTTAGAAATATTTACACCAGCACCATGTCCAAGCATAAAAGCAATTGCTTGAATTATGCATTGAAGTGTAAATAGTACACCTGTTGCACCTTGCTCACTTGCCCCAAGCATACCAACAAAATATGTATCAGCAAGATTATATATATTTGTTATAAGCATTGAAATTATTGTAGGGATTCCTAGATTTACAACTAATTTTGAAACCTTAGTTTCAGTCATTTTTATATAATATTTTTGTACTTCATCCTGCATAATATCACCAACGTAATTATTATACTACAAAAGTTCATAATAAAAAAACAATAATCATAAAGGATTATTGCTTTTTACATGTTTTAAAATATTTAATTAGATTAATTATAAATGTTGGTAAATATTCAATTATTAATACTAATAATACCATTATAATTGCATATGCATAAATATTTTCAAACTCATTTAAATATTGGGCATTGAAAATACCTTTTCCAAGCGATGGTGCAACTGAAACTATAAATTCAGTTGTTACAATTATTTTAATTCCCATTCCTATGGCATTAACAAATGCTTGTTTTAAATATCCTAATATTAATGGAATATGAACTTTAAATATAACAAATGGTCTTAAATTTGAATTAAGCTTATATACATCTATTAATGCTTTATCCATATTTTTAATTCCTTCTGCTACTGCTTCACTAATTAAAGGAATTAATAAAATTGATGTAGAAATAATTGGTATATTTTTCCATCCCTTTGATGAAACTAATACCATAAATATAACTACTAAAACAATCATAGGCAAGCTTCTTAATATTACCATTAATGGCTTTAATATTAATCTAATATTGTTATTTAACCCTTCAAATATTCCAATAATTACACCTATTATTAAAGATATTATTAAAGATATCAATAATCTTAAAAGTGTAAAACCAATCATTTCATATGTATTTTTATTAATCAATAAATTAAATAATGCTTTAAATATTTCAAATACATTAGGAAATACTATTGGATTATTCTTAACTAAGCTTAATATTTGAACTAAAACAATAATTAAGAATATACCTAAAATAAAGAAACCTGTTCTTTTTATTTTAGAATGCGCTGTAGTAGAAATCCTCACTTGGTAAATCACCACCATATTGTTCTAAATTTAATTTTGCAGTTTTTTCAATTGCAGATTTAGCTTCTTTAGCATCTTTAAATTTTATACTACAATTAGGAATAGCTGCTTTTGCAACTGGAAGTGCAGGTAAAATTCCAAGTTCAACACTTGCTTCTGCAAACTTATCTAAATTTTCAGTTAATTTATCTGTTTCTTCCTTTAATTGCTTTAAGAAGTTAGATAATGCTTTTGCATGATTTTTAGTAGTTTCATCTTTAACAAAAATACCAGCTTGAGCAAATTCATCATTTCCTGATTTTTCTTTATATAATTGTTGAATTGAAATACTTTGAATATTAGAATTCTTCATCTTAGTTGCTGAAATAGCTGGTTCTGCACACATTACTATTGCATTAGCATCATTACCAGCTAAAATTGCTTGAGTATCAGTTGCTTCTGCAACATAATTTACTTTAGATGGAACAATATTATTCTTTTCTAAAACATATAATGCTACTGATGAATTAATTGTTGATTCACCAAAAAGTGTAATTTCTTTTCCATTAATTGTATCTAATGTGAAATTTTCAATTTTAGATGCAAAATATAAATTACCCCAAGTTATTACTGCAGCAAGCTTATATGTTGATTTTTTCTTTGCATATAAATTTGCACCAGCATTAATTGGAGCTATAACAACATCTGATCCATCATTTGAAAATGCTGTACCAATTGTTTTAGCATTAATAAAATTAAAATTTTCTTTATGATCTTTAGCTAAAGTTGCTAAAGCTACTGCTGGAGCACCATTTGGTGCTGTTGCTGTAATGACATAATCATCAACTACTTCGTTATTATTCTTATTACAAGAAGATAACGCAAATACAAAAATAAATAATGTTACAAATAAATATAAAAACTTTTTCATAATAATCCTCACTTTTTCTTATGATATTATAACACTAAACATTAAAAATATATGTTAGATATATTACATATTTTTAATTTTGTATTTATTTTTAATAAATAAATGAATTAAAGAATAATAAATGATATAATATTAAAAGAAAAAAGGAGATGATTAAATTGAAAATAGGTAAAAATCATGAAGCATATTTAAAAATTAAAAATCTTATTAAAAAGAATAATAATCCTAATTTAACTATTTCTGATGATTTACAAGTTTTAAAAATAGCACTTCTTTTTAATTTAAAAATAGATACATTACTTTATTGTTATGAGCTTGATTATCATGAAGATACAAAAGAATTATTAAATGAATTAATTAAAAGAGCAAATGCTTCATATGAAATAAGTTTAGCAAGCTATAACGCAATTCAATTAAAAGAAAATCATGCAGGTATAATTGCTTCTATTCAATTTAATGAATTTAAATTAGATGATTTAAAAAATAAAGAATTTATTTTTGTTTTAGATAGATTAGAAATACCAGGAAATATAGGAACTATTTATAGAACGCTTGAATCAATTAAATGTGATGCAGTTATTTTAGTTGATCCAGTATCTAAAATTAATAATGAAAAGATTACATCTTCTTCTCGTGGTTGTAATTTAATTATTCCTACTGTATCAACAACATATGATGAAGCATTAAATTATTTATTAAATAATAATTATGATATATTTTTAGGTGAACCTGAATTAGGTTTATCATATCAAGATTATGATTATAAAGGTAAGGTTGCAATTGTTGTAGGAAACGAAAGATTTGGAATAAATCCTGATTGGTATAATCATAAAAATAAAAAAGTATTCATTCCAATGGAAGGAAGCCAAAATAGCTTAAATGTTTCTGTTGCTGCATCAGTTTTAGCATATGAATGTTATATGAAAAGAAAAAAGAACTCTTCATCATGAAGAGTTCTTATTTTTTTAGTTTTTAGCAGCTAAGCCATCATTACATAATGTTAAGAAGTCATCTACTTTTAATGATGCTCCACCAACTAGACCACCATCAATATTTTCTTTAGACATTAATTCCTTAACAGTCTTTGTATTTACAGAACCACCATATAATACTCTGATAGCTTCTGCTTCAGTTTTGCTATAAAGCTTTTCAACTAATCCTCTAATGAATCCACAAGCTTCATCTGCTTGATCAGCAGTTGCAGTTTTACCTGTTCCAATAGCCCAAATTGGTTCATAAGCAATAATTACTTTTGCAACATCTTCTTTTGATACATTTGCTAAAGCAGCTTTAACTTGACGTTCTAATACATCAAATGTTTTATTGCCTTCTCTTTCTTCTAAAGATTCACCAACACAAACAATTGGATATAAACCAACACTTAAAGCTTTAAGTGTTTTTTCATTTACTTTAGCGTCAGTTTCATTAAAATATTGTCTTCTTTCACTATGTCCTAAAATAACATAAGTAACATTAGTTGAAGTAAGCATAGCTGGAGAAATTTCTCCTGTATATGCTCCACTATCATGTTCGTTCATATTTTGAGCACCGATACGAAGGTTTTCACCTTGTCTTTTTACTAAATCTCTTAAAACAATTGCAGGTGCACAAATAATTGATTCTAATTTATCCTTGCTAGGTACCTTCTCAGCTACAGCATAAATAAATTGTAAGGCTTCATCTCTGGTTTTATTCATTTTCCAGTTTCCAGCCATAATTGGTTTTCTCATTTTTTCTTTTCCTTCAAGGCAATGCCTTGACTCTCCTTCTTTCAATTCTAAATTTTTGCATAATGAAAAAAGGACAAAGTTACCCCGCAGGTAGACTTTGTCCTTGTAATAGGTACTATTCTACCTAATTATTTTGGATTTTTTAATTAACGTTATTTAGTTAATACTTCTTCAATATCAGCAATTGCAGCTTCAGCTTGATTACCATTAGCTTCGATAATTACATTTTCTCCGCTAGGGATAGCTAGTGACATAAGTCCTAAAATAGACTTAACATCAATTGTCTTATCTTTATAAATTAAATTGATATCAACAGCGTATCTAGATGCTGCTTGAACAACCTTAGCTGCTAAGCTTGCATGTAATCCCACTGTACTTTTAACTACGATACTCTTTTGCATAATTTCTCCTCCAACCGTTTGGTTTTAATAAATTTTAATTATTTTTCTGAAACACAAGCGATACCAGGTAATACTTTACCCTCTAAATATTCAAGTGATGCTCCACCACCTGTTGAAATATGGCTTACCTTAGAAGCATATCCTAATTGTTCTGCAGCTGCAGCTGAATCACCACCACCGATGATAGTTGAAGCGCCTTCCTTAGTTAATTTAGCTAATAAGTCACATACACCAACTGTACCAGCAGCATAATTCTTCATTTCGAATACACCCATAGGTCCATTCCATACAACAGTCTTAGCACCAGCTAATTCTTTAGCAAATAATTCTAATGTCTTAGGACCGATATCTAAACCCATATCAGCTGCTGCAAATTTGTCAACATCCTTAGCTACGCCAGGAACATCTTCAAATGCTGTATTAACAACAGCGTCAACTGGTAATACAATCTTACCATTTGCTTTCTTTAATAGGTTAGCAGCTAATTCAACGAATTCAGCTTCTTCACAACGTGAAGCACCAACATTATATCCTTTAGCCTTTAAGAAAGTGAACATCATAGCACCACCAACTAAAACCTTATCAGCCTTTTCAAGTAATGCTTCAATAACACCAATCTTATCAGAAACCTTAGAACCACCTAAGATAGCTACATATGGTCTAACTGGATTATCTACAGCTCCACCAATGAATTTGATTTCCTTTTCTAATAAGAAACCAGCTGCAGTTTCGCTTACGTTAGCAGCGATACCAACGTTAGAAGCTGCTGCACGGTGTGCAGTACCAAATGCATCGTTAACAAATACATCTCCTAAAGATGCCCAATATTTACCTAATTCAGCATCGTTCTTTGATTCTTTCTTAACTTCTTTATTTGCAGCAACGTCGAAATCTTCATATCTAGTGTTTTGGAACATTAAGATTTCTCCTTCTTTTAATGAAGCTGCTGCATCTTCTAATTCTTTACCTCTTGTTGCATTTACAAATTTAACAGGTTTGCCAATTAATTCTTCTAATCTCTTTGAAACTGGTGTGATATCATTCTTAGCGATATCTTCAACAGCTTTTACTCTTCCTAAATGAGAGAATACAATTGCCTTACCACCATTTTCGATTACATACTTAATTGTAGGTAAAGCTGCCTTAATTCTAGTGTCATCAGTAATAACACCATTTTTCATAGGTACGTTAAAATCTACACGAATTAAAACTTTTTTACCTTTTACGTTTAAATCTGAAACAATCTTCTTAGCCATATTTTTAATAATCCTCCTAAAATATTTTAGCTACAATTTTTGTTAGCTACATTATAACATAAAAAAAATAATAAAAACTATTAAAATAAAATGTTAGCGTTTTCTTTAATAATAAAAATGCTTACACCAATAAAAAACGCATATCTTAGCGATATGCATTTATTTATTACATAAAATATATTTAATTATTCTTTATATTTTAATGCTCTCATAGCATTCAATATAGCTAAAACTAATACTCCTACATCACCCAATATAGCAACCCACATAGGAAGCTCAAATTTTATTGCAGGAATTGAGCCAATTAAACATAATAATAAAATTATTATTTTAACGCCTAATGAAAAAACAATATTTTCAATTACAATTTTTCTTGTTCTATTTGCAATCTTAAGCATTGTAGGAAGTGCATTTAAATTATCATTTAAAATAACTACATCAGATGCTTC
>JAEEGL010464324.1_pt1 | contig 11143 bp, 11 predicted proteins | sample 9134231 | NCBI WGS metagenome assembly JAEEGL01 (sample SAMN16246548, study PRJNA631951) | gut metagenome | biome: gut microbiome; feature: rumen; material: fiber-attached | host: Bos | place: Iran: Karaj | collected 2018-10
ACCGTTACTTGCAAGAGAAGGAGCAGGAGCAAATGTATATTTTGCACCCGGAAGTTTAGTAGTCTTATAATCACTCAATAAGTCCTCTGCCGCAGTTCTGTGATCAAACTTCTTATTTGCAGAATCATATGTATATCCCTTTATAGGCTCCTCAAATATCTCAGTTGAATCCTGAGTCGTGGTCGATCCGAAATCCACTATATCCTTAATACTGTCCACTTTGTATATATCTACCAGAGATACATTGTCGGAATTTACTATATCCGTTAACGATACTGCAAACTGTCCCTCCTCATCAGTATCCTTAAGATTAAGCTTTGCTGTATAAGAATACCCGAGTTCATCATAGAACATAAGGTTCATGTTTTTTCCTGAAGAACTTGTAATATTGGTATCAAGCTTATCTATGATACCTGAAACCCTTGCCTTGGTCGTAGCTTCAGGTGCATAAGTCATGTTCTCAGCGCTCATGATACGAAGAGGAGAAACTGTATCCTGCTTGATATCCATGGTCGTAGGATCTACCTGCCATCCCATTACGTTGTATCCATTGGATGTCATGGCAAGGTTACCAAGACCGTCAACGTAGAAAGAACCGTCTCTTGTAAAGAAGTTGTTCTGACCGTTGCTAACTACGAAGAATGAGTTACCGGTGATACGGATATCGAAGGGGTTGTTCGTGGTCTGTGAAGCACCCTGTGAAGATATAGCCGTATTGATGGCACCTGTTTTAACACCAAGACCGATCTGGCGAGCATTGATACCTGCGGTACCTGTTGTTGCATTGGCGCCTGATGCGTTCTGGGTGGTCTGATACATCAGCTCAGAGAAGGTCACTGACTGTGACTTAAACGCTACAGTGTTAACATTGGCGATGTTGTTACCGATAACGTCCATCTTGGTCTGGTGTGTCTTTAGTCCGGCAACGCCGGAGTACATTGATCTCATCATAATGATTGCCCTCCTATTAGGTTAGGATCGGGCGGTAGTGACTTCTTCTGTCAGTCGGAAGTCTTGGCCTCCATAAGGTCCGGCTCTATACTATTACCGCTCCGTCTATATTGGTAAATACCTGTTCGTTACTTAATTCTGAATCCAATGCCGTGATCACTGTTCCTGTCGGTACATTTACTATAAATGCCAGCTTGTCCATGATCATCAGCGATTCTTTGATTCCTTTCATTCCGGCTTTTGCAAGTCCGTCGGACAGCCTGTCCATCTGGTCTGCATCAAGACTTATATCTCTTGTACGAAGCCTGTCCGTTGCATGCTTGGAAAATCTGATCCCGTCTGCGGCTACGGCCTTTTCCTGTACCCTGCCCAAGATGTCTCCAAAGGATCCGTATCCTTTTTCTGCGCCTGCTCTTACTTCGTGGCTCTGGTTACTAAGATATTCGCCCTGAATCTGTCTGGCGGAAAGGAATCTCTCGTTAGCGATGTTCATACGCTTCCCTCCATCTCAGAGTTAGTTGTTCTTATTTTACACCGTCTCAATATTCTCTTGTTCGCTATCTGCGGTATTGTCTGTGGCAGCTGATGTGTCAGATCCGTCTGTATCAGTTCCAATCTGTTTCATATACCATTCGGCATATGCGTTGTAGACTTGCTGAACATCATCGCTTAAGAATGATCTCTGGTATGAGTTCATTGCGCTGTAAGCCTGTACTATCGTGCCGACATTTTCAACATCCGCAACAGTAAGTCCGTTAATGTTCGGAAGCTTGCCAAGCTGTTCTACAAAAGTATCTGCAAGCTTGCCGGCCAGCGTGTAATCCGAATCGGCTACAGTCTTAAGATTTTCGAAATCATACAGAGTTCCTTCGATCGACAGATATGTCTTGCTACCTGAGAATGAAACATAGTCCACAGTTCCTTCTACGGTCTTTGTCTCGCCGGTAGCTGAAGTCTCTTCCATAAATACATATTGTCCTACAAGTGCAGATGCACTCTGCTTATCCATCGTAGAGCTCATGTTCTGCATCTCCTCAAGTGTCGAGAAGGTTGCAAGCTGTGATACATATTCCGTATTATCCGTAGGCTCTAAGGGATCCTGATATTGCATCTGTGTGACAAGTAACTGTAGGAAAGCATCCTTGTCCAGTGCGCCGCCTGCTTCTTTCTTAGCGGCTTCAACTGCTTTTGATATGGAGGATGCATCGGGTGATTTGCCGTTATTGACGACTTTTCCGTCAACCACATTTGCTATAGCACTCATATTGTTCTCCTTATAGCTTATGCCATGTAATCTACCGTGTTACCCTGTCTTGCCATCATATCCGCCGTGACCTTATCTTCTTCATCGAGATCTTCGAGATCCGATAAATCAGCGTCTGTGAGATTGATGCCTCTGACTTTCTTCTTCTTGGCCTCTGCTTCAGACTGTCCTCCGCGTTCTTCGCCGCCTTCATTAAGGTTACGTTCAAATGCGTGAGCACTGACTGTGACTTCGACCGCTTCTATCTTAATACCCTGCTCATTCATCTGGTCCTTCAGCTGAATTATCTGAGCTTCCAACACTTCCTTCACCTGTTCGTTCTGAGTGGTGAATGAAGCTGTGATAACACCATCCTTGGCCGCTACCTGTACTCTGACATTACCCAATGATGCGGGATGTAAGTTCATCTCCATCTCTGTAATGTCTTCTGTCATGGTCATTCGAAGTGATTCTCTGACCTGATCCATGATCTGTTCTGCAGTAGTTGAGTATGTAGGAGTGCCCTCCTGTACTCTCTCTGCCACCATACCCTTAAGTGTATCGGTGACTGTCTGTGTGAAGCTTAAATGATCCGAACTCTTATGATCTTCACCATTCTTAGTGTCCTGTCCTTTTTCCTCTTCGTGCCTTGCACTTACAGGAGCGATCTCTTCATGATCATCTGCCTTCACCTGCGGGTCTGTCTCATTCTCTACGCTTAACCGTTCTGTCGGCTTGCGTTCTGTGACCTGATCCGCTACAGGCTTGCTTACTTCATCGGTTACCTTAAGCTCGGGTGCTTTTACGTCAATCTCCTCTGTCGGGATATCTTCCGTCTTAGTATCCTGCTCCTTTAACCATGCCACTTCTTTTCCTATCTGACTCTTTAAATCCTCTACAGGGATCTGCAGTGTATCAGCAACATCTGCTATAGTCGTCTCGACCGTATCCATGATCTGCTTAACATCTGCAAACAGTTCTTCATCTGTCATGATCTCGGTTACATCAGCGGCATCAGTAAGCTCTACTACCAGATTCGGGATCGTACCGGGATTAAGTATCTCGATGTCCTCCATGTCCAAATTCTCAATTGCCTCAGTAACATCTTCTACCGGAATCTCCAGTACCTCTGCGATGGTCGTAACCATCGATGCAACTGCCTCTGCGATCTCTTCCATGGCCTCTTCGCTTATCGGCTCCTCATCCTTATAAGCGGTAACGTCCTTATCCTCAACATTCTGATCCTTTTCAGTCTTATCTGATTTATTCACCTTTTCAGGCTTGTCAGACTTAACTGTCTCATCTGTCTTGGATTCGTCGACATCTTTGAGGTCTTTATCCTGCTTATCACCCTGTGCCTTGTCCTTAACCGGAGCCTTCACGGGTTCATTTACGGAACTGTCCTTACCTGTGCTGTTCTTCAGTACATCGGAAAAATCCGTTCCGGAAGCGGGATTCACATTGGCAGCCGTGCTTGTCTTAAGTTCCTGCATGGGACTTAAGCCTGTAACTAAATTAGCTGTCATCCGTCATCCTCCTTATCAAGTTTTCAAAGATCTGTGCGGCACAATATGCACCTGCACTTTCTATGTACTATATCGGCACTTATACCGAAGAACTTAAGTAGAAATCTCAACAATTTTGTTAATTATCCGGTTCCATGATCTTGGTAAGGCGCGATGCGATAGAAGCATCCATCGCACCCAAGATCTTGCCGCGCGCATCGGGTTCCATCTGCCATAGTATCTTGGCCGCAAGTTCAAGATCATCCGTCATATCCTCAAATATCGCCGCAGCCTGCTTGGGCTTCATCTCAGAGTACGCCTGGGCGTAATTCTTGACTTCCTCGCTTACCTGCTCTTCCACGATCACCTGCTTATAGAGAGCTTCCGCGGTAGCCGGATCCATGCTCTGATAGTATTTTACGTATTCATCCGCGCCGGGACCGTTCTGGGCATAGACCACTTCATTGTAGAATTCATTTTTGATACGCTCAAACTCCACCTGCCTGTCTTCAAAGGTCTGCAGTCTGTTTACCTCCTCGGACAGAGTCGAGATACGCTCATCCTTACCTGCAGAAGTCTCCCTTGTCTCTTCAAGCTCGGCCTCAAGTCTGTGGATCTCTTTTACGGCTTCCTTAAGGGAAGAATAGCCGCTTACATCGACATCCGCATTGTCTTCCCGCTCGGCTCTGTGAACCGTATCCGGTAAAATAGCATTGACTACGGGAACATTCTTAAGTATGGGTGCCAGCACTCCCGAGCCGAATCCTCCGACATCGAGCTTAATAAGCGCACATATGATGGCGATCCAAACAAATACTATAATTATGGTCGTCAAAATGACAGGCAGATTGCTCCCGTCATCATCACTTATCCTGGCCTCCTCATCAGCCAGTTCCTTAGCCTTTTGCTTGGCCTCCTTTTTCTTGGCCTTCGCTTCGGCCTTGGCTTTCTTCTGTTCTTCCTTAAAGGCTTTTTTCTCTTCCTTTAATTTGGCCAGGTCCGCCTCGTTTTCGTCAAATTCCGCCATGTATCTGCCTTTCTTTTACAGTCTTTATCTTCTGCCCGTGCCTGTAACTTACAAGCTCATCTATCTCCTTGCTCTCTGCAGCATTCTGCTCACGCACGAATTCCTCAAAAGCATTGTCTCTTAATTTTTCCTGTATCTTGCGCTCTTTCATGGCCTCGGACAGGTCATTACGTGCCTTATCCACTACGGCCTGCGCTTTGGCCACATTCTTCTTCTGTTCCTCGATCTGATCCTTGAGATTGTCTATGGCCCTGGTATTATCGCGCATATCCGCCACATTGAGCGCATCCGCGCGCATCCGCCTGCCTTCTTCCTCGTAATCTTCTTTACGCTTAATCAGATGCTCCAGGATCTGTTCCTGCTCATTAAGTGCCGCCATGGCCTCAGCGAACTGCGCCTTGGCCTGATCCTCCATCTTAAGCTTAACGTCTAAGACGTTCTTCATCTTATATCTGAATACCGCCATCAGACACCTCACTCAAATATCGCATTCATCATATCAAGCGTATCATTAAAGGCAAACGCCTCATCCGTACTTTGCATAAGGAAGTTATTTACCGCGTCGATCTTCTCTATCGCGTAGTCTATATTGCTGTTGCTGCCCTTTTTATATGCACCTATGTTGATAAGATCCTCTGCCTCACTGTATGTGGCAAGGACATTCTTAAGCCTGCCGGCCGAAGCCTTGTGCTCTTTGGTGGCTACCTGGCTCATGCATCTGCTTATGCTCTGTAATACATCGATTGCAGGATAATGATTCTTATGGGCAAGCTTTCTGTTAAGCATTATATGGCCGTCAAGAATAGAACGCGCCGTATCCGTGATGGGCTCATTAAAGTCATCACCATCAACAAGCACCGTATACAGTCCTGTGATGGATCCGACATCACTGCAGCCTGCACGCTCCAAAAGCTTTGGCATCTCGGAATACACACTCGGGGGATATCCTCTTGATACGGGGGGCTCACCGTTAGCCAGGCCGATCTCTCTCTGAGCCATGGAAAAACGGGTCATTGAGTCCATCATAAGAAGTACATCCTTACCCTGATCCCTGAAATACTCCGCTATAGCGGTAGCAGTCTTGGCCGCCTTATTACGTTCAAGCGCCGGTCTGTCGGAAGTCGCTATCACAACAACCGACCTCTTCATGCCCTCGGGCCCCAGGTCTCTCTCTACGAACTCCCTTACCTCTCTTCCACGCTCTCCGATCAAAGCGATGACATTGATGTCAGCCACGGTATTACGCGCAAGCATACCCATAAGTGTGGACTTACCTACGCCGGAGCCTGCGAATATTCCTATACGCTGTCCCTTACCGACAGTCATGAGTCCGTCTATTGCTTTGACTCCAAGAGTCAATGGTTCTGATATTATCTTCCTGCTCATGGGATCCGGCGGCTCGGCTTCCACTGAATATGGGGTCCCGCCTGTTATGACAGCTCCGTCAGTAGGTCTTCCGAGTCCGTCAAGCGTATGTCCCAACAGTGCATCTGATACATTGACGCACAAAGGCTCTCCTGTATTCTCCACGATACAGCCTATGCTTATGCCTTCGACCTTATCATAGGGCATGAGTTGTGTCTTGCCTTCCTTAAATCCGACTATCTCCGCCATTATGGGCGGATACGAATCATCCGAAGGATAGATATTACATACATCTCCGAGCTTACCTTCCGGACCTGCAGATTCTATAGAAAGTCCGACCACATTGACGATCTTGCCCTTTTTAGCAAAAAAAGACTCGTTGCACAGCTCTATGTATTTGTCAAAATTCACTCCGCCTGCTCCCAAGTCTTTTCTCCCTGTATTCTATACTTCCGGATCAGTCCGGTGTGTATGATAAAAGTTCGAGCTTTTTGCGTAACGCAGCAAGTTCGGTATCCAAACTGCAATCGAAGATCCCGTCTGGTGTCTCTATCATGCAGTCGCCCTTCTTCATCGTAACATCTTCGACTATATCGATCACCGCATCAGCAGTGACAGAACCGGTGATAAGCTCTTCCTTATGCTCCATTACGTATGGATGATCCTCGGGACTTACATGAATAAGATAGTTCTTGCTGCCTTCTATATGGGACATGGCATTCTTTAAAAGTCCCATGATAAGCTCTCGGTGACCGGATAAGTCAACCTCGAATATCTTCTCATATATGGAGGACAGGACATGGACAAAACGAGGTTCGAGGTCATCGATCATCTCCTCGTACTGCTGTCTTAAGGCCTCTCGCTCTGTATCAAGCTGTGCGCGCTGCTCTGCCAGTTCGGCATTCGCCATCGCTCTGCCTTCGTTATATCCTGCATCCTTACCCTCTTCATAACCGTAGGCCTTCTGCTGCTCTATCTCGGATATGGCAGTCTGCCTCATATTCTCTATCTCGACTTCAGCCTGAGCTATGAGTTCCTCAGGGCTCGGACCGTCATATACCGGTGCCTGCACCACGGTCTGAGGCTGCAATGGCGTAAATCCGCCATCATCAGGCATCTCGCCCTTGATGACATTGTTTACGGGCTCACCGTTCTCGTCATACATGGGTTCGCCGTATACCGACGAATCTCCTACCAGAGCGTCAAGTGTCTGTGCATCCAGTCCGTCGCTGAAACCTTCCTCGTAGTCATAGGAACCTTCATCATATCCCGGATCGTACGAGGGTTGAGGATTAGCATAACGCTGGTTATTGATTTTTTCTTCTACGATACTGTTGGTATCTATGACACGAGGTTCAATTCCATCTCTCGCAAGAAAGAAGGATTTGACCAGATTGCCACCACGTACGTTAGACAATGATCTCGTCGCCTCCGCCTCTTGATATTACTATCTCTCCGGAATCCTCAAGCTTACGTATGATATTAACGATCTTCTGCTGAGCTTCCTCAACATCCTTCATACGTACAGGACCCATGAATTCCATATCCTCTTTTATCATGGTCGCAAGACGCTTAGAAAGGTTATTGAATATCGCGGTCTGTACCTGCTCATTGCTGCCCTTAAGCGCAAGTCCGAGGTCATTATTGTCCACGTCACGCAACACACGCTGTATGGCTCTGTCGTCCAAAAGAAGGATATCCTCGAAGACGAACATCTTCTTTCTGATCTCGTCTGCCAACTCGGGCTCTTCGATCTCCAATGTCTCCATGATATGCTTCTCTGTTCCACGGTCTACAGAGTTCAAGATCTCGACAACCTGATCCACACCACCGACAATGGTGTAATCCTGATTGACAAGGGAAGCTAACTTGCTCTCCAATATCTTCTCCACCTCCTTGATGACATCCGGAGATGTACGATCCATAAGTGCCACTCTCTTGGCTACGTCTGCCTGACGCTCCTGAGGGAGGGCTGCTATGATCTGAGAAGCCTGTGAGGGCGCCACATATGACAATATAAGAGCGATCGTCTGAGGATGCTCATCCTGAATGAAGTTAAGCAACTGTGAAGGCTCTGCTTTTCTGACAAATTCAAAAGGCTTAACCTGCAACGAAGCAGTAAGCTTGCTGATAACCTGTACCGCAGCTTCTCCACCCAAGGCCTTCTCCAGCAGCTCTTTGGCATAACTGATACCACCTTCGGCGATATACTGCTGAGCCAAACAGACCTGATAGAATTCGTCCACCACTTCGTCCTTGACCTGAGGAGTGATACTTCTGGTATTGGCTATCTCAAGTGTAAGTTCCTCGATCTCCTCTTCTTTTAGGTGCTTAAATATTGTGGCTGATCGCTCCGGCCCCAAGGCTATGAGCAATATTGCCGATTTTTGAAGTCCTGTGAGTTTTTCATCAGAACTCTTAGACATTGCCATCTGTTACCCTCCAAGTCTAATTCCAATCCTCATTAAGCCAGTTACGCAAAAGCGCAGCTGCCGCTTCGGGATTCTCATCAACGAATTTCTCTATCATCTTACGAGTCTCGGACTTAGCCTCAAGCTCGATATCTTCAAGTTCTGATTCAGGCGTAGACTGAAGCAGGCTCTCAACAGACAGCTCTTCTTCGACTTCTTCTGCCTTCTCCGTACGCATGCTTCTAAGGATCACGAATGCCAACAGTCCCAAGATCACTACGATCAGAACGATCTGGATTATGTCCGCAGCCGTGATATTGGGCTTCTGCTTATCGATAAACATCGGCTCTTCGTAAGATACGAAGCTTATATTATCTACCGCGATACCGCTGGCCTTGGATACCATGTCTATAAGGTCCGGATCGGTCTCGATCTTCTGACGCTCTGAATTGGCAAGCTTGTACTCATCCCATGAGATGCCGTCAAGCAGGCCCTGCGTCTTGGCATCCTCTTCCTTAAGCACCTTATACTTAATAGCCGCTACGGAAAGCGATGATGTACTGTATTTGACAAGTCCCGGAGGAATGGTCTTCTGCTTGATATACTCGTTGGGAAGATAATCCCTGTTCTGCTCGGTCACGGCCGAAGATGAATAGCCATTGTCCTGAAGTACATATGTAGTACCGTCCTCACCGTTACTGTCCGTACCGGGAACCTGAGCCGTACCGCCCTGGGCCTCGGATTCGTACAGATCCTCATGACTTAAAACACCCTGCGACTGACCTTCAGCCGGAGTGTAATTGTGTTCAGTCTCTTCAGTAGTCGAGAAATCAAGCTCAAGATTGGTAGAAACTTCTATAAGATCATATTCATTGGTACCAAGCAGGACCTTTTTAACTTCCTGCTGCATGAGTGTCTCAGCCTGCTGCTTGACACCCATCTGGGAAGTGGCTCCGCCCGATATTGAGAATTCTTCATCACCGGAGAATAAGAGATTGCCTTCATTATCGATAATGGTGATCTTGCTTACATCCTTATTGCCAAGAGCCGTCATGACAAATCTTGCCACATTGGCTGCATTCTCCTGAGTAAACTCACCATCCGGTTCGATCGAAATGGCCGCAGAAGAATCCTCCTGCTTGGATATCAAAGTACCGTCATTCTGGGGAAGATTAAGCTGGACCGTAGCGCGCTTGATATTGGCCATACCCTGCAAGTCTGTCTCCATCAGGCTCTCAAGGTATAACTTATACTGCTTCTGCTTATCCGACTCGGTAGCCGAGAAGCCGCCGCCCGTAACGTTGGACAAATCATAGCCCGCTGCGGGGATATTATTGGCTCCGAGTACCAGTCTCGCAGAAGAGGCCTGGCCTTTAAGCACCTTGATCTGCAATCCGTCATCGGATGTCTGATATGTGATGCCCTCACCATCCAAAAGTTCGGTGATCTGCGAAGTCTCCTTGGTAGACTCGGTAGTAACGAGTACCTCGTATACCGGTCTTGTAAGAATGGTTATAAGTATGGCAAAAGCCACTATCACACCGGCTGCTACCGATACGATAATGGTCTTCTGTTTGGAAGTGAACTTGTTCCACCATTCAAGGATCTTCTGCGGGATCTCTTTGAGTCGCTCCATCATGGTGTGGATCTCCTAGCTTTAATTATTTACAGCTGCATCTGCATAAGTTCCTTATATGCATCAAGGAACTTATCCCTTACCGCAACCGTATATTGCAAAGCTGTCTGCGCCTTATTGAGTGCTACCGTCAAATCATGTGTATTATTGGTAAGACCCATCGAAAGCTTAAGCTCTTCATTCTCGGCATCAGACAGATAAGAATTTGTCACATTGAGATTATCCAGTGCTGCATTAAACACGCTCTCAAATGCGGAAGTCGTATCCTTAAGCGGAGATACGCCTGCATTGCTGTGCTCCGCCGTATCTCTTATCGCTCCGCTTGTGATATTGTAAAGATTGGTGATATCTATAGCCATTGTAATCTCCGTCTATTGACCAAATCAGTCATCAAGAACCCATCTCCAGACCCAGCTTGGCAATGCTCTTGCTCGCATCAAAAGCAGTGGCATTGGCTTCATAGCTTCGGCTGGCATCTATAAGGTTGGTCATCTCAGTGATGATATTGACATTGGGATACATCACATATCCGTTCTCATCGGCATCGGGATGTGAAGGATCATATACAAGATGTCCTTCAGTCGCATTGTCATCATATGTGCCGCTTACCTTGACACCCTTACCCTTAAATCTGTCGGACACTCTTCCGAATATAGTAGAGAACTGAGGCTGACCGCCGTTCTTCTCTTCAAAAGTAACTATCTTGCGCTTGTACGGAGTACCGTCTTCGGTACGTGTGGTATTGGCATTGGCCACATTCTCCGCTATGACGTCCATACGGTAGCGCTGAGCCGTAAGGCCCGATGCATTGATATTAAAACTGTCAAAAAGACCCATATGCTATACCTCCTTATTTCATAACCGAACTGAGATTATTAAACTCTGCCGTAAGGCTCTTCATAAGGCCTTCGTACTTAAGCTGGTTGGATGCAAGCATTACCTGCTCCTGCTCCGGATCCACGTTGTTGCCGTCAAGCCTGTATGAGTAATTCGAATAATCGGTAA
>JAEEGL011145780.1_pt1 | contig 11143 bp, 10 predicted proteins | sample 9134231 | NCBI WGS metagenome assembly JAEEGL01 (sample SAMN16246548, study PRJNA631951) | gut metagenome | biome: gut microbiome; feature: rumen; material: fiber-attached | host: Bos | place: Iran: Karaj | collected 2018-10
CAACAACGTCGTGATGTCCGGAAGCATTCCTGCTACCCAGACCGGAGTCCCGAATATGGATTACGCATACATGTATGCAGTCTCCACCGCGAGCGAGGACGATCCGGCCCTTGTCCAGCTGGCGTTCCAGCCGATGTTCTCAGCCTATGAGTTCGAGGTGACCGCGGATGCTGCGTTGGAATTGCAAAGCGTAGTCCTCACATCGACTACCGGCAATCTCTCGGGTAATTTTTCCGCCAGATTCAATGGCACGACTCCATCTTTCAGCTACACCAGCGACAGCAACAACCGGAGAATCACTGTCGATCTCAGCGGTATCCCGGACAAGACGATAAACAAGACTAAGAGCGTCAAGTTCACAGCGCTCGCTCCGCCTAACAATATGGAAGGGGTTATCGCCAAATTCAATCTGAAGAACAAGGGTGCAAGACTTCTGTCACTGAAGAACGCCGACAAATCCGATATAGTATTTACCGGAGGAAGGAAGTTCAAAATCTATGGAATCGAGATTCCGGAGAAAGTCTGGAACGACGTGGTAGCCGATGAGGACGAAACCGAGACGTACGAGCACTTCACCTCCAAGCCATACATCGACTTCACCACCGATACGGACCATGGTTTCGAAGAGGGTGAGCACGCCGGAGAACAGATTGACTTCCCTATTTCGTCATATAACATAAATCAGCCTTTACTGATCGACATCGATGCCAACAGGGAACATATCGAAGCCTTCGAAGATGCCCTTGCCGCAGGAGAAAAGCTCTACTTCTACATCAGGTATTTCGTCGAGCCAAACCAGTATTACTACTGGCTCCATGTCGAGCTGCTCGGTCCTAATCAGTTCTACAACCAGCAGCAGTACCTGCTCAAGGAGGAAGTCAACTTCAACCCGCCTACCGACCGCAGGATTAAGTATCAGGTCAAGATTCCTCTGACCCAACAGATGGTCGACCGTATGTACAACGAGAACGAGACCACATACCACGAAGGTCTGTTCCACGTACGAGGCGGAAACATCACCATCGAGGGTGCATATATCGATATCGAGGATGATTAATGTCCGATACTATTCTACGTACCGGAACTCCATATAGGTAGCGCCCTGCTCAGAACCGAACAGACCACCTATATATCCGATAAGGTCGCCTTTCTGCACCTTGCCCTCGGCCGCAAGAATTCCTATCGCCTTTTCGGCAAATTCATTCTTGTCCTTCACCTGCTGGAAAGGATAGGTCTCGATGCCGCGTACCATCGCAAGTTCGCGCATGGTGCTCTCCCTATAGCACATGGCATACATCGGCACCTTCGGCCTGAAGGAAGAAAGATAACGGCCGATACGGCCTGTATATGTATCGAACACCAGACATTTCACCGGAAGTTCGAGAGTAGACGCGATAAGCGAACGGGCGATCACGGCAGCGACCGGTTTCACCACTTTCCTGAGATTCAGGGTAAGGCAGACGTCCAGAGCTTTTTCATTCTCTTCGGCAATCTTCTGCATGGTCTTTACAGCCTCTACCGGATACTTTCCGTAAGCGGACTCTCCGCTCAGCATTATTGCATCTGCACCCTGGAATATGGCGTTGGCGACATCGGTTATCTCGGCCCTTGTCGGACGCGGATTCTCGATCATGCTCTGGAGCATCTGAGTAGCCACTATTACCGGCTTCTTGCGCTCGCGGCATGCCGAAACGATGGCCTTCTGGACGAGAGGCAGGCTCTCCGGCGGGATCTCGACTCCAAGGTCGCCTCGAGCGACCATGACGCCATAGCAATGTGAGAGTATGTCGTCGAGATTGTCCACGCCCTGCTGGTTCTCGATTTTGGAGATGATCTTCAGATGGCTGTTCTCTGCATCGAGGATGTCCTGGATCTCCTGAAGGTCGCGGGCATTACGGACGAATGAATGTGCAATGAAATCGATGTCGGCTTTGATGGCCCAACGTATGAATTTCTTGTCCTTCTCTGTAAGAGCTGGAAGGTCGATATGGACGTTAGGGACGTTGACGCTCTTGTGGCTGCCGATGAGGCCCTCGTTCATGACCTCGCAGACAAGGCGGCCCTCCCCTTTAGAGACAACCTTGAGCTCGATGCTGCCGTCGTCGATAAGGACTCTGGCACCGACAGGAACGTCGCGGGAGAAGTTAGGATAGGATGTATAGAGGCTGCCCTGACGGCAGATTCCGGACGGGTCGTCAAAGATTTCGACAGTTGCCCCTTCCGTGACCAGGAACGGGTTCTCCACGTTGGTCAGGCGGACTTCCGGTCCTTTGGTATCGATCAGGATGGCGATCCTGTCGGATACTTTCCTTACGTTGTCAACAATTTTCTGAGCTCCTTCTATGCTGGCGTGGGCCGAGTTGACTCTTACGACATTCATTCCGCTTTCGTACATGCTGCGTATGAACTCCACGTCGCACCTGTTATCTGCCACCGAGCAGATGATCTTTGTTTTCTTTGCGTCCATTGCACTACTAAAATTCACGGCAAATTTACCACATAATTAATTTTCGGGCAAATTATATATCGTTTCAAGTCATATATGAAACGATAAAGATAAGATATTTAAATGTAAATGAGGAATAATGTACTAATTTTGCGGAAATTATAGATTTATGAAGGGATTAGATTTCAAGCCGAAAATGGTTTCGGCACTTAAACATTACGACAGAAAAACATTCACCGCCGACATCATGGCCGGTATAATTGTCGGCATCGTAGCGCTCCCTCTGGCGATTGCCTTCGCCATCGCATCGGGCGTCTCACCTGAAAAAGGTATCATCACAGCCATCGTTGCCGGCTTCCTCATCTCAGCTCTCGGAGGCAGCAAAGTCCAGATCGGAGGACCTACCGGAGCATTCATCATAATTGTATATGACATAATCCAGAACTACGGCATGCAGGGCCTGACCATCGCGACGCTGATGGCCGGAGTATTCCTTGTGCTGCTCGGAGTCCTGAGACTTGGAACCATAATAAAATTCATTCCTTACCCGATCGTGGTCGGATTCACCAGCGGTATCGCCGTTACGATCTTCACCACCCAGGTGAAGGACCTTCTCGGAATGACGATGGACGTCAACCCGAGCGACTTCATCGAAAAATGGATCGCCTACGGCCGTAACATAGGAAACATCGACCTTTGGAGCACCCTCACAGGTATCGTCAGCATCATCATAATCGCGCTGACTCCTAAGGTCAGCAAAAAGATTCCGGGGTCTCTTATCGCAATCATAGTGATGACCATAGCGGCGCTGCTTCTTCGCAACTACGCCGGCATCACTTCGATCGAGACCATCGGCGACCGCTTCAGCATCAGCAACCAGATGCCTGGCGCCGTCGTACCGGCTCTTTCATGGGAGACCATCACGGGACTGACCGGTCCTGCGGTGACGATCGCAATCCTATGCGCAATCGAATCCCTGCTTTCAGCGACTGTCGCAGACGGAGTCATCGGCGACAATCATAATTCGAACACCGAGCTCATCGGACAGGGCATCGCGAACATCGTATCTCCGTTGTTCGGCGGCATCCCGGCTACAGGCGCCATCGCCAGGACCATGACCAATATCAACAATGGAGGACGTACTCCGATCGCAGGAGTCGTCCATGCGGTCGTGCTCCTTCTGATCTTCCTGTTCCTTATGCCTTTCGCGAAGTATATCCCTATGTCCTGCCTCGCAGGTGTGCTGGTGGTCGTCGCTTATGGAATGAGCGGCTGGAGATCTTTCCTCGGCATGATGAAGAACCCTAAGAGCGACGTTACAGTCCTTCTCCTGACCTTCTTCCTGACCATAATCTTCGGTCTCGTACCGGCAATCGAATATGGTCTGCTCTGCGCATGTCTCCTGTTCATGAGACGTATGATGGAGACTACCGATGTCAAGGTCATCAGCGACGAGATCGACCTCAGCGAGGATGTCGACATGCAGGCCGGCAATCTGGAGAACCTTACCATTCCGGAGGGTGTGGAAGTATATGAGATCAACGGTCCTTATTTCTTCGGCGCAGGTAACCGTGCCGAGGAGATGATGATGCGTTTCGGAAAGCATCCGAAGGTGCGTATCATCCGTATGAGGAAGGTTCCGTTCATCGATTCTACCGGTCTGAACAACCTCAGGAACCTCTGCAAGATGAGCGGAAAGAAAGGTGCTCCTGTCGTGCTTTCTGGCGTCATGCCGAAGGTTCAGGCCGTGCTGGAGAGGAATGGTTTCGTAGAGATGCTCGGCAAGGAGAATATCTGCAGCCATATCGATGAAGCTCTTGCAAGAGCAAAGGAGATTATCGGATAATTTTGTATATTTGTCAGGAACTTAACAAATTATACAAAAATGACGGCAACTTTGCTTCTCCACTGCCCTGACAGGCAGGGTATCATCGCGGACATAACCGGATTCATCTCCAAGAACAGAGGTAATATCATCAATCTCGCCCAGTTCGTGGACCACGTCGAGAACGTGTTCTTCATGAGGCTGGAGTGGGATCTCGAGAATTTCCTTATCCCGAAGGAGAAGATTACGGATTATTTCGAGACTCTGTATGCGAGCCGCTATGACATGAAGTTCAAGATATACTTCAGCGGTTCGAAGCCGCGCATGGCTATCTTCGTATCCAAGATGTCGCACTGTATCTTCGACCTGCTTTCCCGCTATTCCGCAGGAGAATGGGAGGTCGAGATTCCTCTGATCATAAGCAACCATCCGGACCTGGAGCATGTCGCCAAGATGTTCGGCATCCCGTACCATGTATTCCCTATCACCAAGGAGAACCGCGACGAGCAGCAGAAGGCCATGATGCAGCTGCTTGCAGACAACAATATCGATTTCATAGTGCTCGCCCGATACATGCAGATAATCGGAGAAGAGATGATTGCGGCTTATCCTAACAGGATAATCAATATCCACCATTCTTTCCTCCCGGCTTTCGTGGGAGCGAAGCCTTACCAGGCAGCTTTCGAGAGGGGTGTAAAGATCATAGGAGCTACCAGCCACTATGTCACGGCAGAGCTGGATGCGGGCCCTATCATCTGCCAGGATGTAGTCAGCATCACCCACAAGGACATGCCTCAGACTCTCGTAAACAAGGGCAAGGACCTCGAAAAGATAGTGCTCTCACGTGCCGTCCAGAAGCACATAGAGCACAAGATTCTCGTCTACAAGAACAAGACTGTGGTGTTTAACTAGCGGTGATGCCGAGGGTGCTTCTGAAGTAGTAGCCGACGGCGATGCCGACGGAGATCAGAAGTATCATTATTATTAAGGCCCAGAGGTAGACAAGCGCGACTTTCCACGTCGTACGGCCCCATGAGAAGCCGAACAGCTGCTTATAGTCATATATCAGGACCAGTAAGAATATCAGCGTCGGCAGACGATAACGGCCCCATGAACAAAGAAGCCATAGCAGATCGAGGAGCATAAGCTGGTTGCTTACGAAGACCTGGATAAAGAAGTTCTCCGGAAGGTTGCTCTTAGGATATGTCTTTGACTTGCGGAAACAGAGCATCGTGCCGGGGATAAGCAGAAGCTGGCAGAGCAGCCTGTAGTACCCCATGTTCCCGCGGAACCAGTCTTCCATGGTATCCACTATCGGCTTTATCTTTTCACTGAGTTCCATTCCGTTGATGCTGATTTTCGTCCCTTCACCGGAATGCTCCAGAGAGTCGGCTTGGGCCAGGATCGCCCGGGTATCCTCCGTCATTTCTACGGAGTTGCCGTCACTGAACAGATTGATCGGAAGGACATTCTGCAGTATCACAAATAAAAGAGAAAGCACTACCAGCAGGTTCAGCGGTTTGATATAGTATGTCCGTTTACCCTGCAGGTATTCCCTTATCATATGGCCGGGCCTTGTCACGGAATGCAGCAAGGTCTTCCAGAGTTTACCGTTCGAAAAACCTGCAACCGCGAGGAAACTTCTGAGGACAGAAAGCATTGTCAGTCTGCCGACAGAGGCTCTCTGGCCGCATTCCGGGCAGAATCTTCCTTCATATTCGGTGCCGCAGTTCAGGCACACATGCTTGTGGACTTCATTCTCCACGTTGTTCTTATTGTCAGTCATACTGCAAATGTAATAAACTGGCAACTATAAACCAACAGTAATGTTGTCTTCTACTGAATTATTCAGGCGGTTGTCCGAGGTTTTCACCTTGCGGTCGATAACCTTCTTCGATAGCGATTTACCGAAATGGAATGTTGCGCTAAGTGTGATACGCGGGCCCTGCCAGTCGATTCTATACGTGTCATCCAAGAAAGGACCGAGAGTGACATCGGCGATATTTGTGTTAAAGAAGTCGTTTACCCCCAGAGCAAGCGAGCAGGACCTGATCCTCTTTCTCACATTAAGATCTATCCACCATTGCCTTTTGGTCTTATAGAATCCAGAATACAGAGGACTGTAATATACTACCTGGCAATCTGCAGACCAGTTATGCGGTAATGCAAGAGTGTGTTTATGCTGGATGTAATATGCATTAAAGACTTTATTGTATTCCAAATCGGCAGGAGGAGGAATGACACCCTTATCCCATTGTCTATGCCATGCCAAGTTAGTGAAAGCTATCCACTGGATTCCCAGGGCCGGTTTATTGACGATAGGGACAGGTATGCTCAGTACAAGCCTGAGATAATCTGAAGATTCAAGATTCTGCATTTTCATCATGTACCGGCCATTGTCAGGATAGATCAACTCGACCATCGGATTGCTTGTCATTGAATAGGACAATTCTGCATATGCCGCTTTCATGAAAATATATGACAATGCAATCTCAGAATTGACGCTGGATTTCAGGTCCGGGTTGCCCTGCCTGTTCAGGAAGCCCGAGGAAGCGTAGCGGACCGGAATAATGTCCCGGTAGCTGCTCCTTTTCAATGTCATCTTATAATCAAGGCTTATACGATTGTTTGGATTCAGATCATAGTTGATCGATACGGACGGAAGGACCCGGCCGATATGGCGCTCCGGAAGAGTGTACTCCATATCGTTTACAAGCAGTTTTTCATTCACATTCAGATATGATAACGTGGCCGCTATTCCAAATCCGTTCTTCATGTAATCGAACGATGCATACGGAGAAAACTGTTTCTCCGAGTAACCGGTCTTGTTTGAATATGAGCCGCTCATGTCCGAGTCAATCTCCGGAATTACAAGATAACCGCCAAGACGGAAAGATGAAGCGTCCGTAAGGCTATATCTGCCCTCTGTAGAGAGTCGAAGACTTGATGCATCTGTCTTCTGGCTATATGTATCTTTCCTTTCACCGGCTGACAGCTGGTCATCACGGCTGGAATTGCGTTCTCCCCTGTCCCTGCTATATGTCACATCTGTATCCCAGCGGAACCTACCGGAGCTGAATGTATTATAGACATACACGCCTCCGGCTTTCTGGTCATATCGGGAGGTGTAGTGATCATCATCGGAAAACAGGTCTGAATTCTGGAAACTACCGAAGAAACGGTAACCGAAAGTCTCACTTGCCGAGATCCTGATATCCGTTCCTATCTGGGCATTATGGAGATTGGACGGACTGACCCTCGAGATCTCCGAAAACTCATTGTCGAGGGTACTGACTGTCTCGTTACGGTTCTGGCGGAACCGGTAATACAGATAGCTTGATGTTTTCCCTTTGCTGAGGTCCAGTCTTACTGAGGCACCCTCAGAGAAGAGCTTACGATAAGCCGCCGAAGCCGTCAAGGAGCCTTCGAATATGTCTTCTTTCTGTTTCAGGACAATATCAAGTACCGGTCTGCCATCAGACTCGTACTGGGGCCCCGGATTCTTGATGTATTCCACCTGACTTATAGAGGATATGCTCAGGTTGGCGATATAGTCCATGGTCTCTTCGTCGGTGAGTCTCAGGTTCCTTCCGTTTACGCGGATCTGAGGGCTGATGAATCCGTTCATCCTGATTGAGGACTGGCCGTCCAGAGTTATGCCAGGAATGTTCAGAAGTCCATCAAGGGCGTTCCCGCCGGACACTGCAGGCATAGCTGAGAGATCGTATAATATTTTACCGTTCCCATATTTCACTACCGGTTTCCGGGAGACAGCCACTGCCGCATCAATCTGAAGAACGGCAAGATCGACCCCGATGATTCCGAGATCAAGATCATTATTGACAGTCAGGCTGTCCTTTACGGCAATCCGGCAGGTCTGGTAAACCAGAACGACGTTATATATACCTTCAGGAATATCAACATCGAAGAACCCGTCAATATCGGTAAGACAAACCAAATTGGATACCGGCTCATCATTCTGGCAGAAATAAACTGCGCCATTGACGACTCCCTCTTTTGAGGCTTCATCAATCAACCGGCCCTTCACGTTGGCCGCACCCGCCACAAAAGACACGAGGATAGCAAGGAGGAATACGAAATGTTTCATTTTAAGTCGTTTGACTAACGTTGTACAACATGGATATGGACTTCACCACCATATTCTGTATTAGCTCGAACGGACGCCTTTCGCTTTCTTCCGGATGTATTCTCTTCGGCGATTATAAAAAGTCTGTGGGAAGACGGAAGATAGAATACATGAACCCAACCCAAATCTGTTATCCACTGGTTATTATTTGGTTCACGATAATCCTCTTGATAATCGGCATTCTCGGATCTCTTGTCATCGATCCGAATGAATAACGAAGATCCGTCTATTTCTTTCTCATATTCCCTCATTCCACCTACCTTTTCGAATACAGCAGATTCCTGATTCTCCTTTTCACAACCTGAAAGGGATATGATCACAGTAATTATGGACAAAAAAAAGACTACGCTGAATCGTAACATTTTATTCCTCTTCATTGCTGACTATATTTCGGACTATAACAAAACCAAGAATACCTTCAAACATAGTCTCATCCAAAACGGTCGAACCGTTATCCAGCACCCTTATAATATGGTAAATATACGAAGAAGAATAGTCTTCTCCAAAAACCATAATACCGGACCATTTAACGAATACGATCTAACCACAAAATCTTTATAATGACAAAGAGGATATCATGATATAGATCATACTATAACCAAAAGAATTCATGAATTATTTGGAAAATGAAAAAAAGTACTTACCTTTGTTCCCGATTGGTAACATATAAGCAAAAAAATGGAAAGGGACAGAGAAGCAACTGAAAGGAAATTGCTGGATACGATTGGCCAGATGATTGCCGAAGACGGATTCGAGAACATCGGAGTCAACGCAGTGTCTGCCAGGTCCGGAGTATCGAAGATTTTAATCTACAGGTATTTCGGATCAGTCGACGGCCTGGTCTCCTCGTTCATCCAGAAAAATGACTTCTGGCTATCCTCTTCGTTTGATTTCCAGGGGGCTGACCTTCCGGCTACGGTAAAGAAAGTGTTCAATGAACATATAGAGAAACTCCGTACGGACCCGGTATTGAGGAAACTCTACCGCTGGGAGCTCTCCAGCAACAACGAGCTGATCAAGGCCATGAGGGCTGAAAGAGAGAAAGTCGGGATGGACTTGATCAGACAAGTCTGCGAACTGACCGGTCGTCCGCGGCAGGAAGTGGCTGCTCTCGCTGCGGTCATCACGTCTTCCATCGCCTATCTCGCCATGCTTGCTGACACCTGCCCCGTGTATAACGGAATATACGTCGACAGCGACGAAGGCTGGAAGCAGATCTCTATGGAAATAGAAAACCTTGTGGACAAGCTGTTTGAATCATAAGGAGGCCTTCCCTGCCCCAGATTTTTTTTGCTTTTTATGTTCCCGTTTGGTAACATATATTATTTATAAAATGAAGATGAACTTTACATTATTGTTTTTGTTGTTGGCGGGAAGTTTCACTTCCTGTCAGAAGGACCTGCTGGAATTCAGACAGGACGATATCAGGATCAGTATCGAGCAAGGCAGCGAATGGCTGCACGACTTTCCTCTTTTCATGGGCATCAAAAAGAAGAACCCGCCCCAGATTGCAATTTGGATGGAGGACATCGAGGGAAATTATATCTCGACCCTGTATGTTTCTCATAAAGTCGCACACAACGACTGGCAGATGGCCAAAGGGAATGACAGGAAGGAGGCGCTCCCGGTGTGGACACATCTTGTAAAGGAACGCGCATCCGTGGACGGGGTTTCCGGCGCGACTCCAAGGGGCAGTTTCGACGTAAATCTGAATCTGAAGGACCAGAAAGGGCCGTTCGTAGTGAAGGTAGAAGTTAACCACTCAACTGACTTCAATATATATTATCCAGAAAACGCCAAAGAAGGCGAGTCAAATTATTCCGGAGGCAAGCAAGGCAGCGGGCAGCCGGCTCTGGTCTATGTGGCCGTAGTGGAACCTTCGAGAGGCTGCAACAGATTTGAGGCTGTCCTTGCTGGTCACAGCAGTCCTGACGGAAGCACAGGAAAGATTTACAAGGATATGGCAGGAATCACGACGGCCAAGGACATAATCAAACGGATTGAAATCACTGTACAGTAATGAAGAGAATAATAATATTAGCAGCTTTATTAGCATGTACGTTGGCAAGTGCCCGGGAGGCCGGGAAGATTACATTCTCGACGGAGATCGGGAAGAATATTGGACTGAGTGTTCCGGCGGCGGAGGCATTCGCTTTTCAGATTACTGGATTCTACAATTTCACTGGACGTTTCGCCGCAGGAATCGGGACGGGAGGAATATTTTACGAGAAGGGGCTGGTCCCGGTCGTTGGTTGCGTGAGATACAGGCTTTCTCGCCCAAGAAAATTCACTCCTTTCGTCAGATGCGACGGTGGCTATGGCTTCTGGCTGGGAAAGGACGGAAACGGTGGGGTCCTGGTGAATCCTTCTTTGGGAATTTCATGGAAAATGAATAAAAGAGCAGCCCTTTTTGTCGCGGCCGGATATGGGATGCAGAAAAGAGAGAGGCTAAGGAGCTTCGACGCCGCAAGCTTCCGGAGCCAGTTCGTTGAGGAACTGAACCACAGACAGATAACTATAAAGATCGGGGTTGAATTATAACCCCGATCTTCTTTTATAGTCCAATGGTGATATTGTCTAGTCTCCCCAAGGGCGGCTGAAAGGATGGTTGAACGACCATTCACTAAGGTTGGTCCTTACATGGTAGCAGACTTTCTGGGAATCAATGAAGAACTCTATATAGTATCTGACCTTGCTTTCAGTCGAAGTCTTTACATGTTCCGGA